>Ga0315912_10001019_pt1 | contig 38317 bp, 27 predicted proteins | sample VfabasoilMG_FD_204469 | JGI IMG/M metagenome (GOLD analysis project Ga0315912, IMG submission 204469) | Garden soil microbial communities collected in Santa Monica, California, United States - V. faba soil | ecosystem: Environmental > Terrestrial > Soil > Garden | place: USA: California... | reverse complement strand
TTTCGAGCTGCGGCTCGACACGGTCGGCGGCTGACGACCGGCGGCCGGCCAGGGGGGCTCCTCGCGCGGCGCCGCGCCCCGAGAGTGCTCGGAGCGCCGTCGCCGCTCGCTCGCCTGGCGCGTCGCTGGCAGCCCGTGACCCGCGGGGGTTGACCCGGGGAGCCACGGTGGGCTGCAATCTCCCGCTCCACCGGTGCCCAGATGGTGGAATTGGCAGACACGCTAGGTTGAGGGCCTAGTCCGGGTGAAACCGGGTGCAGGTTCGAGCCCTGTTCTGGGCACCATTCTCCGCTCGACCCGCGCCGTGCCGCTGCCGCCCGGCCGGTGGGTGCGCGAGGGGGGTGGCGCGCTGCCGCGCCACCCCTTGCCGAATCGGCGGCGGCAGAGAGAATGCCGCGCTGATCCCGCACCGTGATGAGGGGCGCCTGCACTACCGGGGCGCCCCAGCATCCCCTCCTCAGCGCAGGTGCGAGGCGTGGCGCGCGCGCCACAGGTCGCGCGGCAGGCGCAGCAGCGCCAGGGCGCGTCGCAGCGGTTCGCGAGCCAGCACCGGCAGCAACGCACGCTGCAACTCGTCGAGGCGATCGAAGGCCGCGCGCAGCGGTTGGCGCACGATCCCGGCGAGACCGCCGGCCTCGCCGCGGCGCACTGCGAGCAGATGTCGCCGACCCCAGTCCGGTGCGCAGCTCGCACGCAGCGCGGCCCGCACGTGCAGCGGGAGGCCCGTGACAGAGGCCGCGAGCCGGGGCGAGGCGCGGTCGGACGGCGCGCGTGTGTGGCGCGAAAGGTCGCCGGCGTCGAGGTGCCGCGCCACGCCGACCATCAGATCGAAGCGCCAGCGCATCGAGGGCGGGAGGGCGCGCCGCGCGCGCCGCAGTCCGTCCGGCCCGAGGCGCCGCGTGCTGAGCAGGGCGTCGAGCGCCCGGCGCAGGTTGAGTTCGCCCGGGTGGTGCAGCCAGAGGTGCGCGACGAGGTCCTCCTCGCAGGGCAGGCGCACCGGCAGGCCGCCGAGCAGGACGCGCTGGCTGCGCGCCAGGACGGCCTCGGTCTCCAGGCCCGCCACGGGTTCGGAGAGCATGCGCGCATGCAGCTCGACGCGCAGCGTCCAGCCCTGCCGGCGGCGGGCGATGGGCGGCAGGTGGTGGTGTCGATCGGCGTGCTCGCGCGCCGGGTGCGCGGTGTCCGGCAGCAGCACGAAGCCGTCGGCCAGCAGCAGCTCCTGCGCGCGGGTCGCCTCGTCGGGCAACAGCAGCACGTCGGTGTCGCCGAAGGGGCGCGCGTGCGGCTCGGGGTAGAGCAGGTGCGCGAAGGCCAGGCCCTTCAGCAGCATCGGGCGCAGGCCGGCGGCCTCGAGTCGGGCGAGCAGCTGGGGCACCTCGGCCAGGCCGTAGGCGTGTTCGCGGCGGCAGACGAGTTCCTCGGCCAGCAGCACGCGGCGCAGCGTCGGCGGCACCGCGGCCTCGAGCTCCAGGCGGCGCGCGCTCGTGGCGAGGAAGGCGGCCGCCCCCGCCCACCAGTCGGCCGGGCCCGAGAGCAGCGCCTCGCACAGCGCATCAGCTTCTGCGAGGCACGCCTGCAGCGCGGCGCGATCGTCGCGCGCGCCGGCCGCCAGGGCATCGAGCAGCAGCGACTCGGCGCCCGACCACTCGTGGCGCATGCCGTGCCGCGGCGGCCAGCGGAAGCCTGCCGCGCCGCCGAAGCGCAGCAGGTCGGCGAGCGTGTGCTGCAGCGCCGTCGGTGGGGGGCGCCCGCTCGCGGCGTCGATGCGCGGCGCCGGCATCACGAGGCGTGGTCGAGCAGCCGTTGCAGCCGCTCGAGCTGGCTGGCGCCCTCGCGCGCCTCCAGCCGATACGCCGGTACGCGGCGACAGAGTTCGGCCAGCGCCCGGAAGGCGAACTGGCCCCGCGCCTGGAAGTGGTGGCAGCAGGCCAGCAGCTGCGCGAAGGCCGCGCCCGCGTCGAGCGGCCCCTCGGCGGCGCTGCGCTCGACGGGCGCCGCGCTCGCGACACCCGCCGACCCGAAGGCCGACCAGGGCAGCACGATGATCGCGTCCAGGGGCAGCAGGCGGCGCGCCCGGCTGCGCGGGAGGTCGCCGGAGATCCACAGCTGCTTGCCGCCGGCCTCGACGAAACGCGGCGTGCTGCCGGGCGCGGCGAGCGAGGTGATCCAGCCGGTCACGTCCGGGCGCAGCGCGACCGGGCGGCGACAGACGTCCACCGCGCAACGCTCCGGCAGGTAGGGCAGGCACTCGTCGCCCACCCACTGGCCGCCTTGCAGTGCAAGGGCCGCGGCGGCGGTGGTCTTGCCGGCGCCGCTCGGTCCGGCGAAGAGCAGCGTGCGGCCGCGCGCGTCGGTCACGGCGCTGGCGTGCAGCAGCAGGGCGTCGGCCGGGTCGGCCGTGGCGCTCTCGTCGAGCCACTGTTCGAGCTGGCGCAGGCGCGCGCCGAGATCGTCGGGTGAGGCGGTCTCCGGCAGCGTGAAGGCGGCGCTCTCGCTCTGCGCCGGTCGGCGCGGCCGTGGGGCGCCGCAGGCCACGGCCATGGCCGCCAGCAGGGCGCGCGGGCCCGGCAGGTCCGGCGCGCCCACGAGCACCCCGCGACGCCGTGGGCCGAACGGCACCACGTAGGTGCGGCGCACCGGCGGGGCTCCGCTCACGCGCGAGCGGACCGCAGGAACAGGTCGTGGTCGCGCAGCAGGCCCACGGCGCGCTGCACGTCGGGCACCACGACGTCGGCCGGCCGGCCATACAGGCGCGCCACCTCCGCGGCGATCTCGCGCAGCGTGCGCGTGCCGTCGCACAGGTCCCAGACGAGCGCCGCGGTCTGGTTGAGGAAGTGCACCTGGCCCGTCGCGCCGTCGTGCAGCACGTAGTCGTGGCCGACCACCTCTGCCGAGACGTTGTCGATGCGCCCCTCGGGGCGCTCGTCGACGTCCACGCCGGAGGCGGCGGGATCCTCGGGGCTCTCGGAACTGGTCGTGCGGTGGCGGTCCACGCGGGGGCCCGGTCTCGGGGTGGCCCCCCACGACGCGTGTGGGCGGGGGGCTCGGGGCGTGGCTGAGTCTACGCCGAGCCCGGGCCATGAGACGGTGAAGGGCGCGAAACGGCGGTTCCGGGCCTCGGCACGGGCAGCGACGCGACCGGCCGGTGCGTGGCTCGGAACCCGGGCGGGGCTCGGAACCCGGGCGCGGCTCGGAACCCGGGCTCAGCTCGGAACCCGGGCGCGCTGGCGCCGGGACTACGACTTGGAGCCGCCGCCGCCCGACGACTTGGACTTGCCTCCGCCGCCCGCCAGCAGCACCAGGGCACACAGCCCGGCCACGACGAGCGCCGCGGGCTGGGGCGGCGCCCCCTCCCAGGCGTGGTGGTTCTGGGCGTAGGCCGTGAGGCCTGCGGCGGCGAGCCCGACCAGCGCGCCGAGGCGCGGCATGACGCCGAGCAGCAGCAGGGCGCCGGCCGCCACCTCCGCCCACGGCAGTCCGCGCTCGATGTGCTCCAGCTGGGGCAGTGCGAGCCCCTCGAGCATCGGGCCGACGGCAGCCGAGCCGCTCACGTGCAGGTACCCCATGTAGAGGAGGGGCGCCGCTGCCACCACCCGAGCCAGCAAGAGGATCTTGGCCATGAGGGGACAGAATGCCGGGCACGCGCCCGGAATCAACGGGAGATGAGGATTCCGTGCGTCGCGACCGCGGTCCGAGCGCCGTCGCCCACGGATGGGTGGGAGTGGATCCTGGAGGGCCAGTGGCGCAGCGAGCCCGGAGTGCGGCGAGCGCACGAGCGGCCCGGCCGCGTCGGCGTGTCGCCGAAAGAAGTTTGGGCTCCCCACCTCCCGTACGGGGCCCGAGCGCCAGCGCGGGTTGACGCCGTCGCCCCGGCCGGGCTAGAACGTGGGGCTCATCGATCGATGACACGGCCCACGACCGGAGTGGCCGTGAACGGTACGCGGGGTGGAGCAGTCCGGTAGCTCGTCGGGCTCATAACCCGAAGGTCGCGGGTTCGAATCCCGCCCCCGCTACCATCGCCACCGACCAAAGCCCGGTAGAGGCCGTCTCCACTGCCTCCCGCTCTGGAGCGGCACTCCCGCAGGTGCCGGTCAGTCCTGCGTCGGCTCGACCCGCTTGTGGTGCATGTCGAGCATCGGCTGGCGATCGGTGCCCTCGAGGGTCCAGACGCGACTGTGCAGAGCCCCGTCCTGCTCGAAGTCGAAACGACCGACGCGCGAGACGACCTGGTCGCCCTCGTAGCCCCTCAGGTCGATCTGCAGGGAGCCGCCTTCGAGAACGGTGATGTCGCCTTCGTACACGCCGCCTGGGTTCGACAACGCGAGGCAGCGCAGCGAGCCGGTTCCGGTGTGGTGGTAGAAGTACGTGTCGAGCAGGTGCACGGGTTCGCCCCCGTCGGTCAGCGCCACGGTGCGCGCATAGATCCCGTCGACACCGGCGATCAGCTCGATGTCCGTCCGGATGGGGCCGGCCTCGCCGGCATCCCACGTGCCCGTGGCCTCCCAGGCGTGGACCAGAAGTGGTTCGAGAGCCTGCAGGCGCTCGGAGGGCTGCGGCGCCTCCCCGGCCGTACGCGGTCGCGGCGGGGTGGCCGTATGCGAGCGGACGTGGTTCCAGTCGCTCATCTGAGCGAGGCCGCCGGTGCTGGTCGGCTCGAACAGCGCCTCGTGGTACTTGTCGGGACCGTCGAAGGTCCATTGCATGACCAGCCGGCGATGACCGCTGGTCTGGTAGAGGTCGAAGGTCGTCTCCGCGGTCTCTCCCTCGAACTGGATGGTGCCTTCACTCACGCCTCGAGCGTAGGGGTCCAACCCCAACGTGCGCACCTGCTTGAGACCCGGATGCCAGTAGTAGACATCCACGACGTCGGCCCTGTGTATCGAGTGCTTGCCCGGGCCCCAGTGCCAGGTGCTGATGCTGCCGCTGGTCGTTCCGTTGCCGAACATCATCTGCCACTCGCCGGGTACGAGGCGCGCGAAACTCGCCATCGGGTGGGTGACCTCGGCGGGCGCGGGCACCCGAATCGCGTCGGCGTCCGGGCCGTCATGTCGAGCGGTGCAGGCAGCCAGCGCGGCGATGAAAGTCAGAGGGAGTCGGGCGTGGTGGAGACGCATGGCTTGGTCAGGCTCCGGTTTGATGCACGGTCGGCCTACGGGAGCAGGTGTCCGTTTGTGGGTCACGCAGTTCGCAGGCACACGCGCATCCGCCTGCCGGTCGCGGTCGGTCACGATGGGGACATGCTACGCACCTGCGGGCTCGACGACCACGAGGGCTGCACCACGTCTCCTTCCTGATCGATCGGCGCGGCGTGCAGTGCTACGTCCACAAGGGTGGCTCGTGCGCGCCGGGTAGCGACATCGCTGCGCTGTGGCGTCGCGGGGTCGACGCGCTGCTCGCCGAGCCGGCCTGGGCGGGTCGAGGACGGTGGTGGGAAGGCGCCCTCCTCGCGGTGCGGGACCGTCAGGTCTGCTGTGTTGAAATCGTGCTGAGGCCAAGGCGTACTTCGCAGACCTGTCGAGCGTTGACAGGCGACACGAGCCGCCTCATCACCCGAACGTCGCGGGTTCGCATCCCGCCCCCGCGACCAGGCCTTGGGCAGGCTTGGAGCCCATCCGATCCCGACCCGCTGGGCCGCATGATCGGCTCGATCGGCCGCCACTCCGGGCTCGTCGAGCATCAGCGCGAAAATACTCGCGGGGCCGGGCTGCCAGGGTGCCGGTCGCGTGCCCCATGCCGCGACTCACTGCCGCAGATGCAATTGCTCGATCACGGCCTGAAGCACACGAACTCCTGGTCGTTGAAGCGCCATGCGGCTACCGCCTGCGTGCCGAGCCGCGAGATGTCGTGGCGGTGCAACGGATCGCCTAGCCAGAACTCCCCGGTGCGGTCCCCGACGACGTCGCGCACGTCGGGGTCGAGGCCGACCTCCCTCTCGGTCAGCCCGGCTTCCGTGATGTCTCGGCCCGTGAACCAGAGATGGCGCGGCTCCGGCTTCCGGACTGCCCTGGAACACGACCCACCGGCCGTGAATCGTCTCGCCGACGATTTCGCCCAGGGTGCCGGACCGGAGATTCCTGCCCCGGGCGTGTTAGCGCCGGCTGCACCGGCTCGTCTGGCGGCCACGCGATGGGTGCTTCGGGCCATCAGCCGGGGCTCCGACGGCCCCTGTCCGCCAACGGGGGTGCGATTCACAGGAACGCGTCGCGCGGGAGATCGATGCCATGGGGCGCTCGCATTGCCGGTGTCTGGTGTGGTGCTGGCTCGTGTTGTGTTGGACTCCTGCGGTCGAGGCACGTGACGAGCTCTCGGCCGCCGACTGGCAAGGCATCCGGGCCGCCCACGAGGCGCAGCGTCTTGCGATCCAAGAGGTGCCCGGCGGCTACGAAGCCGCAAACCCGGGCCAGCACTGGCTGACGCGCTTCGACGGTCGGGGTTTCAGCACGCAGGGCGCGGAGGGGACCTGGACCTGGGGCCTTCAGCTGGAGAGCTACGGCCACCGCGCTCATGCGTGCATCCGCACGATGCACGTGCCGCTGCGAGTGAGCACCGACGGCGCTCGGGTCGTGTACCACTGGGACGACAGCCTGCAAGAGTGGTTCGTCAACCAGGCGCGCGGCCTCGAACACGGTTACACGCTGCTCGCCCCACCTTGCGCCGGCGAGGCCGAGCACGGATCCGGGGTGAGTGAGCCCGCCGACCGAACCCGCGGCCCGCTGCGCCTCGTGCTGGCGCTGCGCGGCGACCTGCGTGCCGAGCTGGCGCCAGGTGGGCGCGACGTGCACTTCGTGGACGCCGCCGGCTGCTTGCGGCTGCGGTACACGGGCCTGCTCGTGCAGGATGCCGACGGCCGGCGGCTCGCGGCGCACTTCGAGCTCGCGCCCGATGGACTGCTGCTGGAGATCGACGACACCGACGCGCGCTATCCGCTGGAGGTCGATCCGGTCGCGCAGGAGGCCTACCTCAAGGCCTCGAACAGCGAGGCGGGCGACCATTTCGGCTGGTCCGTCGCCGCCTCGGGCGACACGGTGATCGTCGGGGCGCCCGGCGAGGACAGCTCTGCCGTCACCATCAACGGGAGCCAGTCGAACAACGGGGCTCCCGATTCGGGCGCTGCCTACGTCTTCGTGCGCACGGCGACGGGCTGGGCCCAGAAGGCGTACCTCAAGGCCTCCAATGCCGAAGCCGGGGACAGCTTCGGGATCTCCGTCGCCATCGACGGCGATCTCGCTGTCGTGGGGGCCAACGAAGAGGACAGCGCGGCGACGGGCGTGAACGGATCCCAGGTCGGCAACACGCTCCAGAATGCGGGTGCTGCTTATGTGTTCACGGGCAGCGGCGGCAACTGGCTCCAGCAGGCCTATCTCAAGGCCTCCAATACCGGAGCGCTCGACGGATTCGGCTCCGCGGTGGCCATCTCCGGCCTGACGGTGGCGGTGGGAGCCTATGGCGAGGCGAGTCCGACGGCCGGCGTGAATGGTCAGCAGGGTTTGGACACCGCACCGTCGGCCGGCGCCGCCTATGTGTTCGTGCGCACGGCCGGCGTGTGGGCCCAGCAGGCGTATCTGAAGGCATCGAACACAGGCGGCGGCGACTCGTTTGGATTCTCGCTGGCACTGTCGGGCGACACCCTGGCCGTGGGAGCGTTCCTCGAGGACAGCAGCGCCACCGGCATCGGCGGCCAGCAACAGGACGACTCCGCCAGTGCGGCCGGCGCGGCCTATGTATTCACTCGCAGCGGCACCAGCTGGAGCCAGCAGGCCTATCTCAAGGCCTCCAATGCCCAGGCGACGGATTGGTTCGGCGCCGCCGTGGCGCTATCGGGCGACACGCTGGTCGTGGGCGCGCCGTCCGAGGAGAGCAGCGCGACCGGTGTGGACGGCGATCAGGCCAACAACGGCGCCATCGACTCCGGGGCGGCCTACGTCTTCGCCCGAAGCGGTGCGATCTGGAGCCAGCAGGCCTACCTCAAGGCCTCGAACACGAGCGTGGCGAGCGCATTCGGGCATGCGGTGGACGTGTCGGGCGACACGATCCTGGTGGGCGCCTGGGGCGAGAGCGGCGCCTCGGTCGGTGTGAATGCCGGTCAGAACAGCAACGGCAGCCCGTCTTCGGGATCCGCCTACCTGTTCGTGCTGGACGGCGAGCAGTGGGGGCACCATTCGTATCTCAAGGCGTCCAACACGGGCAGCCCGGATTCCTTCGGGACCGCGGTGGCCCTGGGCGACGACTACGCCGTGGTCGGCGCCTTCCGCGAGAGCAGCAATGCCACCGGTATCGGGGGCAGCCAGTCCAACAACTCAGCGACCTTCGCCGGCGCGGCCTACGCGTTCGAGCTCGACCTCGACCGCGGTCCGTGGACCGACCTGGGCGGCGGGAGCGCCGGCCTGCAGGCCGTTCCCCGCCTGGCGCTCGTCGGGCCGCTCACGCCGCTCTCCAGCCTGGCCGTGACGCTCGAACAGGCGGCGCCGCACAGCCTGCTGCTCGGCCTCTGGTCGTTCTCGTCCACGCCGCTGCCGGTGCTCGGCGGCACCCTGCACGTCAACCCGCCGGCGATGCACGTGCTGTGGACCAGCGACGCGAGCGGCGGCTTCCACGACAGCTGGACCTGGCCCGTGGGCGTCGCGCCGGGGACGCCCTTCTTCGCCCAGGTGCTGGTGCAGGACCCGTCGGTGCTGCCCGGAGGCATCGCCCTCTCCAACGCGGTGACGCGCAGCGCACCTTGAGGAGCGGCGCGCTATAGGATGCCGCCCCCCGCCTCCCGGTCAGCCGCTCCCATGCTCACCCTGCGCCGCTCCGCCGACCGCGGTCATGCCGACCACGGCTGGCTCGACAGCCGCCACACCTTCTCTTTCGGCGACTACCACGACCCCGATCACATGGGCTTCAGCGTGCTGCGCGTGCTCAACCAGGATCGCGTGCAGGCCGGGCAGGGCTTCCCGACGCACGGCCACCGCGACATGGAGATCGTCTCGTACGTGCTCGAGGGCGTGCTCGAGCACAAGGACAGCCTGGGCAACGGCTCGCAGATGCGCCCCGGCGACGTGCAGCTCATGTCGGCCGGCACCGGCGTGATGCACAGCGAGTTCAACGCCTCGCCGCAGGCCGGCCTGCACTTCCTGCAGATGTGGATCCTGCCGGCCCGACGCGGCGTCGCGCCGCGCTACGCGCAGCAGGCCTATCCGGAGGCCGAGCGCCGCGGGCGGCTGCGTCTCGTCGTCTCGCCCGACGCGCGCGAGGGCTCGCTGCCCATCGGCCAGGACGCGCGCCTCTACATCGGCCTGCTCGACGGCAAGGAGCGCATCCGGCACGAGTTGCCGGCCGGTCGCGCGGCCTGGCTGCACGTGGCGCGCGGCGCGCTGCAGCTCAACGGCACGGCGCTCGATGCGGGCGACGGCGCCGCGCTGCGCGACGAGCGCGTGCTCGACCTCGGGCGCGGCCGCGCGGCGGAGTTCGTGCTCTGGGACCTGCCGGCCTAGCCCCGCAGCTTGCGCGTGGTCTCGACGCACTCGACGACGACCTCGCGCAGGCGCTTGGCCTGGCGTGCGTCGACCAGCGAGCCGTCGGCTGCGAAGGCCTCGTGCGCCGCGGCCAGCGCGAACTGTCCGGGGACGACGTGCACCCCGATGCCGCCCAGGATGGCGCGCACGTGGACCAGCCCGCGCATGCCGCCGAAGCCGCCCGGCGAGGCCGCGAGCAGGCCGGCCGTGCGTCCCTTGAAACAGGCCAGCGGCGCCTCGCCCGGCGCCGCGCGCGAGGCCCAGTCGATGAGGTTCTTGAGCAGCGGCGTGATGCTGCCGTTGTATTCCGGGCAGGCGATGAGGAAGCCGTCGTGTGCCTGCATGAGCTGCTTCCAGGCCAGCACGGCGGGCGGCAGGCCGGAGCGTTCCTCGAGGTCGCCGTCGTAGAGCGGCAGCGGGCGCTCGGCCGGGTCGAAGAGCGTCACGTCGGCGCCGGCGGCGCGCGCATCGGAGGCCGCGAGCAGCACCAGCTTCTTGTTGACGGAGGCAGCGCGCGCACTGCCGGCGAAGGCCAGGAGTCGGATCATGCGCGCGGATGGTAGCGATCGGACGGGTCGCGCTGAATGCCGCGGATCCGCGGCGCTGCACGCGGGTCAGCGCCGGTGCACGCGGGTCAGCGACGCCGCACGCGGGGCAGCGCCGGTGCGCGCCGGGCGGCGCGCCGCACGGCTGCCGCGGCGCTACTCGTCGTCCTCTCCCTCGTCGTCCTCGCTGGCCGCGTACATCACGTCGTCGCCCAGCAGGTCGAAGCCGAGCAGGCCGGCGCAGAAGTCCACGAACTGCGCCGGGTTGACGCCGACCGAGACGCCCACGAAGAGCGCGTGCACGCCGACCTCGATCTGCAGCGCCTGCACCACGCCTTCCATCTGCGGCGACAGCCGGTCCGCACGACCGGACTCGCTGGTGACGACGATGATGAAGTACAGGTCCTGGATGAGGTAGCCGTCGGGGTCCTCGTCCTTCGACGGCGCCGGGCCGCTGCCCTGCCAGCGATCCACCACGCCCTTGATGACCGGGAAGACGTAGCCCCGCTCGCGCCACAGGAAGGCGCGCCCGTAGTCGCTGCCCACGTACCAGCTGTCGGGCAGGTGGCTGCCGACGAGCCCGAAGATCGACACCTGCGCCGAGGCCTTGAAGCCGGGCCGCGTCGAGATGCCGAGACCCAGGTGGAACACGTCGCCGAAGTCCTGTCCGACCGCGCGCAGGTACGCGCAGCCCGGCAGCAGCCAGAGCGCGGCGACCAGGCAGAGCGCGCTCAGCGAGGCGCCGGCGCGGTGCTGCGGTCGGTCAGGTCGCAGGGGCTCGCGGGGCATGTCGGGCGTCCAGACTGCCGTCCGGCGCGCGTCGCTCCAAGGAGTATTGCGCCGGGTCGGGTCGGTCCGGGCAGCGCGAAGGGCTGGCGCTCGGGGCCCGTGCGGCGGTCCGCGTCAGCGGGCCGCGCGAGGGACCGGCGCGAGGGACCGGCGGCCGGGAGCGTGGATCCGGGCCGGACGCGACGGCGGCTCAGTCGCGCGGCGGCGGGCGGCGCTTGGCTGCGGGCTTGCGGCGCGGGGCCGCGTTGCCGTCGGCATCCGGCGCCGCCTCACGGGCCGTCGGTCGGCGTGGGCGCGCGGTCGCCTCGCTGCCGGGCTCGGGATCGGCGAGCCGCGGCCGCACCACGCGCCCGCGGATGCTCTTGCCGTCCATCACGCGCAGCACCAGCTCCACGTGCTCCTTGGGGATGCTCACGAAGCTCACGCGCTCGAGGATGTGGATGTTGCCGACGATCTTGCCGCTCAGGCCGGTCTCGCCGGCGATGGCGCCGACGAGGTCGCCCGGGCCCACCTTGCTCCAGCTGCCGACCGGGAACACGAGCGTGACGTCGTTGGGGTCGCGACCGCGCCGCGCGCCGTCCTTGCGCGGCCGCTCGTCGGCGCCGCGCGACGCCGTGGAGTGACCTCCGCGCGCGGGCACCTCGCGGCGCGCGCGGTCGTCGCGCCGCTCGCGGACCTCCGGCTCGGGCTCGAGCGCCAGCGGCCCGTCTCCCCACGCGAGGCGCGCCGCCGCCGCCGCGAGCTGCCCGGCCGTCACGCTGCCCTCGGCGGCGAGGCGCTGCACGAGGGCCACGAAGCCGGCCAGTTCCGGCGGCGCCGAGGCGGTCTCGGGACTGCCGGCCGCTGGAGCGCCGGGCTCCGACGTCTCGCCCGCGGTGCTCCCGAGGCTGCGCGCCAGGGCGAGCAGCCGTTCGGCGAAGCGCTCGCGGCGCTTGTCGAGCAGCTCGGCGCGGCCCGGCAGCCGCAGCGGCTGCATCGGCTTGCCCACGAAGCGCTCGATGCTCTGCAACAGGCGCTGTTCGCGTGGCGCCCAGAACGTGATCGCGCGGCCCGTGCGCCCGGCCCTGCCCGTGCGCCCGATGCGGTGCACGTAGCCCTCGGGCGAGCGCGGCAGGTCGTAGTTGACCACCAGCCCGATGTGCTCGACATCCAGCCCGCGCGCGGCCACGTCGGTGGCCACCACCACCTGCGTGCGCTTGCTGCGCAGGCGCTTCACCACCGCCTCGCGCTGCGCCTGGCTGATGCCGCCGTGCACGCACTCCACCTGCAGCCCGCGCGCGACGAGGTGCTCGGTCAGCTCGCCCGTGGCGCGCTGCGTGCCGGTGAAGACCAGCACGGCGTCCTGCTCCTCGCCCAGCAGGCGTTCGAGCGCCGAGAGCTTCTCCTCGCGCCGCACGCGCAGCGCCAGCTGCTCGATGCCGGGCACGCTCTGCTGCTTCTCGGCGATGCGCACGTCGGCCGGGTCGCGCAGGTGGCGCTGGGCCACGCGCCGGATGGGCGCCGGGAAGGTGGCCGAGAAGAGCGCGATCTGGCGGCTCTCCGGCGCGTGCTCGAGGATCCACTCGACGTCCTCGAGGAAGCCCATCTCGAGCATCTCGTCGGCCTCGTCGAGGCCGAAGAAGGCTACCTGCGCGAGCGAGAGGCTGCCGCGCTCGAGGTGGTCCTTGACGCGCCCCGGCGTGCCGATGACGACATGCACGCCGTTGGCCAGGGCCTTGCGCTGGATGCCGATGGGCTGGCCGCCGTAGACCGGCAGCACGCGCACGCCGCGCTCGCCGAGGTGCCGGCCGTAGGCGCGCACGGCCTCGGCCACCTGCAGCGCGAGTTCGCGCGTGGGCGTGAGCACGATGGCCTGCACGTGCTTGAGGCGCAGTTCGAGGCGCTGCAGCAGCGGCAAGGCGAAGGCGGCCGTCTTGCCGGTGCCGGTCTGGGCCTGGCCGAGGAGGTCGCGGCCGGCGAGCAGCGCAGGGATCGCGGCAGCTTGGATCGGCGAGGGCGCCTCGTAGCCGAGCTCGCGCACCGCGCGCAGCAGCGGCGCCGAGAGGCCGAGCGTGTCGAAGCCGGGGGTGGAGTCGGGCGCGGAGTCGGGATCGGAGTCGGGATCGGCGCGTTCGGTCGAACCCGTGGCCGGATCCCCCCACGCGGGCGTGTCGGGCAGCGGCAGGTCCTCTCCTTCCGGCGCGGGCATGGCTCCGGACTGTATCCCGCCGCCAGGTCCGCGGGCGCACGACCCTTCCTTGCTATCCGGCACGCAGACCAGGGGGCCGCGACTCGGGGCAGCACTCCCTGCAGCCACGGATCGTGGGAGAGTCCCGCGCGCGTCGGGGCCGGGGTGCGGCGCGCCCCGGCCGGGGACGAGGACTGGCCGTTCCGGCGCGGCACCGCAGCCCCCGCTGAAGCATCCACCCTTGTGGGGATGGTCGGCACCCCCTAGCCTATGCCCGCGGGAAAGCCCTGCGTCGGTCGCGGATCCCCCCGAAGACCAGCCCGGAGCAGGCGAGTCACAGGCCAGGTCCTCGCGGGGTCAGACGCTTGCCGGCTGACGAGTTGCCAGAGCGACTGGAGCGCGTGCTCGGGTCGCGTTCCGCCCCGCGCGGGCAGGCCTTCGACGCCGGCAATCCGCTGCACGTGGACGAGGCTGCGAGCGCGCTCCTGCGCCGGGCCCTGGAGGACGACGACTTCGCGGCCTTCGAACTGCTGGTCGACCTGTGCAGCGAGCGGCTGGCCGAGGTCGCTCGGCGCGTGGCGCGCGAGGTTGGCCTGGGCATGCCATCCGACGAGCTGGTGGTCGCCTTCTTCGCCGGCCTGTTCGGTGACCCACGGCCGATGCCGGCCGCCTCCCGGCACTTCCTTGCCTGGGCACACGACTGCCTGCGCCAGCAGGCCGAAGCCTGGGTGCGCGACATGGCGCTGCTCGACACACCGGATCCGATGCAGCAGATCCTGCCGCCCGAGCCCCAGGCCGACGGCAGCCGCAGCGCCACGCGCCAGGGATCGCCGCAGGATTTCTATCTTCACGCGCTGAAGATCTGCCTGCATCGGCTCGATCTGGAGTCGCGGCAGATGCTGGTCGCCTGCGACGTGCAGGGTCTGCCGCTCGAGGCGGCGGCAGCGTCCCTCGAACTCGGTGTCCCCGAGGCCCGCCGGCGCTATGAGCAGGCGCGCCTCCGCCTCAACGCTGCGATTGCCGCCGTCATCAAAGGAGTGGACCCATGACCGACACCCCTCGCGCGACGCCGGACCCCGCGCGCCGGTCCGGTCCGAAGCTCGCCCGCCACCTGTCCCGGTGCGTGCCTTGCCGCGGCAGCCTCGACGCCCTCGCCGCCCAGGCCAACGTGCTGGCAGTGCTCGGCGAACTGCCGCCACGCGCGGACGGCCGGCGGGAGACGCTGGTCGAGCGCACCTTGCGCGTCACGGCGGACGAGGGGCGCGAGGTGCTGGCGGACTACCTTTACCACCTGGCTCGAGCATGCCTTGAAGTCGCAGTGTCTGGCCAGTCGCGGACAAGGGATCCTGTGCTGCATCCCTCGCCAGGTGTTGCGCGGTGCACGTCGATGGTGAGAAAGCTCGAGGCGCGAGGTTCGCTCGGCAAGCAGGATCCACAGGGAAACCAACTGCTCAACGCCGTCGACGGCCCAGGGAGCATCAAGCAGGCGGAAGCCAGTCTCGAAGTGCTCAAGAGCTTGGAAGGACCGTCTGCACGGGCACGATTCCTGTCGGCTCGATGCGCCATGTTCCGGGAGGATCACGGGCGCGCCATCGCGATCTTGACCCCGATGCTCGAGCTGACGGTGCCCGGATGGCTGTGGCTCGGTATTCGCTGGCACTTGATGTGTGCCCTGCTCCGTTCAGGACGGGCGGCTGAAGCTCTCCATGTCGGGCAGCAAGCATTGAAGTCCCGCCCTGACGATCACACGTTGCTCTACAACCTGGCGACAGCACACGCCACGCTGGGTGATGTGCGGAAGTTCGATCAGGTTGTAGGGCTGTTCGCAGCGACTCCGAGTGTTGCTGGTGGTCAGGATTGGCCATCGATCATCGCGTTGGATGCGGAGTGGTTCGCTGCCAGGACTCATCGGGACAAGGAACAGATCGTTCGGGCCTTTGCTCATCATGGCGGTGCCAGATGATGCGCATGGGCAAGCTCCGGAACGGTTGGCGAACGGCAAGCCTGACAGCATGGGCAGTCGCTGTACTCTTCGTAGCCGCGGCGTCCAGCTCGACGCACTCAGTCCGCCCAACGGTTGCCTTCGGTGGTGGAGCTGGCGGTGGCTCCTCACCCGACCCTACCCCTCCGATGGCGTACTTGGGCGTTTACAACCCCGTGCCAACCCTGGTGACTGTCACATCGCGAACCGATCCCGGCCCCTGGTACGTCCAAGTGCGCCTCCCCGGGGGAGGCGTGCTCGACTCCGGCCTGACGGACTCGTCCGGACAGGTCGTGGTCACGCTGATCGATGGCGTCCACGGCTTCCTGCTCGACGTCCTGGGAACCGACGCCGTGGACGTGCCAGTGACGCCCGGTCTCGACATCGAGGTGTTCCTGCAGTAATCCGGGAGCGGGATTGCGGCGGCCGGCGCCGCCCACTCCTCCCCTGGCTTCGCCCGCAGCCGCCTCACATCGCCACGTCGAAGTCCAGGTGCTCCGGGTCGCTGACGTACTGGCTGGCGTCGAGGAGTTCGAACCCGACGAGCGAACCGTCCTCGTCGTAGTCGAGGATCACGCCCGGACAGGTCTCGTCGCTGGTGAAGACCTCGCTCTCGGTGCGCAGGCAGAAATGGAGCGTGTCCGTGGACCGGTCGTAGGTGAGCCTCATGGGGGCGGACTCCCGTGGCGGGTCGAGGCCGTCGTGCAGTAGGCCGTGACCACCTCGGGCGGACGGCGAACGATGTCGACGAAGACTCGCGCGAGCACGACCCCCTGCGCCCCTGCTGCACGCCGGGCCTGGACCACCACGCGCGCGCGACCCGGTCGCAGCGGCAGGATGGCCTCGGGCTCGCCCAGCACGCTGCGCACCATCTCCCAGCTCAGTCCGCGCCGGGTGCATTGCCGGCGGGCGTGATCGGTCGGGAGCGCCATGGCGAACGTGTCCATGCTGGGCCGACGCAAGACCGTGCCGGCTGTTACACGCGCGCGATCTCTCCACCGCCGCCCGCCAGCAGCCCGTCGACCCAGCGCCGCACGAGCCCGGCATCCACCACGGGGCAGGCCACGCCCGAGCCGCGCAGGCCGAGCTGCACGTTGCGGCAGTCGAGTTCCGGGATGAGCACATCCGGGACGAAGCGGCTCTCCTGCGCCGGCTCTCCCGGGGCTGGCGCGAGCAGCGCCAGCAGCGGGTAGAGCGGGTCGTCCGGCGCAGCGCCCAGGCGCTCGACCAGCTCCGCGTACCAGTCCGGGAAGGCCAGGGCACGCAGCGGCTGGCCGCCGGCTCGCGCCCAGGCGAACACGCTGCGCACGCTCACGCGCCGCGGGTTCACCAGATGATAGGTGCGTCCCTCGGCGGGCCGGTGCAGGGCGAGGTGCGCGATCGCCCCGGCCACGTAGTCCACGGGCGTGAGGTCCATGCTGCCCTGGACGTCCGGCGCGGCGCCGAGGCGCAGGCACGCCAGCAGGACGCGGCTCGAGAGGTCGTCGGCGTTCGCCGCACCCGTGCGGCTGCTGCCGGCCACGCGCCCGGGGCGATGGATCGCCACCGGCAGCCCGCGCGCGCCGGCCTCGCGCACGAGCGCCTCGGCCACCCACTTGCTCTGCTCGTAGCCCTCCTGCAGACCGTCCGGCGCCGGCAAGGGGTCGTTCTCGTGCACCGGCGCGGCGCGGCCGAGGCGCAGCGCGTGCAGCAGTGGCAGCACGCCGATGGTGGAGACGTGGTGAAACGTCTTGACCCGCGTCCGGCACGCGAGGCGCAACAGCTCGCAGGTGCCGCCCACGTTGCTCGGCTTCAGCGCCGCATAGGGCCGCAGGAAGTCCACGGCGGCTCCGGAATGGACGATGGCGTCGAGACTGCGGGCGAGGGCGTCGAAGCGCCCGGCGTCGAGCCCGAGGCGCGGCGCGGCCAGATCGCCCGGCAGGACACGGAGGCGCGTCAGCCGGCCCGCGGCGCGCAACTCCCCGAGCAGTTCGTAGCGTGCGAGCGCCGCGTGGAGGCGCTGCAGGGCGTCGGCTTCGTCGGCCGCGCGCACGAGACAGTGCACCTCGCCGTCCGTGCGCGTCAGCAGCTCCGCCGCCAGGTGCGCGCCGAGGAAGCCGGTCGCGCCGGTGAGCAGGAGCGCGCGCGGCGCTTCCGTCGGGGCCGGCGCACGCTCCGGCACGATGTCGGCGGGCAGCACGGCCTCGGCGTGCAGATCGATGTGGCGCGCCGCGCGCAGGGCGGCCAGGCTCCCGCCGCTTTGCAGGCTGGCCAGCGCGACGGCCATCCCGGCCGGCGTCGGGCGCTCGAAGACGTCGCGCACGGGCAGGGCCACGTGCAGCCGGGCCTCGATGCGCGACACGAGGCGGATGGCGAGCAGCGAGTTGCCGCCGAGCGCGAAGAAGTCGTCGTGCACCCCCACGCGCTCGAGCCCCAGCAGGCCGGCGAACAGCTCGACGAGCTGCTGTTCGAGGCCGCTGCGCGCCGGGCTGAACGGCGTCGCCAGCTCCGGCCGCTCGACGGGCCGCGGCAGCGCCTGCCGATCGATCTTGCTCGTCGGCAGACGCGGGAGCGCGTCGAGCAGCACGATCTGCCCCGGCACCATGACCGCAGGCAGGCGTTCCGCCAGCCAGGCGCGCAGCGCCTGTGCATCGGCGGCGCCCGCCACCCAGGCGATGAGCCCGCCGCCGTCCGCGCGCGCCGCCACGTGGACCTCGCGCACGCCCGGGTGAGCCAGCATCACATGCTCGACCTCGCCCGGCTCGATGCGCTGCCCGGCCAGCTTGAGCTGGTCGTCGCGACGTCCGAGGAACTCGAGCCGGCCGTCGGAGCGCCAGCGTGCGAGATCGCCGGTGCGATAGACGCGCGCGCCCGGCTCCCCGAAGGGGTCGGCCACGAAGGCGGCGGCGGTCTCCTCGGCGCGGTGGCGGTAGCCGCGCGCCAGGCTGCTGCCGCCGACGAGGATCTCGCCGGCCACGCCGATGGGCACGAGCTGGCCGTGCTCGTCGACGAGCGTGATCGAGGTGTTGTCGTGCGGTGTCCCGATGGGCAGTGCGCGCGACGGGTCGCCGAGCGCCTCGGCCGCCGGCGCACCCGCGGCCGCTCCACTGCCGAGCGCGCCCGCTTCGAACTCCTCGCGCGTCCAGGTGCAGGCGGTCACGTCGATGCAGGCCTCCGTCGGCCCGTAGAGGAAGGTGGCGCGCTGCACCGACGGCAGCCGCGCGAAGAGCCGGGCGAGCGTGCCCGCCGTCAAGCGCTCGCCGCCCGAGATCGAGTGGCGCACGTGCGTGCACTGCGAGAGCCGCGCCTCGCCCAGCAGGCCCTCGAGCATCGGCGGCGGGTTGTGGATCACCGTCACCTCGTGTTCGGCGATGAGGTCGACGATGGCGCGCGGGTCGGCCGACTGCTCGTGCGGCACGAGCACCAGCGACGCGCCCGAGACGAGCGGCGGGATCCACTCCAGGAAGCCCGCGTCGAAGTGCGTCGGGATGCGCGCGATGAAGCGGTCGTCGGGCCGCACGTCCAGCTCACGGACGTACCAGGCGAACTCGGATGCCAGCGCGCCGTGCGTCACCTCCACGCCCTTCGGCCGCCCGGTCGAGCCCGAGGTGAAGAGCACGTAGGCCAGACGCTCGTGCGGAACGTGAGGTGCGGCCGCTGCTGTCGCGGTGTTGTCGCCGTGGAGGGGCGTGGCAGCGAGGGCCTGCGCGTGACTCCCCACGCCCGGTGCTGCGGCGTCGTCGGCCGCGCTCACGTCGAGCAGTTCCCAGGCCTCGTCCGCCAGATCCGCGCCGCTGCCGGCCGCGGTGAGCACGAGGCGGACCCCGGCGTCCTCGAGCAGCTGGCGTTGGCGCAGGGCCGGCTGCGTGACGTCGAGCGGCAGCGCGGCGCCGCCCGCGGCCCACAGGGCCAGCACGCTCGCGAGGTAGTCCGAGGAGCGCGGCATGGCGAGGGCCACGAGCACCTCGGGGCCGACGCCGCGCGCGCGCAGCAGCCCGGCCAGCCGCCCGACGCGCGCGCCGAGTTCGCCGTAGGTGGTGCGCCGACCGTGCTCGATGAGCGCGAGGGCCTGCGGGCAGCGCTGCACCTGCCGGGCGAAGCGCTGCGGCACGCAGGCGTCGGCCGGCAGCTCGACCCGCGCGCCGCACGAGGCGGCGAGCAGCGCCTGCCGCTGCGCCTCGCTCAGCAGCGGCAGCTGCGCGATGCGCGTCTCCGGGTCGGCGACGACGGCGGTCAGCAGCGTCGTGAAGTGCGTCCACAGGCGCTCGATCGTCGAGCGCTCGAAGAGGTCGGTGCTGTACTCCAGCTCGCCGACGAGCGTCTCGTCCGCCGCCAGGATCGTCACGTTGAGGTCGAGCTTGGTCGTGCCGGGGTCCACCTCGAGCGGCTGCAGCTGCAAGCCGTCCAGCACGAGCGGCGGGTCGGGCAGCTCGTCCACGCCGAAGGCCACCTGGAAGAGCGGCGTGCGCGCCAGGTCGCGCGAGGTGTGCAGCGCGTCGACGAGCTGCTCGAAAGGCAGGTCCTGGTGCGCGCTGGCGGCCAGCACGCTCTCGCGGACGCGTCCGACGAGCTGCCCGAAGGCGGGGTTGCCCGAGAGGTCGGCGCGCAGCGGCAGCGTGTTCACGAAGAAGCCCACGATGCCCTCCAGCTCGAGCCGGTTGCGGCAGGCGACGGCCGTGCCCACGACGAGGTCCTCCGCGCCGGTGAGGCGGTGCAGGAGCACGTCGAAGGCCGCGAGCAGCGTGACGAAGAGCGTGCTGTCGAGCGCGTGCGCCAGCCGGCGCAGGTCCGCCGAGAGCCTGGCCGGCAGCGGCAGGCGCAGGCGTGCCCCGTGTCGGCTCTGCACGGCAGGTCGCGGATGGTCGGTCGGCAGGTCGAGCGCCGCGGGGGCGCCGTCGAGGGCCGCACGCCAGTGCGCGAGCTGCGCCGCCAGCGCTTCTCCCGTGAGCCAGCTGCGCTGCCAGACGGCGAAGTCGGCGTACTGCAGCGCCGGCTCGGGCAGCGGCGAGGGCTGGCCGCGCCGCGCCGCCGCGTAGAGCGCCGTCAGCTCGCCCAGCAGCAGCCCCGACGACCAGCCATCCGTGATGATGTGGTGCAGCACGAAGACGAAGACGTGCTCGTCGTCGTGGAGGCGCAGCAGCGTGCAGCGCAGCAGCGGGCCCGTGGCCAGGTCGAAGGGCTCGCGCACGAGCTGGCGCACGCGTTCCTGCACGCGGGCTTCGCGCTCCGCCGGGGTGCCGGACGCGCCGGCCCGCTGCGACGAGGCGGAGTCCGCACGCCAGTCTTCGACGGGCAGCGGCAGCTCGCAGTCGGCGCCGATGTGCTGCAGCGGCACGCCGTCACGGTCGGAGAAGGTCGTGCGCAGCGCCTCGTGCCGTCGCCGCAGCTCGCTGAGGCTGCGCTGCAGGCTCGGGACGTCGAGCGCCCCGTGCAGCCGCAGCGCACCGGCCTGGTGGTAGAGCGGCGAGCCCGGGTCGAGCCGGTCGAGGAACCACAGGCGCTGCTGGGCGAAGGAGAGCGGCAGCGGCTCGTCGCGCGGCGCCGGTCGGAGCGGGGGCGCCTCCACGGCGGCGGTGCAGCTGGCGAGGCCGGCAGACGCGCTCCCGGGCTGCTGCACGGCGCGCAGGTTCGCGGCGAGCAGCGCGATGGTGGGGGCCTCGAACAGGCGTCGCAGCGGCAGGGCGACCCCGAGCTGCGAGCGCACGCGCGACGCGAGCTGGGCCGCGAGCAGCGAGTTGCCGCCCAGCTCGAAGAAGTCGTCGTGCACGCCGACGCGCGCGAGGCCCAGCAGCGGCTGCCAGATCTGCGCCAGCGCGCGCTCGTCCGCGCTGCGCGGTGCGACGTATCGCGTCTGCAGGGCGGGCCGGTCGTCGTCGGGCGGCGGCAGCGCCTTCCTGTCCACTTTCTGGCTCGCATTGAGCGGCAGCGCGTCGAGGAACATCCAGGTCGCGGGCAGCATCGCGGACGGCAGGCGGTCGCGCAGGAACCGGCGCAGCGCGGCCGCGGAGAGCTGCCGCTCCGGCGGCAGGCCGTCGCGCGGCACGACGTAGGCGACGAGGCGCTTGCCGCCCGTGGTCCCCGAGTGCACGACGACCACGGCCTGGTGCACGTCGGGGTGGCGCTCGAGCCCCACCTCGACCTCTCCCAGTTCGATGCGCTGCCCGTTCAGCTTGACCTGGCTGTCGCGCCGGCCGACGAAGGCCAGGTTGCCGTCGGGCAGGAAGCGGCCGAGGTCGCCGGTGCGATACAGGCGCTCGCCGCTGCCCGGGCGGAAGGGGTCGGGAACGAAGGCCGCGGCGGTCGCCTCGGGGCGTTGCAGGTAGCCGCGCGCGAGGCCGGCGCCGCCGATCACGATCTCGCCGACGCAGCCGATCGGCAGCGGTTGGAGACGTTCGTCGAGCACGTGCACGCGCACGTTGGACGCAGGCCGCCCGACGGGGATCGTCGTTTCCTCCCGCGGGGCGCCCGCCGCCGGCGCGCAGGTGTAGCTGGTCGAATCGATGCAGGCCTCCGAGGGCCCGTAGAGGTTGTGCAGCCGGACGTCGAGGCCCTCGGCCCGACAGCGCCGCTGGAAGCGCGCGACGAGCCCGGCCGGCAGCGCTTCGCCCGCGCAGATGAGGTGGCGCAGCGTTCGGCAGCCGGCCAGTCGTGGCTCGTCCACCCACACGCGCAGCAGCGAAGGCACGGTCTGCAGCACCGTGATGCCGTGCCGCGCGGCCAGCTCGAGCAGCTCGTCGGCGTCCTCGTGCACGCCCTGCGGCGCGATGACCAGCTGCGCGCCGGCCACCAGCGGGTGCACGATCTCCCAGAGCGAGGCATCGAAGGTGAGCGGCGTGCGCAGCAGCAGCCGGTCGGCGGACGTGAGGCCGAACAGCTCGCGCACCCAGGCGATGTGGTTCACGAGCGCGCGGTGCTCGATCATCACGCCCTTGGGTTCACCCGTGGAGCCCGAGGTGTAGATGACGTAGGCCAGGTGCTCGGGTCGTGAGACGTCGTCCGGGGCCTCGGCGCGCTCCTGGAGCAGGGCATCCGCCTCGCTGTCGAGGCACAGGATGGAGGGCGCCAGCGATGCGGGCAGGCGGCTGGCGACGGCCTGCCGCGTGATGAGGACGGCGGGCCGCGCGTCGTGCAGCAGGAGCCGCAGGCGCTCGACGGGGTGGTCGGGGTCGAGCGGCAGGTAGGCGCCGCCGGCCTTCCAGATGCCGAGCACGCTCACCAGCGTGTCCATGCTGCGCTCGCAGCACACCCCGACGAGCACCTCGGGGCCGACTCCCGCGCGACGCAGGCGCTGCGCGAGGCGGTGGCTCGCGGCCTCCAGCTCGGCATGGGTCATGAGCGCCTCGCCGGCGCGCACGGCCACGGCATGCGGCGTGCGCGCGACCTGTTCGGCGAACTGCCGGTGCACGAGCCGCGAGAGGTCCACGGCGCGCACGGCCGCGTCGTTCCAGGTCGTGAGCAGCGTTTGGCGCTCGTCGGGCGTCAACAGAGGCTGCTCGGCCACAGGCCGCTCGGGCTCGGCCAGCAGTCCGTCGAGCAGCGCCTCGAACTGCCGCGCGAGGCGCTGCATGGTGCTCGCGTCGAACAGGTCGGTGTTGTAGTCGACCTCCACCTTCAGCCGCGCGCCGGCCTCGCCCACCGAGAAGGCGAAGTCGAACTTGGCGATGCCCGGGTCGATGTCCAGCCGCTCGGTGGTCAGGCCCTGCAGCGCGAGCCCCTCGAGCGTGATGATGTCCGAGTCGAAGAACACCTGGAACAGCCGCGAGCGCCCCGGGTCCCGGATCGGGTTGAGCGCCGCCACCATGGCCTCGAAGGGCAGCTCCTGGTGCTGATAGGCGTCGTGCGCCGTGGCCTTGACGCGCTCGAGCACGCGCGAGAAGTCCGGCGCGCCGTCGAAGCGCGTGCGCAGTGCGAGCGTGTTCATGAACACGCCCGGCAGGGCCTCGAACTCCTGGCGCGTGCGCGCGGCGATCGACGTGCCCACGACGATGTCGTCCGAGCCCGTGATGCGGTGCAGCAGCGTCTGGTAGGCGGCGAGCAGCGTGATGAACACCGTCGTGCCGTGCGCGCGGGCCGCGGCGCGCACGCGGGCCGTGGTCGACTCGGACAGGCGGAAGTCGAAGCGCGCGCCGCGCACGGTCATGATCGGCGGTCGCGGGCGGTCGAGGGGCAGGTCGAGCGAGGCAGGCGCGCCCGTGAGCTGGCCCACCCAGTAGTCGCGCATGCGGTCGGCCAGCGCACCGCTGAACTGCCGGCGCTGCCAGGCGGCGAAGTCGGCGTACTGGAAGGGCGGCGGCGCGAGGTCGGCCGGCCGCCCGCCCAGCGCGGCGGCGTAGAGCGCCGAGAGTTCGCGCACGACGACGCCCAGCGACCAGCCGTCCGAGATGATGTGGTGCTGCGCGAACAGCAGCACGTGCTCCAGGTCGGCGAGCCGCAGCAGGGCGATGCGCAGCGGCGGCCGCGCCGACAGGTCGAAGGGCGTCTGGGCGTCGAGGAGCGCGAGCCGCCGGGCCTCGGCCTCGCGCGCCTCGGGCGGCAGCGCCGAGAGGTCCGTGCAAGGGATCGTCACCGGACCCGGCGGCTCGATGAGCTGCTGCGGCACGCCCCCGACGCTCGGGAAGCTCGTGCGCAGCACCTCGTGCCGGTGCACGAGCTCGGTGAAGGCAGCCTCCAGCGCCGGCCGGTCGAGGCGCCCGCGCAGCCGGATGGCTCCGGGCATGACGTACTCGGCCGAGCCCGGGTCGAGCTGGTCCAGGACCCACATGCCCTGCTGCGAGAAGGAGAGCGGCAGCGGTCCGTCGCGCGGGACGGCCTGCGGCGGCGGTGACGAGCGGTCCTGCTCGCTCGCATCGACGATCGCGGCCAGCGCGGCCAGCGTCGGCGTCTCGAAGAAGCGCCGCAGCGGCACGGCCACGCCGGTGGTGCTGCGCACGCGCACGATGAGCTGCGTGGCCTGCAGCGAGTGGCCGCCGAACTCGAAGAAGCTGTCGTGCCGCCCGGGGTGCCTGATGCCGAGCACGGCGGCCCAGAGCGGCGCGAGCAGCTTCTCGGTGGGCGTGGCGGGCGGCACGTGGTCCGCTGCGGGCGCGTCGCCCGTGGGCGCCGGCAGCGCGCGCCGGTCGAGCTTGCCGTTGGCGGTGCGCGGCAGGGCCTCGAGCAGCACGATCGTGGCGGGCACCATGCTGTCGGGCAGGCTGCCGCGCAGCTGCTCGCGGATGCGCTGCGGCACGGCCTCCGCCGCCTGCCCGGCGTGCGGCACGACGTAGCCCACGAGGCGCTGCTCCCCGAGCGGGTCGACGTGCACCGCCACGGCCGCGTCGGCCACCAGCGGCTGTTCGCGCAGCACGCTCTCGATCTCGCCCAGCTCGATGCGATGGCCGCGCAGCTTGACCTGCTCGTCGATGCGGCCGAGGCACAGCAGACGCCCGTCGCCGCGCAGCCGCGCGAGGTCGCCCGTGCGGTAGAAGAGCCCGTCGCTGCCGGTGTGCGGTGCGCGCACGAAGCGTTGCGCCTGGAGCTCCGGGCGGCCGAGGTAGCCGAGCGCCACGCCGGCGCCGCCGATGAGCAGCTCGCCCGGTGCGCCGAGCGGCACCGGCCGCAGCTGCTCGTCCACCACGCACACCGTCGTGGCGCGGATCGGGCGCCCGATGGGCACGGGCTGCTCGCCCGGCGCCACGCGGTGCAGCGTGGACCAGACCGTGGTCTCGGTCGGGCCGTACAGGTTCCAGAGCGCGCCGCCGCCGGCGAGCAGGGCCTCGGCCAGGTCGGCCGGCAGCGGCTCGCCGCCGCACAGCATGGTCAGGCCCGCGCGCGGGCTCCAGCCGGAGAGGCCGAGCATGCGCCAGGTGCTGGGCGTGGCCTGGCACACCGTGATCGTCGTGTCGTCGAGCAGCCGGCCGAGCGCCACGCCGTCGTTGAGCACCTCGCCGGGCGCGATGACGACCGTGCCGCCAGCCAGCAGCGGCAGATACAGCTCGAGGGCCGCGATGTCGAACGAGAGCGTCGTCACCGAGAGCAGCGTGTCGTGCGGGCCGAGGCCCGGCTCGCGCAGCATCGAGGCCAGGAAGTTGAGCAGCGCGCGCTGGCCGATCTCGACGCCCTTCGGCCGCCCCGTGGTGCCGGAGGTGTAGAGCACGTAGGCGCGCTGGTCGAGGTCGTGCGCGGGCGGCTCGTCAGGCTGCCCGGTGCCGGTGCTGGTGCCGGTGCCGGTGCCCGTACTGGTGCCAGTGCCGGGGCTAGTGCCCCGTGCGCTGCTCGCGTCGTGCAGCAGCTCCTCGAGCAGCAGGACCCTCGGCGCGGAGGCGGGCAGCGTGTCCCGCACGGCGCGCGTGCACAGCACGGCCTCGGCTCGGCTGTCCTCCAGCATGAAGGCCAGGCGCGCCGCCGGCCAAGCCGGGTCGAGCGGCAGGTAGGCCGCGCCCGAGCGCAGGATGCCCAGCAGGGCCGGCACGAGCTGCTCGGACCGCGGCAGGCAGAGCGCGACGAGGCTGCCCCGGCCGAGGCCGCGCGCCGCCAGCGCCGCGGCGATCCCGCGCGCGCGCGCGCAGAGTGCGGCATAGGTCAGCTCGCTGCCGCGGAAGCGCACGGCGGGGGCGTCGGGGCGCCGCGCGGCCGTCTGCTCGACGAGACGCGGCAGCGACAGCGTCTCGGCCGCGTCCGCCGGCGGGCCCGCGCCGAAGGCGGCCAGCAGCGCGCGTTCGGCCGGAGGCAGGAGCGGCAGCTCGGAGAGGCGCCGGTCGGCGTCGTCCACGACCTCGGCGAGCAGCAGCTCGAGGCGCGCCAGCAGGCGCCGCACGGAGGCCGCCTCGAACAGCCCGGCGTCGTACTCGAACTCGAGGCGCAGGCTGTCCGCGGCCACGAACACGTAGAGCGTGAGGTCGTAGAGCGTGCCCGCGCGCGCGACGGACGACTCCATGACGAGGTCCTTGTGCAGCTGCCGCCGCGGGTCGACGAAGTCGACGTAGTTGAACAGCACCTGGAACAGCGGGCTGCGATCCAGGCGGCGCTCCGGCTGCAGCGCGTCGAGGATGGCCTCGAAGGGGACGTCCTGGTGGTCCTGGGCCTCGAGGCTCGTGCGCCGCACGCGCTCGAGCAGCTCGAGGAAGGTCGGGTCGCCCGCGAGGTCGGTGCGCAGCACGAGGCTGTTGGCGAAGAGGCCCACGAGGCGCTCGAGCCCGGCGCGCGTGCGGTTGGCCACGGGGGTGCCGACGACGAGGTCGGTGGCGCCCGTCGAGCGCGCGAGCAGCACCTCGAAGGCCGCCAGCAGCGTCATGAAGAGCGTGACCTGCTGCGTGCGGGCCAGGGTGCGCAGGCCGGACAGCAGCGCCGGCGACAGCTCGAGGCTCTCGCGCTCGCCGCGGGCATGCGCCCCGGGCTGCCTGGCGTGGTCGACGGGCAGCTCGAGGTTCGGCAGCCCGGCGAGCTGCTCGCGCCAGTACGCGAGGCCCTGCTCCAGCGCTTCCCCGTCGAGCGTCGCCCGCTGCCAGGCGGCATGGTCGCGGTACTGCAGCGGGAGCGGCGCGAGTGGGGCCGGCCGCCCCTGCACGGCCGCGCCGTAGAGCGCCACGAGCTCGTCCGCCATGAGCTGCGTGGACAGGCCGTCGGCCACGATGTGATGGAAGCAGGCGACGAGTTCGTGGTCGTGCTCGCCATGACGCAGCAGCGCCATGCGCAGCAGCGGGCCGCGCTCGAGATCGAAGGGTGCGCGCAGCAGCCGCTCCAGCAGCTGGTCGCGTTCGGCCTGCCGCCGGGCGGGCGGGAGCGAGCGCAGGTCGAGCAGCTCCCAGCGGGCCGTCGGGCCGGCGGGCGCCACGCACTGCACCGGCCGTCCGCCGTCCAGGCGAAAGGTGGTGCGCAGGATCTCGTGCCGTCCGACCAGGGCGGCGAAGGCCTCGGCGAGCGCCTCCGGGTTCAGGTGCCCCAGCAATCGGCTGAGGGTCGGCACGTGGTGCGCCGGGTTGCCGGGGTCGATCTGCTCGAGCAGCCAGAAGCGCTCCTGGCTGAACGAGAGCGGGGCGGGACCCGGCCCCGCGGGCGGGATGGACTCGGGCCGCGTGCCGGCCACAGCTCCGCGCTTCCCCCGCAGGCGTTGCTCGAGCAGTCGGCGTTGGGCGGGTGAGAGATCGCGCAGGCGCCGAGCACGATCCGATGGGTCCATCACGATGTCGCGATCCTCGGCCTGGGCTGCCCATGAAGACCGCCAAGCGTCTCTCCTGACTGCTCGGGACGGCAATCCGTGGCCCTGCCGAGTGCCTGGGACTCCCGACGGGGAGCGCCGAGGGTGCGTTCCGTGGTCGCCGGATCCGGCCTTCTTCGGCGGGTGGACACGATCATAACGCCGTGTGCCAAGGGAGAGGGTCGGTGCCGACCCGTTGCGCTGCGCGTCGTCCGACGCCCCGATCACGACATGATCGTCGGCCGGCTGCACCGCCCCGGCCGCGCGAGCGTCCTGTATCTTGGGTCATCCTCGCCCGCGTCTCCCGGGTCGTTTCCCTCCCTCGGAACCCGAACTCATGCGTGCCTCCCTCGTGCTCCCGTCCGTTGGCATCGCGCTCCTCGCCGGCCTGTTCGGCGACAGCAGCGCCGCTCAGCTCTGTCAGTCCCCGTCCGACACCTTCTGGAAGAACGACATGGTGGCCCAGGTGGCCCCGGGCATCGTCCCGGCGGGCGCCGCGGTGCTCACGCCGATGTGCCAGGGCGAGGCGGGAGGCAGCTACTTCCAGGTGCCGCCGGGCTCCAAGCCGCAGTACCTCAAGCAGGTGTCGGTCGGCTTCGGCGACACGCAGGGCAACGGCAACTTCGGTGCGATCCTCAACATCGAGATCTTCGAGGGCAACGTCACCTTCACCAACCCGACCGGCAACGTGGGCATGCCGCCCAAGGTCTTCGACCTGCAGGCCGACACCGGGCTGACCATGAACGTGGTCTCGAGCGGCATCAGCACCTACGACCTCTCGCCCTACAACATCGTGCTGGACGGCAACTTCGTGGTGGCCTTCCGCATCCTGTCGAACATCTCCTTTCCCACCTGCCCATCCGCGGCGGTGGGCAGCGCGGCCAACATGCTCACGGACGCCGTCGCCAACCCCACCTGCACGCCGGGCAAGAGCCTGCTGGACGAACGCGACCACGGCTGGGTCGACCCCACCACGTGGTGGTTCGCCGCCTTCCAGCCCATCTGCCCGACCTTCTACCGCGGGCAGTTCGTGATCCGGGCCTGCACGACGGACGCCGGCACGTGGACCAACCTGGGCGGCGCGACGCCGCTCGGCTTCTCCGGCCCGCCGGTCATGACGGGCAGCGGCCCGCTCACGGTCGGTTCGTTCAACCCCGTGACGCTCAGCAATGCGCCGCCGAACGCGCTCATGCTCACCTGGATCGCACTGGCGCCGGTGCCCTTCGCCTTCCACGGCGGCACGGTGCACGCGTTCCCGTTCAACTCGCAGCTCTTCTTCTTCGCCAACGGGGCGGGCTCCTTCGCGGCCGCGGCGCCCTGGCCGCCCGGCCTGCCGTCCGGCACCAACATCTGGTGGCAGTTCGTGATCCAGGACTTCTCGGTGCCGTGGCAGATCACGCTCTCGAATTCGATGCTCGCCACGACGCCCTGAGGGGCGGCGCGGGTCTGCAGTGACGCTGGAGGCCGGGCTCGCAGGGCTGCCCGCCGGCGCGGGTCAGCTGTCCCGGATGCGGACGGTCTGCCAGTGCTGACCGGGCAGGGCCTGGCCAGCCAGGTCGGTGACGCGCAGCTGCACGTCCATCGAAGTGCCCAGCTCGGGTGAGCCGCGCGCGCACTTCAGCAGGAAGGCGTCGTCGTTGCCCTGGAGCTGCACGATCGTGCGCACGCGCTGCAGGCTGCCGTCCGGTGAGGCGGGCACGTCGAGCACCACCCGGCCGTCGATGAGCAGCCGCACCTGGCCGCGGTGCTCGAGATGCACGACGGCCGGGTGCGGCTCGTCGCTGGGCGTCACGTCGAGCGTGTAGGAGAGCAGCGCGAAGGCGCAGACGGCCTGGGGGCCGCGGATGTCGTTGAAGCGCGTGTCGAGCAGCAGCCGCTCGCCGTGGCACATGAGCCCCGCCCAGCTGCGCCGCCCGGCCTTGAGGCCGCGGGGCACCGTCCGCATCGACTCGTCGAACCAGGCCTCGGCCAGGCCCGCGGGGCCGGGCACCCAGGGGCCGGCCACCACGGCCTTGACGAGCGGCGGTGCGCTCTCCGGCCAGGGCATGGCGGCCAGCGCAGCCGCGTCGAGCGTGAGCGGCACGGCGTCGGGCGCCGGCCCCGGAGCCCGCTCCGCGGAGGCGGACGGCGCGTCGGAAGCCGCGGCGTCGGAAGCCACGGCGTCGGAACCCGCGGCGTCGCGCAGCACGCCCTGCTCCGTGCCGGACGCGGGCTGCTGCCCTGCGGCGTCGAGCGGGCTCGAGGCGCACGCCGTCGCCAGGCACAGCCACGGGCCGAGCAGCAAGGAGCGACGCGCCGACGCCCTGGTCGTCGATGGGATCGACGGAGCGCTCGACGGAGCGCGCGATGCAGCGCTCAGGCGATCGCCTCTTCGTAGAGCGGCTGTTCCTTCAGCCGGCCCGACTGCCCGAAGAAGCGCACCGGGTTGTCCCACACCAGGCGCTGCACCTGCTCCTCGGGGAAGCCCGACTGCTGCATGAGCACGGCCAGCTTGGGCACCGAGAGCGGGTCGGACGGGCCCCAGTCGGCCGAGCTGTTCACGAGCATGCGCTCGGTGCCGTACTGCTTGAGCACCGAGACGGCCCGCTCGGGCGAGAGCTTGGTCACCGGATAGATCGTGAAGCCCGCCCAGTAGCCGGCGTCCACCACGGCGCGCACGGTCTCCTCGGTGCAGTGGTCGATCTCGACGAGGTCCGGGTCGAGGCCGACGTCCTTGCAGTTGCGGATGAGACGCGCCGTGCCCTCCAGCTTGTCCACGTGCGGCGTGTGCACCAGCACCGGCAGCTTGAGGCGCCGCGCCAGCTCGAGCTGCTGCAACAGCACCTCCTCCTCGAGGGCGTCGATCGAGTCGTAGCCCACCTCGCCCATGGCGCAGCAGAGCGGGTGGGCCAGGTAGCCCGGCAGCTCGGCCAGCACGCGCTCGCGGATGGCCGGCGTGTGCGCCTCCTTCGGGTTGAGCGCGAAGGTGCAGTGGTAGGTGATGCCGGCCTTGGCGGCCCGGGTGTGCTCGAAGGCGAGCAGGTGGTCGAAGTACTCGAGGCAGGTCTCGGGGTGCTTGCGGGCATGTCCCAGCCAGAACCCGCCCGGCTCCACCAGGGAGCGGATGCCCGCGGTCGCCATCTCGGCGTAGTCGCGCGTGTTGCGGGAATACATGTGGATGTGCGGTTCGAAGATCTTCATCGCGACGCCGTGCGAGGGGAGGGGGCGCCCGGTGCCGCTGTCGGGCGAGCCCGGCAGTCTAACCGGGCTCTGCCGGGTCCGGCTCGTGGCGCGCCGGACGAGGCGGGCCCGCGCCGTCGGGCGGGCGGCAGCTCGCCAGGTTGCGCAGCAGGCCGCCGCGCCGCGCGCGCTCGATCGGCGTGCTGCCGAAATGATGGCGGAACGAGCTGCGCGCCCGCGCCTCCAACTCGGCGTGGTCGATGCGCGCGAGGTCGGCGCGCGGGCGGAAAGGTGCTCCGCCCGGCGGCGCGGGCGGAGGCGCCGGCGCCTGGCGCGGGAAGGGGCAGGCGGCGAGGCAGTCGTCGCAGCCGAAGGCGCGGCTGCCGAGGGCCGCGGCGATCTCGGGGGGCAGCGGGCCGCGGTGCTCGATCGTCCAGTACGAGAGGCAGGCCCGGGCATCGAGCCCGTGCTGTCCGTCGAGCGCGCCCGTCGGGCAGGCCTCGACGCAGGCGGTGCAGCTGCCGCAGCGATCCACGGCGGGGGCGTCGGGTGCGATCGGCAGGTCGGTGAGCAGCTCGCCCAGCAGCAGCCAGGGGCCGTGGGTCTCGTCGAGCAGCATGGTGTTGCGGCCGATCCAGCCCAGCCCCGCGCGCGCCGCGAGGGCGCGCTCGAGCAGCGGCGAGGTGTCCACGCAGAGGCGTGCGCGTTGTCCGGGGTAGAGCGCGTCGAGGTCGGCCACGACGCGCTCCAGGGCCGCGCGCAGCGTGTGGTGGTAGTCGTCGCCGCAGGCGTAGGCCGCCACGGCAGCGCGGCCGTCGCTGGCGGGGTAGCTCGCGGCGACGCAGATGACGCTCGCCGCGCCGGGCAGCAGGTGGTCGGGGCGGGTGCGGCGCTGCGGCTCGCGCGCCAGCCACTCCATGCCGGCATGACGCCCGGCCGCAATCCACGGCGTGATGCGGTCCTCCAGCGGGGCGGCCGAGGCAAACCCCACGCGCGCGAAGCCCTGCGCGGCGACGACCTGGCGCAGACGCTCCTTCTCCGCGCCGTCGATCGTGGCCCTCACCGCCATCGTCCGGCGGGGCGGACGTCACCTCCGCTCCGCAAGCGGCGTGGCGGGGGACAGCGGGGCGGGCAGGCTAGGATGCGCGGCATGCGTGACGCCATCCTAGCCTCCGGCCGCGACCGGCTCGTGCGCGCCGCGAGTGCGATGCTGCTGCTGCTGACGGCCTGCTCGCGCGAGGAGGACGATGCACGCACCGGCCCCGAGCGCTGGCCGCTGCTCACCGGCGCACCCGGCGTGGTGGGCTACGCCGTGCTGCCCGCGCGCGCACAGGACATCACGCTCGCGCTGGACGCCCTGGTCGGCTGGGAGCCGGCCGGCCTGCAGGACGATGCCGCCCTGACCCTGCTCTGGCTCGATCCCACCGTGCTGGGCGGCGAGTTCGCGCTGGTCCTGCCCGTGGTCGACGGCGCGGCGCTGCGCGAGTCGCTGTACGACGCACCGGCCATCGAGGTGCTGGGCGACGACCACTATCGCCTGGCCCTGCCCAGCAACCACCCCACGGCCAAGCTGCTCATGTTGCGCGCGGTCGGCGCGGGCTCGCCGACCGACCTCTTCGAGATGCTGCGCAACCCGCCCGCGCTCAGCTGGGACCTCCAGTTGCAGCTCGAGGACGGACAGGCGGTGCTCGCGCCGTCCTTCGAGGCGACGCTCGCCGTGCGGCGCTTCCGCTCGAGCGTGGCGGGCATGGCCGATCTGGGCGCGAGCGAGGACGCCGCGCGCCTCTCCATCGACGTGCGGGCCATGCGCCTCGCCTACCGCCAGGAGATCGAGGGCCTCATGAGCCAGGTGCGCGGCCTGCTCCTGGGGCAGCGCATCGCCGGCGTGGGCGCGCTGCTGGCGGGCCTGCATGGAGGCGGTGGCGAGGACGCGCCCGCCAGCCTCGGCGGGGTCGACGGGGAGCTGCTGTGGACGCTGCTGGACATGCTCGCCCTCGACGCGCTCGAGGGCGTGCAGTGCGTGCTGCAGGGTGCGCGCGCCGGGCGCTGGCTGGGCGCCATGGCCGGCGACCCCGGGTCGTCCGCCGATCCGGCGCAGCTGCTGGAGAGCCTGCGCGGCGTCGAGCTGCGCCTGCGCTGGGAGGAGGGCGAGCCGCTGGCGCGCCTGTTGGGCAGCCTGCGACCGGCGCCCGCCCTGCCCCGGGCCGTCACGCTGGGCTTCGACGGCCAGCGTTTCCCCGCGGCCTTCGCGGACTGGCTGCAGCCGCTCATCGAGCTGGCCCTCGGCCAGGGCCCGGCTGCCGTGGCCTGCCGCGACGAACTGGCCGGACTGCTCGCCCCGCTCGGCGGCTCGTTCGTGCTCTGCGAGCGCGAGGGCTTGCTCGCCGCCGCGGCACCCCTGCAGCCGGGGCAGACGCTCGACCTGCCGGCCCTGCACGCCCTCGTCGAGCGGCTCGGCAGCGGCGGCCGCTGGCTGCCCGCAGGCGGCCTGCCGGCGCTCGAGGTCCACGCGACGGCGCTCGACCCGGCCGCGCCCGTGACGGCCGGCGCCTGCTGGCAGCTCGACGAGCTGCTGCTGGTCGCGCTCACCGACGGCGCAGGGTCCGCGCTCGAGGCCTGCCGGCTCGAGCTCCACGCGGCCCCTCCCGGTGACGGCCCAGCCCTGCGTGGCTCCGACCTGCTCGGCTGGCAGCTCGCGGGCAGCTTCGTGGGGGGCGAGCTGTCGCTCCGCGGCACGCCTCCGCCCGTCGTCGCGCGCTGAGCCGGCCGCCATGTCCCTCGACGACGACCTGCGCGTGCGACACGACCTCATCATCCCGGCGGCCGAGCTGAGCTGGACGGCCAGCCGCTCGGGCGGGCCCGGCGGGCAGGGCGTGAACAAGCTCTCGACGCGGGTCTCGCTGCGTTGGAACCCGGTGCGCAGCAGCGCGCTCTCGGACGAGCTGCGCCTGCGCCTGCTCGAACGCCTCGCCTCGCGCCTCACGCGCGGTGGCGACCTGCTGCTGCATTCCGACGAGCACAGGAGCCAGCTCGAGAACCGGCTGGAGGTGCGGCGCCGCCTGGTGGCGGTCCTGCGCGAGGCCCTGCACGTCGAGCGGCCGCGACGCGCCACGCGTCCGACGCAGGGCAGCCGCCGGCGCCGCGTCGAGGGCAAGACGCGCCGCGGGAAGACCAAGCGCCTGCGCGGTCGCCCGCCCACCGACGACTGAGGCCGGCCGGTGCGCGCCGGCCTCAGCGCGGCCGCAGGACGGCCGCCGGCAACCCGCCGCCGGCACCCTCCACGTCGTCCAGGTGCAGCACCGGTTCGAACTGCTCTGCGCAGGCCTGCACCACGGCCGCCGCCTCGGGGATCTCCCCGGTGTAGAAGAGCAGGTCGGCGCTGCCGAGCAGCACCTCCGGCGGCGAGGCCCGGAAGACGAAGGGCACGCAGCGCCGGCCGGAGAGCACGGACAGCATCTTGGGCACGTCGGTCATGAGCAGCACGTCGGGTGGCACCTCGTCGCGCAGGTAGAGCGCCACCTGCTCGAGCGCCGGGTGCACGTCGATGCGCGCCAGCGGGCCGTCCAGCGGGGCCCGGGCGCGACGCTCGGCGAAGGCGGACACCTGCGCCGGCCACTCGCTGAAGCGCAGGTGCAGGAAGGGCACGAGGAAGAGCAGCGGCAGGAGCAGCGGAGCGCCCGCCGGCAGCCTGCCGGCGCCCTCGCGCAGCCAGCGCCGCAGCAGCCAGGGCAGGCTGGCCAGCCCGGCCAGGGCCACCGCGAGCAGGGCCGCAAAAGCCCGGCTCCAGCGCCCGAGCACGCGCGGATCGTCGGAGCGCTGCAGCGCGAGCACGAGCACCGCGGCCGCACCGAGCCACAGCAGCAGCACCCGGCCGTGGCGCGTGGCCGACAGCCGGCCGGCGCGTTGCGCCGCCCAGCCCACGCCGGCTCCGGCGGCCAGCAGCAGCAACGGCAGCAGCGGCACGTAGAAGCGCTCCTGCTGGTCGAAGGGCCAGACGAGGTAGAGGGCCAGCGTGGCGGCCAGGTAGGCCAGCGCGCTCCGGCGCAGCGCCAGCACGCCGGGCGGCACGCCCGCCGCGCCGCGGGCCAGGGTCGCGGCCCCGAGCAGCATGAGGCCGAGCAGCGCGTAGCCCACCGGCGGACGGGCGCCGGCCTTGTCCACGTTGGTGAGCAGCACGGCGTGCGCGCGCGCCATGACGCTCACGTTGCCCAGCACGCGGCGGCCCAGGGCCGGAGCGTCGAGCGGCGGCACGTCCACCTGCACCACCTTGGTCATGTCGCGCGGAGCGGCGGCCAGGAACTCCTGGCTGTAGTCCGGGGCGCCCGGGTGTTCGCTGCGCACGTGGGCGCCCCAGGCCATCCAGGCGGCGAGGGCAGCCAGTCCCACCCCGAGCAGCAGCCCGGCTGCGCGTCGGCGCCCGGCAGCGAGCGGCTGCAGCAGGGCCCAGGCGGGGACGGCGAGCAGGCTGATGCCCGCCAGGCGCACGGCGATGCAGGCCACCAGCAGGCAGGCGGCCAGCGCGACGTGCCGCCACCTGCCGCCCGGACCCAGGGCGCTCCAGAGGCTGAGCAGGGCTGCCAGGCTGAGCGCCAGGAAGAGCGCTTCGCTGCGCAGGTAGCGCACCGACAGCTCGAAGAGGGTCTGCGAGAGGCCGACCCCGGCGGCCAGGCAGAAGGCGGGCAGCGCCGCGACTCCCAGGTGCCGCGCCAGGCGATGGCTGGCCAGCACGCTGGCCATCCAGGCCGCCGCCAGGGCGCCCTGGAACAGGCCATAGGCCTCGGGTCCCCCGATCTGCACCAGGCCGGCCAGCAGCAGCGGCAGGCCCGGCGGGTACTTGGCGTGCGGCAGCCCGTCGATGAGATACCCCGCCCCCGAGGCCACCGAACGGGCCAAAGTGAGGTAGGCTGCCGCGTCAGGATCGATCCTCCAGACCGGATCGATCGCCGTGAACACCAGGCCGGCGAGCACCAGCAGCAATCCCGATCGCAGCGCGCGCACGCTGAGGACACTGGCCCAAAGCACCTCCTGGAGCCAGGAATTTCGCCTGCGAGATTTTCAGGTGACCTTTGTGTGACTGAGCGAACCGGGCCGGCTAGTGCAGGTGAAGTCCCGGGGTCCAGGGTCAGGAGTCCGTCCCGAGCGGACCACCTGGAAGCCCGGTGTGTGATGCGACGCGAGCGAGGTACGCCTTGACCGAAGCCGGCGACGAGCGCATGGGGGCGCAGGCCCAGCGGGCCGCCGCCGTCCCCGGGCGCCCGGGTCGACCGTCGCTCGCGGGCCGGGGCGCTTCGGCGAGCGCCGGCGTCGCCGTGGTCGAGGAGGTGCCGCCCGCCGCCCTCGAGCGCGCCCGGCGCATCGCCGACGAGACACGCCACGTGCTTCTGGCAGCCGCCGTGCAGACGGGCCCCGGCTGCGACGCGCAGGTGCTCAACAACGCGCTCATGGATGCCTTCCGCGAGCACGGCCACGTGGACGCCTTCAGCCTGCTCTTCGAGCTCAACGTGCGGCCGTTCTCGCTCGTGGCGGCGCGCATCATGCGCATGACGGGCTGCAAGGCCGACCCGAACGACGTGCTCCAGGAGGCCTTCCTGGCGATCCACCGCTATCCGACGCGCTTCCGCGCCGACAAGCCGAACGCCTTCCGCAACTGGTCGTACTCGATCATCCGCAACACGGTCTACCGCAGCCTGATGCAGAACCCGCGCGAGTGCGTGGCGGCCGATGCCCTGGCCGACGTGCTGGCCGACGAACGGGCGGCGGCGCCGTCGCATGCCAGCGAGGAGCGCGACGACGAGCTGCGCTGCCAGCGCATCTACGGCCTCCTGCTGATGCTCTACGCCCACGCCTACGAGCACGAATTGAAGGCCCGCGACCGCTGGGCGCTCGACCTCGTGGAGGTGCAGGGCCTCGGTTACCGCGAGGCCACGGAGCTGCTAGGCATCCGGCTGGAGAACTTCAAGATGGTCGTCTGCCGCGCTCGCAAGAAGATCTTCCAGGCCATCGTTCGCACGTTGGGGTCGAGGCTCCCATGAGCTACCCATCGCATCACTCCCGGGACAGCCACCCGGACCCGGACCCGGACAAGGACATGCACACCGGCACCCGTCTCCAGCTCGGCGCGCGACCCTGCCCGGCCTACCTGGCCGACCTGTGCGCCTTCGTGGACGGTGAGCTCGACGCCCCCAGCCTGACGCGCCTCGTGGCCCATGTCGGCGGCTGCTCGGGCTGCCACGACTACACCGAGAACCTGCGCACGCTCTCGGCCCTGAACCGGCAGTCGGCCCAGGCGGCCGAGCGGGCCCTCGTCGGCCGGGTCGACCCGTCCGGGCTCTTCGCCTCGATCACGCGCCACCTGGTGGACGACAAGCGCTCCGCGCTGGCGCGCCTGTTCTACGAGCTGGGCAAGGCCTACGTGCTGGCCGGCAACCGCGGCCTCTCGGCGCGACGCCGGCAGTCGGTGGCCGTGCACGGGCGCACGCAGCCCATCCGCAGCACCGAGGCCAGGGCGCGTCGCACCCTGCGCGAGGCCGAACAGCTCGGGCAGGCCGGCGGCGTGCCCGCCAGCAGCAGCTCGCTGCTCATGCGGCGCTCGCGCGAGCTGTTCACGCCCTCGCTGCGCGACGACGGCGCGCTGGCGCGTGGCCGGCAGTTCCTCGAGGAGGCGCTGGCGCTCGACGAGCATCTGGACGAGGCGCGCCTCTACCTCGGGTTCAGCCACGCCGTGGCCGGCCGCCCGGATCGCGCGCGGCTGCAGTTCCGCAAGGTGTGCCGCGAGGCGCGCAACCCGGTGCACCGCCTCATGGCCGTGCAGTCCCTCGGTCGCCTGCATGCCGAGGACGGCGACTATCGGCGCGCCATCGAGTGCTACGAGGAGGTCGTGCTCGCCGAGCGCGCCGGACAGGAGCCGGGGCTCTTCCCGTCCTTCCTCAACCTCGCCGTCAACTACGCCAAGGTCGGCCGCGTGCACGACGCCGTCGCGCGCTTCGTGGACCTCGTCGATCGTTTCCCGGAGCGCCGCGCGCAGGTGCGCGAACTCCTCACCCGCAAGGGCACGTTCCAGGACCTCCTGGAGCGGGACCATTCCCTCAAGCAGGACCTGCTCGCGAAGGCGCCCGCGCTCTTCGCGGCCTGATCGCCTGATTGGACGTGATCATGAAGGCCAAGCCGACCACCACCGCACGCCGCCCCGCACGCCATGGAGCCTGGCTCTGTGCGTTCCTGGTGCTCGCCCTCGCGATGGGCGTCGCCGCGGGCGACCCTGACGACGACTGGGGCCTGCCGACCGTCTCTGACGGCGCCGACCCGCCGGCCAACCCCAGCGGAGGCGAACCGGGGCCGAGCCAGGCGTCCGAGACGCCGCACATCCGGATGGCGGGCGAAGTCGTCCTGGGCGAGGTGCCGCCGACCTCCGGCCGCGTGCTGCTCGATCGCAGCGGGCACGTCGGCACGGGTTTCGTGCCGGTCGACACGGCCGCGGCGGCCGAGGTCGCCTCGCAGGTCACGGTCGAAGGGCCTCAGCCGCTGCGCGTCCAGGAGCTCGGCGACGGGCTGCTGGTGCGAGGCGAGGGTGCGCTGCTGCAGCTCGGAAGCCACGGCCAGGGCAGCCTGCGCGCCACGCTGCAGGCGCCGGAGGCTGCGGTGATCCAGCGCGGCTTCCTCGTGCTCGACCAGGATGCCGCCTCGTTGCAGGCGCTGCTGGCGACCGACGGCACGGCTCCCGCCGCCGTCACGGCCATGGTGCCGCTCGGCGCGGTGTCCGGGGTCGACCTCAACGCCTTCCAGCAGGCGGTCGAGACGGTCGGCCAGGGCCTGCACGGCACGCACGTCTCGCTGCTGCTGCTCTCGCGCGATGCCCAGGGCAAGCTGCATCTCGCGGCGGCGCGCCTGGCCCTCACCGGCGGACCCATGGAGATCGTGGCTCGCTGAGGCGCGGCGCGCGGCCGCGCTCCGCGGGTCGCGCCGTCCTCGCCGCCGCCAGGCCGTCGCGTGCGCGTCGCACGCGGCGCGCGGCCGGCCCGGTCACCGCCA
>Ga0315912_10001018_pt1 | contig 38322 bp, 38 predicted proteins | sample VfabasoilMG_FD_204469 | JGI IMG/M metagenome (GOLD analysis project Ga0315912, IMG submission 204469) | Garden soil microbial communities collected in Santa Monica, California, United States - V. faba soil | ecosystem: Environmental > Terrestrial > Soil > Garden | place: USA: California... | reverse complement strand
TTCGTGGCCGGTTAGGCGCGGAGCTGCGCCGCGAGGGCAAGGCGCGAGACCGAGTCGTATCGGGAATACGGTGAGCGTCGAGCAACGCAGCCATCGTGGCGTAGTGCCGTGCACAACCGGCTACGACCTTCCGGCACCGAGTACTAGTGCCTCAAGTCGGAAGTTCGTTCCGTGCCATGCACGGTTCTGCAGCCCGATGGCGTTGTTCCTCGGCGCTCGCAGTATGCCCGATACAGCTTCGGCCTCGCGCCTCGCCCTCGGGCCGCAGCCCCGCGCCTATCATGGAACGAACTTCCGACTTGAGGCACTAGTCGGCGCAGCAAAGCGCGCCGCCAAGGTTGCTGTTCAGCTTGATGAGAGCGTTCGCTTCGTCGGCATCGCCCTGCGTGTCGCAGTTCCATGGCGCGTCGCCATTTCGGCGGATCTCGAGACACGCCTCACGATTGAGCGCTCGGTCGAGCGGAGCACATGAGTCGTCGAGCGACTCGAGTCCGATCGTCCCGCAACCAAACAGATCGTCCGCCCCCTCCTCTCCGCAGACGCCACTCCCGGAACCGTTCTGCCTCGTGACATAGAACGCGTCGTCGAGCGTCGGGTCGCTCGCCCCAGAACACCCCGAAGGACTTCGATCTTCGACCTCCGAAGCATCGAGGCAGACGTGCCAGCCCTCCGCGCAAACGTCTTCGACCGAGCAACCACCACCCATCGGAGTCGGTCCGTTGTTGCCCCCTCGCCGTCCGCATGTCGGCCCGACATCGACCAACAGTCCGCGTACTGTCCAAGCACCTGCACAGCCCGCGATACGATCGAAGACCGTGAGGTCGAGAAACGCCTCGCGCCGACCGTCTGCACAACCGACGACGAGAAGATCGCCTGGGTCACTCGTCGTCGCATCGCCTTCGGAGGAAGTGGCCTCCAACACCGATCCTGTCGACGATGCCGACGTCGCGAAGTCTTCATCGGACACATCGCCATTGGAGGTGGACGTTCCTACGACGTCGGCGCCGTCCGGCGAGGCGTCTGCGTCCGTTGCTTCGGAAGGCACTACCCCGTCAGAGGTTTCAAGGATGCTTGTCGCTCCAGAAGACTCGCCTCCTCGAGTGGTTCCGTCTTCGCTCGCCGCCTTAGGCATCCCCTCGAGTGGGATGTCCGAGCAGGCGTTCGCGAATAGCAACCCAGCACCTCCCAATACGCCACACAAAGCCACCCAGCCCCGCGCCACCCGAAGAGTGTAGCTGACTCGCACTCACAACGGAGGCGACGAAGCGCGCTACCGCCGTCCTGCTCCGCCCGTCACTTGCTGAAGTAGCGGGCGCTTACACTCGAGGCGTTGCCGGAGCCACGCCGCTACGAAGTCATTTTGGGGCCGGCTTGAATACGAATGGCGCTTGAACGACCGCCAACCCTCCACCCTCAGGCTCGGGGAACGACCAGCCGCGAACTCTCTGCGCGATGCAGCTTTCGACCTGCCGATCCGCGAGCGACGACCGCCGAACCGTTGCGCGCGACGTTCGTCCGCTCGGGTTGATGATGAAGCTGATCGTCATTGCACCACCCAAGGTTGGGATTCGCCCCAAGCCCTCCTCGTAACATCGACGGACTTCACCAATACGGGACGCGAGCACTCGACGAACTTCTTTGCTGCCGAGCGCGCCCGTTACGTTGGGGGACGCGGAGTTCACTGCAGCTTCGGGCCCCGGAGTCTCGCCCACGCCTCTCTGTGCGACTTGGGTCTTGACTTCCGACGACGATTCCGATTCGTTGAGCACGAGCTCCTTCGTCCCCGGCGCTCTCGCGGCCTCGTCTTCGGGGATCTCGGCTTTGACCGCGGCACTTTCGACGTTGTCCGAATCGGCCGGCTTATCGTCGGCTTCCACGGGATTCACCGCGGCGACAATCTCAGGCTTGGCGCCTTCCTCAACGCCAGCACTCGAGGGCTCTGCCTTCGTGTTCTCCGCGGGTGCAGAGGACGCGACAGCCAACGCGCGCGACTCATCTTTTTGTTGGGTGGCCGATGCTGCCGGGGAGGACTCGGCTGTGCGCCCGCCGGCTGCGATCACGGTCGAATCGGGTGATCGCGCGGCTTCGGCCGTCGCTGGTTGTTCCATTGCGCCTTCGACCGCGAGCGGTCGAAGGGCGTCGGCCGGGAAGCACAGCTCCACGCCGGGCGGTTCGACGGAGAAACAGCGCTTATCCCCTCGAGTCTCGGGATCGACATCGAAGACCTGCGCGACGATCACTTGACCCGCAGGCTCGCCATCCGACCAGAAAACTTGCGTGTCTGCGGAAACCTTCCACTTCGGGAGCACGGGAGTCGGTGCAGCGGAGGGCTCCGGCACGACGTCCGCCAACACGGCTTCAACACTACCTTCGATCGCGAGTGGTTCGACCATCGTGGCCGCCCACGCCCGGAACTCCGCACAAGGCGTTCCGACCGTCACGATCGCGCCGTCGTTTTTTGGTTGGACACCGTAGATGTCGACTCCGGGAACCGGTCCGTTCAGGCCGGCCGTGAGCAAGGGCAACCCGCCGTCGATCGTCAGCTCTTGCTCATTGGGCAGGATACGTTCGGGCTTGCTCGGGATGAAATGCGGCCCGGGCTCATAGAACCGACCGATCGCAGTGCCATCGAGGGGCATCCCCGCGAGCACCTCTCCACCGATGAGCACATCCGCGCGTACGGTCGAACTCGTGGGGCTCCCCGCATTGCGAAGCACCGGAGTACCCGCGGCCAACATCGCGCTCGTACCGTTCTCGAACTCTTGCAAGGTTGGCCGACTGGTTACTTGCAGAAGGTCCTGCTCCTTGACCCAAAACCGAAGACGATAGGCCACGAGATCACCCCAACCTGGAACGCAGTGTTTCTCGAGAGCATCGGCTCCGACGTTCTGCAACGCGATCCAACCGGCCTCTTCGCCAACGACTCGAAACACGCGAGGCTCCAAGTCGGTCGAGTCCCCAGGTTCGACCGCGAACGCGGGCGATTCCTCCGTCGCTCGTTGATGCACGGTTGTCGAACGAGGCACGAGCGCGAATCCGGTCGGGGCAGGTACCTGCTGCGATGCCAAGACGACGGGCTCGGGCTCCACCACAACGCCTTCAGGAGTGACCGCGCTCTCTTCCTCCGGCACCGAACCGTTGCTGCTCCCCAGCATCCCACTCACTCGCTCGCAGCCTGAAAGCGCGACGATTGTCGTCGCGACCAGAGCGAATCCCCACTTGCGTCCAGCCTCGGAGTGCGTCATGCGCCCGCCAGTATTCACTGGGTCGCCAACGGGGGCAAACGGTCGTTTCAGGATTTGATGTGAGGTCGCCCGCGACTCAATCCGCGTGCGACAAATCGTACTCACCTCGGCCCACGCGCACCGCCCGAGCCGACGTGGATGAATCCGGTTCCAATCCGTCCAGCGCACCAAGCGATGCCGAGGGATCCGAAGACTTTTCGCAACTCTTTCGTATCAGCGGGAACCTTCATTACGCGCCCTCTGCTTCGTTCAGAAGCTCGGCCAAGAGCACGCCAACGCTCGCCTGTGCGAAGCCCACCAAAAGTGGACCGAGCAGGGGAATGGACATGATCGCAAGCCAGGGCAAGCCGAACCCAACAAGTCGCCATCGATGTCGATTCACAAACCTGCGTTGTTCGCTAAATCCGTAATTCAGCTTTTCAAAGTACGGGTCCAGTAGCTCCCAACTGAGGGCTCGGGCCGTCCAATAGACCTGTAGGACGGGGAGCAGCAGCGGGCCTACAATCGGTATGAGCGCCATGCCGAACCACACGATGCTCACTCCGGCAAAGAAGAGTGCACGCAGCCCGAGGCGGGCCAGTACGGTCCAAAATGGAGCTCCGGTTCGAGCCGCGAGCTCCGTCGCCCGTTTCGGATCGACGGCGCGGAAACCTGCCAAGAACACCTGCTCGGCGACGAACGAAAACGCCACCTTGCTCGCGATCCAGGCAAGCAGAGGCGCGACCAGCAAAACCGCAAGAAAACTAGCAAACCGCAACAGGCGGAACAGCAGCTCCAGCCCCCACGATGCATCCGCGTTCGCGACAACGGTTCGAGCAACGAACCAAAACCCGAACCCATCGAACACGACGGTCAGCACCGTAAACACGATGACGAGCCAGACGTAGGCGCGCCGGACCTGATGGAGCGACGCGGCCACACGAAGGCCTCGTCCCGCCGCCAACAAACCTTGGGTCAGTTCCATCGATCGCTCCACATCACCGAAGCTCGCGTTGCGCAGCCTCCCATTCTTCGAGAGTATTGCATCCGCGAACGGCGCGGGGATCCGGCAAGGATTCGACCGGTAGGGTCTCCGACCGCAAAGCGGCATATAGCGATCGCATCGAGCTCTCGCCCGCGCCCAGCACCTGCCGACCCCACTCGACCGCAGGATCCACCACCACCGCACCGGCGAGCCCGTGGACGACCTTCGCACCGAGCCCGTCGACGGGGACGACTCCCAAGACGCCGTGCGTGAGCTTTCCGAGCATGAACGCGACGTGAGTCGAACTCAAGAACGGCATGTCGCAGGCGGTGATGAACGCAATGCGGGCACCTCGTTCGCGAGCCGCCTCGAGCCCAGTGAGCACCGCTGCGAAGGGCCCCATGTCCTTTCGCTCCGGCGGGTCGTCGACCCGAAGCACGGACGTCGGCAGCGGTGGGAGCGACTGTTCCGCTCGCGCGACGACGAGGACGTCGCGACAAACGACCGCAGCTTCGCTCACGACTCGCTGCAAGAGCATCCGCCCCCCGATCGCCAGCCATGATTTGTCGCGGCCCATGCGGCTCGACCGGCCGCCGCTCGTCACTACGGCTGCGGCGTCGTCGATCATGCTCACAAGGATTACCATGGGGCCATGAAGCTGCGCATCCTCGGCAATACCCTGCGACTTCGCTTGAACCGATCAGACGTTCAGCGCTTCGCCGAAGCGGGGTTCGTCGAGGAGACCACGCGGTTTGGTCCCGCTCCTGAACAATGCTTCAACTATCGAATCGAGCGTCATGAGGGAGCCCATGAGTTACGCGCGGATTTGTTCGAACGCCGGATCTCGATACAGGTGCCAAGTGCGTCGGCGATCGAGTGGGTCGAGACGACACGGGTGGGGATGACGGCCGAGCAGCGCATCGATGGCACCTCGACACTCATCATCCATGTGGAAAAGGACTTTCAATGTCTCGCGCCCCGCGATGACGGTGACTCGGAGGGGTTTCCGAACCCTAATCGCCCGCTCGCGAACCGTCATTCGGACGAGGACAACGTGCAGTAAGAAGTCTCGAAATACGCAGTGGGGATCGCCGCGGCCTCGTCCGTAGTCACCACTCCGGGTCGAACCAGCGATCCGAAGTCGCGACGCGCTCGATCCTTGCGCGCCGCGGCCACGGTCAACACATCGGCGATAAATGCCGCCTCGTCACGAAGCCCCGCACGATCTCGACATGCCCGCACGAAATCGACGACACGCTCACGACGAGCGTCTCGTTGGCCATCCGTTTCGAGATCACGGAGGAACTGGGCCTGCACGGACCCCTCGGGAACGTCCGCCGCTCGCAATCGGTCAGCGAAGGCTGCGCTCAACTGCCGCGCCGTCTGGACCATCACAATTGGCGCGGGACACCCACCACACGCGTGCGCACGGTTGACACATCCTTGATCCCAAGCCTCGTCGCAACAGAATGTATCGACATCACACACGCAGGCTTCGGTGACCGACACCCCGCAACCAGCGTCCGATCGGGTTTGGCAGCACGAGTCCACCGGCGCCGGTTCCAGTTCGTCCACCATCTCATCGAGATCCGGGGCAAATGCGAGAAGGTCGCAACGATCGGAGGAAAATACGGCTCGACTGAAATCGACGGCGAGGACGTCCGAGACGAACTCCTCGTCGACGACCCCCAAGCGCAGCAACGCCCGAACTTCGTCTTGATCGGCCACTGAACGCGCGACGAACGTCAAACCGAAGTAAGTATCGTCGGCTCCGAGCACCCCCTCCACCGACGAGCGCACGTCTGTAAGGGATCGCTCATACTGCTCGTGTGATACGGGCACCGTATCGGAGATCCCCCAGAAGGGATCGATGAAAAAGTCCGCAGGGAGGCTCGACAACGGCGTCGGGCGACCCAAAGCGTCGATCGACGACGCGCTCCGCAGATTGAAGTTTCGAGAACAAAACAGTGGTCGCAGGATCTCCGCCATCGACCCCGCGTGTCGATCGGTCCGGGCGGGATCGAGCAATACCGTCCGGCGGTGTTCGTTCCAGCGCCGATTGCCCGACGCGATGCGAGGTTCGAGCTCTGGACCCGAGGCGAGTGCCCCCAGAGCCTCGAAGCGATCGACGATCTGCCCGGAACCGGGCAGCGGAAGAGTTGCCCCCCAGTGCACCCACGGAGCCTGCATCGTGAGCATCAGCAATCCCCCGTCCGCGTGGCAGCTGCCACACGAACCTCCCGCTTGACTCACGGTCCACGAGTCGCCGTGATATGTCCACACGCCATCGGTCAATCGATAGAAATTGTAGGCGCCGAGATGATCGTCGAAGGCCATGATGTCGACCGTATGGGGCGACAACGTGTTCGCATCGGGCGAAAGGTCGTCGAGATGAACGAACAAGGTGTCGGAGGATCTCCCTCCACAGTCACGGGTCAAGACCGCACGCATGCTCTCGGGATTCGCCAAAAGTTGGGCGCGTTCGGAAGTGAACCGGCTGAGCACGCCCACACGGGGATCGGCCCAACACCCTTCGCGATCCTCGAGCACGAGCTTCTCGCTCAACTCGAGGAAATTCGTCGGACATCGTCCCGGGCGCTTCAGCAAAATCTTCGCGACGACGTCCTCCAGGCTCGCCACGCTCGTTGGTTCACCGGTCGCATCCATCACGCCTTGGCACGCAAACTCGGCTGGAGTCGGGGAATCGCACGAGGCCCCGTCGCACGGCATCCCACCGGGGTCGACAGCCATATCGCCGGTACATGCGGCAGCTATCAGCGCCGCAGCGAACGTTGCGAATCCATGCGAAGATGTTGGGCGTCGGGAGCCGTGACGTGAGCATCGAAAGCGTTTCCAAAGAATCACGGACATTCGCCCCTACGACGGAATTCTCTGCATCTGCGAGGATCGGTTCACGCGAGGCCTATGAGGCGATGTATCGCCGCAGTATCGACGATCCGGAGGGTTTTTGGGCCGAGCAAGCCGCAGAGCTGCATTGGTTCGATCCTCCGCAGAAGATCCTGCAATGGAGCCCCCCGAACGCCAAGTGGTTCGACGGTGGAACCACCAACCTTTCGTTCAACTGTCTCGATCGCCACATCGATGCAGGCCGTGGCGATCGCACCGCGCTGCTTTGGGAGGGTGAACCCAAGGACGCGCTCGCGTTCACCTATGCGCAGGTTCGCGACGAGACGAACCGAGTCGCCAATGCCCTCAAGCAACTCGGTGTCGTCGCCGGTGACCGAGTGATCATTTACATGGGCATGGTCCCCGAAGCCGTGTTCGCGATGCTCGCTTGTGCGCGTATCGGAGCGATCCACAGCGTCATCTTCGGGGGTTTTGCCGCAGAAGCGGTCCGCGACCGCACGCGTGATGCCGGTGCGAAGGTCGTGCTCACACAGGACGGGACGTGGCGTCGTGGCAAGATCGTCCCGCTCCAAGTGAATGTCGAGCACGCCTTGCGCGAATGTCCGAACGTCGAGGCGACCGTCGTCCTGCGACGCACGGGCAATGACCTCGCGTCCATGAAGGAAGGCCGTGACTACGATTGGCATGCGCTCGTCGGCGGTCAGTCGACCACGTGTGATGCAGTGGCCCTGCCCGCGGAACACCCCTCGTTCATCCTGTATACATCGGGAACCACCGGTGCGCCCAAGGGGGTCATGCACACGACGGGTGGCTTCTTGGTCGGCGCCTATCTCTCCACGAAGTACGTCTTCGACCTCCGCGACGGCGACATCTATTGGTGCACCGCGGACATCGGGTGGATTACGGGCCACAGCTACATCGTGTACGGGCCGCTTGCCAACGGGGCCACGGTGTTGCTCTACGAAGGTGCGGTGAATCATCCTGGACCCGATCGTTGTTGGGAGATGATCAGCCGCTATCGCGTCTCGATCTTCTACACTGCTCCGACCGCAATCCGCTCGTTCGTCAAGTGGGGGGATGAACATCCACGCAAACACGATCTCGGGTCGCTCCGGCTGCTCGGCAGTGTGGGAGAACCGATCAATCCCGAGGCTTGGATGTGGTATCGACGCGTGATCGGCCAGGAGCGCTGCCCGATCGTCGATACCTGGTGGCAAACCGAAACTGGCTCGATCATGATCACGCCGCTCCCTGGGGCGATCCCGACCGTTCCAGGGTCATGCACCGTTCCATTTTTTGGCGTGCTCCCGCAAATCCTCCGGGAGGATGGAACGGAAGCCGCGTCCAACGAAGGCGGTCTGCTCGTGATCGCTCGGCCTTGGCCCTCGATGCTGCGCACGGTTTGGGGCAATGCCGAACGCTACCGCGAGACCTACTTCGGCCGCTTCGGCGACAAGTACTTCACGGGTGACGGTGCACGACGCGATGCGAACGGCAACTTTTGGGTCATGGGTCGCGTCGACGACGTCGTGAATGTTGCGGGCCATCGACTGGGAACTGCCGAGATCGAAAGTGCCTTGGTCGCTCATCCAGGAGTCGCCGAAGCGGCGGTCGTGGGCCGCCCCGATGAACTCAAAGGACAAGCCTTGGTCGCATTCGTGACGCTGAAGGCTTCACGCTCCGGCACGGAGGTGGGCGGCCCCTCCGCGGCTCTCGAACTCGCTCAAGAGCTGCGAGGGTGGGTTGCGAAAGAAATCGGCAAGTTCGCACAGCCCGACGAGGTTCGCTTCACCGATGCGCTACCCAAGACCCGTAGCGGCAAGATCATGCGTCGGCTGCTCGGCGAGCTCGCCCGGGGAGAGGTCCCCCGCGGGGACGTCACCACTCTCGAAGACCTCACCGTGCTCGCAAAACTCCGTGGGGAAGAATAGAACGACGTTCTCGATGCGCCTCGGATCCGATTTCCTCCGTCGGTATCACTCGATCGCCTGGATCGTCGTTTGGAGCACGGGCCTGTGGGGCGGATGCACGAAACGGTCGCAGCCTGCTCCGGTCACCACCGCACCAGAGGCCTCCATGGTAGCGGCGACGGAACCCGATCCCGTCGTGCCGCCACCTTCTGTGGAACACGTACCTCAAGTCTTCACCGCCCCGCCGCACACCCCGAGAACCCGGGTGATCCCGGAGCCGGTCGAGCTCGATGCGCTTCCGGCTCTCACGGTCGGATACCGCTGCGAACGCGTTCGCTTCCCACCGTCGGCGGAGGGGAAGTCTCGCGTGCCAAGAACACGACGCTCTCATACCCCGTGGGATGTTCGCGCGATGGACTCTCCGCCCCTCCCCGTCGAGCGCGTCGTATCATCCGTATCATCCGTATCATCCGTATCATCCGTATCATCCGTATCATCCGTATCATCCGTATCATCCGTATCATCCGTATCATCCGTATCATCCGTATCATCCGTATCATCCGTATCATCCGCATCATCCGAGGCGAACGACGTCAACGTCATCACCGAGGTCGACACGCAAGACACCTCGGACAAAACCGTTCCCTCGGCGACGGACCCGGCGAGCCAGGCTGCGAGCATGTCCGCGCCTTCGGTCATCGATGGCGAAACCTCCGAGGTCTTCGACGAAGACGCTTGGGGCGGCCTGCACCGACTGTCCAACGATGCTCCCGCGACGCTCGGTTGGGTCCGCAGAGTATCGACGGCCATCACCACGTTTGCGCCCCTCACCGAGGATTCGATTCCGTCGCGGCAGTCGATGGTTGGGTTTACGTTCGATCGCGCACGCATCCTGGAGGGCCACGACTTTTCCGTCTTTGCGCAGCTCGAAACGTCTCGCACGACCCCAGAAACGTGGCTTCTGGCTATGAATGTGAGTTCGCGGTCGGTCGGCTTGCCCCAGCGGCACAACACCGCACTTACGCTCGTCGTCGATGACTCGGCGTCGATGAACGACGAAGGACGCCTCCACAACCTCAAACGCGGCTTGCTCCGAATGCTGCGAGAGCTCAAGCGCGGCGACGTCGTCAACGTTGTGTTCTTTGCGGATGAGGTCTGCACGCCAATGCAGAATTTCGTCGTTGGACGCGACGAGCCAGGTGCGCTGACACGGATCATCCACAGCCTCAAACCGCACGGCAAAACCGACCTCTACGCTGGCCTGATGCGCGGCTACCAAGTGGCCACGGAAACCCGCATCGCGTCCCACCATCATCGCATCCTGCTCCTGACGGACATGAGCGCTGACGAATCCACGACACCGATCGATGACATCGTGTCGAACGGTTATCGGGACCAGCACATTCGGTTGTCCGTGGTCGGATTCGGCAACCACTCCGATAGCCGGTTCCTCGAAGCAAGCGCCCGCGCGGGCCATGGAAGCTTCGCTTCGCTCACCCTGGAGCCCCAGGTCGAGACCGTGTTCGGCCAAGACTTCGCGTCGTTGCTCGAAACCGCGGCGGACGACGTCGAAATCACCCTGCATTTGCCCAATTCGCTGCGCCTCCGCCGAACGAGCCCCGATCCGGTGCCGCTGCCCCTTGCCCACAGCGTTGGAGCCGGTACCGCAACGATGTTCCTCGTCGAGCTGGATGCGCGTGCCCAAGCGCTTGCGCTCGACGATGGCATCATGTTGGAGCTCGACTACGCGGACACCGTCAACGGAGAACACCTCGAAGAGTTCTTTCCATTCACGTTGCGCGACATCGTCGGCCGTGAGTCGAACAACCTTCGCAAGGCGGAGCTCGTCGCCGGTTTCACGAGGTTACTCGCTACCCTCGCCCAACGAAAGCCCCCCGAGGGCTGGTCCGCTCGACCCGGTGGTTGGCCAGACGAGACGGCGTTCGACTTGTGTCGTGACGAGCAGGAGCAGCTCGAATCGCTTTCGACCGATCTCGCCGACCTCGAAAGCGATGACCTTCGGGTCCTGACCGACAACCTGTGTGCTCGCTTCGCGGGCGGTGGCCGGCCTACGCCTGAACCGAGTACCGTGAACGATCCCGAAGAACCTTAGCGCGTCGACCGGCTACACTCTTCGCGGAGATGCCGAAACCCACCCGCAGACTTTCGCGACGCGGAGCCGGTCTCATCGTCGTGGCCTCCGGGCTGGTTGTCTTCATCGGATTGTTCTTTTATCAGGCTGGCAAGGGTTTCCTCGACCAGGAGCCGTTGACTGCCGATTTCGACGGCGTCGGTGGACTGCGTGTCGGCAGCCAGGTTCGTCTCGCAGGGGTCGACGTTGGCGCGGTCTCGTCGATCGATTTTCTCCACGTGGAATACGCCTGCGACCCGTTGACCGAGGACCGTGGGCGCCACGACGACGGACGAACCAACGACTGCGACGATCGTCTGTTTTGTACGCCACAGTCGTTATGCGGCGCGTTCGAACCTTGGGCTGGTCGCAGCCAACACACCGCGTGCGGATCGAGCGATGACTGCGGTCTCGACGAGGTCTGCATCACCGCAGAGTTCCGAAGCCATGCCCTTCACACCGATTGGCTCGGGCCGCGCGGCGTATGTGCGAGATATCGAACGACCCATTGGCGCGCTCACGTGACAATGAACGTGGGCGCGGAGGCATTCCATGTCCTGCGAACCGACAGCGAGGCGACCGTCACGTCGGCGAGCGTGCTCGGCGATCAACTCGTCGATATTTCGCTCGGTGCGGGAGACCCTTTGGGCGACGAGCGTCGCATTCGCGCTCGGCCTTCCGTCTTCGATGACATCGATCGGTTCCGCCATCGGATCGACAGTTTCCTGAACAAGGCCGACGACGGTCTCCTCGAAGCGCTTGGCATCGTCGAGCAATTCCAGGACGAGACCACGCTCGCCGCCCTGAATGGAACGCTCCGCAACGTCGAGGTCATCGCCGAGCAGATCGCCTCGGCCGAGGGCCTTGCGGGGGCGCTAGTGAGCAGCGCCGCCCCTCGCGACGACCTCGAACGGACGCTGGTCGCTTTGCGCCGAACGACGCAAGGTCTCGACTCCGGTGTGGACAAGGTCAATCGGATCGTGCGCACGGTGGACGCACAAATCGAACCCACGCTCGACGACTTGCTGCATACATTCGCAGCCGTCGACGACGTGGTGCACACGGTCACCGACTATCTCACGCAGCCGGGCAACGGCGCGTCCGACCATATGGCGGAGTTGATCCATTCGGTCGCTGGGCTCATGCACAGCGTCGTGGGGGTCTTGAACGCCCTCGCCGACGAGCGGGGCTCGCTCGGCAAAATCCTGGGCGATCCCGTCGTCGGATATGGTCTGGGACGACTGTTCAACAACTTGGCCCGCCATGATCTGTGGGCGTCGTTGGTCCTATTGGCGCTCCATGAGTACTACGGCGTCGATGTAGCCCCAGCGCGGGACAACGCGAGTCCGAAGCGTCGCCGCTGAAAGGCCCGCAACCACTCGATCACTCGGAACGTGACGTGGACCGGATCGAAACGGCCTTGCGCGGATTCGGGTCGTCTCGACCTGCGCGAGCAACGGGCCGGTCCATTTTGCCCGTCAGGATGGTCCTCTCCCGCGCCGATGCGGTTCGAAGTCCATGTCGAATCGAATCAGCCCCTTGAATTGGCTCAACGCATGCGTGCTCACGATGGCAGTCGCTCTTGCCCCGATGCCCGCACTCGCTGCACCAACTGCGGACGCCAAGACGCCGGAAGTTCAGCCGGCGGCCTCGGTCCCCGAAGCGCCCGCGTCTTCCTCCGAAGCATCCGATCCCTCGGCCCCGAAAAAAGACGCGAAAGGCCCAGAGTACGAGGCGCAAGGTGGGCCCGAATCGACTCCCCCTCCCCCCCCATCCGATCACTATGAGGGTCGAACCGGAATGGGCGGTGTGATTGCTGGCTCCATCCTCACCATATTGTCCATCGGTCCCATCGTGGGAGGGGTCGTGGTCATGAAGCAACGCATCGTCGAAGACACCGGTACCGCCGAGGTCGATCAGCAGCTGGAAAGTGTTCAGCAGACCGAAACCGAGGTGCGAAAATTCGCCGGTGGCGGCGCAATCGGGCTTGGCGCAATCCTCCTTGCGATCGGCGTTCCCTTGCTCGTCGTCGGATCGGTGCGAATGGCCAAATACAGCAAGTGGAAACGCGAACGGAACGCCCAACTCGCCCCGATCTACGACTCCCGCCGAGGGGTCACGGCGGGACTTCAGTACGGCTTCCGATTCTAACGACCGCAGAAACGCAAAAGCACGCGGGGAGCTCCCGCGTGCTTTGCGTTCGGTAGGCGGAACAGGATTTGAACCTGCGACGGCCGCGGTGTAAACGCGGAGCTCTACCCCTGAGCTATCCGCCTAGGTTCGTCCAAGATATCACGTCGGACGGGATACTTGCGAATGATGGTTCGGTGCCGCACGTCGAGGGTCGTCATGCAGGCCGCGACCGTCGCTCCATTTGGCAACAGCATCGTCGGTGCGAGATCCGCCCACGGGACGAGCACGAAGTCGCGTTGATACATCCGGGGATGCGGTAACTCGAGCTCCGACGTCGAGATTCGAACGGTGACGCCACCCTCCGGGGTGAACAAGAGCAGATCGAGGTCGAGCGTCCGCGGGCCCCAAGGCTCCACGCGCTGCCGGCCGTGAAGATCCTCGATCTGTTGCAGTGCCGATAGCAACCGCTCTGCGGGTAAACGCGTGGCAAGCCGTGCGACCGCATTGAGAAACAAATCGGTCGACGGACCCACCGGTATCGTCTCGTAGATCGGAGACACCGCTCGGACCCCGACCCCTTCGATTCGACGCAAACACGCGATCGCAGACCGGAGCTGCTCGATTCGATCGCCGCGATTGCTCCCGAGCGCAACCCAAGCGTCAGCGTCCATTGCAGACACGAGCGTTGTCCTCCACTTCAAGACCGCCGGTAAGCTCACGCCCTCTTCCCGAGCGACCGCCCGACCAGACATGATGCATCGTCAGCATCAGAGAGCGACCTCGATGCCCAAACGCGGACCCACGAGCGAGGCCACCGTTTGCATGAGCTCGTCCCCCGTCTTGGCCGCAACCCAACGCTGCGAGGCGTCGTGATAGTCGAAGTGCCACGCCGTCCGACCGGCCGCCAACCAGATCTGTCCCGCCGCGCTGTGGGCATTGATCACGAACTTGCCCCCATCGGCGAAGCTCAGGGTCAACACGTCTCCCGACAGTTCGACGTCGAGCGCCTCGTGCTCGAGATCGCCGAGAACCTGGTCGAGCCGGCGTAGTGCAGCGTTCGCAACCTCTACGAATTCGGTTCGCTCCATCCTAGTGTCCACCCTCCGCGCTCTCGACGAGACGCTCGTTCTCGACCTTCTCGACCTTCGCGGCCGCGGGCACGCCACCCGCCTCCGGTTCCCCAGGCCCACCTTGGGGCAAAGGCCCATAGGTTCGTTCGAACTGCTCGCGTGTCAGCTCGATGACTTCGATGTCCGTCCCATCGGGACCTTTGATCTGTCGCCGCTCGATCGGACGACCTTCGAGTCCCTCATCCCGAGCAGGCTTCGCATGAAACGCCCGCCACGAAAGAAATCCGAGGACCGGTACGTAGATGAGCAGTCGGATGAGGATGCCCGTTCGTGGCCATCGCATCAGCGGGGACTCTGCAGGACGGGAACCGTGGAGGCAAGCCCCGCGTTTCGAGCATCCAACGTTGCGCTACGGATCGAGGTGAACGAGACTTCGCGGCTGACTCCGCCTTCGATGAACCCACCCGTCGCGAGTTCGACGGGATAGTCTCCAAAGCTGAAGCGGCTGAGGCGAAAGCGGGCCGCGCACGGTCCATCACCCGAACTCTGCACCGAACCAGCCGGCACGGTCCACTCACCGTCGTCCTCGACTTCGACACCACGACGAGCTTTGTACGTGTGGCCGGGGCCCGGTGCGGTCAAGCAAATCCCACCACCGATATCCTCCTCGAGCTCGATCTGTAGCACTGCGGATTCGTTGAGGGGCTGCCACTGCAAGATGGTGTCGACGTCACGCGGTAGCGTCGCCAAGGCCTCAGGGCTGACGATTTCGAAGGGCGAGGGTAGCGCTACGGAGGCCTCGACGGAGGCATCTGCACGTTCGAGTTCGAATCGATACGTCCGTGGAGCCGTGTCGGCGGACCAGCTGATCCCATACTCGATCCGTTCGCCTCGATCCCGCTCCTCCGCGTCGACGCCGTTGATGCGGACCGAATCCGTACCTTCGCAGATGGACCACGGGATCGGGAGGACGCTTCGATCCCCAGTTACGAAATCGACCTCCGCACGGACTGTATTTCCATCGTCCCGGACCACTGCGACCATCGAGAGCTCGGCCGAAGGGACGTCGCAATCCGAACCGCAACCGGCTCCCGCCGGCCAGCCGAGGACCCAGCCCACGATGATCCAACGCGATTCTCTGGGCGGAAATTCCAATGGCCAATCACACTACTTGAGTCTTGTGAAATCAAGTAACCTAACCATCCGTCCTGCGGCTGGGGCGCGAAGCACGGATGAGCGACGACCGCACTTCGGCCCTGTTGGGGCGTGACGCCAAGTCTGCCCCGCTGGGGCGTGACGCCAACTCGGCTCCGTTGGGGCGTGAGACCACGTCGACACCGGTCGGCTATGAAGCGAATTCATCCTCGGATGGGCGTGACACGAACCCCGCGGATCGTCCGGTTTCGATCGGCCGGATCCCCCTCAAACAAATGCGAATCAAGCGCCCGGAGACCGAAGGAGAAAAACCGACGAACCCCATGAACGGGCTCGTGCCCTATCTCGACCTGTTCTGTCGCTTGAGCAACCTCGAGTTGGCTCGTTTGGCTCACGTCGACATCGAGCTCGTCGCCGAACTTCGATCACAGGTCATCGCGATCGACGAAAGTCTCGCGGCCTATACCGACCTGCTGCCTCGGCTGACCGACAACGAACTCGTCCGACTGACGGGAGCAACCCCGAAAACGATTCGCTTCTGGCGATTGTGCCAGCCCCAGATCCCCGTCGAAGCGGTCGCGGCCGCCATGCGAGGCGCCCCACCGCCACAAGGTGGCCTGGTCGCGCGTGCTTGTCGTATCGCGGCGGGCGATGCCGAACCGGATACCCACGTCGAAGATCCAACGCCCCCAGAACCGAGCCCGAGCGATTCGGGTCTCCATGACGCCGAACCACACCGAATCCAAGACGTCGTTTCGGCGCTCATGGATTTTTCCGGCGATCCTTTTCCGGGTTTCGGGCCCGACGATGGACCCCGAGCGGCGGACATCGAACGTTCCACGATGCCGGCCTCCGAAGGCGAGCTACGTGCCCGGAACATGTCCGAATAGTTGGATGTGGAGCCGCTGACCAAGGGTAAAACCCTCGCGAATACAGATCGGCACGAGCACGCGATACGCCGACGCAAGGCCGTCGGAATCGGTGCACTCCGGCATGAGCAACACCCGGCTTCGATCGGCCTGCGAAATCTCGAGTTCATCCACGAGGCCGAGGAGTTCTTCGAGATCTGCCGAGAGCTCCGGGTTCGTCTTCGTCCGAACCACGAACTTGAGCTGCCACGGTCGCGCCAACCATCGCGCCACGATGTCCGGTCGACGGCGGCGCGCGTCGTGGCGAGCGCCCCAAACCGGATCGCGCAGAACAGGACTGCTGTGTGCCAACTTGGGACTGATCGAAACGAGATCGACGTCGACCCCATCGAGCCACACCGTACCCGCGGTCTCGATGGTCACATGGTGGCCGTTTTCGCGTAGGCGCTGGCTCAGGGCCGCGATCCCATCGAACAATAAGGGTTCACCGCCGGTCAATACGACGTGACGCGGACCGGCCGCACAAAACTTTTCGAGCTCCTGCAGTGTCGTCCGAACGGACTCGGGCTCCCACGAGGTCTTCGGGGAATCGCACCAAGCGCAACGAAGATTGCAGCCTGCGACGCGGATGAACGAACTCGGCGTGCCGACGAAGATGCCTTCGCCTTGCAGGGAGACGAAGGATTCCTGAACGGGGAGGAACGCAGAGCTGCTCACGACCCTCTACTTACTTGGTAGGCTTCGCCGTCGCCATGACCGGCTCCCGTATTCGAATTGCGAAGATCATGACCTTGGAACCTCCCTGCGAAGGCATTCGCGTGCAGGGCTGGCTACGCACCATACGCGCGGGCAAGGACGTTGCCTTCCTCAACGTGAACGACGGCTCCACCGTCGCCGGGTTGCAGGTGGTCGTAGAGCCCGATCTGCCGAATATCGACGAGGTTCGCCGCTTGACCACGGGATCTGCGGTCGACATCACCGGGGTTCTGCGAGCTTCACCGGCCAAGGGCCAACGGGTGGAACTCGAAGCGAAGCGGATCGAGATCGTCGGCGTCGCCGACACCGAGTACCCCTTGCAGAAGAAGCGACACGGCTTCGAGTTCCTCCGAACCATCGCGCACCTACGCAACCGTACGAATACGTTCGGAGCGGTGTTTCGCGTGCGCAGCAAACTCGCCCACGCGATCCATGGCTTCTTCCAAGATCGAGGATTCGTGTACCTCCACACGCCGATCATCACCGGAAGCGATGCCGAGGGGGCGGGCGAAATGTTTCGTGTCACGACCCTCGATCCCAGCAAGCCCCCACGTACCGAGGACGGTCGGATCGACTGGAACGAAGATTTTTTCGGCCGCCCAACCTACCTCACGGTCAGTGGCCAGCTCAACGGCGAAACGTTCGCGATCGGCATGAGCGACATCTACACGTTCGGACCAACGTTCCGAGCCGAGAATTCGAACACTTGGCGACATGCCGCCGAGTTCTGGATGGTCGAACCGGAGATGGCGTTCTGCGATCTCGCGGGCGATTGCGACCTCGCCGAAGCGTTCGTCAAACACCTCATCCGCGCGCTCCTCGAGCAGTGCACCGACGACGTCGAGTTCTTCAACGAGCACGTCGACACCGAGCTCGTCGTGCGGCTGCGTCACGTGCTCGACTCGGCCTTCGAACGCGTCCCCTATACCGAAGCGGTCCGATTGCTCGAAAACAGCGGCCAACGCTTCGAGTATCCGGTCTCGTGGGGGGTCAATCTCCAAGCCGAGCACGAGCGCTACTTGACCGAAACGATCGTGGGAAGACCCGTGTTCGTCACGGATTATCCAAGGTCCATCAAGGCCTTCTACATGCGCCGCAACGATGACGACCGAACAGTCGCCGCGGTGGACTTGCTGGTTCCAGGGGTCGGGGAACTCATTGGTGGCTCGCAACGAGAAGAACGCTTGGATGTTCTCGAAGCCGCGATCCGAGACCACGGCCTTCTGCCCGAGCACTACAATTGGTACTTAGACACGCGCCGCTACGGTTCGGTTCCACATGCCGGCTTCGGACTTGGGTTCGAGCGCATGGTCATGTACGGGACGGGCATGCAGAACATCCGGGACGTTGTTCCGTTCCCTCGAACGCCGCGAAATTGCGACTTCTGAGACGCAACTCGGCGATCGCAATGCGATGACGGATCGTTCCGACGGCAAGTGAGCGTCGGAGCGAAGCAGCGCGGAGCAATAGTTCATTTCGCAAAGATTTCGCTGCACTAGAGATTTCGAGAGCAAACGAAGTGGCCGGCCGTTGGACCCGAGGTTAGCCTGTGAGCCGAGGGTGCCACGTTGGATTGCTTTCGTTTGTTGTTGTGATCCCCTCATCGTGGGTTCGTTTCCAATGCCTGGGTCGACGGCCGTGAGGTTGCGAGAAACCAAGCCATAGGAAAAGAGCACTACGATGCGTGGGCCTTGGCACCTTCCGAGCCCGCCGTGTTTCGAAGGGAATTACCTATGTATCTGCGAAGGAACAAAGTCCGTTGTGGTGAGTCGCGTCGAACCTACCTGTCCATCGCCCACAACGTCTGGTGGTCGGGGGATGGTACGCGCCGCGCCCAGAGCAGGCCGATCGTCGTTGCAAGCTTTGGCGTCGAAGACAACATCGATGTCGAGCTCGCTCGACAGATCGTTCAAATCGTCGAAAAATGTGCCCCACGCCTCTCCAACCGACGCGGAGAGGGCAAACAGACGACGATGCGCATTGCCCAAGAGATTCGGAAGATCGAACCGTTCCTCAAAGTGCTCGCCAGTCGCAAGCTCGGGATTGCACGCCACCTCCCGCCCCATCCCGAAAGCGCCACCATTCTCGAGGCCCTGATCCGAGACAAGCTTGCCGAACCAGCGCCGTCCGTCGCACGGGAGGACGAACTTTTGTCCACCCTTCGCGCCCGCTTCGAACATTGAAGACACCGGGCGTCCGCGCGCCGCTTCGACTTGCGCCTCCCCTCTTCGATGCACGTTCGACAGGTTGAACGCTGTTTTGGTGGCAGATCCTCACGCCCCACCGGGCTGAGTTCCTCGACCCCCCACGACCCCCCCCCACGAAAGGGGGGCCGATCAGGAACCAGCCCCGAGCAGCTTCAGGATGAGCTCTGCCGGTAGCGGCAGGTCCGGCTTCCGGGACACGAACACGTGCGCCGTTCCGGAACTCACGAGCGTTCCATAACCGAGTCGCGGACCGAGGACTTCGATCACCATGAGTTGGTGACCGCCGATCGTGCGGACATCGGCGCGCTCGCGAAGGCGAGGTTTGGTCAGCGGCGTGTTTTCGAGGAACACCTCGCTCAGAAATTCCACCGGAACCGCCAGGTCGAGTCTTTTACCCTGGAGGTGTTCGGTCATCTCTCGTGGAACTCCACGCGGAAGATCGCCGTCGATTTTGGGCTGAATGTATGGACGCAGCAGGTCAGGTTCGGAAAGCAACGCCTTAGGCGCCACGACGACGCCCACTTCGTCACGCGACAGCGGAAGCCGAGAACTCAACTCGGCCGCACGTCGCTCTTGCTCGGCATCCTGTTCAGCGATCTGTTTGGCGCGGCGCTTCGCATCGTCGGCCGCCGAAGGTTTGGCATCCGCGGGAGCGGCCGCTGGGCCGGTCGCGGGTGGACGACCCGACCGCGGAGACGAAGCGGCATTTTGCCGTGCGGGTGCTGGCGCAGCTGCTTCGCCGTTGCCTCCCTCGTCTCGACCCAAAAGCTTCATCAGCAGCGCTTGGTCGTCGACGTGTGGTTTGACGAGGCTCGCGTCGACACTCGGACCACCCGGAAACCCTTCGGCGAGGTCACTCACCGGGATCCGGAGTTGTTGGCACAAGCGGCTGACCGGCCAGTCCGCATCCGTCGAGCCCGGTGGCATACGACTCGCCGTGGCGTCGTCGGCCGCGACGACTTGGCCTTGTTGAGCCACGACGAACCCCTCACGCCGAGTCGCCGGTGAAGTGGCATCGACGTAATAAAGGATGACTTGGCGTGGAAACGCTCGGCTGGCGAACGCCGCGAGATCGGCGTTCTCGCGCCAGAACGCAGGCGGATCGTTCCCAACGACGGTGCCTTCGATCGTGACGAGGAGGATCGGCGCCTCGGGATGACGGGTGAGGACCAGCTTCGCATCGAGGATGTTTCGTGCCTTCCCAACGAGCTGCTCTCCGAAGAGGGCCGCGAGCTGGCTGATTCGAAACATGTCCAGGGGGATGAGAAGCCCTGCGTGTTTGGCGGTGTTGCTCATCATCTCGTGGTCGGCGCCAAGTGGCGCGGGCGACAGGGTAGCCGAGACGGGCCCCGCCGGGCACTAGAGGTACTCGACAAAAGTTCAAATCGCACCGAAACCAAGCGAACGTCCCGCACGAGCCGCCAGACTCGCGTTTCGGATCAGGAGCAGCCCAGCGCCGGCGGATTCCAGGCGGAACACTTCGAGCCGATCGGCGAGCGAGGCTCTTTCCAGTTTCCGGATGGAGGTCCTAGTGGGGCCACAACACGGCGATGCTGACCTGCCAAAGGGAAGTTCCAGGCATCGGCATCCGCCCGATGGCGAGGGTCGAGCCCCCCTCCACGGGGCAGGTGAAAAACTCGTCCCGCCGACCTGCGGTAGCGTCGAAATGAACCACGGGAGCGAATCTTTCGACACACCGATGCTCGATCGTCGTTCGCCCACGTGCGGTGACCGCTTGGCTTTGTGCGTCCGTCAATTCCTGCGACACGAGCCCAATCGTTCCGACGGCGCCGAGTTCCAACGTAAATTCATGCCCATCGACCTCCACGGGAGTTTCGGGCGAGCAAACGCGCACATCCCCATGCTCCGTCACGAGCGGCTCGGGATCGATTTCGCACCACCTCGACGCGAGGAGTTCGAATCGCTCGGGTCCTGGGGATCGCGCAAGGACGCGGATCGCTCGACCAATGAATACGTCGATCCGCTCCCATCCTGTCACCGTCTCCACCGTTCGCCGCCCAGGATTCGGTGACCTATCGCCTCGTGGCCCCGTGGGCTTCGCGGGTTGAGCGTGCGCCGCAACTACGGCGTCTGACCAAGTGTTTTTCACTCGAGCATCCGTGCGATCGGCACAGCCGGCCATCATGCCCGCCGTGACGTCGAGCAGCAGACACGCCGTCGCACATGCGAAGTTCCTCATGGGCCGTCAGGGGGCGGAAAGTGGAGCCGGAGGTGCTCGAAATCCAATACAAAGGCACGGCGCCCGAGCACACCGAGCCCGATCATCCCGTCGAGTCGAAATCCGTCGGCCGTTTGCGTTTGCATGAACATTCCGTAGGCGGAGCTCACATTCTCCGCCACCGCACCGTCGACGAACTCGAATGTTCGCACATTGGCCAAAGGTGTCATGTCGGCCTCGACGACGGGTGTACCGATTCCGGCATACGCATTAGCATATCCGTTCGCTGTCATATCGGCGCCGCGCATGCCGGTATTCAACAGATAGAGCCCCTCAGCGCCATTCATCTCGGCGAGAGCGTATAAATAGTGCGTTTCATGCAGCCACAGCGGCACGGCGGGTCCGCGACGCAACGCGGTCGCCTCTCGCGCGCAGCGCGAAGAACCGGGAACGATCTCGACCTTACCCGCAGGGATATCCAACGCTACGAGAAAGCCATGTAGCAGGCCGAGGCCCACGACGGCTTGCGGACGGCTCGCATCCCCCCCGGCCATCTGCGCGAGCGAGCGGTCGTCGAACACGGCCACTGGCACATTGCGCAACCGCAAATCGCCCAAGTTCATGGCCTCGATTTGCCCATAGCCGACTTCGGGAGTCCCTTCGGCGACGCGCACCTTCGAGTGAATCGAAACGCCGAGCTTCGCCGCGAGCGTTTGACCAATGATGAGATCGCCTGCTCCACTATCGAGGATCGCGTGGACCGATTCCTGCCCCACTTGGATCGATGCGACCGCCAATGGCGATCGTGCAACGAGCTCGACGGCGATGCTGCACTGGCCCCGTTCGAGATCGATTTCCAAGGGGCGCCCCACGAACGCTCGAAAGCGCTGGGCCTCCGCTGCGTTGCCCGCCTGTTCGAGCGCACTCGCCATCGCATCGAACTGCCCCAGACGATGATGAATCCAGGCCTGCTCCCGAGCGATGACGCTGTCCTTCACGCCGGCTTTTTGGGCCTCGTGGAGGTGCTGGCGAGCGGCCTTGTAAGCGCCATGCATGATCTCGATACGCCCGAGCATCCAGAGCGCCTCGGGTTCCTTGGATTGGATCGCGAGCGCGGCCTGACACGCTCGCTCGGCTTCGACGAAGTGCCCAGCTTTGAACGCCACCCTCGCCCAATCCATTTGAGCCTCGGATTCGCCGGGGAGACTCGCCGCGCGTCGAGTCGCCGCATCGAGGGCGATCAACAGCGGATCGCGTTTCGGTTCGGGTGCGGGGAGCTGCGGGACGGCAAAGATCTTGGCATCGACGGGCGCATGGTCGGCCCGCTGCGCGATGAACTCGAGCGTCTGAGCCCGATCCCCCAATCGATTCGTCACGCGGATCGTCCCCGCAAACGCGACGCCATCGAGTTTGCGATAGTCGTCGTAGTGGATGATTTGAAGGTGTTCGGTGTCGGAACTCGTTCGCTGGATCTCCTCCCAGAGCAATCCGCTTTCCCGCTCGAACCAGAGTTCGCGAACCAGATCCTTCCCTCGGAGACGCCACGAGAGGCCATCGAGGGTCATGGGAGTACCCGCGGAGTCTTCGGTTCGCGCGGACAAGAGTCCCACTTCGATGCCGCGCTTTTCGACATCGAGATACCAATGCAGCAGGGCTTCCTCCCGAGAAAGTTCCGCTTCCGCTTTGGGATCGAGACGCAGCACTCCATCGCCGAGCAGCACCCAACCGGTGGTTCCATCGAAGCCATGCTCTTCGACGTTCGGCCCGACCACGGTTCGCTGATAAAGCTGTCCGGCCGCGGTGCTCTGGATCAAGAACGAACCGATCTGGTCCGCGGCCACACATGTTTCATCCCCGACTTTGCAACCTTCTTGGGCAAGCACGACGACGCGAGCGTCGACCCTCCGCTGTTCCACCCGACGGAGCGCGGGCTCGCCCCCCAAGGCACGAACGAACGCCGCAAGAACATCTTCCGCCGTGGTCGGTGCCGGAACGGAGCCCGGCGCGGACGGTTCCTCGACCGCGGCTAACTCTTTCGGTACGACGAGGCAGGAACTCGTGAGAAGGGTGAACGCGGCAACATGGAGCGCCGCCCGACAACGAAGCTGCACGCTCGACACGCTGGCCGTTCGGCCGTCCACCGTCAAGTGGGCGACGAGCGACGTTCCGTTGGCGCAGGCGACCAGGGTACCTTGAGCCGAGCGCATGCGAGGGTGTCTGAAGATGGTCTCGACCGCGATCTCGGTGCTCGCTGCGACGGGCTGCGCGGCGCATGCCCGAGGGACACGACGCTCGACCGGAGTACCGGTGATCGAGTTCCGCCAAGCGGACGTGGTCGAGATTCGGATGCGACTGTCGATCGCGTCTCGCTGCAAGCGACCCTTACCGACCTCTCCCGTCCGTTCCGTGGACGCCGAGCGAGCGGGGTGCCGACTGCGGCCATATCGGGGATCCCTGCCGCTCATCTTTCAGTCGCGCGAGCTCACATGGTTGGATGCAAGCGTACGCCTCGATCCGAACGGGCGCGTGCGCCTTCGATATTCGGAGCTAGACGCCAAGGTGCGCCGAGCTGGGTTTCAAGCGGGGCTCCATACATTCGAAGCCCTCGGTTTGGGCAACGAAAGTTCGGTCGGACGCATCGATCTTCGTGCACTTCTACACGCTCGAGCGGATCAACATTTTTTGTGGATATCGCGGGGTTGGGGGGCCCCCGCCTTGTTTGCCCCGTTCCATGCCGGCCATCCAGAACACGGGAACGCAGAGCGGCTCGCCGTCGATGCCCGCGTGGCACGCCAACGCCGCGACCTCGCAGCGGTGAAGGACGCCCAACTCGGTGCAGAGGAGTTCTTACGCCGCCACCCGTGGTCGCCCTTTCGCTTCGTCCTCGATAAAAGGCTCCGGACACTTGAACCGAGCGAAAAATAGGGAGCTCACCGAACGGGCTCCTCGAGCGTGTTGCAGCCCCAACGCGATCTGGCAGGATGCAAGATCATGACGCGGGCCAGCGACCGCGAAGACGACGAGACTCTTCGAGAGGAGCGTACGAGCACCATGGTCGAGCCTGCTCCTGATCCATCGATCGACGCCCAGTCCGGGCCACCTGGAGCGCAAGCACCGGAGGTAGAGGGGAACGAGATGCCCGTCTCCGTCGCCCTGGCCTCCAAGTCGAGCACGGCCCTGATTCTGGGTCCTGAACCAAGCCGTCAACGCCATACCGCCGATCGAGAGATGGAACGGCTGATGGGGGGTGAGCCAAGTGAACCCGAGCAACTCGGTGAACCCGAGCCACTCGCACTGACCCATGACGAAGTCGTAGCGGAAGACACTGGAAACTTCGAACGAGAGCTCGTTCCATTGCTCCCTCCCGAACGAACGCCCTCTCGCGCTTGGGTCGGATGGGGACTGAGCGGCCTCTTCGTCACGTTGATCGTCGGATCGATCGCACTCGTCGAACCCACGAGTTTCCAGCTGTCTTCAACTCCGCGTGCTCGCGCGATCGGGCTTGCGGCTTCGGCCCGAGGCGCGGACGTGCTCGACAACTCCACTTCGTGGGGCGAACGACCCGAAGGCATTGCCGGTTCCGACGATGGCGACATGATCCACGGCCGCGATTCCGATCGACGTACTCCGCCGATCGGCACCGCTCCCGAAGCCGAACTCGCGTTCCGCAAAGTTCCAACCGTCACGTCCGATCGGCCCCCCATCGGAGGCGTGGGGGGGTCGGGCATTCACGTGGACCGCATCAACGTTGGCAGCGAGTGGCACAACAGCAATTGCAAGGGTGAACGGGTGCGATTCCAGCTCTCGTCGCTCGATCGGATCAGCGTCTGCTTCCGCGTGGTCCATCACCGACTCGACGAGTCCGTCACTGTCGTCTGGCAACAAGATGGTCACACACGCCGACGCGCGACGATCCCCATCGAATCCGATCGGCACGCCTTTCGAACCGGCGCGCATTTGATCCTGCGGGAAGGGTACACAGGCACTTGGACGGTCCGAGTCCTATCGGACGACGGGGTCGAACTTGCGTCGCAAGCGTTCAACGTCATCGACTAGTGCTGCTGCCGTTCGAGGTGGGATCGAGGAGAACGTCGTCAGTGCGGGCTCGGGCAAGGCGCGAGACCGAGTCGTATCGGGAATACGGGGAGCGTCGAGCAACGACGCCTGAGCTCGCAGGGGCGGCGGTGCACCGGGTCTAAAATCGCAATCCTCCCGCGAATCCGACCCAAATCCGCAAACGCGCACTCTGGGCATCCGATCGATACGCCGTCCATGGATAACCGGGACGCGGGGTCGCCTCGTCCGTGCCGAGTCGATCCAGCATGGCTGCGATCGAAGGCCCCCCAAAGAAAGCAAATCGTCCAAAAGGCGCGTAACCGATCAATAGACGCAGTTGGCTCATCGCGGCAAAGGGACCTTGAAGCTCGAGTCCCGACGAGACCGCCGAAGTGAGGAGATCGATGTCGAAGGTCGCCTTGGCCGGTAGGGGGAGATGGACGCCGAACCCAAACCCGAAGAGCCACGCCTCGTGTTTGTCGTGCGTCGCGGCCACCCCCGCAGCCAACATCGTGTAGGTATACCGCGCAGGAAATCGAAGCCCAAGGTTCACGACCGCGGTGTCGCTCGTCCAGACTTCGGGATGGACATTCCCTTTGCGGGTGGCCGTGAACACGCCGATTTGCGCATCGGCATCTTCGGCAACACTGATGAACCCGATTTGTGCGCCCTGGAATCGCCGCGCGGCGTTGATGAATCCAATCTGTGTTCCTTTGCCGGTCCTCACGTGATTGACGAAACCGACCTGAGCCCCCTTGTCGAGGGATGCCGCGTGATTGGCCTGGGCAAACTGAACCCCGCTGAGTTTCTCGGCGGAGTTGAAGAACGCGCTCACCTGCATGCCATGGGTGATTCCGCGACCGACGTTGCCAACGAATCCGGCCTGGATGCCGTTCAAGCGCTCATCCACGATGCTCAGACCGAGCGCAATCGAGGCCCCGTCGACCTGGGCCACGCGTGTCCACACGAGCCCCACGGTCATCGTATTGCGGATCCGATCCGCTTTGGTGAGGGCATTGGTCGAAAGCGCGGGAACGACACCTGCATCGAATCTCACGAAGCGGAGCCCGCCTTCGTCGACCCCTCGCGTCACGGTGCCTTCGGGCGATAGGCGGCGAAGATCCGACTGGGCAAGGATCACGCGATCGGTCGTTGGCACCGTCAGGTCGGTACGCCAAACCGCTCCGTCGTCGTCCACGGTCACCTGATAGCGACCTGGTTCGAGCGCGAGCAACACGTCGTCCGTCCCTGACGGCTTGTAGAGCTCCGCCACCAGGTACCCCGCAGCCGCTCGAATCGAGACGCGGCCATGAATCCCCGACGCCAGTTCGAGCCGTCCGGTCGTGTTGCGCAGATCGGTCATGACGAGGTCGCCCGTGCCCGACAGCGAGATCTCGTAGGCCGCATGCTGCGGACCGCCTTGAGTCGCTTGCGTCCGCATCAAGGTTTCCTCGAACGCGAACGCGTACGCTTCGCTCAAGGTCACGAGCTTGTCGCCATCTTGGTCGGCAGCCCCGCGAAGACCGGTCGTCAAGTAGTGGGTAAAGAACGACCCGCCGATGCGATCCGACTCCTGCGCGGCCTCGTCCTCCGAGCTCGAGGTGAGGAACGCGTGCCCTTTGACATCGCCGATCGGGGCAACCATGAATGGCGCCTGTCGAGTTCCCCCCTTGAGACGCGTGAACGCTCCGGACGCACACGAGTCCAAGATCGCGATACGAACATCAGCATGGACGCTATCGATGAGCTTCCGAAGCTCGCGATAGGTCACGCGCTGTTCACCGAGCAACAAGCCCTGTTCATCGGAATGACCCGAGTAATAGAAGATAAACTGCGCGGCCCCTCGCTCGGCGACCAGGCGGTCGAGCGCTTCGAATCCCTTGCGGAGTTTGTCGGGTGTGGGGTCGTCGAGCCGAACGACGTCGGGCAATTGGACGTCCGCGAGTTCTTCGAGCACTCGTGCCATCGCACTTGCATCCGACGTGGCGTAACGGAGGCGAGCCCTCGCCGAACCACCGTCGTTCGCTCCAACGACGAACGCCACTTTACGCACCGCCGTGTTGGCCAACACCCGTCCGCTCCTCGCCGGGATACTTCCCTTGAGCCCGGTCGTCGCGTCGTCCGCTGGAGCGCTCGAGTCCGTCGATTCGGCGTCGAGAGCCACGTCCGCTCCCGGGGCGTCACCCATCGGTTCCTCCGGCCCGGCGGCCGGGTCTCGTTGGTCTGCGTCGTGTGAGTTTGCAACCGACGGCTCGCGCGCTGCGCCTTCTGCGCTACCCCACGTGGAGACCAACCCGAGCAGGCACAGCGTCCACGCCGAGCTCAGGAGTAAAGGCACGGCCATGTCCTAACCCCACCTCGTCCCGCGATGCACGTAGATCTCAAAGTAAGCGCTTATCCCACATAATCCGAGACGCGGCACCCGATAGGACATGACCAAGGGAACACCGAGGAACCACCCGAGCGTTCCTCGCCCTGCGCCGTTCTCGGTCGAGAGGATGTTGCTCCTGTTCCCGATTCGCGTGACGCTTCGGACATCCACCGGTGTTGGAGTGCCGGGGCGCAAGAGATTGCTTGAGTGGGCGTCAACGTCGAAGACCTTTACCGCCGTTACGGACCCATGGTGTTGCGCCGGTGTCGCCAAATGCTCGTCGATGAACAACAGGCGCTGGACGCCATGCAGGACGTCTTTGTCCGAATTCTCCGCCGTCAGGCGGACCTCGATGATCGAGCGTGCTCGAGTTTGCTGTACCGGGTCGCCACGAATGTTTGCCTCAACCGCCTTCGGACGCGACGACGTAAACCGCAAGAACCGGCCAGTGATCTGCTGCTGACGCAGATCGCCTCGGCCGGAGCAGAAGTGGACCGGGCCCAAGCTCGGTCGTTGCTCGGTCGTGTGTTCGGCTCCGAACCCGAGTCGACGGCAACCATCGCCATGCTGCATCTCCGCGACGGCCTCACGCTCGAGGAAACCGCGGAAGCAGTGAACATGTCCGTATCTGGGGTTCGCAAACGCCTGCGCAAGCTCAAGGCCGCTTTGTCGCAGATCCAGGAGGGCGTATGACCACCCGCATCACCGATCTGCAAGTCGAACAACTTGCCCTCGGCGAACTCGCCGATGCCGAGGCTTTCCGGGCGCGGCTGCTCTCGGACAACGATCCGAGACTCGAAACGATCGAACACTCGAACGCCGAGATCCTTCGCGACTATCCGCCTGCCGCGATGGCAGCTCAGATCCGTCGTCGACTCGAACGCGAACCTACCGAAGTCGCGGTCAATCCTTGGGCGATCCGGCTTCCGATCGCGCTCTTGGCCACGGCCGCTGCAGTCGCGGCTGTCGTTTGGCTCGCACCTTCTCGCGCGCTCACCCCGATGGAGCGCGCACTCGAATCGGACGTCATCGCGCAACTCGATCGACCCGTGCCGGAAGAGATCCTGACCAAGGGCTCGCCGATGGTGGTGATTCACCGCAGGGAGGGCAGCAAGACGGAACGCTTGCTCGACGGGGCCCGCGTCGCTTCGGGAGATCTGCTGCAGGTCAGCTATCGCGCGTCCGGGGCGTCCCATGGCGTGATCGTGTCCGTCGATGGTGCCGGGGCGGTAACGCTCCATTTCCCGCCCGCCGGAGGTTCGACGGCATTGCGATCCGACGGTCTCATCGCGCTCGATCATGCGTATCGGCTCGATGACGCACCTGGGTTCGAACGCTTCTTCCTCATCACGAGCACGTCCGAGATCGATGTGGCCGCGGTGGAGAATGCTGCGGAACGGCTGACGAAGTCGCAGGAGCCAAGAAACGCGGCTCTGCCCGTCGGCCCCGGAGTGCGGCAGATCTCGGTGTTGCTCGACAAGTCCAAGCGGTGACAGTTCAACCCCGACGTGGGGTTGAACCGCCATGACGTACCTGCACCGCCTGTCTTGTTGGATAGGCCTGACCTTCGTCTCGGCCTGCACCTGGACATACGACGACGATTCCTACGAGGACTGCGTCGAAGACTACGAGGACTGTATCGACGACCTTCCCCCGTCGGCCCACGACGTGTGCGAGGACATTCGCCGTCAATGCGTCGATGGGTGTCCGGAAACCCGCGATCGACCCCCGATGGATCCGCCGACCTGGGAAGAATCGAGCGGTGTGCCCCTCGATGACGACGGTGGCGACGAGCCGACTGGCGGCTCCATCGATCCCGATGAGACGGCGGGCAGCGAGGAGGAGAGTTCCGGGACCACCGAAGGCACATCTGGCGGTGATGAGACCACCTCCGAAGGATCGGAACCGGAGGTCGTGCCCGATCCAACCTGTATCGAACTCCACGCGACCTGTATCTCCGCCTCGACCACCCTCTACGAGGTCGATGCTTGCGAGGCGCTGTTCGATCAATGCGTCAGCGCGAGCGAATGCGATGCCAGCTGCGACGCGTGCCCCGATCCCGCTCTCGATCGATGTCTCGATGCCTATGGGGTTTGCGCAGCCGAATCGACGTCGACCGAGGCGAAAGACGCCTGCGAAGCGACCTTCGACACTTGCGCCGCCGGCCTCGACGACGGGTCGTGCCTTGCACCGTACGATGACACGCAACTTCAACCTTGTCTCGAACAACACGGTTTGTGCGTGGAGTGCATCAACGGGATCGATGATCTCGTGCTGTGCCGCGACGTCTTCGATCTTTGCGTGACCTCGATCTGACGGGGCCGATCGCCCGAGATCTGCTCGAGTCGCGAACGGATCGACGCTCGAGCGAGTTTCTGGACAGACTCGGGCGCTTTGTTGTTAGCTCAACTGGGATGCGCCGACGCACTCGAGTTTGGCTATTCGTAGCAGGGGTGTTGTGGAATGGGCGCGTGCAGGACGCCGAGGCAGCTCCGCCCGCGCCCAAAGTTGCCTTGCTACCGCTCGAACTCGAGGGGGCCCTTCCACCCGAGGTCCACGATCCCATGATCGCCGAGCTCGAGGCCGCGTTGACGAGCTCGCGTTACGAACTCGTCCATCACATGCCCTCCGGAGGTCGCTGCCCGGACGTGAGTTGCATTCACGGGGCGGCTCAGATCGTCGGTGCGCAGTACGTTCTCGTTCCTGCCCTTGCGGTGACCGAGCAGGATTCGCTCATTTCCGTGCGCCTGTACGACTTCGCCGGGAATCTGCGGGCGACCCAGAAAAGCACGTGTGAACTTTGTTCACCCGAGGACGTCAAGGCGGCACTTCTGCTCGAGGCCCGTTCCGCGCAGAATCACGTCGTCGAACTCATCGACAACCCGTACGCCGATCACGAGGCCCCTGAGCCCGAACCACTGGCTGCCCCTCGCCTTTCGATCGCGAGCCATCCGTCGGGAGCCGCGATCGTCCTCGACGGACAATCGGTGGGAAAGACCCCGCTCACCCTCGAAGTGGAGGCCGGGCTTCGTGATCTCCGCGTCGAACTGGCAGGCTACGAAGTCTTCAAAGACACCGTTCGTGCGACGCGAGGTCAAACGAACGCGATCGATCTGGTTCTGAGCTCGTCCAACCAAAAGACGACGGAGACTCTGCGCCTCGTCGGGATCATCGGAACCTCGGTCAGTGTTCCGCTGCTCGCGGCAGGGATCACCTTGCTCGCGCTCGACGAAAACCCGTACAAGTCGAACTGCGACGGGAACGACATCGACTACGCTGGCAACTGCAGGTATCGCTACGACACCTTGGCGGGCGGAGCCGCATCCACGGCGGTAGGTCTGGCGAGTCTACTCGCAGGTGTCACGTGTGCGGTCGTTGCCTTCGGTCGCCGTAAGGCCGCATCGCAGCGAAGGCGTGAAATCGAGCAGGACACGATCTCCGTTCGACCCCGTGTCGCTCCGACGGCTGGAGGGTTGAGGGTTCGGTTCTGATGAAGACGTCAAGATCATCCATGAAAGCGAGAACCTTGGTCTGGTCGCTCGGCGTCGCTCTCGCGACGGGGTGCCTCGAAGAGAACCCTGCGTTCATGGAGACCGAAGGTCCGCCCGATCAGGCGACCAGCTCGATGACGTTCAATCTTCCGGAGGGCAGCGAGCCCACGGACACCGCAGGAACGACCGGTGACATCGGTACGGCGGACGCCACCGAGACCGACGGAGCGACAGGGCCAGACGAGACCACCGGATCCGAAACCCTCATGGATACGGACACCGGCGACCTCGACGACGATTGACGCTGTAGGCTCGCTCTAGAGGAGCTCGAGTCTGCGTGCTCGATTGCGGATCTCTGCGTCCGCACCGAAGACCGTGGCAAACACGGCGGCACGGATCCACATCCCGTTCCGAACCTGTCGCCAGACCACGAACCCAGGATGGTCCTCCCACGCGTCCGGCAACTCATTCACTCGCGGCAACGGGTGCATGATGACGCAGTCCGGGCGCACATACTCCATGTACTCGGGATGGAGGATGAACTCCTGCTTCGTCCCGAGATCGGTCGGGTCGGTGGGTAGGCCACCGGGATCCCACTCCTGTTGCGATCGCGTGATGTAGATCGCGTCGACCTGCTTGCCCTGCGCCTCGAGCATCGGCCCGAGCGAAGGATGTACATCGACGGCAATCCCGTGAGCACGAACGTACTGCAAGAGATCGTTGTCGGGCCCGAAGGCTTTCGGGGAGACGAAATGGATCCGAGGCTGCTTGAACTTCGTGAGCAAGTACGCAAGCGAACGCGCCGCACGATTCCGTGCGATATCGCCGATGATGACGACCGTCTTGCCCTCGATCCCACCGCGAGCGGCGAAGCTGTAGCGCAGCGTGTAGATGTCGAGCAGCGACTGCGTCACGTGTTGCGAGCGACCACTTCCGGCCGAGATCACGGGGATCACCCGCTGGGCCCGCGAGAGCGCCCATGAGGCCCGGGTGCCGAACTCGTCGTCGGGATGACGCGTCACGATCGCGTCGAAGAAGCTGGACAGCGTGCGAACGCTGTCCTCGACCGATTCGCCTTTGGCGAAGGACGATGTCCGCAGATCACTGACCAACCGCGTCGAGGCCCCCAACTTGTCGGCCGCCGCAATGAAGGATTCCGCGGTCCGCGTGCTTGGTTGCGCGAATAGGTTCATGATCCTCACCCCGCGCAAGGTGCTACGGAGGAAGTCACGGCCGTCCAAATGGCGATCGAGCCGGCGGATCGCCGTCGCGGTATCGCAAAGTTCTTCCAAATCGGCCGGCGAAAACTGCTGGCTTATCAACACGAAGAAGTGCCGCCCGTTGCGGGTCAGCAGCGCCCGCCGCTTCGCGCGATCTGCCAACCCTGCTTTGAATTCTTCGTAGGTGACCTTCATGCTCGATGCTCGGCCCGGTTGGGGTCGAGCTAGGACACCACGATGTCACACGGGAACGCAACCGACGGATTCTCACCTGCCTGGACTCGGTCGCAAGCCTCGCCGAGGAGCGACAAATTCAACTGTTCGTCGATCACCCAGTCGACACCGCACACGAGTTCATCGTTCCCGAGCGAGACCGACCCTTGGCAAATGTTGGCGAGGTCGAGATCACTACCGCCGAGATCGAACTCGAACTGACACGAGCGAAACGTGCTGATGATCGTTGCAAACGTTTCCTCGAGGCTTTCCCCGTCGCGAGCAGTGTAGTACCGGGCACGACGCTCATCGTCCGAGGGCTCCCCTGCTCCCGCATTGGCCAGCGCTTGCAGATGCGAGCTCGAGATCGAATTTCCGACGCTCAGCACGAACGTTCGCACACCAAGGTCGAAAGCTCCCTCCACGGCATCGATCGATTGATCGCGGCCTTCGGCGCTCCCTTCGGAGTCACCGTTGCAGGTATTGGGCTCGCCATCGGTCGCGAGAATGATGGCCTTCGTCGTTCCGTCATCGATCGCGGCAAAGTCCGCCGCGACCCTTTCCATGGCCGGCCCAGTGGGGGTGGTTCCCCCGACCAGTGGATCGCGATACGCATCTTCCAAGGTCTCGCGATTGTTGAAGTCCGGCGAAACCTCCGTGAGCTCTGGGCACTCGTCGAGCTCGTCGTCGTCGCCCGAATAGAGCGTCATCCCGAATTTGACTTGCTCCTCGAACTCCGCCACGACACCATCGGTTTCGTCGAACAGCGTGGTTTTGACGGCCTCCGATCGGGTTCCCGACTCCGGGTTGCCGAGTTCGAGTTGTTCGGTCATGGAACCGGAGCGGTCGATCAGCAACATGACACTGATCGGCGGCTGGCTCAGAGCAGGCGAGATGCTCTGCTCGCAGGGAATCCCCATGACTCCGTCGGTCTCCGACTCCAGACCCGGAGGACCACTCGTCGACGTCGCGTCACCGACGCTTCCGCCATCAGCGCCACTCAACCCCGAATCCGCAAAAGGGTCTTCGACACCGTAGCGACACCCCACCGCGAACAAGACCGCGATCGGTAAGACAGAGACACAACGCTTGGAAGACAAACCGGTAGGACGGGAGCTCGTTCGCGTCACGGACCAAGTATGCGCTACTCCTCGACGAAATGGTTGCATTGAGGCGGGACCGACCGTCAGGTGGCAAAGAACGACTAGGTACGCCGTGCGGTCCAGCAGCGGCGAGCGAGATTTTCCCAAATAAGTTGGCCACGTTCGCGGAGCACCGATGGTCGACGTGAGCGGTGCGCAGTGGGATCGCCTCCGCGAGCGGACGCGCCCGCCACGTTCCGCCTAGCAAAAGCGCGCGTTCAGCCACCACCAAGACTCGGCTGTTCGCGCAACCACCCGTCGTGTGGCTCTATCCCGTCCGACGCTCGTTCTCTCCGTCCAAAACGTCCTGAACGCGGTTCGCGTGGTGGACCGATCGAGAACCAAGCGGCACCCGACGGACGCCATGCTAAGGTTCCGGCGCCTTTCCGTCGGTGGACGCCCGCCGTAACGTCTTGGTCCAAGAGCGCCATAGCTTTCATGAACGCTTGCACGACTCGACCGCGTATTCGACTTCCCTTGGTCCTTGCAACTCTGGGGGCGTTGCTCACGAGCGTCACCGGATGTTTTCCGCAGCCAGCGACCGTGCCGTACTTGGATGGGGAGACCGACGGGGTATCTCCCGAGACGAGCGACGATGCAGACTCCGGGGCGACCGACGACCCGCCCACCACGTCCGACCCGAGCCTCTGCGGCAACGGGTCCCGCGACCCGGGCGAAACGTGTGACTCGGATTGCCCGACGGAATGCAATGACGACCTCGCATGCACGGCCGACGAGGTCCGTGGCAGCGCGAATCAGTGCACGGCGGAGTGTAGCTTTCGCACCATCAGCGAATGTGTATCCGGTGACGGGTGCTGCCCTGGCGGTTGCGATCGTACCACCGACGAAGATTGCCCCGAATGCGGAGCCGAATGCCAGTCACTGTGCGGCAACTTGCAGATCGACGCGGGCGAGGAATGTGACGACGGGAACCGGGCCCCGATGGACGGCTGCGAATCCGATTGCAGCGAGACCACCCTCGACGGCGGATGGTTGGGTGAAACCGCTCAAGCCGCTCCCCTCTCGATCTTCGTGCAAGATGGCGAGATCGCGGCCATTCGCGTGGAATGGTTCGTCGCCGAATGCGACGCTGACGGAGAAACCGAGGATCTCCTCGCCAATCCGGTCGAGATCCCGGTCGATGGCAGCGGTTCGTTCAGGTTGCAGAAAACCGATATCCCCGTGCACATCTCGATCACCGGGAGTTTCTTGAGCGATGATGCTGTCGAAGGAACGCTCGACCTCCATTACCAAGACGAATTCGTCAGCGGCTGCGAGTCGGACGTCGTTTCCCTTTCCTGGCGCGCCGAACGGGTTTCAGAGTGTGGCGATGGGGACGTGGACGCCCCGGAAACGTGCGATGACGGAAATGACGAGGGTGGAGATACGTGTCCCGCCCTTTGCTCGGAATTCGGGCTCCCAGCCACGTGGACGTGCGATCCGCTGTTCTTCGACGCCGACGACGGATGCGACTGTGGCTGCGGAGTCGTCGATCCCGACTGTTCCACCCCATTCGTCGATGCCTGCGGGTTTTGTGACGGATGTGCGTTCGGCAATTGCGCCAATATCGATCCGGGCAACAATGGCCTCTGCGTCACGGATCCCATCATCGTTCCCGCAGAGTGGATTTGCGACCCACTCTTCTTCGGAACGAATGATGGCTGCGACTGCGGCTGCCAAGCGTTCGATCCGGACTGCATCGACCTCACGAGTGAGTCCTGCGGCTTTTGTGAGTCCTGCTTGTTCCTGAGCCCAGACCCCGAAGCCTTCTGCACGGACGTCGTCGATCCCCAAAACAACACGGTTTGTTTGCCGGGGCTCGGCGTTTCCTCCTCGGGCGGCAGCTAGTACCGGAAGTTCGTGCCGTGCCATGCACGGGGTTCTGCGGCCCGATGGCCGCTGCAAGGGTGAAACAGCACTACGCGGAGGCCGGTATCGTGAAGGCGTCAGGTCTTCGTCCGTCGCGCGAGCTCGGCCTCGAGTTCCACGATTCGAGCGAGTGCGGCGTCTTTCGCCGCCCGTTCTGCTTCCTTCGCTGCCCGTTCTGCTTCCTTCGCTGCCCGTTCCGCTTCCTTCGCTGACCGTTCCGCTTCCTCCGCGGTCGGAAACAGGTGTGCTCCCACGGGTCCAGTGGCAAGCCGAAGACGTTGATGTCGTCCCTCCCCGATCACGCACAGGAAACAACTCAGCGTATCCACGAACGTGCGATCCTCATCGCTCGTCTCGACCCGCGTCAGTTCGCTTGGACCCCGACGATAGATCTGCCAACGAACACCGTCGCCTCTGGGCCGTCGCGTCGACCATGGGTCGAAGATCACGAGCTCCCGAGTTCCCGCGCCCGCGTGACGTTCGGGTGCCTCCGCATAGTCCTTTCGCCAATCCGTCGACACGATCTCGATCGCAAGGGCCGGCGAGATACCGGTCTCCCAGGTTTTCCAGACCTTCACATGGCGATCGGGCTCGACCCCGGGCAAGAGGTACACGTCGGGGGCGACTCGAGCCGTGGAGTTGAAAGGCTCGTAGTAGATGAACTGGTCGGCCCCGACGAACGCGGGTCGCCCCTGCTCGAGTCGGTAGCGTTCGATGAGCGGACGCAGGAGTTCCACGATGAGGCGCTGCAGGATGTCCTCCCCCACACGTTCTTCCTCGGGATAGACCGTCGGGTCCACAACGCTGCTTTGAGCGGGAGTGACCACACGATTAGGTTAGCGGACTGATTGCCGTCCCGCGAGGGGTCCGCATGCGACGTCACGGAGATCGTGCGCGACCGCCTCGTGATGGCATGCAGCGCCCATGCTCGGTGTTGCCGCCCGAACCACAAGCCGGGCCATCGCCTGATTTCGTGGAACGAGCGCGGGCCATTTAAGGCGACGCACCTCCTGGTGCATCTCTCAGTGCAATCGTGTCGGGCTCGCGGGGAGAGCGGTGATCTACCTCGACACCGGTTGTCTCCTGAAACTCTACTATCCTGAACCGGAGAGCGAGGCCGTCGCAAAGCTCGTCGCAACGGAGCTTCTCGCGATTCCTTTCGGCCCGAAAAGGCGAAGGATCGCCGGACCGTTTCTGCTCGACGGCAACTCGCGGTGGGTCCATTCTCGGCGCACCATGGGCCGGACCGCCCAAAAACCACGTGGGCTCTCGCTCGAGGCTCTGACGATCGCCGTGCTCGGTGCGCTGCGTGACGCGGGCGAGGGTGGCCTGACCAAGCAAGAGATCGTCTCGAAGATCGGCAACACCTCCAGCGTTTCCGTCCAGCGCGCTCTCAAAGATCTTCGCGAGCAACACGACGCGCAGATCGAATACCTCCGCCAACACCAGCGCTGGCGGCTGACTGCTCCTTTCGGGATGCCGTTGCAAGCCCCGGAATGTGAGGACCTGGTGGCCGTGTTGATCGCCCAAGCGATCCTCGAACCCTTGGCGGACGCCGATCTCCTCGGTCGGGTCCAGCGACTGGCCGAAGATCTGGACGAACGCGCGCGCCGTCGAGCGAGCTCGGAACGGTTGCCAAGTCCGGCCTCCGTGTCTGCAACCTTGACGCTCGGTACACCGGTCGATGCAGGAATCTTGAGCAAGCTCCTGACCCACTGCCGGCGGAGCGTCCTGCGGATCGAGTACGTGTCGCCATGGAAACCGCGCAGCGCAGGTCGGCGCTCGTACACGATCGAACCTTGGTCGCTCCGCGTCCATGACGGGGTCGCGTATTTACGTGCTTGGGGCCGGGATGCCGGGGCACCACGAACATTTCGCGTCGCGCAGATCGAGACCATCGAGCCTTGCCCCGAAAAGCCGAATCAGGCGGTACCGCGAAGCCATCAGATTTGGGGCGATGAACATCCAGCGTTCGGGATCGATCACGACCGGCCAGGAACGGCGATCGTTCGCCTACGCGGGGCTGTTGCGCGTTGGGTCGCCCGCGTCCAATGGCATCGCGGTCAGTCCGACCGTTGGATCGAGGACGACGAGTTGCTCGAGCGCACGGTCGCGTACCGAAGCTGCCGAGAGCTTGCGAGACGATTGGCTTCAGTACTCGACGCCATCGAATCGATCGAGCCCGCCGAGCTCCGCATGGAGGTCGAACGTATCACTCGCGTTGCGTCGGTCGAACGCGAACTCCCTGGCGTCAGGCACCGGGTGCGCGGGGGAGCCCATGGGGCTCGGACCCGCGATACAGGCAGAACCTCGCCAGTGTTCAACGCGCGCAAGGGCAAATGATCCAACAGCCCTAGAGCACCAATCAGTTTGAATCGTGCCCGAGGACAGCGTTCCCGGCCCTTCTGGCTTTGTTCCGAGGCACTCGCAGTGTGCCCGACACAGCTTCGGCCTCGTGCCTCGCCAGAGAGGG
>Ga0315912_10001017_pt1 | contig 38435 bp, 31 predicted proteins | sample VfabasoilMG_FD_204469 | JGI IMG/M metagenome (GOLD analysis project Ga0315912, IMG submission 204469) | Garden soil microbial communities collected in Santa Monica, California, United States - V. faba soil | ecosystem: Environmental > Terrestrial > Soil > Garden | place: USA: California... | reverse complement strand
TGCAGGCCCATCTGGTAAGCCGCGATGTTCATCGAGGCCGCGAGGCTGAACATGTCCGGGCAGCCCGCGCCGTCCTGGGCCGCGATCGAGAGCGACAGCTGGCGGCAGGTGCCGACAGCGCCGAAGCGCCACCAGTCGACCAGCGCCGGACCCGCCGACGCGAGGTCCACGACGAGCTCGTCGCCGTTCACGAGGCCGAGGTCCGCGTCGAGGATGAACGAGCCGGCCAGCACGCTGCTACCCGTGTTGTTCGTACACGCGAACGTGCGGTTCTGCGTGCCAGCGTCACCGGCACAGTTCTGCCAACGCAGGTTCAGGCCGGCGGCCGAAGCCACGGTGGCCGACACCGCGAGGAGCATGCCGCAGAGCAGGATAGCCTTCTTCATCTTGAGTCTCCTGATGCTTGGGGGGGTGTGGGGGGGTGGAATCAGGTTCGATGATGCAGAGCGCACGGGTCACGTCACGCTGCCACGTGGCGTGACCCGTCACACCGGGTACTTCAACTTCTTACGGGCAGGCCGAGACGCAGGAGGCCTGCGACGTGCCGTTCGCGAACACCGTCAGCCAGCGCGACAGGTCGATGGCGCCGATGTTGCCGGAGCAATCGAAGTCCGAGCGGCCGTAGTTCTGGCCCGACGCGAAGTCGGTGAGGAACCGCGACAGATCCGGAGCGTCAGCGCCGCCAGCGCCGTTCAGGTCGTAAGCAGAGACCGTCGGCGAAGCGATCAGCGTGCCGTTGGCGAAGATCTTGCCGCCACCGAGCAGCGTGGCCGCCGGGTTGCCGTTGCCGCCGCCCAGCACCGTGAACGTCACGCTGCCGAGACCGTCGGTGAACTTGCGGGTCGTCTTGGAGAGACACGTCACGAGAGCGTTCGCGTCGAGCTGATTGTCACAGATCGCGAGCTCACTGCAGCCCGACAGGTCCACGACCACCGACGCGCCGCTGAGCGGGTTGTTGGCGAGATCACGGACGATCACCGTGAACGTCCCCGTGGCATCCGGCACACCGGCGGTGTTGCCGACGAGCGAGATGCATGAGGGCGTCGTGGAGTTAGCGGCGCTGGGAACTCCGGCCATTGCGGCCGAAGCAGCCAGCAGGCCGGCCGCCGTGAGGAGCGTGGCCTTGCGAACCAAACCAGTCATCGTTGCACCTCCCTAAAGGGTGAAAACCTGTTGCATTGTTCCAGGCAAGGCTCAGTTGCACGCAATCAGGTCTGGCTTCGAGCCACCTCCTTTCGAACTCATTTCAGAGCATTGAGTTCGAGTGCCTTGGCGAGCTTGGCGAGTTCAAGCTATCTCCCGCGTTGGCAAGGCGTTCCAAGACACCCGAAGTCTAGGCGCCACGTTCACGGGCTGTCAAGAATGTTTTTGCCGCCTGCTCACCATGGAACTCGTGCACCCGCTCTACTTTAGTGACCACCCGGGAGAACTCGTCCGGACCACCAGACCGGGGCTCGGACCGTCCCCCGAATGACCCTTCCAAACTCGTGCAAGGACTACCGCTGGTGGGCGAAACAGGGCTCGAACCTGTGACCCCTTGCTTGTAAGGCAAGTGCTCTGCCAGCTGAGCTATTCGCCCTGGGCCTGCCCTCTTCCGCGCACCAGCAGAGCGGCGGGGATCAAGACGCAGTAGCCGGCCACCAGAAGGACCGGCGCGAGCGTCAGGGAGCCCTTTGCGAGGCTCATGTAACCGGCTGCCAGGACCGCCACCCCGACGCCAAGCAGCACCGTGTTCTGCGTGCCCCAGCGGAACCCGAGATCCACTTCGGGGGCCGCCATCTTGGCCTTCAAGCTCTTGGGACGAGTGACGTTAGGCTTCTGGCTCATTTCCCGACCCCTGCCTTGCTGCTCCCCGACGGAAGCGGTGGACTGAAACGCCGGCGGCCTCGGCCGGGAAGTTTCCCGTTCGAGATCGCCGGCGCTGGGCCGGGCCTTGTGAGGCCCGGGGCACCGACGACCTCAGCGAAGGTCGCTTTGTGCCGCCGCCTCTGTCGGGGCGCACTCAATGGTACCCGACCGAAAAGCGGAGGTTCCGGAATTGTGGGGCTTCTGGCTACGCGCCCGGGGGCCGGCCCCCGGGCCCTTGTTCTGAGGTGAGATGCCGGGGGTTCAGGTTCCCCGACTTGAGCCCTTCGAGATCGAGGGCCACCCAGCGAAATCCCAACGCTTTGAGCCCCTCGACCGCGGCCGCGCGCAGGCCTGGCTCGGCGAGGCGCGGTAAGTCGGCCAATGGCAACTCGATGCGGGCCGTCTCTCCGTGGTGGCGGACGCGCAGCTCGGTGAACCCCAACCCGCGCAGCCAGGCTTCGGCGCGCTCGACCTGCGACAGGTTCTCGCGGGTGATCCCGGTCCCGTAGGGGATGCGTGACGCCAGGCAGGGTGAGGCCGGCTTGTCGGCGCTCGTGAGCCCGAGCGAATCAGCCACGGCGCGGACGTCGGACTTCCGGAATCCCAGCTCGGCCAGCGGCGAGCGGACATCACGCTCGGCGGCGGCTCGACGCCCGGGACGCCAATCCTCGAGGTCGTCGGCGATGGTGCCGTCCATCACCACCGCGCCATGCTCGCGCTCGGCGACTGCGGCCAGCTGCCGGTAGAGCTCGGACTTGCAGTGGTAGCAGCGGTCGGTGGGATTGCTCGCGAAGACGGGATCGGCGAGTTCGCCCGTGGTCACGGTCTCGACGCGCGCACCGATGCGCCGCGCCTGTGCCCGTGCCAGTTCGAGCTCATGCGAGGCGTAGCTGTCGGAGACGCCGATCACACCCAGCGCACGCGCGCCCAACTGTTCGTGCGCGACCGCCAGCAGCACGCTCGAATCCACACCGCCCGAATAGGCGACCACGATGTGAGCGTGCGCAGCGAGGTGCGCTCGCAGTAGTGCGAGGCGCTCGCTCCAGCCGGCGGTGGCGTGCGGGCGGTCCTTGGGATCGCGGATGCCGAGCAGCGCGTTGTCGGAGCCAGGATGCGTGGCCATGGGCCGCGAATCCTACTGGTTGCGCCGGGAACTTTGAAGGTGGAACCGGGAGGCTCGTGCTCCCGCCGGGAGCCATGGTCGCGCCGTGTACCCGAAACGGCGTTCCGGGCCCTCCACCTGCGGCGCGGGGCGGCCCTACTTGCGCGTGGTGTCCTTGGCGGCCGGCTTGGCGGCGGGCTTGGTCGCTGGCTTGGTCGTCGCGGCTTTCGCCTTCGACGTGTCGGTCGCGGCGGGCTTGCTCGCTGGCTTCGTCGTCGTGACCTTCGCCGGCGTCGCTTGGGTGGCCGAGGGCTTCGTCGCCGGCTTGGTCGTCGTGGCCTTCGCGTGCGACGTGTCGGTGGCCGCGGGCTTGCTCGCCGGCTTTTTCGCCGCCGTCTTCGCATGTGACGTGTCCGCCGCCGCCTTCCGCACCACTTCCACCGAGCCCGGCTTGCTGCTCGCCACCGTTGCCGTCCCGCGCGGCACGAGCAGGTCTCCCTTGAGCGCGGTGTTGCCACCCGTCGCGGTGGGCGCCGTGGGCGCGGACTTGCTCGGAGCGGGCTTCAGCGTCGCGGACTTCTCGGGAGCGAGCTTGGCCGCGACGGGCTTCGCGGTCGTGGCGGTCGCGCCGGTCGTCGCAGTGGTGCTCGAAGCCTTGGGCTTGTCGGCCGTGCCGACCGTGGCCGCGGGCAGCCGGGTGAGGTTCACGATCGGCGGCGCCTGCGGCTTCGTGCCCGGCGTCGGCGCCGACGCATTGGGGGCGGCGGCATGCGTCGCATCGGCGGCGGCTCCGGGTGCGCGCACCGCGCCCGAATCGCCCACGTCGCCACCCACCACGACCTCGTCGTCCGCCGCGCTCAGCGCCGTCGCGCTGCGCGCCGCGGCCAGTTGTTCGGCACGCATGCGGGCCTTCACCAGCGAGATGTTCGCGAGATGCTGCTGGTAGGTCGGCGCGAAGATGTGCCGGCCCTTGCCATTCGCGACGAAGTACAGGTCATCAATGCCCTGCGTGGCATTCATGACGGCCTGGATCGCGGACTCACCCGGGCTGCAGATGGGCCCCGGCGGCAGCCCCTCGTGCCGGTAGGTGTTGTAGGGCGATTCCACGCGCAGGTCCTTGAACAGCAACCGCGAGCGCGGGCCGCGGCCCAGCGCGTAGCCCACCGTGGGATCGGCCTGCAGCAGCATGCCGCGCTCCAAGCGGTTCAAGTAGACGCGCGCGATGCGCGGGCGCTCGTCATTGGCGCGCGACTCGGACTCCACGATGCTCGCGAGTGTGAGCACCTCGTGCGGGTTCATGCCCAGCGGCAACGAGTCGTAGCCGGCCGTGGCGCGCTGCACACGCTCGCGCGTGCGCGTCACCATGGTGCGCAACACCACCTCGGGTGCGGTGCCGGGAAGCCATTCGTACGAGTCGGGAGCGAGCCAGCCCTCGAGCGACGGCGCGCCGATCTCGAGGGAGTCCAGAAGCGATTGATCCTTGGACAGCGAGTCGAGTGCGTGCGCCGAGATGCCCACTTGAAGTTCGATCAGCCGCGCGGCCTCGCGGATCATGAGCCCCTCGGGGATCGTGACCAGGTTCAGGCCGTACATGCCGCGATCGAGCGCGCGCAGCAGCGCCGGCACCGTCATGCCGAGGCGGAACGAGTACTGGCCGGCCTTCACACTCCGGTCGAGCGACATCGCACGCGCGAGGACCAGGAAGCCGACCTGGCTCTTGATCACACCGGTGCGCTGCAGCTCGCGCGCGATCTCGTGCAGCGACTGGCCGCGCTCGATGACCACGGTGCGGCGCTCACGCGGCGGTTGGAAACCGGCGGGGAAGAACAGGTCGAACGCGGGGGCGAGCAGCGCGACGAGCAGCAGCAACCACGCCCAGCGCAACGGCCGGAAGGCACGCCCCGCCGAGCGCGCGCCGCGCGCGTCGGCGGACCGACGCGCGGAGCCGCGCAGGTCGTTGTCCTTGCGGTCCCCGCTCACTCCTGCGTGTCCTCCCGGTTCGGGTCCTGCTGGTTCCTGAGCCTCATGAGCCAGCTCTCCAGCAGGGCCACGGCGGCCCCAGCGTCCACTCTACCCTTGCGCCCTCTCGCCTTCTCACCCGTCTCGCGCATGCGGCGCTGGGCGAGCGCCGAGGTGAGCCGCTCATCGTAAAGAGACACTTCGACTTCACAGACCTCACGGAGTCGGGAGGCGAATCGCTCGGCGGACACCGCCGCCTCGCCGCGCTCCCCCTTCAATGTCAGGGGGAGGCCGACGACGACGGCTTCGGCCTCCACCACTCGGATGGTATCGGCCACTCGGGCCACGGCCTCCGCCTCGCCGCGTATCTCGAGTGTGGGCAACGGGCTGGCGAGCACTCCGAGGGGATCGCTCAGCGCGAGGCCGATGCGCCTTTCGCCCCAATCGACGGCGAGGATGCGCGGCAGGGCCGGAGCCTCAGGCGTCGGCGGCGCGGCGCTGCGCGACTCGGTGCTTCACGAGATGGCACACGGTGCCCTTGGGGCCCATCTCGTACTCCACCTCGTCGCAGCACGAACGCATGATGAAGATGCCGCGTCCGCGCATGTCGAGCAGGTGCTCGGGGGTGGTCACGTCCGGCACGACCTTCTCGAGCGCGAATCCCGTGCCCTGGTCGCGGACGTCCACCTCGAGCCGGTCCGGGAACAACCGGAACTCCACCTCGAAGAACTTGGTGGCATCACGCTTGTGGCCGTGCTGCACGGCGTTGGTGCCGGCCTCGATCACGCTCATGCTCACCTGCGAGGACGTGTCCTCGTCGAACTCCATGCGCTCGCAAACGGTGAGCGCGACGCGGTCGAGCACGGCCAGGAGTTCCAGCCGGCTCGGCAGCTTGAGCGTGATGATCTCGGGAACGGGCGCGTCCGTCATCAGGGGGTGCTCAGGGTGAGGGCGGGGGCGCGAACGCCCGCAGGCGATCGAGCGCCTCGCGGAAGTCGGCCGGCGGTTCTGAACGGAACTCGAGCTCCTCCCCCGTGACGGGGTGTGAGAACTCCAACCCAACGGCGTGCAGGGCCTGCCGTTTCATGATACGCAGCAGAGCGTGCGCGAGGCTACGCTCCACGGGGCGCAGGCTCAACGATTTTCTGGCACGCCCCCCATACACGGGATCGCCCACCACCGGGTGGCGCACCGCGGCCAGGTGCACGCGGATCTGGTGCGTGCGGCCGGTCTCGAGCCGGGCCTCGATGAGAGTGGCCAATCCATAACGCTCGAGCACGCGCCAGTGCGTCAGGGCGGGCTTGCCGGCAGGGCCGCGCACCACCGCCATGCGCTTGCGGTCCTTGGGGTCGCGCCCGATGGGCAGGTCCACGTGACCCTGGGACGGCCCCGGGTCGCCCCAGACGAGCGCTTGATACGTGCGTTTCACCGTCCGGCGGCGGAGCGCTTCGACCAGCGCGAGGTACGTGTCCTCGGTCTTGGCCACCACGAGCAGACCGCTCGTGTCGCGATCCAGCCGGTGGACGATACCGGGGCGGCCCTCGCCTCCCACCTGCCCCACGGCCGGCGCGTGATGGAGCAGCGCGTGCGCGAGCGTGCCCGAGAGCACGCCGGCACCGGGGTGGACGACCATGCCCGCGGGCTTGTCCACCACGAGCAGCGAGGCGTCTTCGTGCACGATCGTGAGCGGCGCGTCCTCGGGCGTGAGCCGGGGTGCACGGCGCGGAGGCACATCGAGTGCCACCACGTCGCCCTCCTTCAGCTTCAGCGACACCTTCGCCGCGCGTCCGTTCACCAGCACGCGGCCATCGTCGATGAGCTTCTGGAGTCGATTACGCGAGAGGCCGATCCGGGCCTTCGCCAGCCAGCGGTCCAGCCGGGCTCCCGCTCCCGTCTCCGGCACCGTCAGGTCCAGCTTGCGCTCCATCGGGCTCCTCCGCGGCGGGCACGGTCGTGACGGCCTCGGGCTCGGGGTCGTGCGTCCATACCAGCGCGAACAGGATCACGCCGCAGGTCACGCACACATCGGCGACGTTGAATACCGGGAAGTCGTGGCCGCGCCACGACAGCAGGATGAAATCCGTGACCTCGCCCAGGCGCACGCGGTCGATGAGATTGCCCACCGCGCCGCCGAGGATGAGCGCGAGCGAGAGCTGGCGCACCATCGGCAGCCGCTCGTGGCGCGCCCACAACCACACCACCGCGAGCGAGGCCACGATCGAGAAGATGTAGAACGGGAAGCTCTGCCCCGCGAACATCCCGAACGCGATGCCCGAGTTGCGCGTGTAGGTGAACTGCACGAACTCGCCCACGACACGGACCGGCTCCCGGAACGCGAGATGGTGCGCGGCCCAGTACTTGGCCCACTGGTCCACGGCGACGCTCGCGGCAGCGACCCCGAACAGCAGGGCCGGCGAACGCCTCACTCTTCTTCCTTCGCCAGTCGGCCGGCGCGCTGCTGCCGTTCGATGTTCTCCTGCTCGTGCACGGTGTAGCGCGCCCACGGCAACGCTTCGAGGCGCGCACGCGGGATCGGCAGCCCGCTCGCTTCGCAGATGCCGTACACGCCGTTGTAGATGCGGCGCAGCGCGTCGTCGATCTCGCGCATGAAGCGGCCTTCCTTGGAGGCGATGTCGAACGAGATCTCGCGCTCCATGGAGTCGGTGCCGGCATCGGCCATGTGGAACGAGTAGCCGCCCACGTCGCCCGACGAATCGCGCGGGTTCACCTTGAGCAGCGTGTTCTCGAAGTGGCCCATCTCGCGCGTCACGCGCGCCCGCTCCTCGAGCAGGCGCGTCTCGAAGTACTTGAGATCCTCGTCGGTCAACCGATCGTCTCCCTTGGTCGCGGTGCGCGTTCCCGTGGGGGGCGCGTTCGCGGGACGTGCCGGGATCACCACGCGCGGATGCGTCGGGGCCGGCTTGGACTTGGCCATGGACTCGGGCGGAAGCACGCCGAGCGGGCGCACCTCGGGGGCGGGCTTGGGAGCCGTCTTGCCCTTGGCTGGCGTGGCTTTGGCCGCGCCCGGGCGGAACGCGCCCGGACCGGCGGGAACGAGCTTGGGCGCGCGACGGGCCTCGGCTGCGGCGCGCTCGGCGGCGCGCTTCTCGGCCATCGCCTTCGCCGCCGCAGCACCCTTGTTGAGCACGGCCGGCGGCTTGGGCGCGGCGGGAGCCTTCGCCCCCTTCGCGGCGGCAGCGGGCTTCGCGACGGACTTGGCGGTGGCCTTGGTTGCGGCGGCCGGCCTGGCCGCAGGCTTCTGCGGCGCCTTCGCGGCCGGCTTGGGTGCCGGCTTCGACTGTGCGACCGGCTTCACGACGGTCTTCGCCGCGGGCTTCGCGGCACCCTTCGCCGCCGGCTTGGCCGCGGGCTTGCCCTTGCCGGACTGCAGGCTCAGGGCCCGGGCGCGCGGCGCCGGCTTCGCGGAGAGCTTCTTGCGGTTGATGGCCATCGTGAGGTCCTCCCTGTCACTTCACGGCGGACGCGTGCGTGGATCGCGGCGCCGGGTTCGAGTCGCTGTTGGATGCATCAAGCCGCCGCACGATCTCGGTGACCAGGCGCGTGAGCGCCGGGGCCGTGCGACCCGCCACTTCGAGGACTGCCGCCAGCTCCACCGGATGCAGCGCATCCGGCAGGCAGGCGTCGGTGACCACGTTGAATGCCAGCACGCGCATGCCGCCGTGCACGGCGACGATGTTCTCGGGAACGAGCGACATCCCCACCACGTCGGCGCCGGCCGCGCGCAGGAACCGGTACTCGGCCGCCGTCTCGAGGTTGGGCCCCGGCACGGCCACGAACACGCCGCGCTGCAGCGGCTGCTTGAGGTCCAGTGCGACCTGCTCGGCGAGCGCGATGAGCTCGCGCGAGTAGGGCTCGCTCATGTCCGGGAAGCGCGGGCCCAGCGAGTCGTCGTTGGGACCGATGAGCGGATTGTCGCCCATGAGGTTGATGTGGTCGGTCGTCACCACGATTGTGCCCGCGGGCATGTCGGGGTTCATGCCACCGCCGGCATTGGTGACGATGAGCGTGCGGCAGCCCAGTTCGCGAAGCACGCGCACGGGGAACGCCACCTGCTGCATGCTGTAGCCCTCGTAGAAGTGCACGCGGCCCTTCATGACCGCGACCCGCTTGCCCGCGAGCGTGCCCACGTGCAGCTCACCCGCGTGGCTCTCGACCGTGGAGCGCGGGAAGTGCGGGATGTCGGCGTAGGGCACGACCGTGCTGGACGTGAGCGCCTGCGCGAAATCGCCGAGGCCGGTGCCGAGGATGATCGCGACCTCGGGCGGTGGCGTACTACCGGCGCGCTTGCCGCCGGCGTTCAGTCGCACGCGGATGGCGTCGGCGGCTTCCACGATGCGGGTTCTCAGTTCACTCGCCACTTCAGCCTCACGGGATGGTGCCTGCCTGTGTGTGATGCGACCGGCCCTGTGGCCGGCTTGCCGCAGCGTCGTCGTCTGACCTACTCGGCGTTCGTGCTCGGCAGCGCCGCGGTGAGCCGGGCTTCCGCTTCGGCCTCGCTGACGCCTTCGACCTCGACCACCTTGCGGCGCGAGGAAGCTCCCCGTGCCACCGTGACCTGGCGGCGCTTCACGCCGAGCAGGTCACTCACCAGCTCCACCACCGCCTCGTTCGCGCGCCCCTCGAGGGGTGGCGCCGCGACGGCCACTTTCCACTCGCCGCTCGCCATTCGCGCGAGCAACTGGCTGCGCTTCGCGCCCGGCTGCACGCGCAGCGCCAGCTTCACTACCCGACTCGGAACGCCAGCTCGTGGAGCGAACCCACCGCGAACTGGCGCAGGAACATGATCAGCAGCAGCGCGATCATCGGCGCCAGGTCGAGCCCGCCCACCACGGTCGGGAACAACCGCCGGATCGGGTCGCAGACCGTGTCCGAGACCTGATCCAGGAACCGCACGATGGGATTGGACGGATCGGGCCTCACCCAGGACAGCAGCGCGTTCACGATCAGCACGATCCCCAGCGCGTTGAGCACGACATCGAGCACCGTGGCCAGCGCACCGATCAGGTTCCCCAGCACGAACATCAAGCGCCTCCGTGGCCGTCGCGCGCGCCGAACAGTGCCGTGCCCACCCGCACCATCGTCGCGCCTTCCTCGACAGCGATCGCGTAATCGCCGCTCATGCCCATGGACAACTCCGGCAGCGGCTGCCCGAGACGCTGCGCGATCGCCTCGCGCAGCTCGCGCAGCCGGGCGAAGCCCGGCCGTGCGTCCTCGGGCCGCGCCACCGGCGCGCCCACGGTCATCAGCCCTCTCAACTCCAGACTCGCGAGTGGTGTGACGAACTCAGCCAGCGCGGCCGCGCCTTCCGGCGCGATCCCGAACTTGCTCGCCTCGCCACTCACGTTCACTTCGATCAACACCGGCAAACGACGACCCGCCTCGCGGGCGCGGCGGTCGAGTGCGACCGCCAGTTCGGCGTCGTCCACGCCGTGCACCACATCGAACAGTTCCAGCGCCTTGCCGGCCTTGTTGCGCTGCAGGTGCCCGATCATGTGCCAGCGCGCCGCGTCGCGCGCCAGCGTGCGCTGGTGGCTCTCGGCCTCTTGGACCCGGTTCTCGCCGAGGTCCGTGAGGCCCAGTGCCACCGCCGCCGCGATCGCCTCGGCCGGCAGCGTCTTGACCACCCCGATGAGCGTGACACTCCCGGCCGGACGGCCGGAACGGCGCTCCGCCGCGGCGATTCGCTCGCGGACGGAGGCCAGGTTCGAGGCCAGTGGGGCCGGGGTGGCGTTCACGGGACGCGGCAGGGTAGTGCCCGGCCGGAGCAAGGGCAAGCGTGAACGGCGCCGAGTGAACGGCGTGTCATGGCGCCGGGCGGGCGCTCGGCGTGCCCCGGCCCGGGCTCGGCCGGAGCCCGGACGGCGCGCCCCCGAGTGCGCCGACCGGGCCCCGCCTCGTTCAGGGCTTGTACCAGATCGCCGAGGTGTAGCCGCGCTCCTGCGTGGTCATGGGGACGTTCGACGGCATCTGCACGCCGTAACGCATGGCCTCGTAGGCGGTCCAGCGCGGGGTGGGGATCTCGATCACACGGGCGTAGTAGAACGACGGCTGCTTCGCATCGAAGGCGGGGTCGGTCCACACCGTGATGAGCTCGGGCGTGCCGATCGTGTTCTTCCAGGTCGCGCGCGGCACGTCCACGGTGTTGCCCACCGCCGGCAACTTGCCATCGGCACCGGGCCGCCGGTCGCCGCTCCACACCACGTCGTAGACCTTCTCGTGCGTCTTGCCGGCCGCATCGAGCCAACCCTTCACCACCTGGATGCGATCGAGGTTGCCGCCGTAGGGATCCTTGAGTGCGGCGACCAGGAACGTGGGCGACTTCCCCGTGGGAGCCTTGCGCAGGTCGCCGCCCATGGGCACGCCCTTCGCATAGCCCGCCGCGGCGGGCATGCGCGCCTGCGCGTCCTCAGCGGTGAACTCCCAGCCGCCGAAGAAGCGCACCGTCATGCGACTGCCCGTGGTGGCGTACGTCTCCTTGCGCTTCATCGCGTCGAAGACGGCCTCGCGCGTGTTCTCGGTCGCCCACACCGCGGCGTAGCCGCCGGAGGCCTGTTGCCAGCCGCGGATCGTCAGTTGGGGGTCCGGGGACTCGATGACGCTGTGCTCCCAGCGATGCGGATCCGGTTCGACGCCGGAGTGCTTGCCGAAGAAGTTGTCCTCCTCGACCGCGGAGAGTGCCGTGTGCGCGTCGGTGCTGCCCACGAACCCGTACTTGAACGGGTTCACACCCAGCCTGCGCTCCAGCAGCAGGCCGTTCTTGAGGGCCTCACGTGCGTACTCCCACTGGAACATCTCGGGCTTCTTCACCTCGGTGCCATTCAGGTTCGCCCGGTCCCACTTCTCGTAGTCGGCGAACTCGTCGTTGGGTGAGAGCGCGGGATGCGCCTCGCCGTCGCCCTTGATCTGCGTGGCCTCGAGCAGCGGCTCGTATTTCGCGCGCAGCGTGGCCAACTCCTTGGTGAGTGGCTTCCCGGCGAACGTCTGCAGCGTGAACATGCGGCCGTTGCTCAGGTTCCCGTTGTGCGGGATCGCCAGCACCTCGGCCCCCGTGCTCTTCTCGAATGCCGCCAGATGGCGCCACAGGTCTTCCGGGTTCTTGCTGTCGTACTGCGAGAACGGCAGCGTGCGGTTGGCGACGCTCGAACCGTCGCGGAAGATGACGTTGCGATGCAGGTTGTTCCCGCCGATGGCCGTCCATTCGAAGCCGATGAGCGCGGTGAAACGGCCGGGCTCGTTGTACTTGTCGGCGAGTGCGGTGTAGGCCTGCCAGGCGTTGCGCACGGCCTTGGCGCTCTTGATCGGCGGCTCGTCACCGGAGAGCGAGCCGACGATCTCCATCGCCGTCGCGTAAGCGCGGTTGATGTCGCCGCTGCTGAGTTCCGTGAACCAGCGCTTCCCGGCTTCGGTCGCCATCACCTCGGGGTCGCCGTTCAACAGCTGCGGCATGAGGCCGTACATCTCGGCGTGATCGGCGATGACGAGGAAGTCCAGCGGCCGCGACAGCTTCGCCCGCAGCCCGCCCGTGGACGTCACTTCTTCGCCGCGCGCGAACCGGTACGCGTCCTCCTGTCCCAGTCGGCACAGCGTTCCGGCATCCACCGAGACCATGGTGTGCAGGTGCGTGTCGCCCCACAGCACGCGCGTCGGGTAGTTGCGCCCCGCATACGGCGAGTACTGCGGCTTGGAGACCTTGGCGAGGCCTTCCTTGGTGATGGGCTCGGAGTGGCCCTGCGCGGACGCCGGTCCGGCCGGGGCCAGCATCCAGGCGACGAGCGACGCGATCGCGAACAAGCGGTTCTTCAAGACGGCCTCCGGGACGGGCAGCGCTGCGAGCGACGAGCGCCGCGGCGGATACCCCGGGCGCTCGTGGTGGGGAGTGGGAATCGTCTCGCAGCCTAGCCCACACCGCGTGGTGGAGTCACCGGCCGGGGGCGGCCACTCGGGGCTTGACCGCGTGCGGGAGGGGCGGTTACTGTACATAACCAGTTGGTTATGTACGGCCACGTGCAGCTGTGGCCACGAACGCGGCCGAGCCGAGAGGACCCGATGCCCGAGACTTCGTCACTCGATGCCACGTTCGCGGCACTCGCCGACCCGACGCGCCGGGCCATCCTCGCCCGGCTCGCGGGAGGCGAGGAGTCGGTCATGGCGCTGGCGGCACCGTTCGACATGAGCCAGCCCGCGATCTCCAAGCACCTGCGCGTGCTGGAGCGCGCCGGCCTCATCTCGCGCCGCCGCGTGGCACAGCGCCGCCCGTGCCGGATCGAGGCGCGCCGGCTGGCGCAGGTGAATCGCTGGCTCGAGGACTATCGCAAGCTGTGGGAAGCGCAGTACCAGCGCCTGGACGCGCTGCTCGACGAGATGAAGGAACTGAGCCCGAAGCCCAAACGCAGGCGGTCCACATCCAGGAGGAACCCATGAACCTCTCCGACACGTTCCAGGTCACGCTCCCGAGCGACACCGAGATCCTGGTGAAGCGCGAGTTCGAAGCGCCGCGTGACGCCGTGTTCAGCGCGCACACGAAGCCCGAGCTGCTCAAGCGCTGGCTCACCGGCCCTCCCGGCTGGTCGCTCACGCACTGCGTCGTGGACTTTCGCGCCGGCGGCTCGGCGCACTACGAATGGAAAGGTCCCGACGGAGACGGCTTCGGCCTGCGCCAGACGATCCACGAGTTCGTGGCGCCGTCGCGCATCGTGGCCACCGAGCGCTTCGAAATGGGCGATGGGCCGCCGATGGGAGTCCAGTACGTCAGGATGGACTTCACCGACGCCGGGAAGCGCACGCTCATGACGATGACACTGCGCTACGACGACAAGGCGGCGCGCGACGGCGCGCTCGCATCGGGCATGGAGCACGGCATGGCCGCGGGCTATGACCAGCTCGACGCCCTACTCGCTGGCGCACGGTCGTGACCGTGGCGCGGGCGAAGGCGAGCGCCGGCAGGAAGGCGAGCGGAGCCCGGCCACGGAAGGCCGCGCCAGCCGGGGCGCGACGCCGCGCCGCGCCCCGCCCGCCTGGCGCGGTGGCCGTGGCGCAGCCGCTCGCCGTGCGGCTGCGCGACGCGCTCGCCGCGCTCCAGCGCGGCGGTTCCAAGGCCGGCGTGGCGGGCTACGCGCGCTACGGCATCACGGTGGACCGCGCGTATGGCACCCCCATGAACAAGGTGCAGGCCGTGGCTCGCGTGTACCCGCGCGACCACGCTCTGGCCCTGGCGCTCTGGAAGAGCGGCTGGCACGAGGCTCGGCTCTTGGCGCCCTACGTGGACGACCCCACACTCGTCACCCCCGCGCAGATGGATGCGTGGTGCGCGGACTTCGACAACTGGGCCACCTGCGACACCGCGTGTTTCGTGCTGTTCGACCGCACCCCGCACGCGTTCGAGAAGATCGTCGCGTGGTCCCGGCTTCGCGACGAGTTCGGCCGGCGCGCCGCGTTCGCGCTGCTGGCCTCGGTCGCGCTCCACGACAAGACGTCGCCTGACGCGGTGTACCTGAAGCTCCTCCCGCTCGCCGAACGCGCCGCCACCGACTCGCGCAACTTCGTGAAGAAGGCGGTGAGCTGGGCGCTGCGCGGCGTGGGCAGCCGGAGCCCGCGGCTGCACGCGGCCACGCTCGAGCTGGCCGAGCGGCTCGTCGAGTCTGCCGACCCGACCTCACGCTGGATCGGCCGGGACGTGATCCGCGACATCACTCGGCCGCTGGTGGTGAAGCGGGCCGAGAAGCGGGCCCTGCAGCGCGGCTGAGCGCCGCGGCAGGGGTTCCCCCGTAAACCGAAGACCCCACCCCGCGAAGGATCGGGGGATCCGACGAGGGTGGGGTCCGGGACTTCGGGCGTCGCCGAGCGGTGCTAGGCGACCTTGCGCTGCTGCTCCACCTGCTCCTTGCGACCCGCCACGCGGAGGTGCGGCCGGTCGAAGACCAGGAACGCCACCGCCGCGACGGCGAGCGCGACGAGACCTGCCCACCATGCGGTGGCGACGGATTCGACGAAGATGAGGAACTCGTTCATGGCTGGGATTCCTTCCGTAGGCTGGTGTTGGGCCTGGAGGGAGACGATCGAGTTGTACACCGTATATCGCCCCAATTGTCACGATTCTTTAGTAGTGCATGCCAATTGTTCACTTCTTGATGACTCGGATTCCTGGCCTCGGATGCGGCGCATGAGGTCGCACACACGCGACCCTCGCGATGAGATGAGGGTGGTGTGGATCTCCCAAGCAGCTGTTCGACAACCCGTTGGCTGGAACTCGAAGGCCGATCGAGCGGCGCATCACGCTCCGGGTCCGCCCACGATGTGAGTCGCAAGTGCCGTGCCCGGGCCTGAAATAGCGCTCGGATCACTCGAACAAAAAATGCGACGCCCCCCGCGGAATTCGCTCCGCGGGGGGCGTCATGGCACTGGGACGGTGGGACTTCGAGTTCGACTTCGGCTTCGCCCTCGCTCAGGGTCTGGCCGCGCTCGGACTGTCGATCGGTTTGGTCTGCGCGTAAGCCTTGTTCCCCTTGATCGCCTTCTTCTCCAATGCGAGCGCTTCGGCGCGCACCTTCGCCCGGCCCTTGGCGTCCAGCATCGTGATCTTCACGAGCCGCAGCGTCGAGTGCTCGGTGTCATTCTTGCCGCGCCAGTGGGCACGCACGTTACCCACACCGCGGGCGTAGTACTTGAGCTGCTCCACTTCGACCTCGTCCCCACTCGACTCCGCGACCACCATGCAGTCCTTGTAGCAGTCCAGCGGGACGCAGGTGCTCACGCCGACGGAGTCCACACGACCGCGATCGGAGTAGCCCACGGCAGGGCCCCAGCCCTGAGAGAACGTCACTCCGGTGATCTCGGCCTTGCTGGGCACCAGGATCCCGCTCAGCGCTCCGTCCACGCCGTGGAACCAGGCCGGGTTCCCCGTGACCACGCCGTTGCCGTCGTCGTACTCCTCGGGGTACTCCCCGGTGACCCAGACGTTGCCGGCGTCGTCCTGCGCGAACATGGCGAGCTCGGCTTCCACCAGCTCGCCCTCGCTCCAGTCCAGGTCATACGAGACGATCGAACGCACCCCGCCCACTTCCTTGGTGAGGTCGGTGACGTTGATCTGCATCTTGCGAGGGATCAGCTTGCCCTCGTCATCGATGGAGTCGCCCTCGAAGTCCAGCTGCATCCCGGGCTGGAGCGGGAACCACTCGTTCGTGATCTGCGCCGAGTTCGTGAACTTGCTGGGATCGAAGCTCAGCTGCGTCGAGTCCTGGCCCCACCAGGCGGCGGGCGCGGCGGCGCTGTCCGGCGTGGAGGCCGAAGTGGCTTCCTGTTGCTTGGCACAGCCCGTCGTGAGCCCGAGCACGAAGGTCAGGACCAGCAGCGAGCAGACACCTGCCTCGCTCCGGGTTGCACCAGCACGGCGGTCGAACCTCGTCACCCTCGATCTCATCTTGTCCACCCTCCGACCGATCCGCGCACGGATCGGCGTTGTGTTGTTTGCTACTTCTTCTCTACCACGGCCATCGTGGGGGCCTGATCCAGGAATCGGGCGGGGCTCAAGACCAACTGGTCGAATCCCACGCCCTCCATACCCGCTTGGAGGCGAACGGTGACCTCGCCGCCACCCTTGAATGTGATCAACGAGCCGGGCGACTTCTCGCCGGATGCGAGGCACGGCACCCACGCCCAGCCCGGTTCGCTCGGGCCCTGAACGGTGAGATAGCTCGCGGAGCCCGGCTTGAGGATCTCCTTGCCCTTCGCATCCACGGCCTTCGAGAACTGCAGCCACAGCATGTTCGCCTTCGACATGCCCTTGGGCGTGCCGACCTTCATGTGCACCCAGCAACGATAGGGCACCCCGCCCTCGACACGGACCTTGAAGATCACGTGCGGATCCTCCTCGGGGGGAGGGTCCAGCTGGTCGCCGGAGTTGGGCGTGCCAAGCAGCTTGCCGCCCGGCGAGAGCGGATCGTTCATGAACATCCATTCCGAAAGCGCCGAGCTCGGCAGGCTGGACGCCTGCACGATCACGTCGCGAGAAGCGGCGTCCGCCGCCGGCTTGGGGTCGGCGGCCTTCACGGCGAGCGGGAGCGTCGCGAGTCCCGCCGCCACCAACAGTCCGATCGCGAGGCGCGGGCCACCGATCAAGTGGCGCGGGGACCCGGCAGCATCACCATTGCGGAGCATCGTGGTCGAGCCTCCTTCACCGAGAGAATCGACGAGCGCCCTGCCGCGCCGACTCACGGCAGGAGCGGCGACGCCAGAGGGACGCGCCCGCCGCGGTCCTCCGGACACTCACGATCGGTGCCCGTCAGACCTCGGTCCTGCCGGTGGATCGGCGCAGAGCCACCTCGCCGACACTTGCCAGATTGCGCTACGAGTGTGAACCGTCACCACCACGAACGACAATCATTATTTCGTTCGCGCGCATCGCGATAGGCCCTGCGGCGCGCAGCGTTTGCCATGCTTGCACGAAGTTCAGCGCTGTTCGATCCCCGGCGTCCGTCGGTGCCCGATCTCGGGCTCGGCAAGCGCCAGGCCTCGCCTAGAGCCGGAACGAGTACTGGAGCTTCATGATGAGCTCGTCCGTGAGGAAGATGTACTTCTCCTGGGGCTGCCCGAACGAGCGCTCCAGGTTCTGGTTGAACGTGACGAACAGGTCGCCCTGCGGATGGAACGTCCAGCGCATCCGCGAGGAGGAGCCGAGCGAGCGGCTCTCGTTGTCGTACTGGAGGAAGTTCGTCAGCTGGAACTCGGGCGAGGGCTTGAGCTCCGAACGCAGGCCATAGAGGTACTGCGTGAAGTCGCCCTCGGGGAGCTTCGCGGCGTTGCGTTCCCCGGTGAGCTGGAGCGTCACCACCGGGTGCGGCTTAAAGAACACGTCGGCCGCGAGGGTGTTGAGGTCGCCGCCGTAGAAGCCGCCGGTCGCGACCGACAACTCGCCGCTGAACATGCGCTGAGAAGCCAGCGTGCCGGTGAGCGTGGTCTGCGTCCAGTTGTACTCGCCGGGCTGCAGCACGACGGTCTTCTCGGGTGACGAGAACACGTCGAACGCCTCGTCCGGGCGCTCTCCCTGGGGCTCGATCACGAGCGCGATGCCGTCTCCGCTCTCGAACAGGACGTCGAAGGGCGTGATCGCGGCCAGGTAGCTCTCCCAGCCGCCGTCCACATTGGAGACCTGGAAGTACGAAGCGCCCGTCGAGAGCACGCGGATGTTCGCACGCTCGGGCCGCGGGCTCGCCAGCAGGGAGGTGGAGATGACCTGGCCGGTACGCTGAACGAAACCCAACGAGGGGTCGAAGTCATCGCCGATACGCATGTAGGTCGCCTGCAGGTCCCAGAGGTCGTTCGGGTACGCGATCTTGCCGCCGTACGCGAGGCGGTCGTCCTCGAGGCTGTCGCGGTCCACCTTGGCGGCCCACACACCCATGTGGAGATTCTTGTCGTCCATGAACTTCGACGTGCGGTACGTGTAGTCGGCGCCCGCGGTCCAACTCTGCCGGCCGAGCGGGTCGCCCGAGGTCGCGATGAGGCCGAGCGTGGATTCCGAGAACACGTTCCGGTTGAGGCGCACCACGCCCATCCCGGTCTGCGGCACGGCGACGTCCTCGACGGCGTCGGTGCTCACGAACAGCGCGCCCACGTTGGAGCGGCCGATGCGCCCCTGGACCTTGCCACCGGCGATGATCGGGATCTCGGTGCCCTCATCTTCACCGGGCGGAGTGAAGAGACCGATGCGGCGGCTGTAGAACGGCTGGACGAAAGCGTCCTCGACGTCCGTGCCCAGGCCGAATTCGAAGATGTCCGCACCTTCGAGGAAGAACGAGCGCTTCTCGGGGAACAGGATGTCGAATCGCGTGAGATTCGACTGCCGCTGGTCCACCTCGGTCTCGGCGAAGTCGGTGTTCACGGTCAGGTTCGCGGTGAGGTTCGACCCGATCCGCTGGGTGACGTCGAGGCTCACCTTGCCCTCGGTCTCGCGTGGCTCGCCCGGATCGGGCACGAAGTACTTGCCCACGACCGCCGGGCGGATGGTCAGCCCGAGCCCCTGGTCGAACTTGGGCAGCCCGGCGAGCACGCCGGCCTGTGTCATCTGGAAGATCTCGAAGTCGCGCTTGGCACCCGACCAGCGGCTCGTCTCCAGGAGCGACTGCACGCGGCGTTCGACGTTGAGCCCCCAGTGGTCGAGGCCGTTCTTGAAGTTCAGGCTCTGGAGGGGAATGCGGACCTCGGCACTCCAGCCGGTGGCGTCGCGCGACACACTGGCTTCCCACAGCGCGTCCCAGCTGCTGTTCACATCGTCGCCCTGTGAGTTGATGAGTCCGTCGAAGCGCGAACCCAGCGCATTCACGCCGAACACGTACCCCGACCGTTCGTCGCTGAACGTGTCCAGCAGGATCAGGAAGTGATCCTCCTCGTCCAGCTCGATGTCGCGGGCCTTCGAGAACGCCACGATCGTGGAGGTGTCCTCTTCGCAGCGCACGCCGAACACCAGTCCCGTCGGGCTGGCCAGCACGCGCACGACCGTGCGGCCGGCGGGTGCGGCTCCCTCATCGGGTTCGATCTGGATCAGGTTCGCGATCGAGTCGCTCGTCGCCCACTCGGGTTCGGTCAGCTTCCCGTCGAGCCGGATGGCCTTCTCGGCTCCCGCCGCGACGGGCTGCGCCCGAAGCGTAGGCCTGCCGGAGCCCACTGCCCCGCCCTCGCGGGCCGGCGGCGCAGCCGGCGTCGCGGGGCTGCCGGTTCCTTGGGCAGCCACAGGTCGAGTCAGGAACAGGACCACGAGCAACGGTGCCAGCGCGCAGAGTCCGCGGTTCATCTCGGGCCCCCTGGGAGCGTCCATGGCAGCCCACGGACGGGAGAGATCTGGAGATCTGCGGGGATCGCGGACATACCAGTCCGCATGTGAAGAGAAATGCTAGAAGAACTTCATAGCACTGCGCAACACCGCAGCCGAGTTGTTCGTCACCACGCGCCATTGTCCAGATGCACGCGACTTTGTCCATGTCGAAGCGCGGGAACTCGAGCGAGTACGCCGCGCAACGTCGAGTCGAAACGAGAGTTCCGAGTCACGACTCGCGGTTCGCGTTCGCACGCCGAGAGCGGGCCTGCACGGGTGCATGTGGCACCGCCGTTCGGTCGCGCCACCTGACGAACTCCATCGCGCATGCCTTCCGCTGGAGAATGCGGAGAGCAGTCCAGCTGAACGTCGTTCGCGTGCGCTGCTGATTTCATGCCAATGCGACGCTGTTCGACCCGAACTTCACACGCCCAAAAAGTAATTGCTGATTTTCTTGTGGAGAAGGTCTTACCATTTAGCCGTCGTAACCCCACCGTCTCCACATCGCACGGATCGGCCCGCAGAAGTTCACTTCGGACTCTCCCCGAGGTGCATTGCGGTTCGACCTCCGAGGCTAGCTCCGGGGATCAGCATGCGCCGTGCCCAATTCGGGCGCGGGGCATCGCTATCCGCAGGGCGTAGCCACTGGCGCCGGTGAGGCTACCCGACCCTCGATAAAGCGCGTTTCGAACGAAACGCGTGGGTTCCGGAAGTCACCCCGCCTGGAGGTCCGCCGCCATGATCGGATCCGCTGTCGCCCCGATCCTCCGATTGCGCGCGTTGGTCGTCGTCGTCGCACTGCTCGTGCTCGTCGCCGGCCTCACCGCCCTTCGCAAGATGCCCGTGGATGTGTATCCCGAGATCATGCCGGTCACCGTGACCGTGCATACCGAGGCGCTCGGGCTCTCGGCCGATGAGATCGAGCAGCTCGTCACCGTCCCGATCGAGGCGGACCTGCTGACCGGGACGCCGTGGGTCGAAGTGATGCGCTCGGAGTCGGTGCCGGGGCTCTCCTCGATCGAACTCGAGTTCAAGGCGGGCACGAATCCCATGCACGCGCGGCAGGTGGTGCAGGAGCGCCTGACCCAGGCCCACGCGCTGCCGAACGTCTCCAAGCCGCCGCTCATGCTGCAGCCGATGTCCTCCACCAACCGCCTGATGCTCGTCGGGCTGTCGTCGAAGAGCCAGTCGCTGATCGAGATGTCGGTGCTGGCCCGCTGGACGATCCGACCGCGCCTGCTCGGCGTTCCCGGTGTGGCGAACGTGGCCATCTGGGGCCAGCGCGAGCGCCAGCTCCAGGTGCGCGTGGACCCCGAGAAGCTGCGCGCGAACAGCGTCTCGCTGCTCCAGATCGTCACCACCGCGGGCAACGCGCTGTGGTATTCGCCGCTGACCTTCCTCGAGGCCTCGGTCGCGGGCACGGGTGGCTTCATCGAGACGCCGAACCAGCGAATCGGTGTCCGGCACGTCCTGCCCATCACCAAGGCGAGTGACATGGCGCGCCTCCCGGTGGATGGCACGTCGCTGCGGCTCGATCAGGTGGCGGAGCTGGTCGAAGATCACCAGCCGCTCATCGGCGACGGCCTGAATGGCGGCGGCGCCGGCCTGCTGATCGTCGTGGAAAAACTGCCGGGCGCCAACGCGCTCAAGGTGACGGATGACGTCCTCGCCGCGCTGGACCAGCTCAAGCCCGGTCTCGGCGGCATCGAGTTCGACTCCAACATCTACCACCCGGCGCGCTACATCCGGACGGCGATGGCCAATGTCGGCGGAGCATTGGTCCTCGCGCTCATCCTGGTGACGGTGCTCCTGTTCGCGTTCACCTGGAGCTGGCGTGCGGCCTTGGTCGGGCTCGTCACGATCCCGCTCTCGCTGATCGCCGCGGCCCTGGTGCTCTTCTACACGGGTGCGACGCTGAACGCCATGGTCGTTGCGGGCTTGGTGATCGCCGTGGCGCTCGTGGTGGACGACGGCATGGTCTTCACCCAGCACCTGCTGCAGCGCCTGCGCGCCAACGGCACCTCGTCGAGCGAAGTCGCCGTGACGTATGCCTCGGCGGATGCGCGGCGCTCGCACGTGTTCACGACGCTGATCGTGCTCGTCGCCGCCGTGCCGCTGCTGTTCCTGCTCGCGGGCCCCGGCGCGTTCGTCAAGCCGCTGGTCATGGCCTACGCGCTGGCCGTCCTCGCCTCGGGCCTCGTGGCCGCCACGGTGACGCCGGCGCTCGCGTGCGTGTTGCTCGGAAGGAAGACCAGCGCCCCGAGTGAATCTCCGCTCGCGGCCGGTCTGGTCGCCATGAGCCAGAAGCTCGCTCCGGCCGGATCGCCCGTTGCGATCGGCGTGGCGGTGCTGGCTGCGGTCGCTGGGCTCGCGGTGCTGCCCACGCTCCGCGTTCCGGCGGCACCCGAGTTCAAGGAGCATGACCTGCTCGTCCACTGGGACGCCATGCCCGGAACCGGGCATGCCGAGATGAGCCGCGTGATGGAGCGCGCCTCGACCGAGCTGCGCGCCGTCCCCGGTGTCCTCAGTGTCGGAGCCCACGTCGGCCGTGCGATCAATGCGGACCAGGTGGTCGGCATGCACAGCGGCGAGATCTGGGTGAACGTGGATCCCAAGGCCGACTACGACAAGACGGTCGCGGCGGTGACCCAGATCTCGGACAGCTATCCCGGGATCGACGGGGACGTGACCACGTTCCTGACCTCGCGATTCGGCGAGTACCTCTCCAAGGTGGACGAACCCGTCGTGGTGCGGGTCTATGGCCAGCGGCTCGACATGATCGAGGAGCAGGCTGCGAAGGTCCGCGAAACACTCGCCGGCATCCAGGGCATCGTGGATCCGCGGATCCATGAGGAGTCCTCGGAGCCCGTCGTCGAGATCCAGGTGAGCCTCGAGAAGGCCAAGCAGTACGGCGTGAAGCCCGGCGACGTCCGGCGCTCTGCCGCGGCACTGCTCGCGGGCATCGAGGTCGGCAACCTGTTCGAGGAGCAGAAGCTCTTCGAAGTCGTCGTATGGGGCCAGCCGGGCGTGCGCCATAGTGTCGAGTCCATCCGCAACCTGCTCGTGGACACACCTGGTGGCCGTACGGTCCGTCTCGCCGACGTCGCGGATGTGAGCATCGCCTCCTCATCGGACCTGATCCAGCGTGAGAACGTCGCGCGCTACTTGGACGTGGTGGCCGACGTCAGCGGCCGCTCGGTCCCTGCGGTCGCGGCGGATGTCGAGGCCAAGTTGCTGGGCATGTCGTTCCCGCTCGAGTACCACGCCGAGCTGATGGGCGGATACGCCCGGCAGCAGGCGGGTAAGACCGAGCTGCTGGTGGTGGCTGGCGCGTGTGTGCTGGCGATCGGCTTCCTGCTGCACGCCTCACTCGGCAGCTGGGTGGTCGCACTCGTCCTGCTGCTCACACTGCCTCTGGCCCTTGCGGGCTGCGCGCTCGCCGCATTCGCCAACGGCGGAACGCTCTCGATCGGCTCGCTCGCCGGCTTCCTCGCCGTGCTGGGCCTGACGGTGCGCCACGCCATCTCGCTCGTCACGCACTACCAGGACCTGCGCAAGAAGGGCGGCGCGTTCGGTCAGGCGCTCATCGCCGGTGGCGTCCAGGATCGCGCACCCGCCGTGATCGCGACGATGGTGGTCTCCGCCGTCGCCATGCTGCCTTTCGCGCTCCGCGGCTCGGCACCCGGCCTCGAACTCCTCGGCCCGATGGCCTGGGTCGTTCTCGGTGGCATCGTCACGTCGTCGATCTACACCCTGAGCGTCGTTCCCGCGCTGTACGCACGGTTCGGCGCCGCGGCTCTGGCACACGATATGGAAGACCTGGAAGCGGACGACACGACGGTCGCCGGTGAACCCCAACTTCAGCGCAGCTGATGGAGATGATCCCCATGAAACTCTCTCGTATCCCCGCAGCGGCACTGATCCTCGCGGTCTTCGCGCTCGCTGGTTGCAAGCAGGACCAGGTGGCCGAGAAGTACCACCCGGCGAAGCTCGACTCGACCGAAGTCAAGGGCATCATGAAGGTCACGCTCGATTCCAAGGCCGCCGAGCGCATCGGGCTGCAGACCGCTGAACTCATCGAAGAGGGCGCTCGCAAGGTCATCCCCTACGGCGCACTCATGTACGACCTCAAGGGAAACACCTGGACGTTCACGAATCCCTCGCCGCTCGTCTTCGTGCGCGCGGCGGTCAAGGTGGCGGACGTCACGGGCGACAAGGTCTATCTGTCCGAAGGCCCGCCCGCCGGAACGCGCGTCGTCACCGTCGGTGCCCCGATGCTCATGGGTGCCGAACACAAGTACGGCCACTAGGCCCGATCCAGGAGGAATCCCACCATGTTCCGCTGGATCGTTCGATCTAGTCTCAAATACCGCACGCTCGTGCTGGCGGCGGCCGTAGCCCTGATGGCATGGGGCTCGACCCAGATGCACGACATGCCGGTGGATGTCTTCCCCGAGTTCGCGCCGCCGATCGTCGAGATCCAGACGCCGTGCCTCGGGCTGTCCCCCACCGAAGTCGAGGCACTCGTCACCATCCCCATGGAACAGGCCCTCTCCGGGCTTCAGGGCATCGACATCCTGCGCTCGAAGTCGGTCACCGACCTGTCGTCGGTGAAGATGATCTTCAAGCGGGGCACCGATCCCATGTTCGCCCGCCAGAACGTCCAGGAAGGCCTGGCCCAGGTGATCGGCGTGATCCCGAAGGACGTCGGGCCACCGGTCATGCTGCAGCCGCTCTCGGCGACCGCTCGCTTCATGAAGATCGGCATGTCGTCCAAGACCGTGTCGCTCGTGGACCAGTCCATGATCGCCTACTGGACACTCCGCCCTCGGTTGCTGGCGGTGCCCGGTGTCGCGAACGTGGCGATCTGGGGCGAACGCATCGACATGCCGCAGGTCCAGGTGGAGCCCGCACGACTGCGGGCGAACGGCGTGACCGTCCAGGAGGTCATGGAGGCCACGTCGGATGCGCTCGACGCGGGCCTGATGACGCACGCCCCCGGCCACTTTATCGGGACCGGCGGCTTCATCGACACGCCGAACCAGCGCCTGGGGATCAGGCACGTGCTTCCCATCGTGGACCACACCACGCTCGGCGAGGTGGCCCTCGAGTCGAAGTCCGGCAAGACCGTGCATCTCAAGGACCTCGCACAGGTGGTGAGTGGCCATCAGCCGTTGATCGGCGACGCCGTCATCAACGGCGGGCCGGGGTTGCTGCTGATCGTCGAGAAGTTCCCGTGGGCGAACTCGCTCCAGGTCACGAAGGGCGTGGACGACGCACTCGCCCAGCTCAAGCCGGGCCTGCCGGACGTGGACCTCGATCCCACGATCTTCCGGCCGGCATCGTTCGTCGAGCTGTCCATCCACCACCTGACGCGGTCGCTGATCCTCGGCTGCCTGCTCGTCATCGTGGTGCTGGCCCTGTTCCTCTACCAGTGGCGCGTCGCGCTCATCACCTGCATCGCCATCCCGCTGTCGCTGATGGCCGGCCTGATGGTGCTCTACGCTCGTGGCACGACGATCAACACCATGATCCTGGCGGGATTCGTCATCGCGCTGGGCTCACTGGTGGACGATGCGATCGTGGACATCGAGAACGTGGTCCGGCGACTGCGGGAGAATCGCAAGGCCGCGGTCCGGCGCTCCACGGCGCGTGTGATCCTCGAGGCCTCACTCGAGGTGCGGCACGCCATCGTGCACGCCACCCTGATCGAGATCCTGGCGCTGCTGCCGGTGTTCTTCCTGGGCGGTCTCTCGGGCGCGTTCTTCCAGCCGCTGGCGATCTCGTACTCGCTGTCGCTGGCCGCCTCCATGATCGTGGCCCTCACAGTCACGCCCGCGCTGGCGCTCATGCTGGTGCCGGAGGCCTCGCTCGACCGGCAGTCGCCGCTCGTGAAGTGGCTGCAGGACTCGTACTCGAAGACGCTCATGGGAATCGTCCGCAGGCCGGCGGCCGCGTATGTGACCATCGCGATCATCTCGGCGGCGGGCGTTTACGTGGCCCCGAAGCTCGGCCAGTCGCTGCTCCCCGATTTCAAGGAGCGCGACTTCCTCATGCATTGGCTCACCGAGCCGGGCACGAGCGTGACCGAGGAGGTCCGCATCACGGCCGCGGCGTACGACGAGCTGAGCAAGATCCCCGGCGTGCGGAACTTCGGTTCGCACATCGGCCAGGCCCTGGTCATGGACGAGGTCTACGGCGTCTACTTCGGGGAGAACTGGATCAGCGTCGACCCGAAGGTGGACTACGACAAGACGCTCGCCGCCATCCAGAAGGCTGTAGATGGCTACCCGGGCCTGGTGCGTGACGTGCAGACGTACCTCAAGGAGCGCATCCGCGAAGTGCTCACGGGCTCGCCCACGGCGATCACGGTGCGCATCTTCGGCGACGACTTGCCCACGATCCGTGCGAAGGCCGACGAGCTCAAGCACGCGTTCGAGGACATCCCGGGCCTCGTGGACCTGAAGGTCGAGTCCTTGAAAGAGATCGCGCAGATGGACGTCAAGGTGGACCTCGAGAAGGCGGAGTACTACGGGGTCAAGCCCGGCGACGTGCGTCGTGATGCCGCCGCAATGATGACCGGCACCGAGGTGGGCGACATCTTCCGGGACGGCAAGGCTTACGACGTCAACGTCTGGAGCACGCCCGAGAACCGGAACAGCATCTACGACATCAGCGAACTCAAGATCGACACGCCTCACCACGGCCAGGTGCGCTTGGCGGATCTCGCCGAGGTCAAACTCGTCGCGACGCCGAACGCGGTCGAGCGCTGGCAGATGAAGCGCAAGATCGACGTGCGGGCCAACGTGCGCGGCCGGGACCTGGGCTCGGTGGTCAATGACGTGCGCACGAAGCTCGCCACCGTGAGCTTCCCCGCCGGCTATCACCCCGAGATGCTCGGGGAGTATACCGAGCGTGAGGCGGCCCAGCGCCGGATGCGGGTCACCATCATGATCTCGATGATGGGCATCTTCCTCATCCTGCTGACCGCGTTCAATGACTGGCGGTTGGCGATCGTCGGGTTCATCACCTTGCCGGCGGCGCTGGTGGGAGGCATCCTCGCGGCGTGGATGGGCGATGGCATCATCTCGCTCGGGTCCATCGTCGGATTCCTCACGGTGCTCGGAGTCGTGGCGAGGAACAGCATCATGCTGATCTGCCATTACCAGCATCTGGAACGTCATGAAGGCGTGCCCTTCGGGCTCGACCTGGTGATCCGGGGTGCGCGTGAGCGCATCTCGCCGATCCTCATGACGGCCTCGGCCACGGGCCTGGCACTGGTGCCGCTGCTCGTGGCGGGTACGCTGCCGGGCCTCGAGATCGAGCACCCGATGGCGGTCGTGATCCTCGGCGGCCTCATCACCTCGACGACACTCAACCTGTTCATCGTGCCGGTGCTCTACCTGCGCTTTGCCCGTCCCCTCGTTGCCGGCGCCAGCCGAGCGACGGCCTGAAGTCGAACGGAATCGAAAGGAGCACTCTGGTGAACTGGCATCCCCTCAGTCTCCGCGCGGCCGCAGCGGCGCGGGGAACCATCGCCAGCCTCTTCCTGGCCCTGCTGCCCGCCGTGGCGGCGGCAGGTGTCCTGGTCTTCGAATCACCCGACAAATCGCACACGCTCGAACTCGGCATGCGCCTGCAGCCGCGCATGGAGTTCGAGAACGTGAGCACGGCCAACGGCAGCACCGACGTCCGGCGGGACTTCATGATCCGCCGGGCGCGGCTGAAGGCCAACGGCAAGATGCAGGGCGTGACGTTCGGCTTCGAGTGGAAGCTGGACAACACGGACCAGTTCGGGGCCGTCTCGACGGCCGCGGTCGAGAACGCCTGGCTGCAGTATCCGCTGGGCGGTGGCTTCGACCTGCGCGCCGGTCTCTACGACCAGCCGTTCTCCCGCGACCTGCTCACCTCCGACTCGAAGCAACTGGCGGTGGATCGCGGCGAGGTCTCCAACGTGCCCAGCGCGTTGGGTCTCGCCGACAACATCGTCGGCTTCAGCCTGTACGGGAAGTCCAAGAGCGGGAAGCTGATCTACACGGCGGGCCTGTTCGACAACCGGTTCATCCTCGCCAACCGGCAGGATATGCCCATGGTCGGCGGCCGCATCGACTGGAACCTCGGTTCGACCAAGGACGTCTACCAGGACGCTCACTTCGGCGAGGACAAGTGGTACTCGATCGGCGTGAACGGCAGCGTGCAGAGCGGCATCGAGAACGCCGCGGGGCTGGATGACAGCTCCCACACCGCCGGCGGCGTCGACGCCATGATGGACGTGCCGTTCCGGAACACGCGCGTGATCATCCGGGGCGAGATGAACGCGGTCCGCGCCGAGCGCATCGGCACGGGCGAGAACAACACGACGGTGAAGATGATCGGCCTGGGCATCCTGATGATGAAGCAGCGCTTCCAGCCGTTCATCCGCTTCGATCAGCAGCGGGGCGATCCGTTCGTGCGTGGTGGCCGGACGGACATCACGTACGTGGGCGCGAACGTCTACCAGCGCGGCCACAGCCTCAAGATCCAGGGTGACCTGCGCATGCAGGCGGGCACGAACGCGCCCGTGGATGGGGGAAGACTGCAGGCCCAGATCGATTGGTGACGGCAGCTGTCGCAATAACATGAACGGCCGGCCCTTGGGGCCGGCCGTTCTGTTTGGTGGAGGCGGCGGGAATCGAACCCGCGTCCGAAAGGTCATCCACAGAGAGCGCTACAAGCTTATCCGGCCTATGCTGCTGCTTTCTCGCGCGCGTCGCTCCGGTCGGCGGGATCTCTGCGCGCCAGCCCTACAGCTTCTCGTCGTCAGCCCGCGGGCGGGGCGTCAGACCAGCCTGCGATTGTATGGCGCCTGGATCCGTCCCCCACAGGCGGGGTCCGGTCAGGCGTCACTGCCTGTTATTAGGCAGCGAGAGCCATCTGCTCGTTGGCAGATGTACATGTCCCACTTTTTTGACGAGGCGTGAGTCCCCGGCTTGCTCTCTCTGATTCAGTCCCCCCGTCGAGACCAGTGCGCCCCCGAACGGGTGTGTGTGGCCCATGCGGGCCATGGTGCTGCATTTGGATGCGGCTCCGGCGGCATCGTCGCGATGCCCGAAGTCCGCTGGTAGCTCGCGGTTGAATGCGGTGCAGCGTGCAACGCGGCGGGCCGGGCGTCGCCCGGCCCGCCGTGATGCGCTCGAGGCGTCAGAACGGGATGTCGCTGTCGTCCCCGCCGCCGCCGCCGAACTCGCTGAAGTCATCGGCTCCGACCGGCGCGCCCTGATCGTCCGCGCCGCGTTCCATGCCCGGTCCACCCGGAGCACCGCCGCCCGCGCCGCCGCGGCCGCCGACGAAGCGCATGTTCTGCGCGACGACCTCAGTCGTGTAGCGCTTCTGGCCGTCCTTGTCCTGCCACTGGCGCGTGCGAAGCGAGCCCTCGATCAGGACCTCGCGGCCCTTGGTGAGGTACTGCTTGGCGAGATCGGCCTGCTTGCCGAACAACACCACGCGGTGCCACTCGGTCTCGTTCTTCCAGCCGCCGTTGCCATCGGGACGACGCTCGTCGGTCGCCATGTTGAGCGTGGCCACCGTGGTGCCGCTCTGCGCGTAGCGGACCTCGGGATCCCGGCCGAGACGGCCGAGGAGGATGACGCGGTTGAGGCTCATGGATCACTCCTGTCTAGGGGGCCCCGGTTGCGGGGGCCGAGGTCGGGAATGCGGCCAGTGTACGGTTTTCCGGGGCGGTCCGGAAGCATGTGCTGCACACGTTCGGCCGCTGGCGCGAGGCATCGGAACGCGCGCACCTGGCGAGGGACGGAAGCCATTTGCGCCCGCGTTTGACGCGGCCCTGCGCGGTCCCCTATTGTCCGCGGCCGATTCGCCACCGTGTTCTTCGGGGCGTGGCGCAGCCCGGTAGCGCACCTGCTTTGGGAGCAGGGTGTCGGAGGTTCAAATCCTCTCGCCCCGACCAGCTTCCCGGCCGGCCGCGGGCGGCGTTCCGGGTCTCCGGAGATTCCCGGGACCCCGGCACGCCGCCCCTGCCGCGCGAAACCGGCTCCACGGGCGGGGCCGGGCCTCCGCGTTGCGCCTGTAGCTCAGTTGGATAGAGCATCGGATTTCTAATCCGACGGTCGGGGGTTCGATCCCCTCCAGGCGCGCCATGTGCCACGACACAAGCCGCACTTCACGTCATCGGTGGTGGATGTAGCTCAGCTGGCAGAGCATCGGGTTGTGGTCCCGAGGGTCGCGGGTTCGAGCCCCGTCATCCACCCCATCTTCACCTCAGTCCCGCGCCCCTGCGCGGGCCGGGGCCCGAGCCACCTGGCCGGGCCTCGCGTCGCGCTCTCGCGGCTGATCACGCGCCGACCGAGGCAATCGAGGAGGACATGAGCCGACGCGCCAAGATCGTGTGCACGCTCGGCCCGGCCACGTCGTCGCCGGCGCGCGTGCGCGAGCTGATCGCGGCCGGCATGGACGTGGCGCGGTTGAACCTCTCGCACGGCACACGCGAGGAGCACGCGGCCGTCTACCGCGAGGTGCGTGCCGCCAGTGACGAGGCCGGCAAGGCGGTGGCCATCCTGGTGGACCTGCAGGGTCCCAAGATCCGGCTCGGCCTGTTCGAGGAGGGCGGCGTCACGCTGCGCGCGGGCGACCCGTTCGTGATCACCACCGAGCCCGACGTGGAGGGCACCGCCGAGCTGGCGGGCACCACGTACGCCGCGTTGGCGCGCGACGTCACGCCGGGCGCCACGCTGCTCATCGACGACGGCCGCGTGCGCCTGCGCGTGGACGACAGCGACGGCGTGCGTGTGAACACCACGGTGATCGAGGGTGGGCGCATCTCGGATCACAAGGGCATCAACCTGCCGGGCGTGAAGGTGAGTGCGCCGTGCATGAGCGAGAAGGACCGCGACGACTTGAGATTTGCGCTGGGACTGCGCGTGGACCTGATCGCGCTGTCGTTCGTGCGCGACGCCGCCGACGTCGCCGAAGTGCACGCCGTCATGGACGAGACGGGCGCGCGGCTCCCGGTCATCGCCAAGATCGAGAAGCCCGAGGCCGTGGACCTGCTGGGCCCCATCGTGCGGGCGTTCGACGGGCTCATGGTGGCCCGCGGCGACCTGGGCGTGGAGATCCCGCTCGAGCAAGTGCCCCTGGTGCAGAAGCGCTGCGTGCGGCTGGCGCGCGAGCACGGCAAGCCGGTGATCGTGGCCACGCAGATGCTGGACTCGATGATCCATCACTCCCACCCCACGCGCGCCGAGGTCAGCGATGTCGCGAACGCCGTGCTGGACGGCGCCGACGCGTTGATGCTCTCGGGCGAGACCAGCGTGGGCGACTACCCCATCGCCGCGGTCGAGACCATGGCCCGCATCATCGAGGCCGCCGAGCCGCAGGGGCTGGCGATGCTGCCGGGCATCCGCCGCCGCCCCGAGACGCGCCCCGAAGCCCTCGCGCTGAATGCCGTGCGCATCGCCGAGGACCTGCACGCGGCGGCACTGGTGGCGTTCACCGAGACGGGGGCCACCGCGCGCCACATGGCCGCACACCGCGACCAGATCCCGCTGCTGGCGTTCACGTCACGCCCCGAGGTGAGGAGCCGCCTGGCACTGTTGTGGGGTGCGGAGACGTTCGTCGTGCCGCGTGTGGAGACCACGGACGAGATGGTCGCACAGGTGGACCGCGCGCTGCTGGACCTGGGTCGCGGCCAGCCGGGCGACTTCGTCATCGTCGTGGCCGGCACGCCCCCGGGCACGGCGGGCTCCACGAACACGCTGCGCGTGCACAAGCTGGGCGGGGAGTGACGGGGCCGCTGCCCGGCGTAAGCCGAACCGATTCCCGCCCTGGATGCCTCTTAGGAAACAAAGAGGAAGGCGCGACGGAATCGCCCCTCGCGCCCTCCTCTCGCCCTACGCTTCAATCAGCTCATGGCACGACTACGATCTTGTACGAACTCGACGCATTGCCGACGACGAGCACGGCGAAGTAGGTCCCCACTGCGACCTTCTTGCCTGAATCGGTTCGTCCATCCCAGCTGACTCGGTGGCCTCCGGCAGTGAGCGCGTTTGACACAAGCCCCCGGACTCTGGCACCACGAAGGTCATAGATGGTGAGGTCGACCCGGGAATCGCGAGCCAGATCGAATCCGATGATCCGCTCGTTGCGCGCCGGATTAGGTGAGACGCCGGTGATCGCCGTTCGAGCCGGTCGTACAGGTGACAAACCTGACGCACCTTCTGTCGTGGGGCTGGAATGTGTATCGAGCGCACCTGTCCCCTCCAGAGCGACAGACGTCAGGGGAGTCCCGAGGCGTCCGATATCGGGGAACAAGTAGTCGCCGCTAGGGGTGGAGTAGTGGACCCCGAGTGGACCGTCATCCGACTGCGACAGCGATTGGAGCTCTTGTGCCTCGCTCACTCGATACAGGCAGAGGAGGTCCATGAAACCATCGCCGTTGGCATCTACACGGCGGGACTCGACAGGTGCGATGACACCTCGACTGTTCCCGATGAGCACGCTTCGCACCTCGATGTCGCCGACATCCAAGGCCAAAGCTTGGTCTCCGGCCCTTTGAACGCGCCCTTCTGCGTCGTCGGTCAGGCCTCCCCCGATGGGAGCCGAGTCAAGAAGCAGGGACGGGATCACGACGCCGAAGAGTTCGGCTCCTGACTGGAATCCGTGGCCATCAGGGTTCCATCCAGTGGCGGCCAGCGCGCTTCCGGCCTGATCGTGAGGCACCACGACCTCTGCGGACGCCAGAGCCATGTGCCCCGCGTTGTCCGAGACCGAATAGGTGACGGTGTAGGTACGCCCACCTTTCGAGCCCGATCGCTCCGCTCGAAGCTGGAATGACTTGTCGCAAGTCGTGGTGTCAGCTCCCTGGATGTCCCCCGGAGTATCGCCATCTCCGAGCCCGTTGTCGGGTTCGCTGGAGACGATCGATCGAAGCTGGCAAACAGGGTCCGGATCACACACGTCGCTCACACTGACGGTGGCCGTGACATCCATCAGCTTGTGGTTGGCCGGCCACAGTGCCGTGCGATTCAGGGTGACGGTGATCGTTGGTGGTTGAGTGTCCTCGATCGTGACCAGCACGACGTCGGTGCTGGAGGCCGTGCCGGACCTTACCGTCAAGGTCACCGCCGAAGTTCCCTCGGGGAAGTGTCCCGTCGGCGTGGACGAGGTCGCGTCATCGAATGTGATTCCGGGCGCGGCCCACTCGAAAGTGATGCCGACCCCTTCAGATCGTGTGCCATCGAGCTGGACACGTGTTCCGAGTCGATCGGCATCCCGACACTCGATCGTAGTATCGTTGCCTGCATCGGCGGTCAGTCGTTCACTGACGAACAGTCCACCCAGCTTGGTGGCCACCTGCAGTCCAGTGACGACCCTGATGTCGCGATACCCCGGAGCGGCCGTGGGATCCGCCTCCACGAGCGCCTCGATCTCTGTCGGCGAATGCACCTGGGTCTCCAGGACCGACAGGCCGCTTCCACTGAACTCCACGAACGAAACTCCTTCCACGAAGTTGACGTTCAGCCCGAGGATGTTGAGGCGCGCCTGTCCTCCGGGTGTGATTTCTGCTGGATCGACGGAGGTCAGCTGAGGCAGCGGTGGGGCGGCTGGGATCAAGAAGAATGGTCCGGTGACTGACTCGCCAGCGACCTCCGTGCCCGTTCGCACAGAAACATCCCGTGCTCCCGAGGCGGCAGAAGCCGAGACCTGGATTTGCGCAATGAGCCGGGTGTCTGAACTCGGCGTGACCGACAACACCGTGACACCCGAGCCCAGACTTACGACGGAAGCTGCTCCGAAGTGAGTGTTGAAACCCTCGATCGCCACATCCAGCGTGGTGCCCTTTTCGGCCGTTGGGGGCGTGATCGCAACCACTACTGGCCCCGTCGGAGCGGCCGTCAGGTTGACCATCCCCACGCCGCGAGCCTGTTCGATCCCTCCGCCCAGCGTTGTCTGTGCGACCACGTCGCGAAAGCCGAGCGTGGCGCCAGGGGACACGGAAAGGCGCGCCCGGAGAACGATCGGCGAGACCACCACGATGTCGCTGACCGATACGCCATCGCCTTGGACCTCGACCGTCGTGCCTGAAGTGAAGTTCGTCCCCGAGCCGGTGAATGTCACTTCGACCGAGCTTCCTCGGGGCAGGGAGCTTGGCTGCGCGAGCGCCAGCGAGTGGGTAAGGCTGCCTTGGACGATATTGAAGACAGCATTCTGGAATCGTTGCCGGCCCTCCGCTCCTCCGAAATTGACCTCGGGAACGTAGGCGAAGATGCCACCGGTCTCGATGGCGATCTGGGAGAATGCCTCCTGAGCTCCGACCGCGGTCGCTTCCGCTGCGAGGACGCCGCCCACATCACCCGCGTCGGGATCATTTGGCGACAGCGTGGCACCAGCAGCCGCGGGTTCGGTGCCCGAGCAGGTCCCCGTCACGATGCAGTCCACACGGATGCTGCGTGCACGGAGCGCCGCGATTGCTCCTGCAATGTCCAGGCCGGCGTGCGGATCGGCGTCGGTGGCCACGAATGCACGCCCACTGTCCTTGATGGATTCGCGAACCTGGTTGATCGCCTCGACGGAGGCCTCAGGACAATCTGCACCGCCACTCGCCACCAGCGCGCCGACTTGAGTGGTCATGGCGGACAGGTCGGTCGTCGGATCGCGTCGAGTGACGTTGTCCTTGAATGTGGTCAACTGAATCGCGTTACAGCTCGTGCTCGGATAGGTCGCGAGGTGGGCCTGCAAGGCCGAGCGCACCCCCCCAATCTCCTCTGACATGCTTCCTGTGTCATCGATGATGAACGCGACGTCCACTGGCCGGACAGGTCCGATGTCCGTTCCGCCCGAGTGGTAGGACGGGCACTCGCTGGTATTCACCTCGTTTCTGCCAGTAGCACCGGGAGTCATGATTGCATTGCCGACGATCCCGGACCCGGTGCGATGCCCAAGGCCTTTGTTGTGTCCGAACTCATGGACCAGAACTTCCGCTTCAAGTGTTGCGGCGAACCCATTGCCCATGACAAGACTGCTGCCAGGCGTCGGCGCGCACCCTCGGTACGATCCTGGCGTGCCGCACCAGTTGATGGAAGTGACAACCTTGACGCTGGCGGTGCTGCTGCTGAGAACAGCGTTGAACTCGGCTTCGGTGTCGATGATGTCTCTTCCATCCGCGGCGGCACCAAAGGTGCCCAAGGTTCCGGTCATCTGCACTGTCACCTGGCAGGCCACGTCCTGATCCGTGGTCACCCTGCTGTCGCATTGGCGAAGCAAGTCGGTGCCCGTCCGCGCACTTTGCGCCCCGCGGGTTCCTGTGTACGTCGTAGCCGTGTGACGTGAGAAGGTCAGGTTGTGCGAGTGCTGCCTTGACGCCGCATCAATGTGCGGATCGGGAGCGGCAACAGAGACGTCCTGACTCGAAGCGACGAGCGTCACGAAAGCAAAGCGTGCGAGTAGCGTGGCGAACTTGCGGCTCTCTCCTTTCATCGCTCCTCCCCGAACACGCTGGCAGCGCCGGCGGCCTGAACCTGTTGATTGAGCCGGATGGCTTCCTCGATGATGTCTCCCATCGTCGGGCTGAGCACCGGGTCCGCTCCCAGCTGTTCGAGCCTGGCCAGTGCTTCAGGACGGCCTGAGATGCCCAAGCCCTGAACTGCCATGCGACTCAGCTGGTGCACGAGTGCGTCTCCTCGATAGGCGGAGTAGCCAAACAGGAAGCCCTGAGATTTGAGCTTCCTGGGATCCGCGGCTTCCAGGAGCGTGTTGAGTGCGTCCTTGTCTCCATTGCCGGCGATGTGCCCCAGCGACGGGTAGACGCTGAGCACTGCACGGAACATGGCGACGGTGATCTCCCCCCGTTGCCGCCGCAGAAACGCGAGCAACGGTGCAGTCGCAGACCCGTCCCCGACGAACCCCATGGTCGTCACTACATCCACCCAGTTCTCCTGCAGATCGCGATTCTTGAGCATCGGGACGAGCAGCGGGATGGCTGAGGGTCCATAGGCGCGTGCCTTCGAATACGGCACTCCGTGAATGTGGTTTTGCGTCACGAAAGCACGCACATCCGCGGGTTCGGCGGTCTCCTGGGTGGGCTTGCCGCCATCTTCGCGAGCCTTCTGAGCGCATGCCGCATCCGGCAGCCCGAGGGCTGCCGCGAGGGCGAAAGCTGTGAAGACGGATCGCGAACCAATCAGGTAGCGATTCTTCCCGTTCTCATGCATAAGCGGCCTCCAGTGAAGATGCGGTGGCGGACGATGATTCACTCGACCCTGTGGACACCGATGAATCGTGTCACCCGCCCTGTGAATACGCCATCCCGAGCTGAACACGCTTGTGCCGAGGCATGAACGAGCCACGCTGTTCGCCGGGGGTCATGGCCAGAGCGCAAGGAGCTGAAGTGGAGCAGGGCGCTCGGGGGGCGCGTCCGACGAGGGACTCAGTTCAGACGGGGGATGCGAACGGGGACCTGCTCATCGCCCGTATACTTATTCGCGGGAAAGTGCGGGTCCGCCTGCGGTCGGCAGCATCGTGGAGCAGCAGTGCGTTCGCAAGTAGAAAATGTCCGTCGGCTGAATTCTCTTCTGCTCACGGCGGTGATGCGTCGGCGAGAGAAATCTCGGTCCGAACGAAATCACGACTCGGACCACACCCGTCCTCGCACGAGTTCTGCCTGGGTGTTCCCTGGCCGCAGAGCTGGCACCCAGAGCGGGGACTGTTGTCGATTTGAGCGGGCTGCGAGGTGTTGCTGCACAATCGCTTACTCAGCCGCCGTGGCGCCGCCGCCTCCATGTGTAACTTGCGCGACGGACCCCCTCGCGCCCCCTTCGGAACGCGGAATGTTGTTCTCACGCCGATTCATTCAACTCTCTCCCCAGCGCCCGCACCGCCCGGCCGCGGTGCGAGACGGCGTTCTTCTCGGCTTCCGAGAGCTCCGCGTACGTGCGCGATTCGCCCGCGGGCTGGAACACGGGGTCGTAGCCGAAGCCTTGCTCGCCGCGTGGTGCGTCGGTGATGGCACCCTCGAGCAAGCCCTCGGCGTGCAGCTCGCGGCCATCGGGCCAGGCGGCCACGCAAACCGTCCGGAAGCGCGCGGTGCGTCGCCCGGCGGGCACGCCCTGCAGCTCGCGAAGCAACTTGGCCACGTTCGACGCGTAGGTCGCACCGGGACCGCTGTAGCGCGCGGCGTGCACGCCAGGCGCGCCGCCCAGCGCGTCCACCTCGAGGCCGGTGTCGTCAGCGATCGCGGGCAGCCCGGTGAACCCGACCGCCGCGCGCGCCTTGATGCGCGCGTTCTCGAGCAGCGTCACACCCGTCTCATCGGGCGAGACCGCGCCCGGCCAGTCCGCGAGCGGGACTAACGTCACGCCGGGCAGTGCGAGCAGCGCCAACAACTCCGCGGCCTTGTGCCGGTTGAACGTCGCGACGACGAACTTCACTCCGGCAGCAACCCCGAGCCCGCGAGGAGCTTCCGCTGGTAGCGCGTCACGCGCTGCACGCCGCTCTTCGCGAGACGGATGAGCGCGCGCATGTCGGCGTCGTCGAACGTGGCGCGCTCGCCCGTGCCCTGCAGCTCGATGAAGCGGCCCTTGCCGGTCATGACCACGTTCATGTCCACGTCGGCGCCGGAGTCCTCGATGTAGTCGAGATCCAGGCACGGGTGGCCCTTCACCAGCCCCACCGAGAGGGCGGCGACCGAGTCCAGCAGCGGCGGCTTCGCGAGCTGGCTCTGGTTCGAGAGCCACACGAACGCGTCGTGCAGGGCGACCAGGGCGCCATTGATGGCCGCGGTGCGCGTGCCGCCGTCGGCTTCGAGCACGTCGCAGTCGAGCGTGATGGTGCGCTCGCCGAACGCGGTCAGGTCGGTCACCGCGCGCAGCGAGCGCCCGATCAACCGCTGGATCTCCTGCGAGCGGCCGCCGGTCTGGCTCGCGCGGGGCATGCGGTCGCCGGTCGCACGCGGCAGCATGGCGTACTCGGCGGTGACCCAGCCCTTGCCGGTGTTGCGCATCCAGCCCGGCACGCGGTCCTCGACGCTCGCGGTGCACAGCACGCGCGTGCGGCCCATGCTGATCAGCGCCGAACCCTCGGCGTGCGTGGACACACCTCGTTCGATCTTGAGCGAGCGCGGGTGGCGCGGGTCGCGGCCATCGTGGCGTTCGAACTTCGGCTCCTGGGGAGTACGGGCTTCATGAACGCGGATGGCGGCGGGCTTCCGGGTCACAGACAGTCTCCGATGGTCTGGGGCAGCGAGGCCGGCCCGCGCTCGAACCACGGCAGGTCGGTCTGGTCCACGACGGTCACGCGCGGCAGGGCGCGGCCGAGGAATGATTCGGCCACGCGCGAGAAGCTGCGCCGGCGCGGCTCGTCACTGAGGAAGAAGTGATGCTGCGGCTCGCCCGATCCCGGCGGGACCAGCAGGTCCCGCGCGGCCAGCAGTTCGGCCGTCGCGCGCGCCGCTTCCGCACCCGAGTCGATGAGCTGCACGCCCGCGCCCATGGCGGCGTGGAGCAGCGGGCCCAGCAGCGGATAGTGGGTGCAGCCCAAGATCAGGCTGTCGAGGTCGGACAGCTGCATCTCGGCCAAGTACTCGTCGGCGACCATGCGCGTCACCGGGTGGTCGAGCCAGCCCTCTTCCACGAGCGGGACGAACAACGGACAGGCGCGCTGCATGACCACCGCCTGCGTGGAGAGCCGCGCGATGGCGTCGGCGTACGC
>Ga0315912_10001016_pt1 | contig 38457 bp, 27 predicted proteins | sample VfabasoilMG_FD_204469 | JGI IMG/M metagenome (GOLD analysis project Ga0315912, IMG submission 204469) | Garden soil microbial communities collected in Santa Monica, California, United States - V. faba soil | ecosystem: Environmental > Terrestrial > Soil > Garden | place: USA: California... | reverse complement strand
TCATCGCCTGCACCTCGAGGCCGGCTGCAAAATCCCCGGATGCCGCGCTCAATGCGCTGGTCGAGGAGTGGTTCGATCGCCAACTCGAACTCTCACCGATGGATGCCACGGCCATCGGTGATTCGCGTTTCGACGACCGCCTGGGCCAGTCGACCAGTCCCGGCTTTCGGGAAAAGGTGCTCGGCATCGAACGCGCCTTTCTCGATCGTGCCCGCCGCATCGACGCCTCGCGGCTCTCCGCGGAATCTCGCCTCACGTACGAGATATTCGCCGGCGAACGCGAGCACGCACTCGCGGGGCAGCCGTTCCACGAGGAGTACCTGCCGTTCACGCAGATGGGCGGCCTGCCCATGGACCTGGCGATGTACGGCTCGGGCGAGGGGCCGCAGCCGTTCACCACTCCCGCCGAGTACGACCGCTTCCTGAAGCGTGTGCGCGAATTCCCGCGCTGGGCCGACGACGCCATTGCCATGATGCGTACCGGCATGGCGCGCGGCATCACCTTGCCGAAGCCGGCGGTGGTCAAGATGATCCCGCAGCTGCGCGAATTGGTAACTTCTCCCGAGGCGAGCATCTTCTGGGGGCCGATCAAGGGCATGCCGCAGGGTTTCTCCGCGGCCGACCGCCAGCGGCTCACCGGCGCCTACCGCGACGCGCTGGAGCACGAGGTGCTGCCGGCCTACGCGCGGCTCGCCACTTTCCTCGAGCGCGACTATCTACCCGCGGTGCGCACCAGCGTGGGCTGGAGCGACCTGCCGGACGGCGCCGCCTGGTATCGCTGGCGCATCCGCGGCGCGACCACCATGGATCGCGCGCCCGACGAGATCCACGAGCTCGGGCTCGCGGAAGTGGCGCGCATCCGCGCCGAGATGACGGCGGTGAAGCAGCAGGTCGGGTTCCAGGGCGATCTCGCGGCCTTCTTCGATCATCTGCAGAACGATCCGAAGTTCTACTTCGGCAGCAAGCAGGAATTGCTGGACGCCTACCGCGACGTCAAGCGGCGCATCGACGCGCTGCTGCCGAAGCTGTTCGCGGATTTTCCGAAGGCCGACTACGAGATCCGGCCGGTCGAGGAATTCCGCGCCGCATCTGCCGCCGGCGCCTCGTACCAGGCGCCTTCTGCGGACGGCAAACGTCCCGGCATTTTCTACATCAACACGCACAACCTGCAGGCGCAGCCGCGCTTCGGTCTCGAAACTCTGTCGCTGCACGAGGCGGCGCCGGGCCATCATTTCCAGATTTCCATCCAGCAGGAGCTCACCGGCCTGCCGCGCTTCAGGCGCTTCAACGGCTACGTCTCGTACGCGGAAGGCTGGGCGCTGTACGCGGAATCGATCGGCAAGGAACTCGGCGTGTTCACCGATCCGTACCAGTGGTATGGGCGGCTGTCCGACGAGATGCTGCGCGCCATGCGCCTGGTGGTCGATACCGGACTGCACTCGCGCGGCTGGACGCGCGAGCAGGCGATCCGCTACATGCTCGACAACTCGTCGATGGCCGAGAGCGACGTCACCGCGGAAGTGGAACGCTACATCGTCTGGCCGGGGCAGGCGCTGGGCTACAAGCTGGGCCAGCTCGAGATCACGGCGTTGCGCGCGCGTGCCCAGACTGCGCTCGGTGAGCGCTTCGACGTGCGTGAATTCCACAGCCAGGTGCTGCGCGACGGCGCGGTGCCCATGGACGTGCTGAGCGCCAAGATCGACCGGTGGATAGCCGAAAAGAAACGGGCTACTTGAGGTAGCCGTAACCCATGGTCACGATCTCGGTCACGATGCCGGCCTCGAAACGGATGCGGCGCATGAGTTTGTTAGGACCGAAGTTGTAGACCCACGATTCGACCGGCACTTCGATGTAGTCCTCGCCAATGAAGTACGGCCGCCCGCTGGTCCAGATGACCGGCCGACGGAACACGCTGCGCATGGTGACGACTTCATCGGGCTCGCCGCACTTGGCCGCCACCTCGGAACGCGTGATGCCCTCGGCGATGATCCGGGTGCCGCAGCGCATGGTGTCGGGGAACGCCGGCGCCGCAGCCAGCAGGCCCAATGCGACGATGGCGGCGCTCAATCTCATGGGCCTGACGATAGGCCGAATCGTCTTAACCGGCAATGAACGGAACCGTGCGCCGTCAGCTTTCATTACCATCAAGTGCGACGAACCATTTCGCCGGGGGAGGGCACTCAATACTCATGGCGAGGCAATGGAATGCGGTGATTCTGGCCCTCGGGCTGTGCCTCGGGCTGTTTTCGGCCGCCGCCCGCGCGGAGGACGTCGATTTCACCCTCACCGCGGCCGAGGGACAGCGGGTGGCGGAACGCCAGGTGGTCATCCGCGCCAGCCTGGACTCCACGCAGCGCCGCGGCACCGTGCGTGCGGCGGTGCGGATCGAGGCGCCACCCGAGGTGGTGTTCCAGATGATGATCCGCTGCACCGATGCGATGAAATATGTCCCGCACCTGCGCAAGTGCCGCGTACGGGACAAGGCCACGGATGGCAGCTGGCTGGTGGTCGAACACGAGATCGACTTCGGCTGGTACGCCCCGAGCGTCAACTGGGCGTTTCGTGCCGAACTGGACGCCGATCGCAAGATCACCTTCCGGCAGGTCGACGGCGACTTCCGGGCGAACGAAGGTGTCTGGCAGCTCGAGCCCACGCCCGATGGCGCGACCACGCTGGTGCTGTACCGGGCCTATATCGACCCGCCGGGCTTCGTGCCTAACTGGCTGGCGCGCTCCACGTTCAAACGCGAGTTGCCGCAGATGCTGACCGATCTGCGCCGACGTTGTGAGGCCGAACAAACCTTGCGCGCCCAGGCGGGAAAGTCTTCCCGCTGAGCCTCTCTCCATAGACTGATTGCGTAATTTCGCCGCCTGAAGGCAAGATGCCGGCCCCGCATGAGAGCCGCCATCGACCGCAAGTTCGAACAAACCCTGGCGGCGCTGGTCAACAGCGGCGAGCCGCAGATCATCCAGGGCGGACGCAAGGGCCTCGAGAAGGAGTCGCTGCGCGTCACCGCCGACGGTCGGCTCGCCCAGACGCCGCATCCGCGCGCACTCGGCTCCGCGCTCACCAACGAGCACATCACCACGGATTTCTCCGAGGCGCTGATCGAGCTGGTGTCGCCCACCTTCCGCACCTCGTGGGAGCTGCTGCAATACCTGCTCGACCTGCACCAGTTCGTCTACCAGCACCTGGGCGACGAATTGCTCTGGGCCACGTCGATGCCGTCGCAGATCGAGGGCGACGCCAGCATTCCCATCGCGCAATACGGCAGCTCGAACATCGGGCGCATGAAGAGCGTGTATCGCGAGGGCCTGGGAATCCGCTACGGCCGCATGATGCAGGCCATTTCCGGCGTGCATTTCAACTACTCGTTCCCGGTGACGATGTGGGATCCGTGGGCGGATCTCGTGCAATCCCGCGAGCGCGGGCAACCGTTCATCTCGGAGCGTTACTTCCACCTGCTGCGCAACTACCGGCGGCATGGCTGGATCGTGCTGTACCTGTTCGGTGTCTCGCCCGTGGTCTGCAATTCCTTCCTGCGCGGCCGCAGCGTGACCTTGCCGCGCCTCTCGAAGGACACCTCGTACGAGCCGTACGCCACCTCGTTGCGCATGAGCGATCTCGGCTACCGCAATCGCAACCAGGCGGGCCTGTCGGTGTCGGTGAACAGCCTCGACGAATACATACACGACCTGTCGCGCGCCATCACCACGCGCCACGAACCCTACGAGAAGTTAGGCGTGAAGGTGGACGGCACCTGGCGCCAGCTCAACGCCAACATCCTGCAGATCGAGAACGAGTACTACAGCTTCATCCGGCCGAAGCGCGTGGCGCGCAGCGGCGAGCGGCCCACGAAGGCATTGCGCCGCGCGGGCGTCGAGTACGTGGAAGTGCGCGCGCTCGATGTCAGCGCGTTCGATCCGGTCGGTGTCAATCAGAACAAGCTGCGTTTCCTCGAGGTCTTCCTGGCGTTGTGCCTGATGAAGGATTCACCGCCCATCGACGTCGCGGAACAGGATGTGCTGGACGCCAATCACGTCACCGTCGCGCGTCGTGGTCGCGAACCCGGACTCACACTCAAGCGCGACGGCCGCGACGCGCCGCTGCTCGGCTGGGCACGCGAATTGATCGATTCCATGTCCGGTATCGCCGAGATCTTCGATCGGGGTGACGCCTCGAAGCCCTACGCCGCCGCATTGGCCGTCCAGGCCGCGAAAATCGAAAACGTGGCGCTCACGCCGTCGGCACGCATGCTGGCTGAACTGGAATCGACCGGTGAATCGTTCTTCGATCTGGCGCTGCGCATGTCCCGGCTGCACAAGGAATACTTCCTGGCGTTGTATCCGCCCAACGTGGAACGCCAGGCGGAGTTCCGGGCCGAGGCTGAAGAGTCCCTAGGGGCGCAGGCCAAGGTGGAATCGTCCGACAAACTCGATTTCGAGGGCTTTCTCGCTCAATACGCGTCGGGATAAAAACTGTGACGCAGTTCTTATTCTTGACATATGCAGAAAACTTTGTTCCTGAAGCCTATTTTTTCACAATCGGCGTAATAGAATCCCTGCCCAGACCAACGGTCAGTTCGTTCAGGGAACGATATGAAAACCAAGAATCAGACCGAGCAGGCGATGCTCGAGTTGGCGGTGACAAAAGCTGCGAACGAAGACGGATTCAGTCCGTCCGCAACGCGCGAAAGCAGCCAGCCCGATAACTCCAAACCGTGGTGCCCGAAAGAAGTCTGGCGCACACGCGTCAAGGCACCGGTTCCGTTCACCCGTCCTGAAAGCGCCCCAGTCTGAGGCGCATTCGCGCGGCGTTCCCGCCGCTGCGGTTTCGACACATGGAAAGTAGTCGTCGCCTTCGATAATCTCGAAGGCAGGGGTCACATGGCGTTCACGAAAAATTCGTCGCCAATCAGCTCGGATGCTGCGCGCCTGCTGGCGACGGGCTTCCGCTTTCTGCGTTTTCCGGAGCCGCTGGAATCCGAGTTCCGCGCCGACCATCGCGCGCGGCTGCGCGGCTGGAGCCGCATCGCCATCTGGATCGCGGCTTCAACCGTGACCGGCTACGTCATCCTCGATCATTTCGTGCTCTCCGCCGAACACGCGCGCATCACGAACATCGTGCGCTTCGGGCTGCACGTCCCGGCTGTGATCCTCATGCTGGTGCTGACATCGCAGCGCTTCTACAACCGCTGGTACGACCTCGGCATCGGCATCGTCGCGCCGGCGTTCGGCATCGGCACGGTGATCATGGCGGCCTACTCGCCGCCTGCCGAGGTGCCGCTGGTCGGCGGCCGCGTGTTGCTGGCCGCCTTCTTCTACTACTTCATGCTCGGCCTGCGCCTGCGCGAGGCCTTGAAAGTCAACCTGATCGTGTACGCGGCACTGGTGGTGGCCTTCCTCGCGGGCACGATGCCGACGGCCACCGCGACCTACCTGATGTTCACGCTGTTCTGCGCCAACATCATCGGCTTCGCGGGTTCGTATTCGCTGGAACACGCGAATCGCAAGGCGTTCCTCGAGCATCGCCAGCTCACCGAGGTCGCCACGCACGACGGTCTCACCACGCTGCTGAATCGCGCGGCCTTCGAAGACCAGATCCGCCGCGTGTGGCAGCAGGCGCAACGCGACCGCCAGACCGTGTCGGTCATCATGATCGACCTCGACTACTTCAAGCCCTACAACGATCGCTACGGCCACATCGCCGGCGACGACTGCCTGCGGCGCGTCTCGACCGCGCTGCGTGATGCCGCGCGCCGCCGCCCGCTGGATTTCGTGGCGCGTTACGGCGGCGAAGAACTGGTCGCGGTGCTGTATGGCGCCGACCAGGCCTATGGCGAGAGCATTTCACGCAGCCTGCTGACTGCCGTGCGCGAGCTGCACATTCCGCATGCCAGCTCGCAATGCCAGTCGCACGTCACGGTGAGCATCGGCGTGGTGTCGGTCGATGCGTACCGGGTCGCCAGCCACGACGTCGCGGTGGCGCTCGCCGACGAGGCGCTGTACGCCGCCAAACACCAGGGCCGCGATCGCTACGTGGCCATCGACCCCAGCGCGCCGCGCTCCGATCCGGACGACGGCAAGGTCACGCCGTTCCGCGAAGTTTCCCGCGGCTGACAAACCTTCCAGGGCTGGCGGCCAGCGATGGAACGAAATCCCCGGCGATTTCGCGAGCTTTTCCTCACCCTGCGCTGGCTCCTGGTTGCATGCGCGGCTTCCGCCTTCGCATTCGGGGTCTACATCGCGCTTCGCGGACAGGGTACCGACGATTTTCACTGGCTGAAATGGCTGTTCGTCGGGTACATCGGGATCCTGGCGTTTGGTTTGGCCCAGGAAGCCTGGGAGCGGAACGAAATGGCGGCGGGCGAACTGTCACCGGTCGTCGAGCGCATCGGTCCTACTCGTGCTGGAGCGATCTTCGCGTGCGGCACCTTGTTTGGCGGAACCGCCTACTTGCTGAATGAGCGTCCACTCATCCTGCTGTTGGCCGCAATGATGACCGGCCTGATGGCGATGTCCTATCTGCTCGAAGCGTTTCGACGCAGGGTGCTCGGGGCCGGCTGAGTCACTGGCGGAAGATCGCGATCTCACGGCGGCCCTGGGACGTGCGCACGCCGCGGAACATCCCCTCGCTGTTGAAGTCGAGCACGATCTCGCCCTGGGGATCGATGGCGATCACGCCGCCGTTGCCGCCTAGCTTTTTCATCTTGCCGTTGAGCACGTTATCGACCGCCTGCGCCAGCGGGATCTTCAGGTATTCGACCTGCGCGCAGATGTCATGCGCGACCACGGTGCGGATGAAATATTCGCCGTGACCGGTGGCAGAGACCGCGCAGCTTTCGTTGTTGGCGTAGGTGCCCGCGCCGATGATGGGTGAGTCGCCGACGCGGCCCCAGCGCTTGCCGGTCATGCCGCCGGTGGAGGTTGCGGCGGCGAGATTGCCGTCGAGGTCCAGCGCCACCGCGCCCACGGTGCCGAAGGCTTCGAGCTCGTTCTCGCGCGTGACCTGGCCGCGCAGCGTGCGCTCCAGCTGCCGCTGGCGCGCGGGCGTGCGGAAATATTCATTCGGCACCATCTCCACGCCCTGCAATTTCGCGAACTCTTCCGCGCCTTCGCCTACCAGCATCACGTGCGGTGATTTGTCCATGACGAGTCGCGCGAGGTCGATCGGATTCTTGACGTGCTGCAGGCCCGAGACTGCGCCGGCGCCCAATGTCCTGCCGTCCATCACCGAGGCATCGAGTTGGGCCACGCCGTTCGCATCCAGGACAGCGCCGCGTCCCGCGTTGAACAGCGGGTTGTCTTCCAGGACACGCACCGCGGCGATCGAAGCGTCGAGACTGGTCCCGCCCTTGCTGAGTACCGTGTAACCGGCGTCCAGCGCTTCGCCGAGTCCGGCGATGTATTCCTTCTCCTGCGCGGGGCTCATCTCCTTGCGGGATAAGGTGCCGGCGCCACCGTGGATCGCGATCGCAAACATTTTTCCTCCGCTGCCAGACGTCGCCGACTCCTCGGCGCGCACAACACGAGTGCAGGTGAGCGTTACCAGCACCGAGATGGTCATGACCACGCTCTTCATGCAATGACTCAGTGCATTTCCGGCCATTTTTCCGTTTCCTGCGGCTATGCTTCACCGTCCGGGGAATCATATTAGAAGAAGCCTTTCATGCTGACTCGTATCAAGAGCCTGCTGGTAGCCAATCGCGGCGAAATCGCGATCCGCGTGATGCGGGCGGCCAACGAACTGGGTGTGCGCCACGTCGGCATCTATTCGCAGGAGGACCGCTTTTCGCTGCATCGGACCAAGGCCGACGAGGCCTACCTGGTGGGTCGCGGCAAGGCCCCGGTGGATGCCTACCTCGACATCGAGGACATCCTGCGCATCGCCATCGAAGCGAAGGCGGACGCGATTCATCCCGGCTACGGATTCCTGTCGGAGAACCCCGAGTTCGTCGAGGCCTGCAACCGCGAGGGCATCATTTTCGTCGGCCCCACGCCGGACATCATGCGCACGCTGGGCAACAAGGTTGCGGCGCGCAATCTCGCGACCTCGGCCGGCGTGCCGGTGATGCCGGCGACGCCGCCGTTGCCATTGGATCCGAAGGACTGCAAAAAGCTGGCGGCCGAAGTCGGCTACCCGGTGATGCTCAAGGCGAGCTGGGGCGGCGGTGGCCGCGGCATGCGCGTCATCGAGAACGACGCACAACTCGCCGAGCTGCTGCCGGTGGCGCGCCGCGAGGCCAAGGCCGCCTTCGGCAACGACGAGGTGTATCTCGAAAAGCTGGTGCGCAAGGCGCGACACATCGAGGTGCAGATCCTCGGCGACACCCACGGCAACCTGGTGCATCTCTTCGAGCGCGACTGCACGGTACAACGGCGCAACCAGAAAGTGGTGGAGCGCGCGCCGGCGGCATTTCTATCTACCGCCCAGCGCGATGAGCTCTGCGGTTACGGACTCAAGATCGGCAAGGCGGTGAACTACTGCAACGCCGGCACGGTCGAATTCCTGCAGGACGCCGACACCGGCAAGTTCTATTTCATCGAGGTCAATCCGCGCATACAGGTCGAACACACCGTCACCGAGGCGGTCACCGGCATCGACCTGGTGAAGGCGCAGATCCGCATCGCCGACGGCGCGAAGATCGGCGAGGAAGCCAGTGGCGTTCCGAAGCAGGCCGACATCCACGTCACCTCGCATGCGCTGCAATGCCGCGTGACCACCGAGGACCCCGAGAACAACTTCGCGCCAGACTACGGCAAGATCACCGCGTACCGCTCGCCCGCGGGTTTTGGCATTCGCCTGGATGCGGGCACGGCATACGCGGGCGCCATCCTCACGCGCTCGTACGATTCCATGCTGGTGAAGGTCACGGCCTGGGCGCCGAACCCGGTCGAGGCCATCGCGCGCATGCACCGCGCGCTGTGGGAATTCCGCATCCGCGGCGTGGCGACCAACCTGCGTTTCCTCGACCAGGTGATCACGCATCCCAAGTTCGCGAACGGCGACTACACCACCAAGTTCATCGACGAGACGCCCGAGCTCTTCAAGTGGGAGAAGAAGAAGGATCGCGCCACGCGCATCCTGAGCTTCATCGGCGACACCATCGTCAACGGCAACCCGGAAGTGAAGGGGCGCCTGAAGCCGAAGCAGATGACGCTGGCGCGGCTGCCGAAGTTCAACGTTTCCAAGGCGCCGCCGCCGGGCACGAAGCAGGTACTCGACGAGCTCGGGCCTGAAAAATTCGCGCAGTGGATGAAGGACCAGTCGCGCGTGCTGATTACCGACACCACGATGCGCGACGCGCACCAGTCGTTGCTGGCGACGCGCATGCGCCAGCCGGACATGGCGGCCATCGCGCCTTACTACGCGCACATGATGCCGCAGCTCTTTTCCATGGAATGCTGGGGCGGCGCCACCTTCGACGTGGCCATGCGTTTCCTGCGCGAGGATCCGTGGTCGCGGCTCGAGCAGTTCCGCGCGGCCATGCCGAACCTGCTGCTGCAGATGCTGTTGAGATCCGCGAACGCGGTCGGCTACACGAACTACCCGGACAACGTGGTGCGGGCCTTCGTGAAGCAGGCCGCCACCTCCGGCATCGACCTGTTCCGTGTATTCGACTCGCTCAACTGGGTCGACAACATGCGCGTGGCCATAGACGCCGTGCGCGAGTCCGGCAAGCTCTGCGAAGCGGCGATCTGCTACACGGGCAACCTGCACTCGCCGAAGGAAACCAAGTACACGCTCGACTATTACCTCGAAATGGGCCGCAAGCTGAAGGATGCCGGCACACACATACTCGGCATCAAGGACATGGCGGGTCTCTGCCAGCCCAGCGCCGCGTACACGCTGGTCAAGTCGCTCAAGGACGAGATCGGCCTGCCCGTGCACTTCCACACGCACGACACGTCCGGCATCGCGGCTGCGAGCGTGCTCGCCGCGGTGGCGGCGGGTTGCGATGCCGTCGACGCCGCCATCGATGCGATGAGTGGCTTCACTTCGCAGCCCAACCTGGGTTCCATTGTCGAGGCGCTTCGCTACAGCCCGCGCGACCCGGGCATCGATCACGGCGCGGTGCGCGCCATCTCGATGTACTGGGAGCAGGTGCGCAAGAACTACCTGGCCTTCGAGAGCGATATGCGCTCCGGCGCCTCCGAGGTCTACGTGCACGCCATGCCCGGCGGCCAGTACACCAACCTCAAGGAACAGGCGCGCTCGGTGGGGCTGGATGATTCGCGCTGGCCCGAGGTCGCGCAGACTTACGCCGACGTCAACGAGATGTTCGGCAACATCGTCAAGGTCACGCCGTCTTCGAAGGTGGTCGGCGACATGGCGCTGCTGATGGTGTCGAGCGGCCTCACGCGCGCGCAGGTGGAGGACCCCGAATTCGAAGTCGCCTTCCCCGAGTCCGTGGTGCAGATGATGCACGGCGACCTCGGCCGTCCCGAGGGCGGCTGGCCCGAAGGCATCCAGAAAAAAGTGCTCAAGGGCAAGACGCCCCTGGCCACTCGCCCCGGCGCCAACATGGCGCCCCTGGATCTCGCGGCCGAGCGCAAGACGCTCGACGAGAAGTTAGGCCGCCCGGCGACCGATACACAATTCGCGTCGTACCTGATGTATCCCAAGGTATTCCTGGACTATGCGCGCGACCGCGCGGCCTTCGGGGACTGCGCCATCCTGCCAACGCCCGTGTTTTTCTACGGCATGGATCCGGGCGACGAGGTCAGTGTCGACATCGAACGCGGCAAGACGCTGATCGTGCGTTTCGTCGCGGTCTCGGAAGCGCGCGACGACGGCACGCGCCAGGTGTTCTTCGAGCTCAACGGTCAGCCACGTTCGATCGTGGTGGCCGACCGTTCGCAGGTCGCGAAGCGCCCGCCACAGCGCAAGATGGAATCGGGCAATGCGAAGCACGTGGGCGCGCCCATGCCCGGCACCATCGCCACGGTGAAGGCCGCGGTCGGAAAGAAGGTCGCCAAGGGCGACCTGCTGCTCACCATGGAAGCCATGAAAATGGAGACCAGCGTGCGCGCGGAAGTCGACGGCACCGTCGCCGAAGTGCTGGCGAAGCCGGGATTACAGGTGGACGCGAAGGACTTGTTAGTCGTTCTGTCGTAGGGCTCGTCGGCCGGCTGACTGCGGTTTGCGACATGCGGGAACAAAACGCAGCCCCGATGCATTACCGGCGCTGCCGTGGGCATTGATCGAAGTTAAGGCGGCGCCGGCCTAGGGCAAAACTCCGGCCTCCCTACAGATCGTTCCCGGAAGTTAGTCCTATCGTGAATGCGCATTCATGTCGGAGGCATTCATGAACACGGGAACGCGGTATTGGCATGTGTTGTGCGGAACGCTCGGCCTGGCGGTGTCGCTGGTCGCGGGAGCCCAGGACGCCCCGCTCGGCGACGGGCAGAAGATCTTCCGTTACGACACCTTCGGTGACGAGCAGCTCTGGACCGACAAGCTGGGCCTGCACAAGGTGGTCGAGGAAAAGGTCGATCCCACCACGGCGCTCAAGGTCGGCCTCAAGGTCGACGCGGACGCGCTGCCGCCGGGAACGCTCGAAAAAGCCGACCTCAAGGATCCGAAGACCACGGTGGCGTTGCTGAAGCTCAATGCCGTGGTCGGCCTCAAGGCCGAAGTCGACGCGAACAACCACATCACGAAGCTCGGTGTCACTTGCGCGCTGTGCCATTCCACCGTCGACGACGCCGTGAAGCCGGGCATCGGCCATCGCAAGGATGGCTGGCCGAATCGCGATCTCGACGTCGGCAAGATCATTTCACTCTCGCCCGCGCTGACCGCGGAGCAGAAGAAGGTGTACACCTCGTGGGGCCCGGGCAAATACGACCCGCGCTACAACCAGGACGGCAAGAACACGCCACTGGTGCTGCCGCCGGCCTACGGGCTCGCCAAGGTCAAGAACGAGACGTACACCGCCGAAGGCCCGATCTCGTACTGGAACGCCTATGTCGCCGTCACGCAGATGGGCGGACAGGGAAATTTCAGCGACGCGAAGCTGAAGATAGACGTGAAGCACTCTCCGGACCTGGTCACTCCCAAGCTGGCGGCGTTGCGCGCCTACCAGCACAGCCTGGCCGCGCCGCCTCCGCCGCCGGGAAGTTACGACTCCGCCAAGGCCGCGCGCGGCCGCGCGCTGTTCGACCAGAAATGCGCCAGTTGCCACGTCGGCCACAGCGGCACGGACAACGATTCCGGCAAGCTGCACCGCTCGGATGAAACCGGTCTCGACGGTGCCTACGCCGCGCGCACCAGGACAGGTGCCTGGCGCACGACGCCGCTGCGCGGACTGTGGCAACACCCGCCGTATTTCCACGACGGCAGCGCGAAGACCCTCGAGGAGGTGGTCGAGCACTACGAAAAGGTGCGCAAGCTCGGGCTCAGCGAGGCGCAGCAGAACGACCTGGTCGAGTTCCTGAAAACGCTTTGACTTGGGGTAGAGTTCGCGGCCATGGCTGGCCGCCGAACCTGCGCGTCGATGGTTTCGCTGCTGCTCGCGGGCAGCGCGGCAGCGGCGGACACCTGCGAGTGCCCGGACATCGCCGATCTGCGGAACCGCGAAGCCGAGGCGCGCGTCGCCATCCAGGCCTATCGCGATGCCATCGCGCGCTGGGGCGGCAATCCGCCGTCGATCGACGAGCCCGCGCGCGAGGCGTTCCAGGTCCGGGAAATCCAGCCCGCGCTCGATGCCGTGACTGCATCAGGGACCAACAAGGCGAAGGGCCGCACCGATCCGCTGTGTCACACCTCGGTCGAGCCGACCAGCGCTTGCATGACGGAAGTCGCGTCACAACACGAGGACCGCCATGCAAGGGCGTGTCATGCGCACCAGCAGGCACATCCACTGACCGTGGCGCGGTGGTCGACCATGGCCGAATACGCGCTCGAGGAGATCTCGGCCTACGAGTCCGAGGCTATCTACGTGCACGGCGCACTGTCGAACCTCACCACCAAGTGCCAGCTGCAAATCGAGATGACCTCGGACATCTGGGGCGGGCTCGAGACGACTCACGCGAACGCCAAGGGGCGTGTGCTCGCGACCTTCACCGCGCCGGACCACCAGCCGACGACGCCTTATAAGGGCACGGGCACGCTCCAGTACCAGACCAGGGATGTCGGCCCACCGAAGAAGGTCGGAGACCCGATGCTGAAGAAACTCGCGCCGGTGTGTTACGCGGCGTCGGAAGGCAGCGGCAACACGCCGTTCAACGTCGTCGACGGTTACCTGTGGCGCAGCAACGTGCCGCCATATGAGCCACGCCTGGACCTGCTGTTCGAGATCCATCCGACCAACGAGACGCGCAAGCTCAAGGGACAACGGGGATGTCCGAAAAGCAGCGAACAGCGGGCGTTCTGGAGCGAGTGGTTCCTGAAGGCGAAATACACTTCGAGTGGCCCCAATCATGTGCTCATCGACGACTGGACGTTCATCCCGGGTTCGGACATCTACGCGGAAAAGAAGATCAAGAGCTCCTGCGGCGTGCCCGTCAAACTACCCGGCAAGTTGTCGCCGTATGGTCCCCTTGCGCCGTGCGACGAGACGACGACGTTCACCGTGCGGCTGAAGCGCTAGTCCCGGTCAGCGGTAACGATAGAACCGCACTTTCTGCAGCCGTGGTTTGCCGGGCGCGAGGCGGATCTGCCGACCCTGGTGCGTCTGGTCGCCATTGAGCCGGCGTCCGGGCACCCACTTGCCCTGCGCGTCGAAGCTGCCTTCCTCGGCGAAATCAATTCCAAGTCGTGCGGGCCCGGGGTCTGCATCCTGGAAGGTGATGGTGATGCCCTGGCCGGCGAACCAGAAATCCTCGCCCGCGTGGATCACCATGCCGCCGTGGTTGGCGATGGTCTGCTGGTCTTTCGCAGTCCAGGGATCGACGAAGCTCACGGTGAATTCGACGCCGCCCAGCGTGGCCTTCGCCGGTGTGTCGACGACACTGCCGTCCTCGTCGAGCGTCGTGCGGAAACCGGCCATGCGCTGTTTGCCGCGATTCTCGAGAATCATCGGGGTCAGCTGCGCGAGTACCTCGTAAGCCAGTGACAGGTGGTTGGGCGCATCGCCGAGCGACTCGATCGAAAACGGTGAGAAGCCGAGCGAGTCGAGCTGCCCGAAGGAGTGAAATGCGTTCGCCGGCCCCTGCGGATTCGTCGCGTTGTTGGCCTCGGGAATGAACAGCACGTTGGCCGCGCGCCCGTCGCCCTTCAAGCTATAACGCGCCGCGAGTTGCGCGAAGTTCGCGAAGTAGATGTCGGGTGCGAGGAAGTCGAGCGACGGTGCGCCGGCCTTCCAGACATCGAGCAGATGCGGCAGCGGTCCGCCGCTCGGATATTCGCCCGGCTTGCGGCCGGTGCGGTTCAGCGCGGCATTCACGTACATCGGGATGTCGTACTGCGTCTTGCCGGCCCTCACCAGCGACTCGACGAAGATTGCGTAGTGCCAGGCTGTGAACACCTCCTGGCCCCATTCGTCTTCGCCAAAAACCTGCGCCCAACTACCCGCGGATCTCTTGCCCGCCTTCTTCCAGCGCTCGAGCAGCTCGGGCTGCAGCTTTTCGCCGCGCGCGGCCAGCGCCTTCATGAGCGCGGGCGGCACCGCGCCGGCAAACGCCTTGTCAGCCACCGCGCCACGCTCGCGCGCAACCGGCAACATGCCGATCTCGTTCTCCACCTGCACCATCAGCACGGTGTGCGCGCCGTCGGCGTCGCGGAGAAACTTCATGAGCGCGCCAAACGCGCGCGCATCCGCGTCGAGCGTGTGCTTCGAAAACGCCGACAGGATCTCCTCGCTCGAACCAGCGGCGCCGACCACGTGCGCAAAACGCTGCGAATCGCGCTTCACCCAGGACGGCGGGTAGGTGGACATGCTGTTCTTCCACGCGCCGAACCACAGCAGCACGAGCTTGAGGTCGTGCGCACGCGCGTCGCGCAGCAGCGATTCCACCGAAGAGAAATCGAACCTGCCTTCGGCGGGTTCGACCAGCTCCCAGTACACCGGCGCCAGCACGGTGTTGAGATGCATGGCCTTGAGCCTGGGCCAATGCGGTTTCATGTATTCGGCGCTCGAGGCGCTGGAATTGCCGAGCTCGCCGCCGAGGACCAGGAAAGGCTTGCCGTCGACCATGAGCTGCTGTGTATCGCCCTGCTTTTCCAGGCGAGGCGGGGCGGCCACCGCTGTCACTGTCAGCAACAAGGCTATCAACGACAGAAGAGTGTAGTGGCGACGAGAATCAGTCTTGCACATGCGGCGATGTTAACAATCAAAACCAGGCACTTACGACTGTGGCATAGTCCGCCGGCCACGATCCCAGAAGAACAAGAACACAGGACGCGGGGCTTTCCGGGGTAATCACGATGGCTGCACAACGAAATGTATTGCCGCGCCTCTCGGCCGCGGCGCTCCTGGCCTGCCTGTCCGCTTGCGGCGGGGGTGGAGGAGGCGGTGGCAACCCGCCGCCGCCACCGCCACCACCGGCCCCGACGTACAACGTCAGCGTTTTCGTGAGTGGACTCGCGGGAACCGGCCTGGTGTTACGACTCAACGGCACAACCAACTACAGCGTCCCGGGGAACGGTCTCGTGACTTTTGGACCATTCCCCGATGGCGCCAGCTATTCGGTCGTCGTGCAGACCCAGCCCAGCGCGCTCTCGCAGACCTGCGTCGTCAGCCCCAACGGCACCGGGACCATCCCGTCGTCGGACGTCGGCGTCACGCTCTTCTGCAATGTCAATAACTACACCGTGTCGGCGACCGTGACCAACCTCACAGGCACCGGATTGGCCCTGCGCATGAACGGCGTCAGTACTCCGGTCGGCACCAATGGCGTAGTGACACTGACCAACCCGATCGCGAGCGGGTCTAACTACAATGTGGAGATCGGGGATCGGCCCACCGGGCAGATCTGCGTGGTGGGCAATGGCACGGGCAGCGTCACCAACGCCAACATCACCAATGTGACCGTGAACTGCACAACCGCCACCTACACCATCGGCGGCCTGGTGACCGGCCTCACCGGCTCAGTCGTGCTGCAAAACAACGGTCCAGTCCAGACAACCGTCTCGGCCAACGGCCCGTTCACGCTGACCGGCGTGTTCGTATCGCCCAATCCCTACAACGTGATCGTCGCCACGCAACCCGCCGGCCAGAGCTGCACGGTCGCCCGCGGCACGGGCACGCTGTTGAACGCGGACGTCACCGACATAGGGGTGTTCTGCACCGACAATGTGCCGGATGCGCCCACGCTGACGCTGACGCGGAACGTCAAGCGCAACTCGCTGTCATGGACGCGCCCGGCGCGCGCCGGCTACTACAACTTGTACCGGACGCACGACACTGACGATGACTACCAGCTCGTGACCACGTCCCTGATGGTCGACAATTACGCGGACGACATCGCGGTGCACCTGGAGAACTGGGCGCACCTGCGCTACCGGGTGGAGGCCTGCAATTCTGCCGGCTGCACGTCGTCGGCGCCGGTTGTCGCGTCGAGCAGCATTCCCTCGATCGGATACCTCAAGGCATCGAATACGAGCGAGGAAACCTGGTTCGGCCTGTACACCGCCGTATCAGGTGACGGCAATACGATCGTGATCGCTTCGCCGAGGGAAAGCAGCGGCACCGACGGCATCAACGGACCGCAGGACAACCAGAACGCGCCGCAGTCCGGCGCCGTCTATGTGTTCGTCCGCGATCCGGCCACCAGCAACTGGTCGCAACAGGCTTACATCAAGGCGGCCAATTCGTTCACCGGCCTGGGTTTCGGAATGACGGGTCTCACGCTGTCGCACGATGGCAGTACGCTCGCGGTGAGCGCCGAGGCCTATCCCAGCCCGGGGCCCGAGGCGGGGGCCGTGTACGTGTTCGCGCGGAATGGCACGAGCTGGACGGAACAGGCCTTACTGCAACCGTCCAACATCCGGCTCAGTGCCCAGTTCGGATATTCGTTGGGGCTCTCGGCCGACGGCAACTCTCTGTTCGTCGGTTCGCCGGGCGAGGCCAGTTTTGCGACCGGGGTGGGCCCGCCGCAGACGGACATGAACGGCTCGAACTCCGGTGCCGCGTACCTCTTCACGCGGTCCGGAGGAACCTGGACCGAGTCCGGCTACTTCAAGATGTCGACCAACCAGACCAGCGCCAGCTTCGGCACCTCGGTCGCGATTTCCGCCGACGCCAGCACGCTGGCCGTCGGCGCTCCCAACGAACACAGCGACGGGACCGGCATCAACGGTACTGAGGGAAACTACAACAACCAGGGAAGCGGCGCCGTCTACGTGTTCGTGCGCAGCGGCAATACCTGGGTTCAGCAGGCGTACGTCAAGTCGCCGACACCGATGTTGCAAACTCAGGGCGATCACCTCGGGACGGCGCTGGCGCTGTCGGGCAACGGAAACACACTGGTCGTTACCGCCACCGGGGAAGACAGCGACGCACGTGACGTCGGTGGCGACCAGGTCAACAACGACGCTACCGACAGCGGCGCCGCGTATGTCTACACGCGCGTTGGCGGCTTCTGGGGCTATCAGGCCTTCCTCAAGGCATCGAACACCGATGCACTGGACGAGTTCGGCTTTGCGATCGACATCAGCGACGACGGCAACACCGTGGCAGTGTCCACACGCCTGGAAGACGGCGGCGCGCGCGGCGTCGGCGGCGATCCGTTCAACAACGACGTCTTCACGACCGGCGCTGTCTACCTGTTCAGGCGCACTGGCAACACCTGGGCGCCGGGTAACTACGTGCATTCCAGCAACTCCGACCTGGGAGATCTGTTCGGCACGTCCATCGGGTTGTCCGCGGATGGCGAAACCCTGGTGGTCGGCGCCTACGGAGAAGCAAGCAATGCCACAGGTTTCAATGGCGACCAGGACGACAACAGTTCCGACGCTTCGGGGGCGGCCTACATCTTCTAGCTGCCGGCCTTCGCCACCGGTGCGATGGCGGCGGCGCTCCTGCGCTGCGTCCTGCGGTAGCCCAGGTGCGAAATGTCCGGCGGAAAGAACATGGCCCAGTTCCATTCCAGGAACAGCCGCGTCTTGCGCGCGAACGTCGGCACGCGCAGTAGATAGAGACCGCGCCACATCAGCCAGGCGATGAAGCCCGAGATCCGCAGGCCGAAGATCTCGGCGACCGCCTTGTTGTGGCCGATGGAAGCCATCTGGCCCTTGGGCGAATAGCGAAACGGCACGGTGGGCTCGCCGGCGAGTTTCGCCAGGATGTTGCCGGCCAGGCGGGTCGCCGCGGCCTCGGCGAACTGCGCGGTGGGCGGCGCGCTTTTTCCGTCGTGCGCGTTGTTCACCGCGGCGCAGTCGCCCGCGGCCCAGACACCGTCGACACCGGGCACGGAGAAATCGTCGTTGACCTTGAGCCGGCCGCGTTCCTTCGGCGCCGGAATGTCGTCGAGCAGCGGATTTGGCTGCGTGCCGATGGTGCACACCACGGTGCCGCCCTCGAGGATGTCGCCATTGTCGAGATGCACGGCGCGGTCGGTGACGCGCACCGCGCGCGCGTTCAGGCGCACGTCCACGCCGAAGCCGCGCATCTTCCGCAATGTGAACGCACCGAGCGACGGTGACAGCTCGGGCACCAGACGGTCGCCCGAATGCAGCAGCACGATGCGGATGTCGTCGCGATCGATGTTCCGGTAATAACGCAGCGAAGCGTGCAGGAAATCGACCAGCTCACCGGCGGTCTCGACACCCGAAAACCCGCCGCCGACGATCACGAACGTCGTCAGCCAGCGGCGATGTTCCCGCACGGGCTGCAACTCGGCCTGTTCGAGGCGCGAGATCACCCGGTTGCGCAGGAACAGCGCATCGCCCAGCGTCTTCAACGGCAACGCGTACTGGCCCATGCCGCGCACCAGGTCGAGGTTGGCGTTGGTGCCGCAGGCGAGTACGAGCTGGTCGTATTGCATGCGGCCTTCGCCTTCGCCGATGTACTCGATCCGACGGTTCACCGTGTCGATGCCGATGACATTGGCCATGCACACGCTGCTGCAGTGGACCATCTGCCGGTGCGGCGCGATCACGTGGCCGGGAAGGATGGAGGCGCCGACCACTTCGGGCAGCAGCGGATTGAAGGTGATGTAGTTGTCCTGGCTGACCAGCGTCAGCTCCCATTCGGGGGGCAGGCGGTGTTCGAGCAGGCGGGCGGTGCGCGCGCCGGCGAAACCGCCGCCGATGATGACCAGTCGCTTGCGGGCGTTCATGGACTCGCTCCATAGATGAAGTTGGCGTGGCCGTCGGGATCGCGCACGATGACGCCGCGTGTGGCGCCGAGCTCGCGGCCCGGCAAGGTAGTCAGCTCATCCGACACGCGCGCGGCCCCGGCGGGAAACGCGGTCCCGGCCTGCGCGGTCGCGAGATTGATCTGCCAGTACCATGCGTCGGTGACGCGTGAATCGGCGGGAATGGCGCGACCGTCGGTCGGCGCAAGGTACTCGAGGAATTCGATGCCGGGTCCCCGCGCGCCGCGCAGCGCGGTGATGCGCAGGTGCGCGCCGCGCACATTGTTCAGATGTTCCTGCTCGGTGCCGTAGTTCTCGCTGGCACCGGCGACGGCGAGACCGAGCTGGTCGCGATAGAACGCCAGGCTGCGATCGGTGCTCGATACGACGATGGCCGTATGATCGATGCCGAGGAACAGCGCATCCTTGCGTTGCCATTTCGCCTGGCCTTTGCCGGACGGAAAGGCCAGCACCTCGAGATGGTTGTCGTCGGGATCGCGGAAGTAGAACGCCTGGATGCCGCCGGCATTCGGATTCCAGTCCGGCAGGCGTTGCGGCGCCGTCGATGCATAACCGACCTGATGCGCGCGCAACACCGCGTAGGCCTTGTCCATGTCGCTTACGATGATGGCGACGTGCTGGAACCAGCGGTCGTTGCTGCGTGAATCCACCGGCAGCGGCCGGCCGCGCGGCGTCTGGAACTGCATCAGCTCGATGAACTCGTCGCCGAGCTGCATGCGCACCGCGTGCAGGCGCACGCCGAACACGCCGAACAGTTTCTCGTAAGGCTCGCCGAAAACCTCCCGGTCGGCGACCTCGCGGAACCCGAGTACGTCGCGGTAGAACGCGCGTGAGCGCTGCATGTCGCGCACCGGGATGCCGACCGACTCGACGGAGATTCCCGGCGCGGCGTGGGCGTCGAGCAGCAGACACCACAGCAGTGCGGCGGCGGCAGCGAGAAATCGAAAATTCTTCTTCATGGTTCCCTCACTCCACCGCGAGCGGCTCGTCCATCGCGGCGCGACGCAGGCTGTCGGCGATCAGGTCGCCGACCCGCAATCCCCAGGCATAGATGGTGAGCGAGGGGTTCACGCGGCTGATGCGCGGCAGCACGCTGCCGTCAGCCACGTAGAGACCGCCGAGGCCGTGCACGCGGCCCTGCGCGTCGACCACGGAATCGCGCGGATCGTTACCCGCGATCAGCGTGCCGCAGGCGTGCGCGGTGCCCTGGATGCCGATGCGCTGCGTGAAACTCATGCGGCCGGTGGTGAGCAGCGCGCGCGCGAATGCACGCGTGAATCCGCGATGCTCGGCGAGGGCGCCGGGGCTGCGCTTCTCGTCGTAGTCCATGACGCGACGCTCGACGCCGCAGTCCTGGATCTCGACGACGCGGTTGTCGCGCATCGAAGCGTCCTCGGTCTGCAGGAAAAATCCGTAGGCGCGGCTCGCGAGCGAGCGGGTCAAGGCCTTCGGCAGGAACTTCGGCATGAGTGTCGCGATGAGCTCGGCATCGAAGCCCAGCGGCTGTACGCTCGAGTGCGGAAAATTCTCGTGTGTCAGCAGCGCCGTCTTGCGCACCAGGTCGTCCATGCGGGCGGAGCCGATGCTCACCATGGCCGTGAGCAGGTGCAGCTTGAGATTGCGGCCGATGGCCGCGGCGCCCGGAATTCGCGGCGCCAGCCGATGCTGGTGCATGTAACGCGCCAGCAGCCGGGGCGAATGCAGGGCACCGGCGGCGAGAATGACGCGCGGCGCGTGGAATATCCGGCCATCGGTGGTGCGTACGCCGGTGACGCGGGTGGCGTCGGCGGAGTCCGCGAGCAGGGCGGCGACTTCGCTGCCACTATGCAAGGTGAAGTTGGGCGCACCGGCCAGGGGATCCAGCAGCGCGAGTTGGGCGTCGTGTTTGAGGTCCAGTACGCTGGCGAAACCATCGAAATGCCGCGCTTCGAATTCATGCGCGGTGATGCGCGGATCGAGCGCCATCGGCATGAAGGCCGTGCGCCAGCGAGGCGCGCGACGCCCGAGCGTGACCAGCATCTTCGCGAGACCGGGCTCGGGCGTCATGCGGCGCACGCCGAGCAGCCGCTCGGCGACACCGTAGTAGCTCTCGAGGGTTTCGTAGGCGAATGGCCAGGCCCGCAAGCCACGCTCGGCGTCGGCTTGGAATTCCTCGGGCCCAAAGCGCAACAGTGCGGCGCCGTACCACCGGGTCTTGCCGCCGACGTTGAAATGCTCTTCCGGCACGACGCGCTTGCCGTCTCCATCCTGCCAGGCTTCGCGCGACAGGAACTCGCCCCGGTGCACGACGCGCTCGATGTCGAGCGTGCTGCCGTCGCGTGGCAGTGGCTCGCCCTTCTCCAGCAGCAGCACGCGATGGCCGGCCTCGACCAGGCGATGCGCGGCGGCCGCGCCGCCCGCGCCGCTTCCAATGACGATGACGTCGAAATTCGGATTCATGGTTGGTGACCGCAGTGGATGCAGGGTTGATCGAGGTCGTGGACCAGCTTGGCGCAAACCGCCGCGCGGGCTCGTTCGTGGCATCGGAACAGCGTCGCTGCCATCAACATGCCGAGCGGCGGTGCGACGAAATAGATCCACAGGTTGTCGAACAATCCGCCGGGAGCGGCAGACGCGAAGCTGCGCGCCGGGTTCATGCTCATGCCCGATAGCGGGGCTTCGATACTTATATATGTGGCTACCAGCAGCCCGGCAGCGACTCCGGCATAGGGCGCGAGCCGCTCGCGCGCGGCAATGTTCAGGATCGTGAGCAACATCCCGAAAGAAATGAAAAGCTCGGCGACGAATGCAACCGCCACGCCCCGGGATCCGGGCATGGTGGACGCGAACGACACGGGCCGGGAAGCGAAGGCGTCGCCGAACAGGCCCAGCACCAGCAGCACGCCGACCAGGCCACCGGCGAATTGCGCCGCCATGTAATACGCCGCATCGCGCGCGCGAATCTTGCCGAGCATCAGGAAGCCAAGCGTCACCGCGGGATTCATGTGCGCGCCGGAACGGCGTCCCCAGGGGGAGTAGATGAGTCCGATGGCGGTGAGCCCCATGGCGATGCCGCCGATCACGCGGCGCAGGTCTGCATTGCCGATCCAGTCATGCAGTGGCGACAGCGGTGAATCCAGCGCCGTCGCCACCACGCCGGCCGCGACCATGAACAGGCCCAGGCCGAGGCCCTCGCCGAGATATTCGGGCCAGTGTTTCATCAGCCGCCCGTCTCGAAGCCGGGGTACAGCGTCATGCCACCGTCGATGAACAGCGACGTGCCGTGCACGTAATCCGAGTAGTCGGACGCCAGCCACACCGCGGCACGGCCGATGTCCTCGACTTCGCCGATGCGCTTGTAGGGAATGAGCTTCATCAGCGCGTTGTAGTGCTCGGGCGTGTCCCAGGCTTCCATGTTGATCGGCGTGCGGATCGCGCCGGGGCAGAGGGAATTCACGCGGATGCGCAGCGGCGCGACTTCCTGCGCGATGCTCTTCATCATCAGCATCACGCCGCCTTTCGAAGCGGCGTAGTTCACGTGACCGGCCCAGGGAATCACCTCGTGCACCGAGCTCACGCAGATGATCTTGCCGGCCGCGCAGGACACGTCGGGCCGCACGCCGCGGCGCATGAATTCCCGCACGGCTTCGCGTGCGCACAGGAACTGGCCGGTGAGGTTCACGCCGATGACGCGGTTCCACTGCGCCAGCGTCAACTCGTGGAACGGCGCGTCCTGCTGCAGGCCGGCGTTGTTGATCAGGATGTCGATGGTGCCGAGCTCGGCGATGGCCTGGCGGAACATCTCCTTCACCTGCATCTCGTCGCTGACGTCGGCCTTGATGGCCACGGCGCGCGAGCCGCGCGCCTTCAGCGTCTCGACCAGCTCGACGGCCTTGTCCATTCCCGAGACGTAGTTGACGATGACGTCCGCGCCGGCGGCGGCCAGCGACTCGGCGATGGCCCTGCCGATGCCGGAGCTCGCGCCGGTCACCAGCGCCTTCTGGCCCAACAACATCTTCTGCGGCGGCACGCGCGGCATCACCGGCTCCGGCAGGTGTGAATACTTCACTGGCATGTCCATGGTCTGGCTCCGTGTATTGAGTAGTTAGCGACCGGGTGCGGCACGAGCCGCCGCCTTGCGCGCGGCGATGGGGGGTACGGCCGGGGCGGCGTCAGCGGCGGCGGCCGGCTCGTCCGCGGCCACGTGCGCGTAGCGCGGCATCAGCAGCTTCGCGATCAACCCGGTCCAGCCGGTCTGGTGCGAGGCACCGACACCGCGGCCCGAATCACCGTGGAAGTACTCGTAGAACAGCACGTGGTCGCGGAAGTGCGGATCGCGCTGCAACTTCGGGTGGGCCGCAAAAACGGCGCGCTCGCCGCGGTCGTCCATCAGGAATATCTTCGTGAGACGCCGCGCGATCTCATTCGCGGCCTCTTCGATCGTGACGAACTTGCCCGAGCCCACCGGGCACTCCACCTTGAAGTCGTCGCCGTAGTAGTGATGAAACTTCTGCAGCGATTCGATGATCAGGAAATTCACCGGCATCCAGATCGGGCCGCGCCAATTGGAATTGCCGCCGAAGGCATAGGTGTTCGACTCGCCCGGCTGGTAGTCGACCTTGAGGTCCATGCCGTGCAGTCGATACACGTACGGATCCTTCTCGTGCGCCTTCGAAAGCGCGCGCACGCCGTAGGGCGACAGAAATTCCGTCTCGTCCAGCAACCGGGCGAGGATCTTCTTCATGCGGTGGCCACGCAGCAGCGACAGCAGGCGGCGATGGCCACGGCCGGGCTCGTTCCAGTGCGACACCAGCGAGGCGAGATCGGGGCGGTACGCCAGGAACCATTCCAGGCGTCGCTTGAACTCGGGCACCTTCTCGAGCAGCTCGGGCTCCAGGGTTTCCACCGCGAACAGCGGAATCAGTCCCACCATCGAACGCACTTTCAGCGGTGTCTTCGCGCCGTCGGGCAGATGCAGCACGTCGTAGAAGAACTTGTCGTGGTCATCCCACAGCCCGACGCCGTTTCCGTCGTCGCCGCCGATGTGCGCCATGGCCTCGGCGATGTGCAGGAAATGCTCGAAGAACTTGGTGGCGATGTCCTCGTAGACGCGGTTGTATTGCGCCAGCTCCAGCGCGATGCGCATGAGATTGAGCGCGTACATGGCCATCCAGCTGGTGCCGTCGGCCTGGTCGATGTGCCCGCCCGTGGGAAGCGTCGCGCTGCGGTCGAACACACCGATGTTGTCGAGACCCAGAAAGCCGCCCTGGAACACGTTGCGTCCCTCGGCGTCCTTGCGGTTCACCCACCAGGTGAAGTTCAACATCAGTTTGTGGAACACGCGCTCGAGGAACTCGAGGTCGGCCTTGCCCGTGTGCTTGCGGTCGATCTGGTACACGCGCCAGGTGGCCCAGGCGTGCACCGGCGGATTCACGTCGCCGAACGCCCACTCGTAGGCGGGGATCTGGCCGTTCGGATGCATGTACCACTCGCGCGTGAGCAGGACCAGCTGCTCCTTGGCGAATTCGGGATCGAGATGCGCCAGCGGGATGGTGTGGAACGCCAGGTCCCAGGCCGCGTACCAGGGGTATTCCCACTTGTCCGGCATCGAGATGATGTCGGCGTTGTTGAGATGCGCCCAGTCGCGGTTGCGGCCGTACCTGCGCCCGGCGGGCGGTGCCGGATGCGCCGGATCGCCGCCTAACCACTCGGGCACGTCGTAGTAGAAATACTGCTTGCTCCAGATCATCCCGGCGAAGGCCTGGCGCTGCACGGCGCGGGCGTCGGTGCCGGCGATTCCGGCCTGCAGCCCGGCGTAGAACGCGTCGGCTTCTGTCATGCGCTGCTCGAAGAAATGCGCGAAGCGGCGGAACGGCGCGACGTCGGCATCGCGCGTGAGGCGGATGCGGATCTCGGTCTTGCCCTTGGCGGGCACGACGCGTTCGAACCAGAACGCCGCCTTGGTGCCGCGGTGCTCGGGGTTCACGGCATCCAACGCGCCGTTCACCACGCGATCATTGATGCCGTCCTTGAAATATCCGGCGCTCGACTGGTCGTTCCACAAGCGGCGCTTGTTGGTGTCGTTGTCGCAGAACAGCGTGCCGCGATGTCCGGTCTCGGGCACGGCGTCTTGCGCGTAGCAATAGAATCGACCGAGCTCGGGATGTTCGGCTTCGACTGTGCCGTCATTGAGCAGGCGTATCGTCGGGCGCGTGGTGCCGTCCTTCCAGCTCCAGGTATTGCGGAAAAACAGTTGCGGCAGCACGTGCACGGGTGCGTCGGCGTCGCCGCGGTTGTGGATGGTGATGCGGGCCAGGATGTCGCCGGGCGCCGCCTGGACGTACTCTACGAACACGTCGAAGTAGCGGTCGGCGTCGAACACGCCGGTGTCGAGGAGCTCGTACTCGGCGCCGCCAATGCCGCGCCTGCGGTTCTCGTCCACCAGGTCCGCATACGGAAATGCCGCCTGCGGGTATTTGTAGAGCATCTTGAGATAGGAATGCGTCGGCGTGGCGTCGAGGTAGTAATACAGCTCCTTGACGTCTTCGCCGTGGTTGCCCTCGCTGTTGGTGAGGCCAAACAACCTTTCCTTGAGGATGGGGTCCTTCCCGTTCCACAGCGCCAGCGACAGGCACAGCCGCTGCTGGTCATCGGAGAGACCGGCAATGCCGTCCTCGCCCCAGCGGAAGGCGCGCGAGCGCGCGTGGTCGTGCGGGAAATAATCCCAGGCGTTGCCGTGTGCGCTGTAATCCTCGCGCACCGTGCCCCACTGCCGTTCGGAGAGATACGGGCCCCATTGCTTCCAGGCGGCGCCGTCGTCGCGCAGGCGTGAGCTTTCGATGTTCTGGTCAGCCATGATGCGTTTTCCTCAGGGTCTGGAATTCCGTTGAGATCGCGCGGGTCAGCGCGTCGTGCGCGCGCAGCGTCTCGGCCACGCCCCAGGCCTGCGCGCAGCAGCCGCCGGGATTGAAGGGCGCGTCGCCATCGAACACTTCGCTGACCTGGCCGATGCAGGCGTCGTCGAGGTGCGAAGCCATGCCGGAAAGCAGGCCGATCGCGTGCGTGGCATCGAGGTACACGGCGTAGTGCGCCAGGGCGAAGGGGCCCAGCAGCCAGCTCCACACCGTGCCCTGGTGATACGCGCCGTCGCGCTGAACCGGGCCGCCGGCGAAGCGGCCGATGTATTGCGCGTCGCCGCGCGCCAGGGAGCGCAATCCCACCGGCGTGAGGAGCTCGCGCGCACAGGTTTGGACCACGGCACGAGCCTGTTCCTCGTCGAGCAATCCGGCACCGAGCGAGACGGCGAAGATCTGGTTGGGCCTGAGGCTGGCGTCGTCGCGGCCTTCCGGCGTGTCGATCACGTCGTTGAGGTACGCACCGTTCCAGAAACGCGTGCGGAATGATTCGCGGATGCGCTGTGCGGCCTGGATGTAGCGCGCACCCGAGCCGAACTCGATTGCCTCGTGCCAGCGCGCCATCGCGACATGCGCGAAATGCCAGAGTGCGTTGATTTCCACGGGCTTGCCAATCCTGGGCGTCACCACCCAGTCGCCCACCTTCGCGTCCATCCAGGTGAGCTGCACGCCCGGCACACCGGCGCGCAGCAGTCCGTCGGCGGAATCGGCCTCGATGCCGAAGCGCGTGCCGCGCTGGTGACACTCGAGGATGTCGCGCATCACCGGCAGCAGTTCGGCCAGCAGCGCCAAGTCGCGCGTGGCCTCGAAATAACAATCCAGCGCGTGGAAGAACCACAACGTCGCGTCGACGGTGTTGTACTCGTTGTCCTGCGGTGCCTCGCCGCCATCGGGGAAGCGGTTCGGCAGCATGCCCCGGCTCACGTGCCTGCCGAATGTGCGCAGGATGGTGGCGCACTCGCCGGCACGGCCGGTGGCAAGGGTGAGTCCCGGCAGCGCGATCATGGTGTCGCGGCCCCAGTCGGAGAACCAGGGATAACCGGCGATGACGGTCTTGCCGACGAGGTCATTGTCGACGGCGCGCGCCACGACGAACTGGTCCGCGGCCAGGTGCAGTCGGCCTAACCACTCTGGCGTACCGGCCGGCACCGCGCGCTGGATGCGTTGCTGGCGCTGGATCTCGCGCAGCAGCGCGACGTTGCCTTCCAGCCGTTCGCCGGTCTCCGCGCTGGCCGTCAGGTGCAGCGCTTCGCCGGCTCCGAGCGATGCGCGGAATACGCCGGGCTTGAACAGGTCTTCGCGCTCGTCGAGACCGCGCTCGCGCTCGACGCGATGCAGGAAATTCCAGTACCAGTCGGGCTGCGGCTCGAAACGGCCGCGGTCCACGGACAGGCGATAGGGATGCGCGCCATCGAAGGCATTGACCGTGACGGCGTTCGACTCCGCGCGGGTGCCGAGCTGCCAGCCGCCGCGCATGTGCGAGTGGTAATCGCGATACGCGCACAGCGGCGTGAGCATGAGCTCCACCGGTGCCGTGGCCGCGACGACGCGCACGCGCAGGTACGCCGTGTTTTCGCCCTGCGTGGCGTAGATGCGGAGCTCCAGTAACGCATCCGCGACCGCGAAGGTCCACACCGGCAGCTGTCCCTCGAGACGGAAGTCGGTGAGATGTTCGAAACCGCGCGGCGCCAGAGTGCCGTCGGCGAATTCGTTGCTGGTGAGCGCGTAACGCTCGCCGCGATAACCGACTTCGACGTCGACTTTCGAGACCAGCACCAGGCGGTCGACTGGCGGCTTGAAGCTCGCGACCAGCAGACCGTGGTAACGCCGCGTGTTGGCGAGCGCCACCGTACCCGATGCGAATCCGCCGAGGCCGTTGGTCACCAGCCACTCGCGCGCCAGCGCATTGCCGATGTCGTTGATCATGGAAGACTCCGGTGACGGCGGAGGGGTCGAGCCGTCGGGGAGGGGGAAGCGTGCAGGGAGCGATGGCTCCCGCCGTCACCGGAAAACAGTTCGGGACTCACGGGCGCACTCCTTCGACCAGCAGCGGAATGCGGTAGAGATTGGCGCGCGCACAGAGATACAGAGTCTTGCCGTCGACGCCGCCCCAGGCGAAGTTGTGCACCGGCGTGGGTGCGACGATGGTGCCGAGATGTTTGCCCGTGGCGTCGAAAATCCAGACGCCGCCGGGCGCCGATAGATAGACGTGCCCGAGCCGGTCGACCTTGATGCCATCGAGCGCCTCGTCGCCGGGGATGCGCTGCGTGAGGTCGACGAATACCGAGCCGGCATCCAGCGAACCGTCGCGACGCACGCCGTAGCGCCGGACGATCTTGGCCGACGGATCCCAGTTGCCCACGTACAGCGTCTTTTCGTCGGGCGAGAAGGCGATACCGTTCGGCCCCTTGAGGTCCTTCGCCAGCAGCGACAGCTTTCCCGAGGGTGCGCGTCGGTATACGCCGCTGAACGGCAGCTCCTTGCGCGGATCGTCGTAGAACTTCGGCAGGCCGAAGGGCGGATCGGTGAAATACAGCGAACCGTCCGAGCGGTACACGAGGTCGTTCGGGCTGTTGAGGCGCTTGCCCCCGAAGCTTGCCGCCAGCACGGTCACCGAGCCGTCACGCTCGACGCGGCTCACGCGATGGCGGCCGTGTTCGTCGATGGTCAGCCGGCCGCGGGCATCGAGCGTGAGCCCGTTCGAGCCTGGCTGGCCGTAGTCGCCGACGTCGGCCGCGTCGTAACCACTCTTGTCGCGGAATACCGCGAGTCCGGCATCGTCGGAATAGCGGTAGATGCGGTTGCTGTTTGGGTCGCTGAACAGCAGGTAGCCGCCGTCCCGTATCCACACCGGCCCTTCGGTGAAACGGAAGCCTTCCGCCAGTTTCCACAGCTTGGCATTGGGCGGAACGATGGCGTCGATAGCCGGGTCGACGCGCTCGATGCGCACGTTCACTTCATGCGGCGTCACGGCCACCGGGCCCGGCGGCCCGTGCATGAGCTCCAGGTGGGCGTCATGGAAGAAAATGTAGTTAGTCGGCGCGTCGGAGACGGGGCCGTTCATGCCGAACACCGCCACCTGGACGACCTGCCCGGGCCGCGCATCGCGCGCCACGACCACGCGGTTCGGCGCGTTCCAGCCCGCGACCACCGAGCCGCCCATCTGTCCGTAGCCGCGGCCGATCTCGCCGTTGACCCAGACCTCGGCGTAATCGTCGAGGCGCGCCTCGAATGACACTGTTTTGCCGCTGACCGGCACGCCGCCGACTGTCTCGGGCAGCGTGAGCTTCAGGCGATACCAGTTGAACGACACGCGGCCGGTGCCGCGGCGCTGCTTCAACGATTCGGGCGCGACCAGCGGCCAGGCCGAATCATCGAAGTCCGCACGGCCGGCGCGCGGCTCGACGTTCTGCGTTTCGTTGATGGCACCGGTGGGCTGGCCGTTCGCGTCCGCGCTGCGGAATTTCTCCGGCACCACGTGCGCGTCGCTGTAGCGCCAGGTCGCGGCCACCTGCGCGGCGCCGTTCGAGCTCAGCAGGTCGACTCGCGCCACTGCATCCATCGCCGCTGCCGGGCGCGACGCCGCCGCGAGGGTCGCGAACACCATCAGCGTGATTCCACGCTGCACGGCGCCCTTTGCCAGGCGCGCACGGTCGCGTGACAGGTCGTCCAGCCACTCGACCGCCAGCGCGACGAGGAAGGCGGTGAGCGCCAGCGCGGCGAGCGGGATACCGAAGACAAGCCGGAATGCGATGCGTGTCATGTCAGGCTCCCGCCACGCTCTTGACGACGTAGTAACGGAACGGCGCCTTCACGCTGCGAAACCAGTGCGGCACGCCGCGCGGAATGGTCAGCACGTCGCCGGGGCCGATCTCGCGCGTGTCGCCGCCGCGAATGGAGCTGCCGCGAATTTCATTGGGCGCCGACGGCTTGCCGTCGACGATCTCGCCGCCGACGACCACGGTGGCGCGGCCCTCGAGCACGTAGAAGATGTCCGTGTCGGTGGCGTGCAGTTCCGCCTGGCCGGCGCCGTCCCGGCGGCTGGCGGCCACGCGAAAGGCGGGATCCTCGACCAGCGTCGCGCCGGTTTCACCTCTTGCGAACGCGGCCTTCACCTCCGCGGAGTCGCGTTTCTCGACTGCGCTGGTGGCGGGCGTCGCCAGCGCGCTTGCGCCGGCGATGGCAACTTCTTCGTCCTGCTGCGCGCTGGAGGCGCCGCTGACTCCGATGCCGCCGACGATCTCGCCACTGACCGTGATCGGAATTCCGCCCTGCAGCGGCGTGAACCAGGTGACGGCGGCCACCGGGATCATCGCGTCGCGGCCCTTGTTGATGGTGTCTTCGATGGCCTTGGTCGGCCGCTTGAACATCACCGCTGTGCGGGCCTTGCCGACCGAAATGTCCGCGCCGGCCGGAAAGGTGCCGTCGAGGCGCTCGACCAGGATCACGTGCCCGCCGGCGTCGACCACCGCGATGGCGCCGCCCGGCGCGTCGTGTTCGCGTGCGTACCTGAGCGAGGCCGCGACGGCGCGACGCGCTCCGTCGAGCGTGAGCTGGGAATGTGTGGCCGTGTCGGCCGCGAACCCGGTGCCGGAGGACACGAGGAGCGCGGCCGACACGAGGCCACGAGCGATGCGGTTGCGAAAGTTCTTCATGGTGACCTCAGCCGGCCAGAGCGAGCCGCGCGTGTTGCGCGGCCAGGTTGATGAATGCGGGCATGACCACCGCGGGCTCGCGGCGGTGCACGGGTTCGAAGCGCTTGAGCGCCTCGCCGACGCGCTTCGGAGTGCCGAGATCGCTCCAGCCGCAGGCCGGCACGGTGATGACACGCAGGGAGCTCTCCGCCCCCTGCATCACGCTGCGCGAGAAATCGACCGAATCGAGGTCGGCGTACATTTCCTCCAGCGCGATCGAACGCGCACCCAGGCGCGCATCGCGCGCCAGCGCGGTTTCCATGCGTTCGACGATTTCCGGCTGCGCCCGGCGGATCATCCCGAGCAATGCCGGCGCATGCGCGGCGAAGATGAAGCTGTTCCACAACGCGCCGGCACGCAGCAGTTCGCGCGCCACGGAGGGCTGCGGTTTTTCGACGAAGCGTTCGACGCTGCGCACCCCCTCGGGGAGGCGCCCGTCACCGCGGGTGGCCGGCACGATGTAGCCGAGTTCGGGATCCGCCTCTTCGGGCTCGATGCCCAGCAGCAGCAGATCCTCGGAATTGCGCGTGAGCTGTGTCGCCACCTCGCGCAGCGAACCGGCCAGGGCCGCTTCGTCGCGTACGAAATGATCGGCGGGCAGGAACACGATACGCGCCAGCGGATCGCGCTCGAGGATGCGCAGTGTCGCGAGCAGGATGCCGTTGGCGGTGCCGCAGTTGCGCGGCTGCACGATGATGTTGCTGGCCGGCGTGGTCCACAGCGCACTCTGCCAGTAACGCCGATGATGCTCCGCGACGATCACGCACACGCGTTCGCGCGGTGCCACGTGCCGGGCGCGGTGCATGGCGTCGTCGAGCAGCGAGCTGCCGCCGTCGAGCGAGCAGAACTGCTTGGGCACGGAGTTGCCGTGCTCGTCCGTGGTGAGGCTGGCGAGCCGCGTGCCGTCGCCGGCGGCAAGTACGATGGCCCAGGTGCGTTGCAGGGTCTTCACGCTTCGTTCCTCTCAGTGCGGACGGCGGCGGGCGATCGCGCCCGGGCCGTTCCAGGTGTGGCCGCGCGCCGCGCGCGACAGCCAGTGCGAAAGATCCAGCGCCCGCGGCACCGCGGCGCGCGGCAGCCAGGCGCCGGCGGCGGCCGGGGCGGTGGTGCGGTAGTTAGCGGGCGTCTTCATGGGAGTTTCCTGTGGCTCGTGTGGTTTCCCGGCCCCGGACCCGATCCGGGGCCGGTGACACTCACTTTTTCGGGGTCGGATCCACGACCTTGACCACGCGCGCGCCGACCAGGCGCTCGCAGGTGCCCTTCGGCAGGTAGATCCACGCCTCGGGCGTCGCGTCCTTCTCGACGTGTCCGTGGCAGGCGTTGTTGCTGGTGGCGCAGTCGTTCTTGCCGGCCTTGATGATTCCGGCGCACTGCTCCATGTCGCCGTCCGCGGCCATGGCGAGGTTCGCCGTCGCGGCGCCGCCAACGGCGAGGGCCGAGCTCACGGCCAGCATGTAGAGGGAATTGCGTGACATAGATATCTCCTGTGGTTGTTTCAGAACTCGACAGGAGCAATAGAGCAACGCGCGTGCCAGCCGCGGGCGGCCGCGCCATTGCGCGCGCAAGTGGTTGAAGGCGGGAGAGTTATTCTTCGCGCGGCGCCGTCGAAACGCGCGCGGGGTAGTTAGCGGACGGAGTCGGGGGAGACTTCCGGCTGCGGGCCACCACCAGCCGTGGTGGCGAGCCGCAAGCCGTTGCAGGCCGCCGGCGCCGGGACGACGGTATCAGGGCTGACGCGCGGCGGCGCGGGCGATGCCCAGCTTCTTCATGCGATGACGCAGCGTCGCGGGCTTGAGGCCGAGTTTCACGGCGGCGCCGGAATTGCCTTCGATCACCCAGTGCGTGGCCTTGAGCACCCGCAGGATGTGTTCACGCTGTACGTGATGCAGGCCGGAAGCTTCGATGTCGACCACGGGTTCCTCCCCCGCGGCGAAGGACGTGGAAGCCGCGGCGGCGAGCTCGCTGCGTTCGACGGGCGCCGCCACGGCGAGCATCTCGGGCGGAATCCTGAGCAGCGGCGAAGAATTCAGGATCAGGCCGCGCTCGATGAGGTTCTCGAGCTCGCGGATGTTGCCGGGCCAGGGATATCGCGCCAGCGCCATCAGCGTATCGGGATCCACACCTTCGACGCGCCGGCCGACGCGCGACGCGTATTTCTGCACGAAGAACTGCACCAGCAGCGGAATGTCCTCGGCGCGCGCGCGCAGCGGCGGCAATTCGATCGGGAATACGGCGAGCCGGTAATACAGGTCTTCGCGGAATTCCCCGTCGCGCACCGCCTTGCGCAGATCGCGATTGGTGGCGGCAACGATGCGCACGTCGATCTTGAGAGTCTTGCTCGAGCCGACGCGTTCGAACTCCTGCTCCTGCAGCACACGCAGCAGCTTGGCCTGGGTGTCGAGCGGCAGCTCGCCGATTTCGTCGAGGAAAATGGTGCCGCCATTCGCCAGCTCGAAGCGGCCCTCGCGTTTCTGCACGGCCCCGGAGAATGCGCCCTTCTCGTGGCCAAAGAGCTCGCTTTCCACGAGGCCGGCGGGCAGTGCCGCGCAATTGAGCTTGATGAAGGGACGGTCGGCGCGCCGGCCCGCCGAGTGAATCGCGCGCGCGATCAGCTCCTTGCCCGTGCCGGTTTCGCCACAGATCAGCACGGTCGCATCGGTGGGTGCCACGCGGCGCACATTTTCGAGCACGCGCAGCAAACCGGGACTCGCGCCGATGATCTCGTCGAAGTTGTGGACCGACTTGATCTCTTCCTGCAGGTAACGGTTTTGCGATTGCAGCCGTTTCTGCTCGCGCTCCATGAGCACGCGCTCGGTGACGTCGATGAACATGGTGCGCGTGAAAGCGCCGGACGGATCCGGCCGCGACCACCACTGGATGTAGATGTGTTTGCCATCGCTCTTGCGCTTGAGCTGCACCAGCACGCCGGCCGTGTCGTTGCCCCTGCCGATGGATTCGAGCGCGGCATGCGCCAGCGCCTGCGCCTCGGGCGTATCCGGAACCAGGTGCTTGCCGTAGAGATTGGGCAGATCCGCGTCGCACAGCCCGAGCACGCGCATCGCGGTTCGATTCGCGCGGATGAATCGCGTGTCGACACCTTCGTGCACGTAGGCGATCGGCGCCTCGTCGAACAGGTCGCGAAAGCGATCCTCGCTGATGCGCAGCTCGCGCTCGGCGCGCAGGCGCTGCAGCTCGGCGGCGGCGCGTCCGGCGAATACGTCGCAGAAGAGCTTCTGCCGCTCGGTGAGTTCGAGCGCGCTCGCGTCGTACACGCAGATGTGTCCCAGTACCTCGCCATCCGCGGCCGTGAGCGGAACGCCGTAGTAACCCTCGTAACCCTGCGCGGTGTGCGGATACTGCTCCGCAAGTCCGGACACGTGGTGCACGGTCTCGCCCTGCATCACCGCGGCGCAGGGAGTGCCCGCGAGCTCGTACTCGTAGTTGGGCTCGGGCGCACCGTGCACGAATACCGCGAGCGTGCGCACGTGGGCCGCATCGATTGCCTGGCTGACCAGCGCCTCGGAGGCATTCAGCGCGCGGGCGACGTTTTGCACCAGCGCCGGAAACAGCGCATCGCCGCGCGCGAGCGCGGCTGCGCGCGCCAGGATCTGCATGTCGTCGAGCGAATCGGTCCCTTTCATGCTCCCTGCCATCGTGTTCTCCACTCTTGGGGTGGATTGGCGCGGAGTATAGGACAGCGCCTACAAATCAACGCGACCCCGCGGGCGGGGGCGCATAAGTGCCTGATCCGCTGCGATCCGGTCGCGCGCGAAAACGGGGCAGGGCGGCTCAGCTGTACTCGGAGCGCAGTATTCCCAGCTTGCGGATGCGAAACCGCGCGGTCGAGGGCTTGAGCTTCAGTAGATGGGCGGCACCCTGCGGTCCCTCTATGACACCGCGGGTCCTGCGCAGCACCTCGATGATGTGTTTGCGTTCCAGTGACTGCAGCGCCAGGAGGGCAGGCTCGGCCGGCGCTGCGTCGGTGCGTGCCACGGCGGCGGGTGGCGCGGCGCCATTCGCGGCGGCAACCGGTGGCTGGGCGGCGGGCGGCCCCAGCTCCCAGTCGACGACCAGCTCGTTGCCGTCCGCGAGAATCGCGGCCCGGTCGATGACGTTCTGCAGATCGCGGATGTTGCCCGGCCAGTTGTGCGCGACCAGGCGCTGCAGCGACGCGGGCGCGATGCGCTCCAGGCGTTTGCCGAGCTTGCGCGCCGCGCGCTGCATGAAATGCGTCGCGAGCAGCGGGATGTCGTCGCGGCGTTCGCGCAGGGCCGGCAGGTCGACGGGAAACACGTTGAGCCGGTAGTACAGGTCCGCGCGGAAGCGTCCGTTGCGCGAGTCCGCGGCGAGATCGCGGTTGCTCGCGGCGATCACGCGCACGTTCACCTTCTGCGTCTTCGAACTACCCACCGGTTCGAACTCGCGCTCCTGCAACACGCGCAGCAGCTTGGCCTGGGTGTCGAGCGGCAGCTCGCTCACTTCATCGAGGAACAGCGTGCCGTTGTTGGCCAGTTCGAAGCGGCCGACGCGGCGGTCGTGCGCGCCGGTGAACGCGCCCTTGACGTGGCCGAACAGCTCGCTCTCCACCAGGCCCGCGGAGATGGCGCTGCAGTTCAGCTTCACCAGCGGCCCTTCGCGCCGGTCGCTCTTCTCGTGCAACGCGCGCGCGATGAGTTCCTTGCCGGTGCCGGTTTCGCCGCGGATCAGCACGGTGGCATCGGTGGGCGCGACCAGCCCCACCTGGGTCAGCGCGTGTTGCAGCGCCGGGCTGCGTCCCACGATGGCATCGCTCATCTGCTCGGAGATTTCCCGCCGCAGGTACTGGTTTTCCTGCTGCAGGCGGACCTTGAGCGCCTCCACCTCGGCCAGTGCGCGTTCCAGTTCGCCGGTGCGCGCGGCGACGCGCGATTCGAGCTCGGCGTTGGCACGTTCCAGCTCGCGCTCGAGTGCACGGCGCGCGATGTGCGTCTGCACCCGCGCCAGCACCTCCTCGTGCTGGAACGGCTTGGTCACGTAGTCGTTGGCGCCGGCCGCGAAGGCACGCACCTTGTCCTGGCTCTCCGAGAGCGCGGTCATGAAGATCACCGGTGTCTGCGCCAGCGTCGCGGTGCCGCGCATGCGGCGCGTGGTTTCGAAGCCGTCGATGCCCGGCATCATGGCGTCCATGAGCACCAGGCCCGGCGGCGCGTAACGCGCCTGCTCCAGCGCGCTCTCGCCGTCGGTGGCCACGCGCACGCTGTAGCCGGCCTGCGAAAGCGTCTCGACGAGCACGCCGAGATTGGCGGGAATGTCGTCGACGATGAGAATGGAAGCGGCCGAATCGTCTGTCTTCACGTCAACGTGCCTCTTCGATGCGGCGGCGGACCGCCTTCATGTCGTAGTTGCGCGCCAGCCGCAGCAGGTCTTCATAAACCGGCGCCCCCGGCGGATCGTCCTGCAGCGCGAGATCGACCCGCGCCAGCAGCGCCTTGATCTCGCCTTTCATCGCGAGATCGTAGATTTCGTCGGCCGTGCCGGGATCGATGGGCCGGACCGGCTGGCCGGCGCGGTCATCGGCACTGGCGTACGGCGATTCGCGCGGTGTCTCGGTGATCCACGCAAGGCCCAGCAGCCGGCCGAGCCGATCCAGCAGCTCCGCCGCGCGGATGGGCTTGGGAAGGAAATCGCTGCAGCCGGCGTGCAGGGCCTCTTCGCGCGTGTAGTCGGAGGCGCTGGCGGACACCGCGAGGATGGGAAGCTCCCGGGTCTGCGGATCGCGGCGCAGGGCGCGCGCCACGGCGAGTCCGTCCATGACGGGCATGGCGAGGTCGCTGACCAGGATGTCGCAGCGCCCGGCCGCGGCGATCCGCACCGCGTCGGCGCCGTTGCCGGCCTCGACGGTTTCGAATCCCAGCCCGCCCAGTAGTTTGACCAACAGCATGCGGTTGGTCTGCTCGTCGTCGGCGATCAGCACGCGGCGCCGCGCGCCCTGGTAGCCCACGATGCGCGTAGCGGCCGTGACCTGCGGCACCGCGGCCGTTTCGCAGGCTTCGAGCGCGATCTCGAACGAGAACACCGAGCCCGCCCCCGGGCTGCTGGCGACCTCGAGACGCCCGCCCATGGACTCGAGCAGGCGGCGCGTGATGGTGAGGCCGAGGCCGGTCCCTTCGACGCGGCGGCGATGCTGGTTGCCGCGTTCGAAAGGCTCGAACAGCCTGCCGAGATCCGCGGGCGCGATGCCCACGCCGGAATCCTCGATCTCGCAGCGCAGGACGCAGCGGCCGTCGCGCGCCAGGGAATGCGCGCGGAACTGCACGCCGCCGCTCTCGGTGAACTTGACCGCGTTTCCGAGCAGGTTCAGCAGGATCTGCCGCAGCGCGCGCTCGTCACCCACGACGCGGCAGGCGAGCTCGCCGGGCGCGTACGCGAATTCGAGGCCCGCCTGGCGCGCGCGCACCGCCGAGAGGTCGGCGACGTGGGCCAGCATCTGCGGCAGGTCGAAGGCGCCCATCTGCAACTCCATGCGCCCCGCCTCGATCTTCGCCAGGTCGAGCAGTTCATTGATCAGCGTGAGCAGGTGTTCGCCGGAGCGTTCGATGACGCCGACGCTTTCCAGGTGCGGGCCAGCCAGCGACGCGTCGCGCCGCAGCAGCTGGGCATAACCGAGGATGCCGTTGAGCGGCGTGCGCAGCTCGTGGCTCATGTGCGCGAGGAAAGTGCTCTTGGCCTGGTTGGCGCCTTCGGCCGCCTGCTTGGCGTTCGCCAGCTGCTCTTCCATCTCCAGCCGCATGGCGAGCTCGCGCCGCAGCTGCGCGTTGGCTTTCTGCAGCGCTTCGTTCATCGACTCGAGCTGGCGGTCGTTCTTGCGCCGCTCGATCTCGGTCGCGGCCCGCGTGGAGAATATGCGCAGGATGCCGCGATCCGCCTCGTTCCAGTCGCGCACCTTCCCGTCGATGACGGCGAGGTGGCCGTGCACCTTGCCGGCGGAGTCCACCAGCGGGATCGCGAGATAACTCTCCGCGCCGATCTGCTGCAGCGCCTCGCGTTCCACCGGGAACTTGTCGGCTATGCGGCTCTGGAAGGCGACGATCTGTCCGTCGAGCACGCACTCGCACGGCGAGCCGGCGAGTGGATAGACGAACGGCTCGGTGAATGCGTCGTTGCAGAAGAACGCCAGGACGTTGGCCCGGTACTCGGCATGGTCGAACTCGGTGACGAAGGCGCAGTGCGCGCCCAGTACCTGCGACAGCGCCCGCACCAGTTGCGGAAAGAATTCCTTGCCGGTGTGCGCGGCGATGCTTTCGTCGACCGCGCGCAATAGTTTGAGACCTTCGATGCCTTCCATCGCCCCTCCGGAGAAAAGTGGCGCCCTTCACCCCTGAAGGACGCCGCAGCCTCGCTTGTCAGTTCACGCCGCGATCATCGGACTGGTGCTCATCTTCGGCCGGCAACGCGCGGCCGAACGCCGCTCGAGCGCATGGTCGAGCGAGAAGAAGCCGGCGCCGCAGGTGGCGATCACCAGCGCCATGTAGCCCCACAGGTAGTGCTGGCCGCGCGCCGCTTCGAATCCTTCCTGGCCCAGCACGTGCCAGTAGGAATACAGCGCCATCGCATTCACGGCGAAGAGTCCCA
>Ga0315912_10001015_pt1 | contig 38566 bp, 53 predicted proteins | sample VfabasoilMG_FD_204469 | JGI IMG/M metagenome (GOLD analysis project Ga0315912, IMG submission 204469) | Garden soil microbial communities collected in Santa Monica, California, United States - V. faba soil | ecosystem: Environmental > Terrestrial > Soil > Garden | place: USA: California... | reverse complement strand
CACAGGCGGCGACGGCGGCAACCTGGGACAGGATGGCAGTTTCGCGGAGGGCGGTGGCTTGGGCTACACGTCCGCGGGGGTGGCCATTGACGGGGTTAGTTACATTACGTTCGCGGTGGCCTCCGGGTCCATCATCGGCGACCAGATCAACTAGAGGCGTTATATGGGACGTGCAATTTTTCAGGCCCCCGCGGTGGATGACTCCGGTAACGTTGTCCCAGGGGCCACCGTCGTGGTTACAGATGCGGAGACGGGGGACCCGGTGGACATCTACGCAGATCGTACCGGGGGGTCCCCGTTGGACCCCACCGGGCAAACTGAGTCGGCCGCCGATGGCATGATTACCTTTTACACGGAGGGCCCGGGACGCTTCGACATCGAGGTGACCGTGGGCGCCAGCGTCCGCACCCTGGAGGATGTGGTCCTGTTCGATGACACCCACATAGCGGTGGACCGCGTGGAGACCACCATCGCACTGGGTGCCACCAATGACTGGGACGGCGGCGGTAGCCTCAACGAGGCCACCGGAGTCCTAGACATCAACCCCACATCCGGGAATGCCACAATCACAGGCATAGACGCCAGTCGCCTCCGGGACGGACAGGAAGTCGTGGTCACCAACATCCACGCCACCAACACGGTTACACTGTCGGTGGAGGATACGGACTCCGCGGCCTCCAATCGGTTCCGCGGCTTTGCCAACGTGACCCTACTCCAGTACATGAGCGTGGTTATCAAAAAATCGACAGGGGCCAACCGGCTCTTGGTCATTCCGTAAGAGGCTCCTACCAATGCGCAAGCTACTTCCCCTGTTCCTGGTCCTCCTGGCAGCACCCCTCGCCGCCCAGACCACTTACCCGGTATTCGGCCCGGCCACGGGTATCCTCAAGGGCTCCACCTCCACGCCCATGACCACGGCAGCAACGGCCGCGGACGTGGTGGCCCTGTGGGCGTCATGTTCCACCAATGAGTACCTGAACCAATCGGGGACGTGTTCCCTTATCGACATGGCGGCCTCCGTGACGGGCATCCTGCCGGTGGCCAACGGTGGTACCGGGGTGTCCAGCTTGGGGAACATCACCCGCACCAATGACACCAACGTGACGTTGACACTTGGAGGTACCCCCACCGGGGCGGTTATCAATTCTACCAGCCTGACCTTAGGCTGGTCCGGCACGCTCGCGGCCAGTCGCGGCGGCCTGGGCATGTCCACGGTGACGGATGACACATTGGCGGTGGCCAATGGCACCACTTGGCAATCCAAGGCCGTGCCCGACTGTGACTCCTCCACCGGGGTCCTACAGTACGACGCCACCACCAATGCCTTCTCCTGCGGCACCAACGCGAGCCCCAGCGGGGCCGCACTGACTGACGTGGATGACACCAACGTGACCTTGACGCTGGGAGGCTCACCATCCACGGCCCTGGTCAACGCGGCCAGCATCACGGCGGGCTGGTCCGGCACCTTGGCCGCCTCTCGGGGTGGCTTGGGTATGTCCACCGTTACGGATGACACGGTGGCCGTGGCGAACGGGACCACGTGGCAATCCAAGGCCCTGACGGACTGCGACGCGGCCACCAGTGCCGTGACCTATGACACCACGGCCAACACCTGGGGCTGCAACACGATCAACGGGGCCACGGGGGCCAACCCCACGGCAAGTGTGGGCCTGTCCGCGGTCAACGGTGTGGCGTCCACATTCATGCGTTCCGATGCTGCCCCGGCGCTGTCACAGAGCATCGCGCCGACGTGGACCGGCAACCACTCGTTTACCGCCCTCCCTACGGCATCAAACGGGACTAATTTTACGTCCGCACGGCCCGGTTTTTGGTTTGTGGAGACTGACCAAGCGGCGGACAACACCACGTGGCGCACCTCATCGGAGGGCAGCACCTACACGATAGCCGCGTTGGATGATGCGCGCTCTGCGGTTAAATCCGCCTTTGAAATTGACCGTAGCGGCAATGCGGTAACGGACCTGACTTTAGGAAACACCACGGACAACCCGACGATATTCCTGCGGGGGGCGGCGGTAGTTGGTTCCGCGACCGGAGGCTCGCAAGGCACCGGAACGGTCAATGCGTCGGCGCTGTACGACGACGGACAGCAAGTAGTCGGGGCGAATCCTTCGGGTACTATCGGCCTGTCAGCGGTCAACGGCTCGGCCGTCAGTTACATGCGCAGCGACGGCGCTCCGGCGCTGTCACAGTCGATTGCGCCCACGTGGACGGCGCCGCACATTTTCTCGTCGTCGGGTGTCGGCTCCAGCACGGCCGTATATTTGCAGTCCGCGACCCCTTACATGGGGTGGCGCGAGACCGATCAAGGCGCGGGGTCGCAGGACTGGCTACTCGGCGCAACCGCATCCGTTTGGCGCTTGGGGACAAGTTCGGATGGTTCCGCCGTGGACCGAAACGCGATTGCCATCACACGCGGAGCCTCGATAGCCGTGTCAGACGTGGCGTTAGGAAACGCTACTAACAATCCCACGTTCAGTTTCCTCGGGACCGGTACGGTAACAACGGGCGGCCCGATTCTCGCCCCCGACGGCAGCACGAGCGCCTACGCCTACTCTAATACCGGAGACGCTAACACCGGGGTACGCTTCCCCGCGGCGGACCAAGTGGCCATCGGTACTGGCGGTACGGACCGCCTGACCATCGGCCCAGGGGTGCAGGTGGGCTCCCCCACTGGTGGGGACCAAGGGGCCGGTACGCTCAACGCGACGGGCCTTTATATCAACGGTGTGGCCGTTGCGGGAGCTGGGGAGGTGACTGTCACGTTCGCGACGCAGATCACGTCCACCAATGTCTCCACGAATTGTACGGTAGGGTCCTCTGGCACAGGGTCCACGCGATCCGGCATCAACACATGCAGCCGCACGGGTACCGGCACTTACAGTATTTCCTTGGCTTATATTTTGGGCCAAACCGCGACCACCGTACCCGTGTGTGTAGCCAACGCCACTAGCAGCGGCACCATACGCGCGGCATATGTGAGCATGACTGACACAACCAGCGGCACGATATCCACATTTAACCCCACATCCGCTGCGGCGGCCGATGCCACTACAATCCACGTTACCTGCACCTACGTTGCGGACTAGCCCAGTGGACCACCTGGAGGCCATTCGCACCCAGCTAGGCAACCGATCCCAAGCCTCCGGCCTCATGTGCCCGGAGTGTGGGGGTGGGGACTCCCGGGAGCGGTCCGTGTCCGCATGGCACAACGGGAGCACCATCACGGCCAAGTGCTGGCGGGCGTCATGCACCTTCCGGGGCACCTGGGACGCCACCTCCGGGATGGGACTGGGTTACACCGGGCCCAGGAACGGCCAGCGGCAGGGGTTCCACGTGGACACCCTCCCACTGGACCCGGGCATGGTGGCCTACCTGACATCGCGCTATAGGCTACAGGAGGGCCTATTAGCCCATTTCGGGGTGAGGCAGTACCATGGTAGCGGGGGCGTCTACGTCCCCTGTAATGGGCCCACAGGCCGTTTTAGGGGGTGGGTGCTACGGCGGACGGACGGTACCCTCCCCAAGGTGCGCTCCTACCCGTCCCCGGGTAGGGAGGTGTGGCAGGCATGGTTCCCGGCCACAGCCACCACCAACCTTGTGGTGTGCGTGGAGGACGTATTCAGTGCCATGCGCCTCTGGCAGGCGGGGGTGTCGGCCGTGGCCATGCTGGGGGTGTCCCTGTCGGACATGAAGGCCGCGGAGTTACGGAGGCACGCCGGGGTGGTGGTGGTGGCCTTGGACGCAGACGCTACGGTCCAAGCCATAGAGGCCGCCAGACGATACAATTTCAGTTACCGGCGCCTACTGGGACCGGACATCAAAGACATGACCGAGGAGCAGTTGACTACATGGATAACCACACTTACCTCCTCGCTTCGTGTCTCGCCAGCCGACGCGCCCACACTGTCATAGCCCGGGCCCTGGCGCCCAAGGCGTCGGAGACCGTCCGCCAGCTCCTCAAGGCAATAGACGGGTACTATGACCGGGAGCAGGCGGCGGAGTCCGTCAACCCGGTGGTACTGGAGGCCATCATCCGGGCCACCACCGTGCGGGAGGAGACGGCGGAGGCTATCGTGGACATCCTGCGCAAGCTCCCGAGCCGGGACAAGCTGGACGTGAGCCCGGAGAATGTGGCCCACGCTGTCCAGCAGGCGCGCATCCGGGAGATTCGTCACCGACTGGCCGCGGCCCTGGAGAATGGCAAACCTGTGGACGGATTCCTGGAGGAGCTGCGGGAGGCCGAGGCCCCCACCCTCCAGCAGGATAAGACCCAGATCACATTAGAGGACTTGCGCCGGGAGGTGGGGGACCGTACCCGCATCCACCCGGCGCCCATCAATGCCGTTTTCTCCGGGGGCTTTGCCCCGGGCCACGCGGGGGTAGTGTTCGGGCGCCCGGGGTCTGGTAAGACCATGGTGGCCGTCAATTTTGGGTGTTCCTACCTCACCCAAGGCAAGCGGGTCCTCCACATCGGTAACGAGGAATCAGGGGAGGCCCTGATGATGCGCTACCTATCCTGCCTCATGTATGCAAACGCCACCTACCGCACCCTGGGCCGCTTGGAGTCCCTGACACACCAGCGGCAGGACGTGAGGGACAAAGCCCTGGAGGCGTCCATGACCTTTGCGAAAACGCGGGGCGCTGACAACCTCCACATCGTCCACGGCATATATGGTTTCCCAGCGGTGCGGGATCTGGTGGAGCGGCTGTCCCCTGACTTTGTGATCGTGGACCAGCTCCGCCATGTGGGCAGGGGCGGGGGTGAGGCCCTACACGAAGTCCTGGAGGCCGGGATGATGCAGCTACGCGCCCACGCACATGAGGCCCGCTACGCCGCGGTGGCCATCACCCAAGCCGGGCACAGTGGCGAGGGTAAGGCCGTCCTGGACCTGGACGATATTGACGGAGCTAAGACCGGTCTACAGGGGGCCGCGGACTGGATTCTGGGATTGGGCGTCAACGCCGACCTACGCGCCAAAAACCAGCGGGTGGTGTCCATCTGCCGAAACAAAATCAGCGGGGTTATTCGAGCGTTCCCCATCACGGTGGAGGAGCAGCACACCCTGATGTTTAACCCGCCGGAGGCGTGAGGGTGCAGGGGTTATCCGCCCTGGCCACCTTCTGGCGGTGGCGCGATGCAATCAAGCCCGGCGCCGGCATGGCGTGGGATATCGAGACGGAGCGCCTAGACCCGGCCAGCCCCACCCGGTGCGTGGGGTTCGAGGAACACCGGGAGCGGACGGTATCCGAGTGGCCTCCTATAGTCACCGTGTCAGACGAACCACTGTCCGAGTGTCGCGGATTCCATGCCGTGGCCCGTCCCGGCGTCCTCCTCATCGCCCACAACGCCAAGTATGAGGCCCAGGCCCTCATTACCCGCGGCATAGACCCGGGACAGTTCGTATGGTGGGACACCATGCTGGCGGAGTGGGTGCTGGTGGCCAACAACACCCGGGGCTTGGGGCTCAACCTGGACGACACGGCCCAGCGGTACGGGTGCGCGCCTAAGGACCCGTGGGTGGACGAAATGATAAAGGCGGGGCGGGTCATGGAGGTGCCCCTGGACCGCCTGATGGAGCGCAACCGTAAGGACGTGGCGGACTGTCGCACGGTGTACGAGGCCCAGCTCGCGCGCATGACGGAGGCCCAAGTCCGGCTCACCATCGTCCGCTCGATGCAAATGCTGGAGCTGGCACGGATTGAGCTGGAGGGCAAGCAACTGGACCCGGCCCGCGTGGCCGCCCACGTGGAGCGTAACGCCCGGCAGATTGCCGAGCATGAGGCCGCCCTTAGGGACGTTACCCGGGGAGCTAACCCGCGATCCGTCAACGAAATGGCGCCCCTCCTATATGGCCTATGGCCTGCGGACACCCCCGAGGATGACAAGTACCAGTGGGACCCGGCTTGCCAGTGTCGTGAGCCGCTACGCCGGCACAAGGGCGTCCGTCGTTGTGGCAAATGCAAGGTGCCCGCCGTGCGCGGTGCTCCCTTGGTGGAGCCACTGGGATTCCGGGAGCCGGTGGACCGCAAGGGCAACAAAATGCGTACCGCGGCCTTGGGTAGCAAGTCCTGGCCCGGAGGGCGCCCCCAGCTATCCGTGGATGCCATGACGGCCCTGGCCAAGTCCGCCCGCACCCCACGCCAGAAGCTATGGGCCAAGCATCACTTGGCCCTTATGGACCTGTACGCGGAGCGGGACAAAAACCTCCGCTACTTCGCCGCGGTATGCGAGAAGGCCGGCGGAGTGGTGTACGCGGAGCTAATGCAGGGGGTTGCGGCCACCCACCGCCTGACGTGCCGAGGTAAGCCTATCCCCGGGGTGGACTACTCCTGTCAGCTACAGAATGTCCCACAACACCTCAAGGGCGTGTTTACGTGCAAGCGGGCCGATCACGTCACCGGCGAGGTGGACCAGTCACAGGCGGAATTCCGCGGGGCCGGGTTCCTGTCCCAGTGCCCCCAGTGTTTGGCCGACATTGCTAACCCGGAGTTCGACGCACACATACAGTCTGGACAGGTTCTCCGGGACGGTGCCCGGGATGATGCCGCCTACCGTGCCCTGTTCGCGCAGTACAAGGCCGATCCCAAGGCCGTGAAGGCCCTGCGCTCCGCAGCCAAGGCCCACACATTTAAGCCTCTGTTCGGCGGGTCCTCCGGTACCGACCGGGAACGGGCCTATTACAAATGGTTCGGCGAGCACTACCACGGCATCACGGCGGCCCAGGCGGCTTGGGATGATGAGGTGGCGTGGACGGGCAAGTACGTCTCTCCCACGGGTATGGTGTTTCAGTGGCCGGTGGGGTGGGAGGAGGGCTATAACGGGGACCTGCGCATGGTCAACGCGGACACCAAGCGGTCCCTATACTCCATCGTCCGCAACCTGCCCATTCAATACTTCGCCACTGGCGAGATGGCCACAGTGTCCTTCCTGTGTCTCGTGTATGAATGCCGGCGCTTGGGCATCCGCTGGTACCCGGTAATGTTGGTGCATGACTCCGCGGAGGGTGAGCTGCACCGGGATGACATAGAGGCATGGCACGAGACCTGCGGAAACTCTTACGGCCCGCTTACCTGGGCATTCCTACACGCTGTGTACGGCATTGACTACAACGTGGAGCTGGCCGCAGAATCCAGCCACGGCACCCACTTCGGCGAGGGCTCTGATAGGGCCCACCACTACACCCACAAAGGAACCAGTCACATGAAGTTTTCAGAAGGTGGCGAGAAGCGCCAGCGAACCAACGTCTCCGCCGGTAACCACCTCATGGTGTGTAATCAGGTGGTGGATATGGGGATGCAGAAGGGCAGTGCGCAGTACCCGGCGCCCAAGCGAAAGGTGTACATCCGTTTCGAGGTGCCCGGAGAGCGGGTGACGTACAAGCGCGGGGATGAGGAGCTGGAGGGCCCGCTGGTTATCGGGACCACACTCACCGCCTCCATGAACGAAAAGGCCGCCCTCCGCAAGCTGATCGAGAGTGGCATGGGCAAACGCTTCAAGGCCGGCGAGGCCGGTAACTTCGATGTGGCATCCATCCTGGGCAAGGCATTCCTGGGCAACGTGGTGGAGACCCAGAAGGGCGACCAGACCTATGCCAACATCCAGACCTTGGCCCCGCTGCCCAAGGGGATGCCCTCCCCCAAGGCGGAGCGTCCCCTCCTGGCCTACTCCCCCGAGGACGGTGAAAACGCGGTGTTTCAGCAGTTGGCGCCGTGGCTGCAAAAGCAAATCCGTGAGCGCATCCTCCCGGGCGAGCCGGGCGACGTGCCACGCAACGACGGAGACGGCGCCCCCGACCTGGGACAGGAGTAGCGCCACGTGCGGACGCTCCTGATAGACGCGGACTCGGAGGCGTTTGCAGCCTCCGCGGCTGCGGAGCGCAAGCGGTACCTGGGGCACGTCTTGGGCACGGAGACCACCCCGGACCTTTTCGTGGGTCCCTACGAAAGCAAGCGGGACCTGACACGGGACATCCCGGAGGGCCGCGCCCTGGTGGCCTATGAGTCCCGCGAGGTGTCCCCCGTGGAACAGGCCACGGGGTTTTTCGATGCCCGCATTCGCCGCGTGATCGCCGCGGCGGAGGAGCGGTATGGCAAGGTCCGGGCGGAGCTGTACCTGTCGGGACGGGTCAATTTCCGCCACCTGATTGACGCCACATACAAGTGGGCCCGGGACCGCAATGACCGGCCCTACCACCTCCATGCCGTCAAGCAACACGCCATAAATGAGTGGGGCGCCAAGGTGGCCCTCTTGTGGGAGGCGGATGACGAAATAGGCATGAGGGCCACGGAGCTGACCCAAGCCGAGACCGGCTATATCGTGTCCTCCCTGGATAAGGACCTGAGGCAGATTCCCGGCCGCCACCTTGTCCTGGAACAGTCCGGGGTAAAGGGCCACCTGGACGTGACGGAGCGCGGGGCCCAGCTCCGCCTTTACGCCCAAATCCTGGCCGGGGACTCCACCGACAACATACGCGGGTGCTGGCAAGTGGGCTATGACACCGCCTTTAACCTCCTGGAGCCGGTGGTGGACCACGGCCCGGTGGCCATGTGGGAGGTGGTGCTGGCGACCTACCAGCGGTCCCTGGACAAGTACGGCCGGGACAAGTGTGGGTACCTGGACGCCCGCGCGGCGGCCCTGCATACCGCCCAACTGGTCTACATCCAGCGGCGCCGGCCGGATGGCCGCCTGCTACCGGAGCGGTGGACGCCCCCGGTGGAGGAGTAGGCCGTGGGTATGTTCGCCAGACGCAAGGGCAAGACTGCGGAGCAAGAGCTGGCCCGGCTCCTCCGGGACTCCTTGGGAGACATCACCCAGGTGGAGCGGAACCCGTTCCAGTCCCGCATGGGGGGATATGACTTGATCCTGTCGGGGCTCCCCGTGGCCGTGGAAGTAAAGCGGGTCGAGTCCCCGTCATGGCTGGCATGGTTCCGTCAGGCCCGGGAGCAGGCGGGGAAACTCCTGCCGGTCATTGCCCACCGGGGTAACCATGAGCCCTGGACCTTCACCCTCCCCAAACTCACGGGCGCGGAATTCTGCCACCTTGTCCGCGCCCTCCACCATTACCGCGCCGCTGGGTTCCCTGGTCTGGGAAACAGCGGGGCACCTCTACAGATCGAGGGAAGCAATGCCGCCGAATGATTACAAGACGGACGTAGGCAAGGCCCCACTCCTGGACGCCCTGCGTCCCTTCGCCCCGGCCCTACTGGCCCTGGCCCGCATGATGGATGACATGCAACACAAGCACCGCTTGGCGGGGGCCGCCGACCCGTTCAACGAATGGCGCCAGCTCCCCGAGGTGCGCAAGCGGCTGGGTAACGGCCTCCTGCGCCATGTGGTAGGGCACGATCCGTGGAGCCCCAACACCGCGGACGCCCTGCCCGGTAAGGAGCCCCACCTCCATGCCGTGCATGGGCTGTTCAACCTCTTGGGGGCCATCACGGCCCACCTGGAGACCACCGCGGCCCGGGTCCCGACATTGGGACCGGCCCTACACGTCCCCGCGGGCGCCGACTGGCGGGAGCCTGCCATGTACTGGACGGGGGAATGTGGGACGTGGCGCTGTACCTGCGGGGCAGGACGGCCCGAGGCTTGCGCCTGTGACCGGGTGCCTTGAATGGCGCGCAAGCACGGCATAGTGCCCGATACCCAAGCCAAGCCCGGGGTCCCGCTGGAGCATATGCTGTGGGCCGGGGATTACTTCGCGGAGAAACAGCCGGACGTTATCGTCCACGTCGGGGACCACTGGGACATGCCGAGCCTATCCTCCTACGATAAGGGCACCATGGCCGCGGAGGGCCGCGCATACCGGGATGACATCGAGGCGGGAAACCTCGCCATGGACCTTTTCATGCGCCCTATACGGGCGGCCCAGGAGCGCCAGCGGCGCCACTACGGGCCGCGATCCTCCAAGGTGTGGCGCCCCCGGCTGGTGTTTTGCCTGGGCAACCATGAACAGCGGATCATGCGCCACATCAACGCCAACCCCGAGCTGCGGGGCAAGCTGGGATATCACGACTTCAATCTCGTGCGGCATGGGTGGGAAGTCCACGAATTCCTAAAGCCGGTCAAAATCGACGGTATCAGTTACCAGCACTACGTCCCCCACCCAAACACGGGCAAGCCCTGGGGCGGAGCCGCGGAGCGGCGCCTGACGGCGATAGGCTTCTCCCACACAGCCGGGCATGAGCAGGGCAAAAAGTCCGCGGAGCGGTACCTCCAAGACGGCAGCGTACACCGTAACCTGATTGTAGGCTCCTATTACCAACACAATGAGGAATACAAGGGGCACATGGGAAACCACCACTGGCGCGGCATCATCATGAAGCACGAGGTATGCCGCGGGGCCTATGACCTGATGGAGGTTTCCATGGGGTACCTCGCAAAGAGGTATTACCGCAAGTACCCCAACGCATCCAAGGAGGCCGTCCGCTATGTCCCCAGCAAGTAAGCCCCTGCGCCTCCTGGTCCTGGCCGGTAAGTGGGGGGATTCCCTCATGGCCGCGGCACGGGCCCGGGGTGTCGAGACCCGGGACGTTGACCCGGACCGCCCCGGGTGCCCCGCCCCGGAGGGCATGGTCCGGGAGGGGTGGACACTGTTCGCGCGGGTTAACCAGCTCTACCCCGAGGAGGGGAGGGCGTGGTCCCTGCGGTTTATCGAGGCTGGTGGCCGCTGCGTCCAGTCCGCGGAGGACATCCGGTGCTATGAGAATCGCGCCTATCAAATGCGGCGCCTGGAGGACTGGTATCCCCGCGGGCGGGTATTCCAGGGGACGCGCCCGTGCAAGGAGGCCGTGGACTCCGCCATCGCGGAGCTGGGCCTCCCCATCGTGTCCAAGGCCCGTTTCGGTTCCAGCTCCAAAACCGTCCGAGCCCTCCACTCACGTAAGGACGTGGACGCGGAGCTGACCGAGGTGTTCGGGCAGGGCAAGCGGTACGGGGATAAGCTCCAATACGCGGAGTGTCTGTGGCAGTCCATGGTCCATGGCAACACGTCCGCCCTTCGCATTGCCCGCGTGACTGATGACTACGGGTGGCTGTTCCACGTCCAGAATCGGCCCCACGACTGGCGGGCCTCAGGGTCCGGTACGTGCCGGCCCATCCCGCTGGAAATGCTCCGACAGGATGAGCGGCTCCGGAAGGCTGTCCGCACGTTCCTGGACATGGCCGACCGCGGCCTCCAATCCCGGTGGTGCGCGGCGGACTTGCTGTATGACCGCATCGCCGGTCTGTGGCTGGTGGTGGACGTGACGCTGGCGTGGAACCTGTCCCGCAACTTGGCAGGGGCCAACTATGACGCGGAGGTAATCAACCTGTGCACCCTGGAGCACCACCCGAGGCACTACAGGGGCCGGGACCAGTGGGAGGTGTTACTGGAGGACCTGGGGGCTGGACGCTAGTGCCAAAGGGATATCGGCTAAACGCGCTGTGGCGGGACTTCTGGGCCCACTCCACCCCGCGGCCTAATGGGTGTCGAGAGTGGACCCGTAGCACATCCCATTTTGGCTACGGGGTGCTGCGCTGGATGGGTAGATACTGGTACGCGCATGTAGTTGCGTGGATGAAGTTCCACGGCCCAGTACCACCGGGGTTTCATGTCCTACACGAGTGCGACAACCCCCCATGCGTGGCCCCAGAGCATCTGTACCTAGGCACGCTCCAGCAGAACGCACAAGACAGGGAAGGCCGTAGCCGGGGCCGTCCTGACAAACGCCATAATGGTCTGACGCGGATCACGATACGGGATGCCCTACGGGCGCGGCTCATGGATGCTTACGGGGAAGATCGCACCACCATCGGCGCCATGCTAGGACTGGCGAGGTCTCAAGTCTCCAACATACTCACCGGAAAGTGCTGGAGGCTCCCGTGACCTTGCATTGCATTTTATGGCTGTGGAAAGGCTGGCGCCCGGTGTATGACCGGCGGGACGTGGCCTACATTGCCCGCCAGCTATTGACCCACGGGGACCTTCCCCAGCGGACGCGGATCGTATGCCTTACCGACCGCCCCACCGACTGGCATCGCCGGGCAGTGACCTCCCTGGGCGTCCTGGAACTGCCCTTGTGGGGTGAGCTACCCGGCCTGCGGGTAGGGCACGCTCCGGCCTACCCGTGGCTGCCACAGCGGCAGGGCCAGCCCAACTGCTACCGCAGACTGCGAATCTTCGACCCCGCCACCCAGGCGTCCCTGGGGATTGCTCCCGGGGACCTTATCCTGTCAATGGACCTTGACAGTGTGGTCATGGGTTCCCTGTCGGTGCTCCTGGCCCCGTTCTATGACGGGGTAAGCCCCCCGGACTTCATGGCCATGGGTGGACGGGTGTCCCCCATCCACGGGTCCCTGTTTGCCTTCCGGGCCGGGACCTGTCGGCAGGTGTGGGACCAGTTCGACCCGGCCACCACTCCCGCCAAGCTGCGCCACCCCCCACCGGGATGGCCCAGGTATGTGGGCAGCGATCAGGCGTGGCTGTCCACCGTCTTGGGTAAGGTGCCGTTGTGGGGGACCAATGAGGGGGTGTGGTCATGGTCCAGGCACCACACCAAGCTGCGGCCGAGTGATCCGGTCACGTACATGTCCTTTGCGGGGGCCTCCAAGCCCCGCGGCGCCCTGTGCGCCATGCATACCCCCTGGATACACGCCCACGCCATGAAACACTGGGAGGACTGACCATGCTGAACGCCGTGAAATTTACCTGTGCTTGGGTCCTGGTAGAGGTGGCCTACGCGGTCTCCGTGGGTGCCCAGTGGTGCTCCGACCAAGCTGTGAAGCTGGCGCAATTCGCTGACAAGCTCGTGGGGGACGCCTGAGTGACCCGAGGTACAACACCACGCGGTGGCGACGCATCCGCGCGGCCCAGCTCCGCAAGGAGCCGTGGTGCCGTTACTGTAAGCCTCGCATTGTCCCGGCGACCGTCGCGGACCACGTTGTCCCTCATCGTGGCGATACTGCGCTATTCTGGGATACAGGTAACTTGCAAAGTCTCTGCGCGTCCTGCCATAGCGCCACCAAGCAAGCCCAGGAAAACGCCCCGGAGCAGATCGGGGAGGACGGATGGCCCGTGGAGAGTCCCGAGGGGCCACAAGTGTAAGAGCCTAGCTGAGGCTTTACAGTGCCGGTGGTGCGCATGAGCGGCGGATTTAACTGGGCACGGTTCCTACAGGACCAAGGCAAGGCCGCGGCCCACTTGGAGCAGCTACGCGCCGACCACAAGCGCCTAGAGGCCAAGGTGGACGCCCTCACCAAGTCCCAGGAGGAGACCAAGGTACTTGTCGGATCATTCCGAGGGGCGTATAAGACCATCGCAGTAACGGCCACCATCGTGGGCGCCGTGGCCACCCTGGCGGCACGCTGGTGGGTGGCGACTCAGGGAGGGTAGGGAATGCGCGATAGCGACCTGCGGCGGAGCTGCCCTTGGATGATCGAGGCGCGGCGCCTGATAGGGACCCGGGAGATTCCCGGTAAGGTCACCGCCCCCATCATTGCCACCATGCTGGCCCGTCTCGGGGCGTGGTGGTCCGACGATGAGACGCCATGGTGTGCCACCTTCGTGTCGTGGTGCCTTCAGTCAGCCGGCCTAGCCCCGCCCAAGGCATTCTACCGGGGCAGGGCGTTTATTAAGTGGGGGATACACGTCGGCCCCGTCGCCATTGCCCCTTATGGGTCCATCGTGGTCCTGGAGCGTACAGGGGGCCATCATGTGGGGTTCCTTACTGGTGTGGACACAGCCGCCCGTACTATCCACCTCCTGGGGGGCAATCAGGACAACCGGGTGAATTTTTCCCCGTATGACATTCGCCGGGTGGTGGCGGTGCGGTCCCCTGAGGCTGTACACGCCATCATGGGCATACGCTGCCCGGACTGGCGGTACTACCCCGGGTCCAGCTTGGGAGGGTCCACCAAATGATGACCATTACCGTCAACGTGGTCCGCGTGCTGGTAGTAGCCAGCACCCTGTGCGTGGCTGTCCTGTGCGTGGGGCTTACCGGCATCCTAGCGGTGTCCGGGTACATCGTGTACTGCGTTGGGTACACCAAGGGCGCCTTGGCAGTGTGGGCCGTGGCTTGCTGCCCCCTGGTCCTTATCGGCATCGTGGTCACCATGGTGCCCGACTGGTTACGCGCGAGGGTGGCCAATGGCTGATGCCCTATTGGCATCCTTGCGGCAGTTACGGGAGCAGGCGGAGCTGGTGCGCCGGCTGGCCGAGCAACACCTCCGCAGGCCCCGCCAGTACAACCTTGCCGACTTTCACAAACCCCACAGGACACTCCAGTGAACGTGCCCACATTCAAGCAAACCAAGTTCCTCCTGACCGCCTTTATCATCACGGTGGCCACTGCCATGGCGTTCCTGTCGCTGTGGATGACATGGATAGGCAAGGAGCCATTCCTGGACGCTACAAGCTGGTGGGGCATCGCAGGGAGCATCCTGGCCCTGTACAGCGGCTCCCACATCACGGATACCCACCTCCAGCAGCAGAAGCAAGTTACCCCGGAGAACCAGCAGACATGATCCTCGCCATCCTCGCATCCCTGGTCCTGTGGCCCCTGTACATCGCGGTGGCCTTGGTCCTCCAGCTCGTGGGTCTCGTGATCCTGGTCCCCCTGTGCCTCACCCGCGCGTGGGTGCACAGGGACTCCCGGGTGTACGCGGCGGACGGTACGCCACGGTCCCTGTACCCCATGGCCCTCCCGTACAACGTGGCCGCATGGCGGGGTGGGTGGCTGACGTGGCTTTGGGGTAATGAGGAGGACGGGGTCTATGGTCCCCTGTGGTGGCAGCATCGCACCGGCACCTACCTGTCCCCCTCCGGTGGCTGGCGTCACAAGCTCCGCGTGGCATGGTCCGCCTACCGCTGGAGCGCACTACGCAACCCAGCCAACAACATGCGGTTTATTCCGTGGATCAATCCCGCGATTGTGCCGGCGCACATTCAGCACATTCCAGTGTGGACGTGGCCCGCGACAAGTCCGTCTTATGGGTCCAGCCTTGGATGGTTTTGCTGGCAGGGTGTTTACTCGGGGTTGTGCCTGTTCCCCGTGATCCGGGGCCAGCAGTTCCGTCTATGGATCGGCTGGAAACTCAAGCCCGAGGACCGGCGGGGCGTCCCCGACACCGACATGCGCAAGCCCCGCTGTGGCTTCGCCATGCAATTCAAACGCATTTGACCCGAGGAGTACCCCATGTCCCGCTTCGTCCGTGCCCGATTCCTGTACGCCCTGGCCGCCGTCCTGTTCCTGTGGAACGTGGTCAGTCCCGCCCACGCACAGACCGGGCCCTCCCGGTCCACCCCGTGCTCCGCCACCACGGCCTGGAATGCCGTCTGTGTCCAGTGGGCCGCCGTCACCACCTATAGTGACGGGGTGCCGATCCCGGCCGGGGCGGGCATCACCTACCGCGTGGAGCAACGCCTGGGCACGACGGGGGAGTGGGCCACCGCGGCCTCCGGCGTGCGGGAGCTGCGATTCCTGGTGCCCAACCTCGCCCCCGGCACCCACTACTTCCGGGTGTACGCGGGTCTCGCCGGCCTGGAGTCCGACCCGAGCAACGTCCTCAGCAAGGGCGTTACCACGGGGGTGCCATCCTCGCCAATCATCACCATCGCCGCCCTGATTGCCCCCGGGGATAAGCCGGTGGTTATCGCCCTGACCACCTCCGGGGATGGCCGGCTCCGCTGTAAGGTGGTGGTGCCCCAGGACCCGCGATGGCGGGACCACAAGTGCGAAGTGCGGGGAGGCTGACCATGTTACCCCCGCCTGTCCGTCCCCCGCGCCCGGGGGTGCTTTGATGGTCTCCGCGGCATGGGTAGCAGGGCGCCTGAGCCCCTACCGCAGGTATGCCAAGGCCGCTGCCATCGGGGTGGCCACGGTGGCCCTGGTGGGTACCGGCGCCCTGGTTGAGCACTGGCGTATGCGGGGCAAGCTGGCGGCCCATAAGGCCGACTACTACCAGTCCCGGGCCCGCCGTGGCGAGGACTACGCGGACGCCCTGGTAAGGGCAGCCCAGATGGCCACCAGACGCACGGAGGAGGCCCAGGCGCTACTTTCACAGGCAAGGGCTACCCGGGCCAAGGCCCTGGCCAACACCGCCCATAAGGCCCCTAATACGCCTGAGTGGGCATGTCTGGATAAGCCCCTACCCCCCGATTACCTGGAGACCTTCCGCTAATGACCCCCATCACCATTGCCGTCCTTACCTTCCTGGTCCTGGCATCGCTGGGTCTGATCCTGTCCAGCGTCCCGGATACCGTGCGCCGGGATGGCCCGGGAGGGCTGCGGTGGGTGCTGGTGCTGTCCATCCTCTTGGGGGCCTTGGCCCTGGCCGGAGGGTAATTCATGTCACGCGAACCCTACAGCGACACCCCCGTAAGCCTGTTCCTTTGGGCCATCGTCCTGTGCCTCCTCCTCGCCATGTGCTCCGGGTGCTCCACCCGCCCCGAGCCCATCCGGCTGGGGGACGTGGAGGAGCCATCACGGGCCTTGGCCTGTCCGCCACTACCACCCTGTGACATCCCCGAGGCCGCCACGGCCAAGCAACTCCAGGCCGCCCTGTGGGGCTGTGTCTTGGAGTACCGCGGCCTGTACGCGCGGTGCGCCCACGTGGTGAAGCCCGAGCCCGCCAAGCTCCCATCCCAGGCATACGGGCAACGGTGGTGCCAGCTCACGGACCCGGCGCAATGCTTCGACGGGAAGGGGCGCAAGCTATGAAAACCCTATGGCGGTGCCTAGTCATCCTCGTCCTGTGGCCCATCTGGTACCCGCTTGCCCTGGTGTTCCTAGTTGCAGTATTGGCCGGCGGCGGTACCAGCAATCACAGCCGTATCCAGCTATGGCGACATTGCTGCTACCTGGCCATGGTGGTCCTGGGCGCGAGGGACACCGAATGATACCCACTACGGCGGAGCAAGCCCCTTGGGGATGCCCTCACCGAATCCCCGCTTATCCTGGCCGACATTGCCCGACTGGTGGGGGCCGACCGATGACCGGGCGCATCCCCATCGGGACCCTATGTCGGGTACTTGCAGCCTGTGACCCCTCCAGGGTGGGGGAACTGGTCACCGTGGTGGACTACCGGGAGGGCATGTACATATGTGATTCGATGACCGGGAGACCCCTGGGCGTGACTGCCGGCTACGTGATCGAGCCTGATCGGGACTGGGGCGCCCCCAAATTTGGGGCGTTCTACATGGCCGTCCCGGGCAGCATCGAGCCCCTACCACCCCCACCCAAAGCCCTGGACACCCCGCGCACCGTGGAGGCGAGTTAGTGCCCCTGTACGCTTATAGGTGTGTGGCCTGTGGCAGGGTGCTGGAGGACCTACGCACCTACCAGGACAGGGACCACCCCAAGCTGTGCCCGTGCCTCCGGGGACGTATGCTCCGCCAAGTATCCGCACCCCACGGCCACGTCCGCAACCCCGCGGCGCCCCGGAGGGAACGTGGTTGACACGTCATTACGGCTATACCTCGCCTACAACCAACGCAGGGCGGATGGAATCATTGCGGAAGCCGTGGCCAGGATACGGCGGGCGCGGCGTAATGATCGACCGGCTATGCTGCACAGATACAAGCAACGCCTGGTGGACGAATGCGTCCGCACCACTACCAAGGACCCGGGCCGGTGAGCCTCTACGTATACCGGTGCCCGGAGTGTCCCACCTGGGCCCCTCGCGTGTCCCTGTGTGAGGGCGCCCACCATACCCACCACCAGCCAATGCGCTGCATGGCCCACCCGTCCCCGGTGGCCATGGTGCTGGTGGAGGATTCGGCCAGCGTCCTCCTACCAATGGACCCGCGGGACACTGCCCCAAGCCTCGTGCCCCTCAAGGTGGAACACCTCCACCGTGCCGGCATCCTCCTCCCCGAGACCCAGGACGCCCTGGAGTGGCTGTACCGCCACCGGGCGCGCAATGGCTACGCCGAGGTGTTCTCCAAGGTACAGGGCAGGGTGTGCATGGACCTAGTGGCGTTTGCCCGGATCAGCCGGGCCAAGGCGGGGAAATGAAAGTCAAGCCATTGGACGCCATCCGCAAGGTGGCCCTGTACCGCAACCCCAAGTATGACTCCATGCAACTCCGGGACATCACCCACCACCAGGACCCGGACAATTGCCCCCTGGGTATGGGCTACGTCCGGGTCAGTGAGGTCCTGGAGGTCACGGTCCCGCCCCTCCCGCCGGAGGAGGTCACCGCCGGGCATTTGCGCGCCCTGTACGCCCTCAAGGCGGAGGCCCAGGCAAAGGCGGCCCAGGAGCTGGCAGTCATTGACCGGGAGATTGCGAAGTGTCGCGCCCTGCCGGCCCCGGAGGAGCCTGTGGACCGCTCCACCCCGCGCGGCGCCTACTACCCCCTGTGACCGCCCCCTCCCCATGAAACTCCTCGGGGGTAAATGGCGGGTAGCCCCAGCCCTCTCCCGCGCTATTTTGAACGACCTAGGGCAACATTCCCGGGAATTACTTGTGGAGCCCTTTATGGGCGGGTGTGCCATGACGGCCCATCTTGCGCCACACTTCGGGAGAGTCCTGGCCAGCGACCTACACCAGGACTTGCCACTACTTTTCGCGGCACTGCGGGACGGGTGGCAGCCCCCGGAGGCCGTGAGCCTGGAGGAGTACAAGTCCCTCCGGCACGTTGCCCCCTCCGCCCTGCGATGCTTCGCGGGGTACGCGTGCTCGTTCGGGGGGAAATGGTTTGGAGGGTACGCAAAGGACAACCCCGCCCAGGGCCGGTATTACGCGGGTGCGGGTGCGCGGGGGCTCGCCAAGGCCATGACGCTGGCCAGGGGGTTCCGGAATGTGGAATTCCGCCACGGGGCTTACCAGGACGTCCCCGTACCTCCTGGAGCCGTGCTCTACTGTGACCCGCCATACCGGGGCACCACGCCCCCCGGAGAGGGCTGGCCCTTCGACAGCACGGAATTCTGGGCGTGGGCCGGGCGCCAGCGGGCGCGAGAGGTCCGGGTGTACGTTTCGGAGGAGGCGGCCCCGCCGGGGTGGCGGCTCGTGGCGGAGGTCACACCCCACCAGGTGGCCATGCGGAGAGGCGGTAAAGCGCCCCTCGTGGAGCGGCTTTTTGCGTAGCCTGGGCACAACCATGACACACAAGGGGGCACAGTTACCCACCACGGCCCCCCACCTGACACCCTGCGAATAGCCCCAACCGGGGCGCCGGATTGTGTGCCGGGGTGCTGTGAACGGACTCTTAATCAGTAGGTCCCCCGTTCGAGCCGGGGACGGCCCACCAAATAACTCCAACGGGTGCGCATACTTAGGCAAAGTGTGACGCACCCCCTATTTACTCCTGGCACAGCCGTGGCACAGTAGGGCCATGGAAACACGCAACTGGTACCAGGTAATCGACACGGCCAACGGCACGGTGGTGGCGGAATTCCCCACCCACCGCCGGGCCCTCAACCACACCCGCAAGCTGGAGCCGGAGCCCACCAAACAGGGCCGGCTGACCAAGGACTGGCGTTACCTGATACAGCCCATCCCTAAGTCCTAACCCAGGGAGAACACCATGCCCCGCAACTACAAGCATGACGATTCCATCCGCCAGTACCGCGTCACCTGGCGGGACAGCCACCACAGCCACCACGCCTACACGGACACCATAGGCTCCGCCATGGCCCTGGCTGACGGCCTGGAGGGCAATCCCAAGCTGGCGGGCGCGGCCCATGACGTGACCGTGTACGCCTGGAACGGCCTGGGCTATGTCCAGGTCCGGGGAGGCTGATCCATGACCACCCGCCGCCCTCGCTACACCATGCCACCCCCGGGTGTATCCCCGGACCGTCCTCACCTCCGCCGGGAGGCCCACCCCCACGGCGGTAGCCTCTGGGTAGTCTGGTGGACACCCACCTTTCCTCACCATGTGGCCCGCGTGCTGGAGTGTGTCCAGCGCCTCCAGGCGCGCAACCTGGCGGTAACCGTTCGCTACGGAGACCCCCGCTAATGGCAACATACCGCACCCGCACCGCCAAGGACGGCACCGTCTCCGTCCAGGTCCAGGTCCGCAAGGCCGGTTTCCCGCCCCAGGGCGCCACGTTCCCCAACAAGCGCCTGGCCAAGGCATGGGCCGCGACCATCGAGGCCGCCATGGTGGAAGGCCGCCATTTCAAGGGCACCGAGGGGCGCAAGCGGACCATTGCCGATGCCATCGAGCGTTGGCGCGCCGAGGTCCTCCCCAGGATGCGCAATGGTGCCATGTACGGGTTCACCCTGGATTGGTGGATGAACACCCACGGCACCCGCAAGGTGGGCGAGGTGAGCCGGGGCTGGCTGTCGGACCAGCGCCTGGTGTTGCTCCAGGGCAAGTATGCCCGCGCCACCCCGGGCTCCAAGCGTTCCGAGGCGGCCGGCGAGGCCCCCCAGTACCAGCGCACCCCGGCCACCGTGAACCGCTACATGGCCGCCCTGTCCTCCGTGTTCGGCCATGTGTGTGGAGACTGGGAATGGCTCCAGCCTGGCGCCAACCCGTTCACCGGACTGTCCAAGCTCCCCGAGGGCAAGACCAAGGGCAAAGCCTATGCCGACCAGGCCCGCGCCAAGCTCCTCCAGGAGACCGCCAAGGACCCTCAGCTCCACACCCTCACCCTGGTGGCCCTGAGCACCGCCGCGCGTGCTGGGGAGCTGCTGGGGCTCACCTGGAGCCATGTGGACCTGGGTGAGACGGAAGGCCGGCTCATGTTCGAGGACACCAAGAATGGGGAGGCCCGGGTGGCCTGGGTGTACGGTGAGGCGCTCCTGGCCCTCAAGGTGTACCACGCCAGCCGGTTCCGGGATTGCTGGGGACCTACCGCGGAGCAACTGGCCACCCCAGTATTCCCCGGCCGCTGGTCTCACAAACACAAGCGGTATGGCCGTTACGATTACCTGCCCAGGCTCCATGAGGCGCTCCAGCGGGCCGGCCTCAACATGCCCCGGCCGTTCCATGCCCTGAGGCATACCGCGGCCACGGCGATGGCATCCCAGGGCGCCAACGCTCACCAGCTCAAGGCATTGGGTGGGTGGAAGTCCAACGCGGTAGACCGCTACGTACACCTTGCAGCACAGGACACCCGGGAGCTGGCCCAGCGGCACCAAGCGAAACTCACACAGGAGGGGAAGTAACCCTCACCTACATACAAGCAGTAGTCCACAGGGGCGTTTCCCCTGTAGACTAAGGTCATACAAGGTTAGTCCCTCCCTCCCTGGGGACTGCCACATAGGGGCCTGCCGGTCCTTACCCTTGGCCCAGGCTAACCCCCTGGGCCTTTTCTTTGGTACACTTGGCACGTGGTGGCCTTGGGGTGTCCAGGCCCGCAAGGGGTAGGGTCTGGTGCCTGATACCGACCATCTGACCTACCCGCCACACTCCCTCCCTGTACATCCTAGGTAATCCATGGTAGCGCGCTTGCGCGCGCCTACCTGTAGGACATGGGATTATTGTTATGCAGAAGTAGGGTACTTCTGGGATACCCCGGTATGTATAGGGTATGTACTACGTACATACATAGGTACATAGAGGGATACCCGGGTAATCCTAGGTATACCTAGGTACATATAGGGTAATAGTAGGGTGTACCCCGGCAACCCCGGGTTGCTTTTAGCATGGCCTAGGGTAGGGTGTCAATACCCTATGCAACAAAAAGAAAATAGATTGTGAAAGTGTGAACTGGATCACACTACACCACCGGGGGGAGGGTAACCCTTAGGAGAGGGAGGCCGTTAAACCACGGGGGTTACCACGATTCGCGTGTTTCTCCACAAATCGGACCCCCTGTATACCCATACAGTACTGTAAGATTTTCCGACAGTGTAAAGTAAACCTTACATTTACCCACCCTCCGGGGCTTGACAGGCGGGCCCGGCTATGGACCACCGGGACACCACGTATAGCGCACGGAGAGGGCCTAGGAGCGGCGCAGTACCCACCCGGTACCCTGGCCTAGGGTAGGGAGAGATCGCGGCTCCTGGGGCTTCTGGTGGGCCTTGGATGTGGCACGGGACTTGCTTGGGTATTGACACATCCGGGTCCCTGTGGGCCACCTGTGGGACCCACACCCCGGGCTCCCTGTCAAGGCCCCGCCGGGGACCACCCGGGAATTCTGTGACCCACCCCGCGGTAATCGCTGCACCGAAACAGGGCTTGACTCCTGGTCCCAGGTGTGCCTCCGCCATGCACCATAACAGGGGGCCCGTATACGCCACGGAGGAGCCCCAGGCCGGGCGCAGGAGTACCCCGCTACCTTGCCCTTGGGTAGGGCCCGAAGTCCGCCTATAAACGGCCTGTTATTGTCCAATCAGGGGAGGGTCTTGACAGGCATCCGGGAGTGTGCCCTGGCCCCTGTGTGGTCCCTTGCGGGGACCTTGGGTCCTGGGGCAGGATACACCCGAGTGGTCCCCGGGGAGGATTGGCGACGGTACCTCCTCCCTGGCCGGCGCCCTGGTGAGCCCCGGGGACCACTCCCTCCTTAGTGCCTCCGCAGGGCCCGGACCATCCGGCTCCACAGGGACACCCGCACCACTTGGGGAGTGGTGGCCTCCCGGGCCTTACCCCTTCGCTTGCGGATACGCTTGGGTGGGGCACCGATCACCCGCAGTCCCCGGAAGGGCTGCCACTCATAGCGCCGGGCTAGGTCATGGGTGACCAGCTCCACTATGGCCGCCTCCCCCTTGCGTGGGGCCGGCTTGTGACCGGTCACCCGGTACTTGGCCCCTCCGATGGTGACCGTGTTACCTACGGAAAAATCTTGCTTGACCCGCGGCGGGGCCTGTGTCTGGTGGTCCATCCTTATCGTCCTCCTGGTGAGTACGCCGGTATTATGCCCCCGCGGTTTCTAGGGGTATGTAGGACAGGCCATTATGTTTTGTAGGACAACGCCGCATCCCGAAGTGTGACGTGCCCCCAGGAGGGCCCCGGTAGTGTGGGAAGTGGGAGACGTGTCACACACAAGTCAGTAAGTCGGTGTATACTACCTACCCATGGACACCACGAAATACAGCTACCGAGTAGTCAACACCCAGACGGGCGGTCTGTGCTCCGAGCACAAGACGGAAGCCGCGGCCAAGCGGATGGTGGGGCGTCTGGTGGCGATGTCCAACGGCAAACTGACCCGCGCAGCATTCCGCGTGGAGCCCATCACCAAGTAAGGGAGCAACGCACATGCCCAAGCCAATCATTAAGCACCAGACCGCGGACGGCGTGGTCCACACCCGCCAGACGGCCCGCACCTACACCCACGTAATCATACGCACCTGGGACGCCGGACAGCTGGTGTGCAACTGGGTGGGCCGTCCAGACCTCGTGGCTGGTGCGCTCGCTGCCGCTGCCAAGCTGTACCCCGAGTGCCAGCATACGGCCGAGCCCATCAACGGCGGCCATCGGGAGGTCCTGGACATCGTGGCCACCCTCCACGCCCGGCGCGGCGCCTAACCCCACACCAATAAACGGGGGCGCCCGCGGCCCCCGAGGGAGTAACCAGCCAATGATCCTGCGCGCAAAATCCCCGCTGTTCCACGCCGCCCTGTCCCGCTTGGGACAGGACCCGGACCCAATCGCCACCGCGCTCCTCCTGCGGGACGTGTTCCCCAACGCGAGCCCCAAGGATATAGAGGCCGCCATACGGGAGACGGCGGTGACGTTCCATTGTGCCGGGGTGGTTCCGGCGGAAAGGGGCACCGCATGAGCACGGACACCGAGAAGGCGCAGCAGCCGCCCACTGGGTTCGTCGCAACTTGTCGCTGTGGCGCGGTCGTAGGTGCCATGGACTCTGAACGTACCGAGCGTTCTGACATGAGCCGGTTGTTAGGCAGATGGCTTGCGGCAGGCTGCACCGTTGCGCCGCGATTCGCCGGAACATGGTCCGAAAGTATCGAGGCGTGTAAATGCGCCGCACGGAGCCAGCCATGAGCACGAACACCGAGAAGGCGCGGCGATTGGACAATTTCAACGTGCGTGTGCTGTTCGACAATCTTTCGGAGCTTCGCCGCGTCAGTCGCTTCTCGTCGCATAGAGACGCGATCACCGAGATAGAGCAATACATGATCGTCATCGCCTCCGACCTCGCCCGCGCCAAAGAGCGGGAGAGGGGGTTGGCGAAGCAAGTCGCCGCGCTTTCGGCAATCGACGAGCAAGGTATTGGCCACGATGACGCAGTTGCACTCATCGCGCATCACGTCCACAGGATCCAGGTTCTTTGTGATGCGTTCGGCTATGACCCTTCCGAATGGTTGCATGACGAAGTGGCAAATGACGCCGCCCTCAACGCGAAGGGGCGGGAATGAGCGCGCAGTCGCTGAACCGGCTCTTGGCCGAGGCGGTAGTGCTGGCCGGTGGCGAGCATCAGTGCGCAGTGCTCGGCCACAACTGGAAGTCCATCGGTGGCCGTGCGTGTCCGTTCGGCGAAGGCTGCGGAAATTCGCAGGCGGTTCACGAATGCGAATCATGCGGCGACGTTGACTATGGCGAGCGCGCTGGCGAACCAGGGTTCGACTACTGCGCCGATACCAATTTCGACTGCGGCAACGCCGCCCTCAAGCGGGCCGGGGGTGAGGGATGAGCCGGGCGGAGTTTGGTATCCTCCGGTGTACCGCGGGCCTCGCCGACCGCCCGCCGTGCCGGTGTGAGCTGTGCGTCTTGGAGGGGCGTCTGGCGGCAACCGATAGGCGCCAGTCAGGGGACAAAACTGTGACGGCCATCACTCAAGTAAGGGCCCAGATAGCCGATACTCTCTACAACACGGGGCCAATGTCGGACCCCAGGGAGACGAAGATGACCAACCATGAAATGTTCAACCCGGCGGCCCAGGATGGAGTCCTGGTGTGGGTGGGCCTGCGCATGGTCCCGGTGTCGCTGGTCCTGGCCGCGGTGTTCGCTTGGCTGTCGTGAGCGCCTATCGCAATGCCGTGGAGGACATGCTCCGCGAATGGGACCGGCTGGATAATGCCCGCCGTCATCGCCTGTGAGCCGTCCCCGAGGTACCGCGGTGTCCATCATGGAGGAGGGGAGTCCGTGCTCCCCTTGCCTCCATGCCAAACGGTGTGCCTCCCGGCTCTTGGCCTGTGAGGAATTTGTCCATTATGTGAGTACCCCCGGCTCCGCCGTCTGGCAGGGGCCCACCACGCGGGACTATGACAGGGTTCCCTCCCGTGCGGTTTATGCTAAGGTCCATGCCCACCACCCAACTAAGGCGGAGACGGCATGGCGCAGGGACGGAAGGGCAAGAATCACAAAGCACGGCGAGCCCTAGTAAAGCCCACCACCCTGACCAAGGCCCAGTCCCAGCTTTGGGACGAAACGATAGAGGCACAGTCCGCCTCCTGGTTGGTCCCCGGGATGGAGCCCCTACTACACGCCTACGTCGTGAGTGCGTGTTACCTCCGGGTCCTGTACAACAAGCGTGAGGTGGCCATCGCCGACCCGGACTCCGGGCCTAAGGACATCACGGCCTATGACGTGGCGATAGGCGCGGAGGTGCGTAACGTCGCCATGTTAATGACCCGTCTCCGCCTGACCCCGCAGTCACGGCAGGACCGGAGTGAGGCGAAGGACCGACCCCTAGCCCCGTGGGAGGACTTCCCCCAGGATGACGGAGACACCGCTTGATATACGGTAACGCCCCCGGCGCCCGGCCCCTGCCACCGTGGAGTAAGCGGGCCCGGCGCAATATCCGGTGGCTGGAGCGGCACTGCTACATCCCGGACGGCCCCAAGGCCGGACAGCCCCTCCGGCTAACCGACTATCAAAAGGCCCAGTTCCGTTGCCTGTACCAGTGGGAGGACCGGCTACCCCGCCACTTCATTTGCAGTGAAGGGCGCAAGAATGCCAAGACGGCCAAGGCGTCCATGATTGTGCAGTTACACACAATCGGCCCCGAGGCGCGCAAGTACCAACAAGTGGTGACCACCGCCCGCGTCAAGGATCAGGCGGCCATCACCTACCACTACTGCGCGAACAGCATTGAGGCCAGTCCCACGTTGTCCGCGGTGGTGGAGCTGCGCGAGCACCGCAAGGAATACGCGGTCCAGGAGCTGGGCACCCGCTACACCGCGCTGTCCCGGGACGCTAAAACCAAACTAGGCGGGTCCCCGGCGGTGGCCGTGCATGATGAGGTGGGCGCCATCGAGGGCCCCACGGACAAACTGATAGACGCCATCGAGACCGGCATGAAGGCGCACACAAGCCCCTTGTCGGTGTGGATCAGCACCCAGGCCGCGAATGACGGCGACCTATTCTCCCTGCTGATAGATGACGCCCTGCGCCGCCCTGACGATGAGGACGTTATCCTGTTCCTGTCGGTGGCCAGCAAGGAGAGGGAGGAGGGCGTCCCCGAGCTGGGCAAGCCCCCGGAGGCGTGGGCCACCCCGCCGGACCCGGCATATCCATTCAGCGACGCGGCCCTGTACGCGGCCAACCCGGAGGCGGGTGTCCTGTGCAACTTGGAGGAGTTGCGGAAGGACGCACTAAAGGCCCGGCGGCTCCCGTCATTTGAGCCCACCTACCGCAACCTGACGCTAAATCAGCGGGTGGAGCAGTCGGCGCTGTTTGTCTCGCGGCCCCTGTGGAACATCCGGGCCAAGCCGGGACTGGCCCTACCACCCAAGGGCGTGCCCATCTACCTGGGGCTGGACCTGTCCAGCGTGGGGGACCTGACGGCCTTGGGGGCGTGCTGGGAAACCAAGGAGGAGCCGGGCATCCTCAACCTGTGGGCGCAAGCGTGGCTTCCCCAGCACGGCCTTGGGGAGCGGTCTCTCCGTGATAAGGTCCCATATGACACGTGGGTGCGACAGGGGCACCTCCAAGCCGTCCCCGGTAAGGCAATCGACTACCCCACGGTGGCCACCTACGTGCGCCGGCTATGGCAGGAGCGCACCGTGGCCAAGGCAGGCTTCGACCGTTGGGGCTGGGCCCATTTCCAGGATTGCCTCCGCGAGGCCGGCATGGCCAAGCCCACCCTAGAAAACTACTGGCTCCCTATCGGCATGGGCTCCGCGTCTATCACGCCCATCCTGAGGGAAATGGAGACCCGCATCCTGGGTGGTGGCTTCTGGCACCCAAATAACCCGGTGCTGAACATGTGTGCAGGTAATGTGGTGGCCCAGGGTCCCGACAACGCGCGCACCATGGCCAAGAAACACCCCAGGGCCCGGATAGATGCCTTCGTGGCCGTTGCTATTGCAGTCGGCGCATGGTTAAACTCGCGTCGGACTCCTCCTACATCCTTGGAGATTCAACTGATATGAATGCCGCCCGCACCGCCTTTTTCAACTACATGCACAGGGCCTTTGGTTTCGTACAGAAGGCCCTACAAGAGGCCACCCCACAGACCTACGGGGAGCCGGAGGTGGTGCTGTACGAGGAGGAGGAGCACGCGGAGGTTCGCCTTTATGCTGACATCATGCCGCAGATGTATTGCGAATGGCTGGGCATGGGAGTGTCGGATGTGGGCTTTGCCCGCGCCCTGGACCGCATCCCGAAGGGATACCGCGCGGTCCTGCGGATCAATAGCAACGGCGGGGACGTAACGGTGGGCGTCGCCATCGCGGCCCGCGTCGCGGACGCCAAACTCCCGGTGGTCATTGACGGGGTGGCCGCGTCCATTGCGTCAGTGGTCGCGGCAGCCAGCCCCCACGTGACCATGAAGCCCGGTACTACGGTCATGCTTCATAACCCCTGGTCATGTGTCTGTGGCAACGCCCGCGCCTTGCGTGCGGAGGCCGGTGTCCTGGACACCCTGCGGGAGGCCATGCTGGACATCTACCACGGCAAGACGGGAGAGGCGTTCCCCCGTGACTCCTGGACCAAGGCCCTGGATGGCACGGACGGGGCGGATGGTACGTGGTGGACCGGCGACCAAGCGGTCTCCCTGGGATTCGCCGACGTATACGAGAAGTCCGCGCCGCTGGACAAGGAGAAGGCCAAGGCCCTCCTGGACGCCCGGCGCACCGTGGCCGCCCTGACGGGCGTCCCCCTCCCCAAATCTCTGGAGCTGGAAACCGAGGAGCCCACGCTCCCCGAGCCGGCCCCAACCCCGCAGCCGGTCGTGCGTGATCCTGCGGGCGCGAAAGTCCTGGCGCCGTCAGTGCGCGTCAGCAACCGGCCCGGCGCCTTTCGCATCCCCCGCTAATCATCCATCAACACATCGAGGACCTATGAACCTGCAAGCAATCATTGCGCGCCGGAAGGCCATCGCGGAGCGTCTGGCCGCCCTGGCCGGCATCGTCGAGACCGAATCGCGCACCCTCACGACCGAGGAAGTCAACGAGATTACCACGCTGGAAGGCGAGGATGCGGCCCTGAACGAAACCCAGGGTGTCCTGGAGCGTCAGGCGGCCCGTGTCGCGGCCCAGGCCGCAGCCCAGGCCGAGCCGGCCCGCCCCCGTGGCGTCGCCCCGGTGGCCATCCCGGCGGCCCCGACCGTCCTCCGTACCACACGCGAGCAGCGCAACGGCGATGCCTTCCCAGGACAGTCGTTTGCCCGCCTCCAGCTCGCCCGCCTCCGTGCGGGTCTGGCCCTCAAGCGTGGCGAAGTACTCAACGTGGCCGGTCTCATGGCTTCGCTGTACCCCAACCGTCCCGAGCTGGCCCAGCTCGCCGCGGCCCACACCCGCCGTCTGGCTGCTGGTGTCGAGGGTGGCGCCATCCTCTCCGGTGAAGCCGGTGCGGAACTGCGGGCCTTGGACGCGGAGTACACGGGGGACTTCATCGAGTACCTGCACGGCAAGACCCTGTTTGACCAAATGGGTTTCCGCCGCGTCCCGGCTGATGTTCGCATCAAGGGACAGGATGGCGCCTTTGGTGGCGGGTTCGTCGGTGAGAAGCGCCCTATTCCGGTGTCCATCGGCAGCTACAGTTCAGTGGACCTCTCCCGCCTCAAGGCGGCCGGTCTCACGTACCTGTCGCGCGACCTGATCGAGCGCAGTGCCCCGGCCGCGGAAATGCTGTTCCGTGACGGACTGGTCAAGGCCCTCTCCAAGGCGGTGGACACGCTGGCCTTTTCGGCCACGGCGGCGTCCAACAACATCGCCCCGGCCGGTCTCTTGAACGGCATCACCGGTCAGGCGTCGGCGGGTGGTTCCCTGGAAAACCTGTACACGGACCTCGCGTACCTCACGGGCGTCCTGGTGGCCGGGCTCAACGCGGATGGAGACCTGAAGTATGTCTCCAATCGCACCCTGGCAAACCAGATTGCGCACCTCCTCAGTCCGCTGGATGGCCAGCCGGCATTCCGCGGACAGGTGACCATGAACGGTGGCGTACTCAACGGTCTGCCCTACGTGACCGGGGACAACGTGGCGTCTGGTAACTTGCTCCTGATCAAGCCCAGCGATGTGTGGGTGATCGACGATAGCGGCATCAGTGTGGCCCTGTCGGAAGATGCCACCATCGAGGCCGACGACTCGCCGACCGGCGAGGGTGTCACCCCCACGGCCCAGTCGGCGAGCATGGTCTCCATGTTCCAGACGGACATGGTGGCGATCAAGGCCATCCGGGATGTCAACTGGCAGTATCGCCGCACCTCCACCATCGTGACGGCGCGTGTCCACACCGCCAGCTACGACGGCGTGGCGGCGACCGCCTAATAAGCGGCACGGCCAGTGTATGGCATGGGGGCCCCTAACAGGGCCCCCATTCTCCAGGGCAGGTAAACAGGGCACTCAATGAAAATCCTAGGCTTTCACGTCCCATTCACCCAGCGACAGGCGGCCCTCCCGCGGCTGAAGCGTGTCCCGCCGACCATCGAAATGGTGGGGGACTACGGCGGCACGTGGCGGACCATTTTCGACTGGCGCCCTGGGGCATGGCAGCAACACGACGCCCAGACCGCCACGGGTGACGTGGCAGAGGGCACCAATACCGCGATTGTCTATGCCTGCATCCGCCGGGTGGCGGGGGACATCGGCAAGATGGGCGCATGTGTCAAGCGTCTGGTCTCGGGCATATGGCAGGAGGGGGAGCACCAACTGTGGAGCCGCCTTATCCGCCGGCCCAACCGTTTCCAGACCTGGGGCCTGTTTATCAAGTCCTGGGTGTACTCCCTCCTCCTGGCCGGTAACGCCTACGTGGTCAAGCTCTACGGGCGTAACGGCACGGTGGAGGAGCTGATTGTCCTGGACCCGTCCCGGGTTACCCCGATGATTACCCCGGACACCGGGGAAGTCTGGTACCAAGTATCCAAGGAGCCCTTGGCTAAGATCACGGAGGACACCTTCTACATTACCGCGGCGGACATGATCCACCACCCCTATATGCCGCTGGGGCACCCCCTCTTGGGCTGCCCGCCCTTGTCGCGGGCCATCACGGCCAGCCGGGCGCGGGAGGGCGTGGTGTCTAACTCCGCATCCCTCACGGAAAACGGGGCGGTTCCCCCACTCGTGATTACCGTCCCGGAGGGCACCCCCTCCGAGCAGCGCCGTACCATCGCGGACACGTGGCGCAACATGCCCAAGCACCGGGCCGCCGTGGTGGATGCATCCATAAAGGTGGATCAGCTCATGGCCAAGTACGTGGACAACCAAGCCGCGGAGATTGCCGAGTTGGCCGCGGTGGACGTGTGCGCCGCGTTTGACGTGCCCCCGTGGAAGGTGGGATTGGAGCCGGCACCGGCCGGGGACATTGAGGCCCGCCAGATTGCCTACTATCAGGACACCCTCCAGTGGATTGTCGAGGACATCGAGGAGCTCCTGGACCACGGCTTGGGCCTGCCCACCGACACGGCCATAGAATTCGACGAGGCCAACCTCCTGCGCCTGGACAGCAAGACGCGGGCTGAGGTGGACGCCATCCTTATCAAGGGCGTGGCCGCGCCCAACGAGCTGCGGCGCAAGTGGTCCCTTCCTGCCGTCACGGGAGGGGATGATGTGTACATGCAGCAACAAAACTGGTCCCTGTCCGCGCTACAGAAGCGCGACGCTGCCGGGCCCCCGCCGGCAGGCGGGCAGCCAGCCCCAGGCGCCAGCACCGACCCGGCGCCCAAGGAGGACCCGGAGGACGGCGACGATGACTCGCCCCAAGACCGCGTGGCGCCCTACGGCGGCCAGTGGCGGGCGGAGGATGCCTACCCACACCACGGCGTCTTGGTCCGTCACAAGCGTGCCTTGTGGGCCCGGGTGTGGCGTCCCGGGGCTGTCTTGGGTGGCACCCCCGACACCCACCGGGCCTATGACCCAGGGGAGGAGATTGGCGCGGAGCCGGGCACCGAGGCCGGCGCCATGTACTGGGAGCTGGTAATCCGCGGCTCCCGCCGCACGGCCCAAGCAATGGACGTGGAGGAGTAAGGTCGTGCAAATCGTATCACTCGAATTGCTCAAGTCCGTCCTGAACATCACGCACAGTGCACAGGACGCCCGCCTTACCTACCTCGCCAACATTGCGGAGGGAGAGATACTGGCTTATTGCTCCCTGGGCTCCATGGAGGACTTTTACGCGGCTTTCGGGGAGGAGGAGATTACCCGGGCCGCCCTGGTACAGGCCGTCCTGTACGTGGTGGACCGGCGTTTCCACGGGGACAACGTGACGGTGCGCGGCAATCCTCACGTCATGTACACCCTACTGAAGTTCCAGGCTCCAGGTGTGGATGCAGGGAGCACCGACTAATGGAGCACTACAACGCCAACGATCTGTGCGAGCCCTTCTATTTCACCCGCCCCACGCGGGTGACAGACGGGGCGGGCGGATTCACGGAGACGGACGTCCGCAACCCGGCCAATGTGTCCCTGTTCCACTATGCCAAGGTCCGCCCCCTGCGCGGAGCGGAGCGGCTTGTGGGAGACGGGCTGGCGTCCGTGTCCGAGGTGCTATTTGTGGTCTACGCGGCCCTGGGCATCCAGACCACGGACACACTGGTACACAACGGGGTGACGTACAACATCCGCCGGGTGTCCCCGGTTACAGCCCAGTCCGTGTTCCAAGAGCTGGAGGCGGTGGCGGGGGAAGTGCTGTGATAAAACTAAGCCTCAGGCACGCGGGTATTGACGGCATGATAAGGGCCCTGGAACCGGCCCCACATATCAAGTACGCGAAGGCCGCGGCACGTACCGCCTTCTACCGATTCGCCGCGGAGACCCGTGACAAGCTGCGGAGCGCCACGCCCCGCGGGGCTACCGGGAACCTCAAGCGGGCCACCAAGGCCAAGTCAATGGCGGGGGGCGGGGCCAAGGTGTATATCTCCCGCGACGGGTCCACCAGCGGCCGGGGGTATCACTCCCATATCGTGGAGAAGGGCACCAAGGCACGCCGCACGAAAAAGGGCGCGAGCCGCGGCACCATGCCGGCGGCCAACTACCAAGAGCCCATCCTCCAGCAGGCGCGGGGGGACTTCGACAGGAGCGTGGTCAAGCGGCTGGAGGCAGCCCTCCGCGCGCGGCTGATTGCCGAGATTCGTAAGGCGCGCAGCAAATGAACGCTACCCTACACGCAGCCATAGTGAACGCCTTGGCATCGGCCTTGGCCCCTGCCCAGGTGTACAGTCAAGTCCCCCAAGACGCCACCATGCCCTATGTGCTGGTGGCCGAGGCCAGCGGGGACCAGTGGGACACGTCGGACAGCGACGGAGGCCGGGTGGCCATTGAGGTGACCGTGATAAGCGGCTACCTAGGCACCCGTGAGGCCCTGGTCTTGGCGGACGCGATCCGCAGCACTCTTGGTCATGGTGAGGGGCTGGACCTGGAGGGGGCCGCCACCCTCGTGGACCTGTGGACCAGTCAGCCCTCCACCGACATTTTGGACGACGGTCGCACCACCCGGGCAATGGTGCGGGTGACCGTCTTGTTAGATGACATTGCCCCGACTACCGCGTAACCAACTGGAGTAACCAAAATGCCTGCCGTTTCCGGCCGAAAGGTCCTCGTGTACTACACCCCGCCGTCCTCCACGGAGGAGGTGGCCGTGGGTGCTCTCAAGTCCAAGTCAATCTCAATCAACAAGGAGCCAATTGACAGCACCACGGATGACGACAATGGATTCCGCGCCTACCTGGATGACGTGGACAGTCTCCGGTCCTGTGACCTCAAACTGTCCGGCCTCCTGAAGGACATCACCCTCCTGGCCCGTTCGGAGAATGAGGAAACCCTATCCATGCGCTTCGTGGTACCGGGCGTGGTGGAAATTGAGGGGTCATTCAAGTTCACGGCGGCCGAGGTGGCCGGGGAGCTGGAGGACGCAACGTCCTTCGATTACTCCTTTGGCTCCTCCGGTGCCTTCACCATCGGGGCCCCGGCCTAATGGCCCGCCAGACGGTGCACGCGGTCACGGTGCTGGGGGAGGTGCTTAACCTCCCCCTCACCTTCGGGACCCTCAAGGCATTCCGGGATGCCGGCATCCTACCCTCCGCGGTCATTCGCCCCAACGCCTTGGTGGATGAGGTGGCGTCTGTGGTGACCCTGGTCACCGTGGCAAAGGTGTGCGGCCGGGCCGTGACGGAGGACCAAGTGGTGGCGTCCGCGCGTATGGCAGACCTCCGTAACGAGGCCACCCGCACCCACACCGCCCTGGTGCTCATGTTTGGTCCTGAGGAGACCCCGGAGCCCCCAAAAGAGGAGCCCCAGACCACGGCGACGTAGCCCCGCCGGACCTGTGGGCGGTGGTGCGTGACGCCTACAGACTGACGGTGGCGCATTGGAAAATCCCGCCGTCTGAATTCTGGGGCATGACTCTAGAGGAGTTTTGGTGGCTACAGGCGGACTCCTTGGAGCAGGCACGCAAAACCAGCGGCGCCATGACCAAGGCGGAGTTGGACGAGCTAGATGCATGGTTCGAGGACAATAAGGTGAAGTATGGCCGGAACAGATGACATCCTCCTTCGCGTAGGCGCGGACGTTTCCGACCTTAAGCGCGGATTGGCCGACGCTCGCAAGGAGACCCTGGACACCGGCAAGGTAATGGAGGACCTGAAGGGCAAGCTCTTGGGCGTCGCGGGCGTCCTGGGGCTGGGCCTGGGATTCACCAAGCTGGTGGGGGAGGCCCTGGAGTTTGCGGACTCGGTACAGAAGGCCGCGGACCAGACGGGCATGGCAGCGGAGGAGCTGCAATTCCTGCGATATGCCGCGGACCAGACCGGCAGCAGTGTGGACGGCATCACCTCCCTGGTGGGGAAGATGCAAACCCAACTGGTGGAGGCGGCCAAGGGTAATAAGGAAATTTCCCAGGCCGTGGCGGAGCTGGGGCTGGACCTGGAGGAGCTACGGTCCCTGTCCCCGGACCAGCAATTTAGCGCCATCGCGGAGGCCATTGCCCAAGTGGCCGACCCTGGCGAGCGGGCCGCCTACGCCGTGGAGCTGTTCGGCAAGTCTGGTAAGGAGGCATTGCCCCTTATTCAGACATTTGCGGAAGGGCAGGAGGAAATAAGCGCGAATTTTGAACGCATGGGCGGGCCGGTGTCCGCCGATGCCATCAAGGCGGTGGACGATATGGGGGACGCGGCGGGTACCGCGGCCTTGGGTATCAAGTCAGCAGTGGTCGAATTGCTGGCCATGGTGGCGCCGGCCATCACAGCTGGCCTGCAAGGGCTTACCACCCTTATCGGCGCCCTCCGTGGTGAGGCCGAGCCGGCCGCGGACTCGCTGGAGGCCATGAATGCCAAGCTGGTGAAACTCATTTCCACCCAGCAAAAGAATGCAGTCACTACCAACTTCGGCATGGGACTGTCGCTGCCCACGGACCCGCGGGCAGCCGCAGCGCTGCAAAAAGAGATAGACACCCTCAAGCTGGAGATTGAGACGAAAAAGGCCCTGCTGGCCTTGGGGCCTATCGAGCACGCCCAGGCCGCGCAAGAGCTGGCGGACATCGTGGTGGTGGATGAGGCCCGCGCGGCGGCCCTGGAAAAGGAACGGATTTACCAAGAGCAACGCGCCATCATGCTGGACGCCGCCCGACGCGCGGAGCTGGATGCCACCCAGACCCACATAGATGAAATGGTGCAGGCGTATATCGACGCCTCCGCCATCACGACGGACATGGAAATGGCGACTCTGGATGAGTCCGCCCTGTACCACGCACAAACGTGGGACCAGAAGGCCGGCAATGTGGCGGAGTCCCTTACCGCCATGACCGCCGGGGTGGCCCGGGAAAACAGGGCTATGTTCGAGATCAATAAGGCTGCGGCTATGGCCAGTGCGGTGGTCAACACTGCCCAAGGCGTCACCAAGGCACTGGCCGCATACCCCCCGCCCCTGTCGTTCGCCATGGCGGCGGCCCAAGCGGTGGCCGGCGCCGCCCAAATTGCGGCAATCAGCAAGACCAAGTTCGGCTCCGGCACTGCCCCGAGTCAGGCGGCCACCCCGGCCACCCCGGTGGCGCCAGTCGGTGGTGGTGGTGGCGGGAGCGGGGGCTCACCGACTGGCGGGGTACTCCGTCTTGAGGGCGCGGGCCCTGACGCCCTCCTTACCCCGCGCATGGTCAAGACACTGGTGGAACGGGTTTCAGAGCACGTCCGCGACGGCGGCCGGGTGGAGTGGGCATCGTGAGTATTTATATCTCCTCCGGTGTCCTTATCAGTGGCTCATCCGGGGACTTCCGCGAGGACGGGCCCCTCATTGGCTACCGGACCCGCATCACCTTCGACAACATCACGGCCGACGAGGAGGAGGTGGGCTTCCCAGTTACCAACCTATCCAATGAGACCACGTCGGAAATGTGGAAGGGCACGAGCACGGACCCGCAGTACATCACCGTGGACTTGGGCGCGGCCCTCCAGTGTGATTACATCGGCATCGCCCGGCACAACCTGGGCAGCACCGGAGCCACCATCCAGGTGGAGGTGTCCAGCGACGGAGCCACTTGGGACGAGCACGCGGACGCCATCGCGCCCACGGATGACTCGCCACTGATGCAGCGTTTCGACAGGGAGGCTCACCGCTACTGGCGCCTCGCCATCACCCCGGGCAGTGAGGCTCCGGAAATGGCCGTCCTGTACCTGGGACTTGTCATGGTGTTGCAGCGGAACATCTACGGCGGGCATACGCCGATCCGCTACAGCTACGAAAACACCTCCAGCGTGGGCATATCGGAGTCCGGGCAATTCCTGGGGGCTGTCGCGCGGCGGGCCAACCCCACCACCCAGGTGACCCAAAAGAATCTCACAGCGGCCTGGGCCCGCAGCCACATGGCCCCGTTTCTCAAGGAGGCGGTGGGCATGGGCACCACGGCCCGGCGCATCCCGTTTTTCTTCGCGTGGCGGCCGACCTCCTACCCGCTGGAGGTAGGATTCGGGTGGATTCCCCCAGGCTCCGCGCCCACCCTCACTAACCAAGGCACGGGCGTGGCCCTCATGGACGCGGCCTTCTCATTCCAGGGCGTGGTATGACCGACGAGGCCATAACCCTGGTGGAGATTGACATACCCCGGTGTTCCCTGACCTACGGGACCTCCCCCTGTACGGCCGCCATCGGGGTGACCGGGGATGTCAAGTGCTATAACGTGATCCGCACATGCCAGGACCGCGCCAACTTCACGGCGGGGACGTTGACTCTACGCCTGTGCCAGCCCACGCCAAACTTGCCCTATGACGCCCTGGCCAACATCACCAGCGTTACCCCATCGTCACCAAAGCTCGACCCGGGGCGGAGTATGGGCGTCCGCGGGAGCGTGACGGTCTCGTGTATGGACCACCCCAGCGGGGACTCTTGGATAGACAAATACCTGGGGGATAGGGGCTTCGATCCCTTCACCCGCGGCACCTTCTGGGGCAAGTTACGGGCGCGTATCCCGAGCATGGACGGTTATCCCTTGCGCGTCCTGCGCGGCACGGTGGGGCAGGACCTTGCCGACATGTACACGGAGCACTACTTCATCACGTCGGCCACTATGGACGGCCACGGGATCACGATTCAGGCAAAGGACGCTCTCTACTTTTGCGACGCCAAAAAGGCCCAGTGTCCCCTCCCGAGTACGGGGCGGTTGTCCTCCGCCATCGGTACCGGGGTGGGCATCACTGTGGACCTTCTGCCCACCGGCATCGGGGACTCAGAGTATGCGGACACGGAGACCACCGAGGGTGCCGGGTGGGTATGCCTCTCTAACAAGGAGGTAGTGTCATATACCCGCGTGGCTGACACCCTCACCCTGACAGGCCGTGCCCTGTTCGGGAGCACGCTCCAAGAGCACGACGAGGAGGCCACGGCCCAGGCCGTTAAGGTGTTCGACAGCCAAAGCGTGGCGGATATTGTGTACGAGCTGCTAGTGGACTACACCCCGGGGATAGACGCGGCATGGTGCAACCTGCCCGCGTGGCAGGCGGAGGCGGATAGCTACATCGGCCACCTGTACACCAACGTGATAGCGGCGCCCACCGAGGTAAACAAACTCATAAACGAGCTGATCGAGCAGGCGGGCGTTACTCTGTGGTGGGACCCGGCGGCACAGGTGGTGCAGTTCCGCAGCCTCCGCCCCGTAGACGCGGAGGCCACCCTCCTGACGGAGGACGTGGTTATCGCGGAGAGTGTCCAGGCCAAGGAGCAGCCGCAGTTACGCCTGTCGGAGTCCCTGACCTATTACGGTATCCGGGACGTGACCAACCGCACCGACAAGGAGCCCAACTTCGCGGGGCAGGTGCTTGAGGTGGACGCGGACGCGAACCTCGATTACAACGACCTGCCGGCCTACGGGAAGGTATTCTCCCGCTGGATCACCATTGACAACCGGGCCGCAGCCGCGCGGCACAACGAAATGAAGCTATCCCGGTTTCGGGACCCACCGCGGGAGATTACCTTCGCGCTGTGGGCGGCACGGGGCAGCATCCCCGAGCTGGGGGACGCGGTATCCCTGCGGCATTTCCTGTTCCAGGACACGGAGGGGTCCCTAGAGGCGGTCCCTGTGATTATCACGGAGCGGGAGCGCCGGGAGGCCATGGCCCACTACACGGCCCAGGAGATTCGCTTCTCTGACGGGTTCACCCCGGGCAGCGATCGTGACGTGTTCATAGACGTGGACCGTTTCAACCTCAATTTGCGGACGCTGTACGATTCCCTGTACAGCTCCGTCCCGTACGGGGGCACCGTTCGCTTCTACCTGTCCCCCGGTGCATGGATCGGCGGGCAGGTGGATGGCCAATTCTCCCTGGTCGTGGGGGACTGGGATGACACCGCTGTGACCTTGGAGCTGTACGTGGGTACCGCGGAGAGTGCGGACGCCAACATATTAGGGCGGGGTGGTTATGGCGCCGGGTACCCAGGGCCCAGCACCGGGCAGGATGGCAGCGGCGCCCTGTACACCCGTTACCCCATCACGGTCTACCTCTACGGGGACATCGGCGGTGGTGGCGGCGGTGGTGAGGACGCAGTGGGGACAGACATCCCCTCCGGTACCTTCTACACCCTGGGAGGCGGTGGCGGTGCCGGGTTCAATGGATACGACACCTCAGGGGACCGCATCGGCGCCCCGGGTGGCCTGCAAGGTGGGGAGACGGGCGGCACGGCCTTGGGTGGGGACGGGGGCGCAGACCTCGGCCACACAGGCGGCGACGGCGGCAACCTGGGACAGGATGGCAGTTTCGCGGAGGGCGGTGGCTTGGGCTACACGTCCGCGGGGGTGGCCATTGACGGGGTTAGTTACATTACGTTCGCGGTGGCCTCCGGG
>Ga0315912_10001014_pt1 | contig 38667 bp, 31 predicted proteins | sample VfabasoilMG_FD_204469 | JGI IMG/M metagenome (GOLD analysis project Ga0315912, IMG submission 204469) | Garden soil microbial communities collected in Santa Monica, California, United States - V. faba soil | ecosystem: Environmental > Terrestrial > Soil > Garden | place: USA: California... | reverse complement strand
TCCTTGCGCGTGACCGCGGTGACCTGGTGGTCCTCGATCTGGGCGCCGACCGCGCTGGCCTGCCCGCGCGCTAGCTTTTGAAACTCCGTGCCGTGAATGTCGGGCACGCCCAGATAATTGCGCAGCTGGGCCCAATGCATGGCCGTCTTGTCCTGCCCGTAGACCACCGCCGATAGGCCATTTTTGGCCAGAAACAGCGCGGCACTGAGGCCGCCTGGCCCGTCCCCTACGATCACCACATCCATGTGTTTGCTCCGGTTACTGTCCGGCCCCCTGCGTAGCGTTGCCGGGCTCGGGGAGCAACCTCGGCGCTCCAGATCTGCGGCTGCGCCCGTGGATCCGCCCCCTGCGCCGGCCAGGCAGACCGGGCCCGGTTGAAAGCGTGCGCCGCCGTGTCCCGTGGCAGACTCCGGTGCATGCGAGAGGCGCGCCCGTGAGCAAGGCGTTCACCAAGGAGGACGCGGCGGCGGACGAGGTCGTGGTGCCGCCGCGAGCCCCGCTGCCCGACGGTGTGCCCAACTACGTCACGCCGCGCGGCCTCGAGCTGTTGCGCGCCGAGCGCCAGGCGCTGGAGGTGGCGCGCTCGGCGCTGCGGGACGCTGCCGACGCGGCTAGCGGCAGCGACGCTGCGCGGCTCAGCGCGCTCGGTGCGCGCCTGTTCGAGGTCGAGCGACGCATCGCCTCTGCCCAGTGCGTCGAGCCGCCACCGGGCGCCGCCGCCGTCGTGCGCTTCGGCTCCCGCGTCACGTTACGAGATGGCGCGGGTCGCGAGCAGCGCTACCAGATCGTCGGCGTCGATGAGGCAGAGCCGAGCTCGGGCAAGATCGCCTTTCTCTCTCCGCTCGCCAGGGCGCTGCTCGGCGCCGAGGTCGGCGACAGCGTGCGGCTAGAGAAACCCGGCGGCGCCCGGGAGCTCGAGGTGCTCGCGATCGAGTGACGCCGAGCTAGGGTCTAGGCGACTTTCGCCTGCCAGCCGGAATACCAGGGCGCGATCTTGTCGCCAGGCATCGGTCGCGCCATGTAGTAGCCCTGACCGAGGTCGACGCCCATCCAGACGAGCAAGTTCCACTCTTCCTCGGTCTCGATGCCCTCGGCCACGGTCTTGAGCCGCAGCCGCTTGGCGAGCTGCACGGATGATTCGAGCAGCGAGCGGGCGTCCGCGTCACTGGTGGCACCGCTGACGAAGGTGCGGTCGAGCTTGAGCTCCGTGAACGGCAAGCGCCGCAGCTGCGTCAAGCTGGAAAAGCCGGTGCCAAAGTCGTCGATCGCGAGCAGGAAGCCCTTCAGGCGCAGCCGGGTCGTGATGTCGAGCAGCGAGTCGAGGTCGTCGGCCAACTTGCTCTCGGTGATCTCCAGCGTGATGCGCTCGGGGCCGAGGCCGGCGCGCCGCGTGACCTCTGTGATGCGATCGGGCAAGTCGAGTTCGCGCAGCGTCTGAGCGGACAGGTTGACCGAGACACAGATATCCAGGCCTCCACGCTGCCAGGAAGCGCACTGCTGGATCGCCTCTTGCACGACCCAATCGGTGAGCGGAGCGATCAGCCCGCTCGACTCGGCGAGGGAAATGAAGGCGTCCGGTGGCATGAAGCCGCGCTCGGGATGCTGCCAGCGCACGAGTGCTTCGGCGCTCTCCAAGACTCCGCTGTGCAGATTGAGCTGGGGCTGATAGTGGAGCAGCAGCTGGTTGCCCTCGATGGCGCGCGCCAACTCGTCCGCGCTGACGTTGGGGACGGGGCGCCGCGAGCGCGGCGTGGCGAGCGTCGCCATTCGCGCCAGCGTCGCGCGCATTTCCTCGAGACCAAACGGTTTTTCGAGCAACCCGCTGACCAGGAGCCCACGGCTCTTGCCGAGCTCCTGCGCGGCCTTGAGGATCTTGATGTCCGCCCCGCTCACGATCAGGATCGGGCATTTGACCTTGCGCTCGGCGAACAAGCGCATCGTCTCGACGCCGTCGCGACCGGGCATGTTGAGATCGCAGCAGATCAGATCGAAGCTGCTGGCATTCAGCCGCTCGACCGCCTCTTCGGCGCTGATCGCCGTCTCGACGACCTTCGCTCCAAGCCGGGATAGCAGGTTCGATACGGTCCGGCCGCAGGCCGCATCGTCATCCACGACCAGCACGCGAGCGGGCGACGGGGAGCGATCATCCATGTGACGTGGGCATACGGCTCGAGGGTTTCTAGGGAGAAGCGTGGCTCACGAATCTGACCGGTCCCTGCCCCAGGATCTGAAGGTCGAAAGCTCGAGGCCCCGGGGGCAATCTGACCCAGGGCGGTCTACACGCCGCCCGTGGCGGAGCGGATCGGAACGATTTTGAAGCGTGGCCCAGCACGCCTGGGGTACGGTCGGTCGCTACCGAGCGCCCCATGTGCGCGCCCGGCGCGGACCCCGCACCCATGTACCCCACCCTGTACCACGCCGTTCATGACCTGTTCGGACTCGATCTGCAGGTCCTCAAGCTGATCAACACCTTCGGCTTCCTGGTCGCTCTCGCGTTCCTCGGCGCCGCCCGTTGCCTCGCCTCCGAGCTCGAGCGCAAGCACCAGCAAGGCAAGCTCGCGAGCACCCGGCGGGAAGTGCCGCCGCCCCGGCCGCCGTCGCTGCTCGACGTGGGCATCTCCGGCCTGATGGCGTTTGCGGTCGCGTACAAGTTCTTCGGCGTCGCCCTCGGTGACTATCCGCTACAGGGCGGGGCCGATACGCAGCGCTACCTGCTGTCGAGCAAGGGCCACCTCTTGGCCGGTCTCGTCTGTGGGGTGGGCTGGATGGTGCTGAAGGTACGAGAGTGGCGAGCGTCGGTGCCGCTGCAGCGCCCCACGAGCGAGCCCGAAACCATCGAGGTCACGCCGCGGGACCACACGCTCGGTATTACTGGAGCCGCAGCGCTGGGTGGCCTGATCGGCGCCAAGGTGTTTCACTGGCTCGAACGCCCGAAGTCCATCCTGGAGCTGTTTGAGCACCCCAGCATCGGCGCCATTTTTTCGGGCCTGACCATCTACGGTGGGCTGATCATGGGCACAGTCTTCGTCTGGTGGTACTGCCGCAGGCACCAGCTCCGGTTCGTGCACGTGGCGGACTCGGTGGCGCCCGGGCTGATGCTGGCCTACGGCATCGGGCGGCTGGGCTGCCAGCTGTCGGGAGACGGCGACTGGGGCGTCGCCAGCCACGGGGCGCCCGCTGGCTTCGGCTGGCTGCCGTCCTGGTTCTGGAGCTTCGACTATCCGAACAACGTGCTCGGCTCGGGGGTGCCGATGGCGTCCGGCGGCTACCCCGGCTACGGCACGCACCTCGTGCCGGCGGTGTACCCGACGCCGCTATATGAGTCGCTGGCTGCCGTCGCGCTGTTCGCGCTGCTCTGGTCGCTCCGCGCACGCATCGAGCGCCCGCTCGTGATGTTTGGCGTGTACATGATTGTGAACGGCATCGAGCGCTTCCTGATCGAACAGATCAGAGTGAACGCCACCTACGATCTGTTCGGCCACGCCATCACTCAGGCGGAGATCATCGCGGTCTTCATGTTTGTCGCGGGCATCGCGCTCGTGGTCGTGCAGAAGAAGAAGCCCCTCGAGGCGCCACTGCAGCCTCCGGTCCCCGCGGCGACGACCGAGTAGGTGGTAGAGTGGCGGGATGGAGCAGCTGAAGGTCGTCGTCATCGGCGCGGGCATGGGCGGGCTCACGGCCGCGCTTGCGCTCCGTCAGGCCGGCCATGAAGTAGCCATCTTCGATCGTGTGCCCGCGCTCACGGCGGCGGGCGCTGGGGTCTCGCTCTGGTCCAACGGCGTCAAGGTGCTCGGCCGTCTGGGCCTGGGCTCCGCGCTGGCGGCGGTCGGCGGGCGCATGGAGCGCATGTGTTATCGCAGCAAGAGCGGGGAGCTGCTGACGGACTTCAGTCTCGAGCCGCTCGTGACTGCCGTCGGAGAGCGCCCGTATCCCGTGACGCGCACCGATCTACAACGCCTACTGCTCGATGCGCTCGGCGCGGGCAAGGTCCAGCTCGGGGCGGATTGCGTCGAGCTGGAGCAAAACGGCGACCTTGCCACGGCGATCTTCGCTGATGGGCGGCGCGCCAGCGGCGATCTCGTGGTGGCCGCGGACGGCACGCACTCCGCGCTGCGCCAGTTTGTGCTGGGCCACCCCGTGGCTCGCCGCTACGTCGGCTACGTGAACTGGAATGGCCTCGTGCCGCACGCCAGCGACTTGCCCGCGCCCGACACCTGGACGACCTTCGTCGGCGACCACAAGCGCGTCAGCGTGATGCCGGTCGGTGGCGGCCGCTTCTACTTCTTCTTCGACGTGCCATTGCCGGAAGGTGCGGCGGCGGACGCACCGCAGCTGGAGCTGACGCGGCATTTTGCGGGTTGGGCGGAGCCGGTGCAAACCTTGATCCGGACGCTCGATCCCTCACGCACCAATCGCATCCCGATCCACGACGTCGAGCCCTTGCCGCAGCTGGTGCGTGGTCGCGTGGCGCTCCTGGGCGACGCCGCGCACTCGAGCGCGCCGGATCTGGGGCAGGGCGGCTGCCAGGCCATGGAGGACGGCTGGGTGCTGGCGCAGCTGCTCACCGATCACCGGGGCAAGCCCGACGTGCCGGACGCCCTCCAGGGCTACGAGCGGGCGCGCCACGCGCGCACCAGCGACATCGTCTTGCGAGCTCGCAAGCGCTCGGACGTGACCCACGGCAAGGATCCCTTGCAGACGGCGGCCTGGTACCGCGAGCTCGCGAGCGAAGACGGTCAGAACATCATCAGCGGCATCGTGAAGACGATCGTGGGCGGCCCGCTGTGACCCCAGGCAGCGTGGTCCTCGCTGCGCCGGCGCGCCCCGTCGCCGTTAGACCCGTGCCAGACGGGTGGCTCGCCCAACGACGCTCCGCAGAAACGCGGCTCGCCAGCGCCGGCTGAGAGTCATCCGATGCCGCGACCGATCTCCGGCCCTGCCAGCACCCCTGCCAGCGAGAGCGACGAGCAGGGGCGCGCCCTCTTGCAGAGTCGGGTGGCCCTGTTCTGGAAGGTGATGTTCTTCATCACGCTGCTCAGCAGCGGGTTAGGGGCCATCGGAACAATCGCGCAACCCGGCGGGGACTTTATCTTGGTGCTGCTCGCGACGGCCCAATCGGGCGCGTTCTGGTGGCTGTGCCGCCGGGGGCAGCGGTCCGTGCGGTTCTCTCGCCTCATGGAGGGCGGCGGCCTCTTGCTCAACATGAGCATCGGCGCGTTCCTGGGGCGCTACCTCGTGGCCGGGTTCATTCGCGAGCGTGCGTTGGTGAGCTCGGAGGCGTCTCTGATGGCCGATGCCTACCTGTCGATGATGCAGCAGGGCGGCAGCGCGATGATGGTGGCCATCCGTGCTGCGCTGATCCCGTCCCAGCCTCGTCGTACGTTCCTGCTCACCAGCGTGCTCGGCGTCCCCGTCCTGCTGGGGCCTGCGCTCTGGCTACCGGCCAGCGACGGCATCCGCTGGCGCGGGCTCGATTCGGGAGTCTTTCCGTGGATGCCGGCCACGACGCTCATGATGTGGGGCTTCGCCGTCATCACCTGCGGCGTCATCTCGTGGGTCATCTATGGCCTCCGTGCCCAGGTCCGCGAGGCGCGCCGGCTCGGTCAATACGTGCTCGAGCGCAAGCTGGGAGAAGGGGGAATGGGGGAAGTCTACCTGGCCCGCCACGGCATGATGCGGCGCCCCTCCGCAGTGAAGCTGTTGCGGGTCGATCGATCGGGCGAGCTCAACCTGCTGCGCTTCGAACGGGAGGTGCAGCTGACCGCGCGCCTGACTCATCCTAACACCATCACCATCTTCGACTACGGTCGAACCGACGACGGCGTTTTTTACTACGCGATGGAGCTGCTCGATGGCGCGACCCTGCAGCGCATCGTCGCCGTGGACGGTGCGCAACCGGCAGGCAGAGTGGTGCAGATCTTGCTGATGGCGTGCGGAGCGCTGACCGAAGCCCACGCCATCGGTCTGATCCATCGCGACATCAAGCCGGCCAACATCATGCTCTGCACGCGAGGCGGGGAGCATGACGTGGTAAAATTGCTCGATTTTGGCCTCGTCAAGCAGCTGGAGGTCGGGGGCGACGTCGAGCTGACCGGGGCCAGCGCGCTGACCGGCACGCCCCAGTACATGGCTCCCGAGTCCATTCTAGCGCCGGGGTCGGTCGACGCGCGCACCGATATTTACGCTCTCGGCGCCGTCGCCTACTATCTACTGTCCGGCGTCGACGTCTTCGACGGAAAATCGGTCGTGGAGGTCTGCAGCCAGCACCTGCACCAAGCGCCTGTGCCGCTCTCCGAGCGAGGCATAGCGATTCCCGCTCAGCTCGAGGCGCTCGTGCTCGCTTGCCTCGAGAAGGATCCAGCGCGCCGCCCGCAGAGCGCCGCCGAGCTCCGGCGCCAGCTGGCAGCGTGCGCGGTCGAGCCCTGGGGCAGTCAGCAGGCGAGCGACTGGTGGCACGAACACAGGTTCGATCTGGATAGCGAGCTGCTCCAGCGCCCCGGTGAGCCGAGAACGCTCGCCGTCGACGGCGCACAGCGCGCCTGAATCCTCAGGCCTGCGCTAGTCCCTCGTGGCGGCGCAGCTCATGGATTGCCAGATGCGCTTGGCCTCTTCCGGGCCGAAGCTCTCGGCCAGGTCTGCCTCGAAGCGCTTTGCTTCGCTGCTGAACGTCATCAACGATTCGAAGACCGGATGTTGTGGCTGCCCGGCTGCGGGCGGCGGGCGCAGGCCGGCGTGTACCTCGGCCACCTGCCGGCGGGCGTCCAGGACCGCGCTGGGGTCGCTACGGTTGGCCACTTTCTCGATCAGGTGCTGGCAGCTCGTCGCTCCGAGCAGGTCGACCACCTCGGCATTGCTCACAATCTTCATGCACAGCGGACGCAGCGTGTCCCACACTCGGTGGTTCGAGCGCTGCAGGGCCTGCGCCAGGCTCTCGCCATCCTCCGGGCTCAGACCGAGCTGATCCAACTCCTGCTGCGGCATCTTCCAGCCTGTCTCGAGCGGCATCAGGCAGGGCATGCGGTACCTGACCCTCCCCTCCGCGGCGAGCTTCTTCCAGTCGTCCTGACTGAGATCGTATTTGTAGCCATCCCGCTCTGCCGCCTCGTCTTTCAGCGCGTGCAGCTGCGCTTCGAGTTCCCGCTTCTCCCCCTGGAGTTGGGCTTTCTCTCGCTGGACGGTGGCGAGTTTGCCGTTCACCTGCTGGAGCTGAAGTTCGACCCGCCCCCTCGGGCTCGTGGCATCGGTTGGGGTCGACGTGGCCGTGCTGGTAGGGCTCAACAACGGCAGCTCGGCGCGCTCCAGCTTCGCGGCCGCCGTGCGCTCGCCGTGCGGGGGTGCTCCGCCAGCTGCACTGCGCTCGGAGTGCTTCCGATACGTGCTGCCGGCATCGAACGCGATCGCTGCGAACGCGCCCAGAGCCGCGGCCAGCACAAACCGCATCCACTCCCGCTTCCTCCCCATTCGCTTCCCCCGTAGCAACACACGGCAATTTACCTGCGGAGCCGCAGCGGGTCAAACGGCGGCCTGCGGAGGGGGCGGAGGCCGATGGCGGCGGAGCTAGGGGCCGCTCCGCCCCGCCCATTGCGCAACGCCGCGCCGCCAGGCCAGCCACCAGCCCGCCGCGCTAGCTGCGCGCCCGGCGCCCGTCCAGGATCTTGGTGAAGGAGCGCAGCCGAAACTCGTCCAGGGTCAGCCCGGTCTCTCCGAGCTCCCGTTCAGTGATGGCGCCGCAATGGAAGGCGCGCACGAAGTAGTTGAGCAGGCCCTGGCCCGTAGCGGCATCATCGAACACGTCCCCGACCAGGGTGGCCTGGGCAGCCTTCTGGATGAAGTTGCGCAGGCGCTCTGCCGCCGGCGCCAGCCCCTCCAGAAAGAAGGCGTACGTCGCGGCGTAGCGCACCGGCAGCTGCGCTGGATGCAGGTCCCAGCCCTGGTAAAACGCGCCCTCCAGTGAGTGCCGTACGTTGCCTTGATACAGCCGCCAGGCGCTGTACATGGCAGCGTCATTTTCGGCAACCTGCGCCTCCGACAGGGGCTCTCCGTCGGGGGAGGCCCGGTGCGGCGCGATGGGCATCACGTTGGTGGCGCCATCCGACAGGAAGATGCCGGTGCCGGCATAAGCGAGCACCATCATGCCCTTGGCCAGGTCGCAGAGCGGATGGCGCATGGCCTGATAGGCGGCCGTGATGTCGCAGGAGGCCGTAAAATCATAGGTGCCGAGGTGAGCGCCGAAGCAGCGCCCCTGACACGCCCGCAGCAACTCCGGCAGCGGGCTGCGCCCGTCGGGGCCGAGCACGGCCTGAGTGAGCTCGACCATGATCTCCAGCGGGAGCCGCCCGGGAGGCAGCTGATGCCGGTGCTCGAGCAACTCCAGCAGGCGCACCAGGGCGCGAGGCTGCTCCGGCAGCGTCACCTTGGGCAATGTGATCAGGAACTGCTCGGGCAGCGTGCCGCCCGTCTCTGCGAGCAGGGTGCCGAGAAACAGTTCCAGCGTCCGGGCGCTGCGCCGGGTCCACTCCTCGTTGAAGCACTTGATGCGAATGCCGATGAACGGCGGCAGGCTGCGCTCGGCCATCCCGCGCGCCACCTCCCGCGCAGCGGCCTCGGCGGCGGCGTCTTCTTCGGCGTCGGAGCGAGCGCCGAAGCCATCCTCGAAGTCGATGCGATAGTCCTCGACGGGCTCGCGTTCTAGCTTCTGCGTCACCCGCTCGTGGACGGCGAAGGCGAGCCATGCTGCCGGCTGCTCGCGCCGCAGTGCTTCGGCGTCCTGCTCGAAGCGTGCCTGCAATCCCGCCGTGTTCCGCTCGGAGCCCGCACCGCCGACGAGGCCGATGCCGTGGGCGAAGCGCAGTGGATCACTGCCGTAGCTGGCGAACGTCTGCCGCGCCGCTTGCCCCAGCCGGACGCTGGTGTCCCAGCGAAACAGGTGTGCTCCGCCATACACGGTGTGGACGGGTTGCCGGTGCGGGCTCGGCCCGGGATAGCTGGCGTTGAACGCGCGATTGGCAAGCTTCAGCGCCTGCAGGACATCCTCGGCCTGATCGATGATGGACGGCATGTCGATCCCTTCCGTGTTCCAGGCTGGAGCTCGGGTGAGCCTCAGCTGCCGCGATACGTCGAATATCCGAAGGGGCTGAGCAGAAGTGGAATGTGGTAGTGCTCCGCCCCCGAGGCGACCAGAAACGTCACCTCGACACGCGGATAGAAGACCGGCTGGCCCTGGCGCGCCAGGTAGCTGGCCGTGTCGAAGCTGACGCGGTGTTCGCCCGGCATCAGCTCGAAGGCTGGGTCGAAGCTCAGGATGCGGCCGTCTGCGTTGGTGTCCGCCTGGCCCACGGTGAGCCAGTGGTGGGCGGCATCACGGCGCTCCAACCGCACGGTTACGCCGGCTGCGGGCCGCCCGCTGGAGGTATCCAGCACATGGCAGGTGACCCCCCTCTTGCTCATGCACCGAGCCTTTCGGGGCCCGCCAACCCTTGCAAGCGCAGCTGGGTGATCTTGGCCTGCTCGGCAGCGGCGAGGCCGAGCTCGGGCGTTCGCTCGTTGGGCAGCCGTGCCCGCAGCAGCTCCAGCATCTCCCCGGCACTCTTGCCGCTGGCGCAGACGATGAAGATGAAGCCGAAGCGCTCTCGATACGCGCGGTTGCCGTCCCGGAGGGCCAGCAGCGTGGCATCGTCCGCGCCGTTCAATCCCGATTGTTCCCGGGCCGACAGCGCATGCGTGGCGACGAAGCGCTGACGTAGCAGGGTGACGTCCTCGCCGATCTGCGGATGCTGGGAGAACGCTTCGAGCAGGTCCCGCTCTTCGAGCTGGCTCCAGTGCCGCTCCGCCGCGGCGAGCAGCGCGCGGGTGGAGGGGTACGGCCGCTCGCGGGTCATCGCGATCACCCAGCGCTCGGACCCGCAGCAGCGCCGCAGCGCTGCGGCCGCAGCGATGTCGTCGAGCTCGTTCAAAACCACGTGCGGCTCATTCATCGCGTAGACCCCACACTCGGAGGCGGCTGACGCCTCCATCCGGGTAGATGCTGAGGCGGAGGTGGGTCACCGACCCCGTGCCGCGGAACTGATCGAAGAAGTGCCGCGCGTCGGCCCCGAGCCGAACCGGCTCGAGCCAGCTGACCCAGTTCGGGCTGGCCACCAGCTCGGTGATGCGCGTGCCGTTCGGCACATCGAGCCCCTCGAGCGAGCAGCGGTCCGGAAAATTGCCCTTGAAGTGCCGCGTATCTACCTCGACGAGCTGTGGCCGGCCGCGCGCGGCGAGCTGCAAGATCAACCAATCATTGCCGGGAGCCCGCTTGCGCCGCGTTTCCCAGCCGCCGCCCATGTCATCGGCACGCCCCGGCAAGATCAGCTGCGTCATCGGGCTGAAGAAAGCGTCCGAACAGGTGAGCGGTAGCGCGCCGTTCTTGAGCGCCGCCAGATCCACCGTGCTGGGCCCGACCCGCGGCGCCGTTTCCTCGTCCAGCTCGCGCACGCTCCAGTCCGGATGGACGCGACCATACACGCGAAACCGCGCCACCCCGCCGTCCGGAAAGATATTGAGCCGCACGTGGCTCACCGGCGCGTGCTGCTCCGAAGCGAACAGGTTCTGCGAACCGGGGCGCAGGGGAGACTGACGCAGCAGCTCCTTGTAGCCGAACCGCTCGAGCTCGGCGAGCGGCGTACCGCGCGGCGCCAGCACGCCTTCGACCGATGCGAAGGGGGGGTGGTTGCCGAGGAAGTGGTTGGTATCGATATCCAGGCCGAGCACGCTGCCCGCCGCGCCGAGCTCGATCACGCAATGGTCGTGCCCTGGGCCGCGCTTGCGCCGGCTCTCCCAGCCATCCATCCATTTGCCGCGATCGGTGTATTTGCCCGGGATGAAGCTGCCCCGGCCTGGCAACAGCAGGTTGTCCATGCCGGCGAAAAATTCATCGTTCGTGCCGAGCGCGCGCCCTCCGAAGGCTGCGGCTGCCAGATCGACGAGCCCGGTGAAGCTCGCCGCGCCTGCCTCAGTCATGCGGCGCCCGCCCGATGCCCTGTCCGGCAAGAGTTCCGGTGCAAGAGCAGTTGACCGACGGGACCCGAGGGGTGCCCGCCACCATCGTAGGCGACCTGGCCGGCGAGCAAGGTTTGATGGACCCGACCGTACACTTCCCGGCCCAGGTAGGGGGAAAGCTTGTGACGAAAGAACAGGCGAGCGCTCTCCACGCGATATTTCTCGTCGGGATCCCATATCACCAGATCCGCAGCGAGCCCAGCCCTGAGCTGCCCTTTGTCCCGCCCGAGGCCGGCAAATCGCGCGGGCGCTGCGCTGAGCCAGCGCGCCAAGTCTTCCAGCGACGCGCCGCGCCGCCGCGCCTCCGTCCAGAGTGTCGAGAGGCCCAGCTGAAGAGACGCGATGCCGCCCCAGGCTTCGTGAAAATTGCCCTGGCCGCGCTGCTTGAGACCGGGTGTGCAGGGGCTGTGATCGGTGATCACGAAGTCGATCACGCCCTCGAGCAAGCCCTGCCAGAGGGCCTCCCTGTTTTCGTGTTCGCGGATCGGCGGCGCGCACTTGTACTCGGTGGCGCCATCCTTGATCTGCTCGGCCTCGAGACACAGGTAGTGCGGGCAGGTCTCGGCCGTGATCGGTAGCCCCTCGTCCTTGGCGTCGCGCAACATGCCGAGGCAAGACGCCGCGGACAGATGCACGATGTGCACCGGGCAGCGCGTTTGCCGGCACAGGCGGATGAGCAGGGCGATCGCTGCCTCTTCCCAGGCCTTCGGGCGCGATTCGAGAAAGCTGCGATACGTCCGCGGATCGCCCAGCGAGACGGCATTGGCCTCGCTTCCGGCGTGCGGCTCGAGCTCGGCGTGCGCGAGCAACGGCAACCCATGGTCGCGCAGCACCGGCATGGCCGACAGCAAGTCGGCCTCGCTGGCATTCGGAAACTCGTCGATGCCGGAATGGACCAGGAACGCCTTGCAACCGAGCACACCCCCCTCGGCCAGGCCGGGCAGCTCCGCCGCGTTGCCGGGCACCACCCCGCCCCAGAACCCGACATCCACGAAGCATTGCCCGGCGCACGCCGCGAGCTTCTGCTGGAGCGCGTCGCGCGTCGTGGTCACCGGCAGGCTGTTGAGCGGCATGTCGACGAGCGTCGTCACGCCGCCGGCGGCTGCGGCCCGCGTCGCCGTTTCAAAGCCCTCCCACTCGGTGCGCCCCGGCTCGTTGATGTGGACGTGGCAGTCGACGACCCCGGGCGAGAGCACCCGCGTCCCGAGCTGGGTCACGCTCACGCCCGGCGGCGCCGCCGGCAGGACCTCCGAGATGCGGCCGTCCAGGATGCGCAGCGCGGCGCGGCGCACGCCTTCCGGCAACACGACACGCGAACTCTCCAGCCAATAGTCCATCATGAGGTGTGCCTCGGTGCGTCGGGGTCTTGCTCGCTGGGCTCGTCGGAGTCGCCGGGTGGCTCGCCCGGGCCGTGAGCGTGCGGCTGCACATGGCCCGGAGCGCCCGGCTCGGCAGCGTCTGCCAGCAATTGCGCGAGCCGTTCGTCCGAGACGGCGCGCAGGTGTTCGAGCGATGTGACGCCGCGGCGCAGCGCCACCATTTCGGACACGATGCTCACCGCGATCTCCTCGGGGCTGACCGCCCCGAGATTCAAGCCGACCGGGGCATACACGCGACGCAGGTCGAGTGCGCCGTCGCGCGCGCTGATGCGCTGCAGCAACCGGTACACCTTACGGCGGCTGCCGACCAGGCCCACATAGTGGGGCGTTTGCTGCAGGGCCGCGCGCAAGGCCTCCTCGTCCAGCCGGTGGTCGTGGGTCGCGATCAGCAGCCAGTCGCGGGCGCCCAGCAGCTCTCCGCGCAGCACGCTCACGGCGTCCGACAGCTCGCGGCGACACTCGGGGAAACGCTCGGCCGTGTTCCAGTCTTCGCGCTCATCGACGATCACGAGCTCAAAGCCCACGCTGCGCGCCAGGCGCGCGGTCGGTTGCGCGACATGCCCGGCGCCAAAGAGCCAGAGCCGCGGGGTGGCACCGATCGGCTCCAGGAACAGTTCCATGCGGCCGCCGCAGCACATGCCGAGGTCTCGCCCCAGGTCCCAGCTGCGAAGCAGCGCCACCGGACGCTCCCCGAGCTCGCGCAGCGCCTCGATCACGGCCTGTTCGATGGCCCCACCACCCACGGTGCCCCGGATGCTGCCATCGGGCAGCAGGAGCAGGCGTGCCCCCGCGGTCTGCGGCGTCGAGCCGCTCACCCGTACCACCGTCGCCAGCGCACCGGCACGACCCGAGCGCAGCAGGTCGAGCAGGGCCTCCGTTACCTCGCGCATGCGCCGTTCCCGCTGCCGGGCCCCGGAGTTTCGCTGAGCTCAGGTTTCTGCGCCATTGCCGGGGCCTCTGCCGACATCAACGGCCGGATCCTTTCGCTAGATGATGTCGTTCTCCGGCGGGGACGCAAGCTCCGCCGGCAGGGGCCCGGCAGGGCCGCGCGCTAGCGGCGCGCGAACCTCAGGTCCGCCTCGGGAGCGGCCGAGAGGGCGCCGAGCTCCGTGGGGCGAGCCGCGGAGGCAGTGGCCACCACATCGATGCTGGCCATGCCTCCCGCGGGAACCAGGACGACCTGCGGCGACTCCGTCGGTTCGGCCGGCAGAGCGGGACCCTCGGCGTCGCGCTCGAGGGAGACGGCCGGATCCCAGGCCACGGCGTAGGCGCCGCTGGGCAACCGTAGGCGCAGGGTCCGGGACGAGCCGATGCCCACGCGCACGTGCACGGAACTGTCGATGCCGCGCACGTCGAAGCTGCCGATGGGAGCCACCAGCTGGGTCTGCAGGGGCTGGACCACGAACTCGATGGCGCCGTCGGACGCGACGGGCGGTGTCTGCTGGCAACCGAGAGCAGCCGCAGAGCCGGAGAGGACGAGCGAGAGGAGCGAGCTGCGAAATGTCATGGCGAATCCCTGGCAGGGTGGGGTCCGAAGAAGGGACCGAGGTCTCTCGGAACAGGGCCAGCTCTCTCGAGAGACGGATTTCCCCGCGGGGCAGGTGTGCCCGCGGGACGTGCTGGCTGACTTTTCCCTATCGGTCCTGCGCGCGCTGGGTTGCGCGTGCGATGGGATGCCGGCGCGCTCAGCGGCTCGTCGTGTCGATTCGATGATGCTGGAATGGCAACGGCCCCGGGTCTTCCCCCGCCGCCGCATAGGTCCCAAAATCCAACAGCTTGCCCCGGTCCCGCGGGTTCTGGCGCCGCGCCAGCCGCTCTCGGCGCTGCTCGGGCGAGCACCAGAGGTAGTAGATCTCCACGGCGCTGCCGAGGCGCGCCGTCAGGCGCTCGGGCCAGTCGGCTTGGCGCCGCTCGCGAGTGAACGGGCCCACGAGCACGCAGGGCACATGCGCTAGATTCTCGCGGGCCACGTCGAAGAGCGTCTCGTAAATGGGCTCGCGCAAGAGGGCTTTGTACGCGGGGGAGTCGCGGTCATCTTCGTCCAGCCCCTGGCCGCGCAGCACGAGCCGGGCGAGCCTTTCGGTCAACGTGTCGATGTCGAGCAGCGCCGCTCCGAGCCGTGTAGAGAGCTGTGCGGCGAAGGTGCTCTTGCCGGCGCCGGCGTTGCCGCAAACGATATACGCACGTTGCCTGCTCGCAGCCGTCACGAGGAGGAAACCTTCTCCGCCGTGGGCAGCGTGGTCAGCTCGGCGCGCACGTGAGGCAGCGCGCCCGGATACTCTCGTTGGATGAAGCCGATGAGCTTTTCACGGACCTCGCAGCGCAGCCGCCAGGCCGCGTCGGAACTCGTCGTACTCATCAGCGGCCGCACCACCATGCCGCGCTCGGTGGCGTCGGTCACATCCAACCGCCATTGCTCCCGGTCCCAGTCCTCGGAGGCGTCCAGGATTCGTTTCAGCTCCTCGCGCAGGCGGTCCACCGGCAGCGAGTAGTCGACGTACAAGAGCACCGTCGCCAGGATGTTGCCGGAGGCACGGGTCCAGTTCTCGAAGGGCTTTTCGAGGAAATGCTGGATCGGCAGGACCAATCGGCGCAGATCCCAGGCGCGCACGACCACATAGGTGAGGGTGATCTCCTCGATGGTCCCATATTGGCCCTCCACGACGACCACGTCGCGGATGCGGATCGGCTGCGCCAGCGCGATGGTGATGCCGGCGATCACGGTGGCGATGGTGCGCTGCGCGGCAATGCCGAGCACGATGCCCGCGACGCCCGCGGAGGCGAGCAGGCTCGCGCCGATCTGGCGTACGCCGCCAAAGGACAAGAGAGCGACCCCAGCGGTGATCACCGCGGTCAGAAACACCGCGATGTTGCGAAAGCCTTGCAGCTGGGTGTAGCCGCGGCGGGCCTCGACGCTGTCGCCCCCCGTGAGCTGTAAGCGCTGGCCGACGACTTCGGCGACGATGCGCACGATCTGAACGCCGATCCAGCCGAACTCGATGATCACTGCCACCACGAGCAGCTGGCGCAGGACCGTCCGGGTCACGTCCCGCAGCTCCAGAAATGGCAGGACCGCGATCAGCGCCAGGACCGGCAGCAGCATCCGCACCGGTCGCGCCAGATACTTCAGGATGATGTCGTCCAGTTTGGTCTCGGTGCGCAGCGTCCAGCGCGTGACCCCCGCGAGCAGCAGGCGTGCGCTGAGCCGCCCCACGATCAACGCCAGCGTCACCGCGAGCAGTGCGCCGGCGATGCGCCCCGAATTGGCGAGAAACGCGGCCTCGATCGCGCTCCACCAGGAGGACCCCAGCCGTGCGAGCAGCGTGACTGTCCCGGTCTCCGTGTCGGTCAAAACCCTGCGCTTCCCTGAACGCCTGCGATGATGGCACGCGGCCCGCGTCCGTGGCTAGGCCGCTGTGGCTGGGGTTTCGTGGGCAGGGTTTCGGCGCCAGCGCGCTGCGGGCCGGGCGGTGAGGAATGACTCGGGCGCCCGGAGGGTTTGGCCGTATACTTCGTCAGCGATGGCGACGACGGTGTTCGAGCTCAACGGCCAGACCGTCAGGGTGGACGATGTCGACCCGCATTGCACGCTGCTGGCGTGGCTGCGCGCGTCCGGGCGCACGGGTACCAAGGAGGGCTGCGCCGAGGGGGAGTGTGGCGCGTGTGCCGTGGCGTGGCTCGCTCGTGATGCCGATGGGCGCGCTCGCTACGAGCCCGTGAACAGTTGCCTCGTCTCGATGCCGGAGGTGCACGGCCGCTCCGTGCTCACGGTGGAGGGGGTGAGTGCCGCGGGCAGCTCACCTCCGGTGCGGCTGCATCCTCTACCTCTACATCCTGTTCAAGAGGCGATGGTCGAGCTGGGGGGCTCGCAGTGCGGGTATTGTACGCCCGGGTTCGTGATCAGCCTGTTCTGTGAATACTATCGCCCCGGGCGCCGCAGCTACGATCCGGAGGCCATCAGCGGCAACCTGTGTCGTTGCACGGGCTATCGCCCGATCGCCGATGCGGCGCGCAGCCTCGGCCGCCCCAGCGCGGACGACCCTTGGCTCGCGCGGCTCGAGGCCGAGGTCCCCGCGCTGCCGGCGTTTGCACACACGGCCGCGGAGCGGCGTTTCCTCCGCCCGACCTCCAGCGCCGAGCTCGCGAGCGTGCTCCACGAGCATCCCGAGGCGGTGCTGCTCGGCGGCGGCACCGACCTGATGGTGTACGCCAACCAGCGCCGCACGCGCTATCCGACGCTGGTGTCGCTGGCGGCCATCGCGGAGCTGCGCGCATCTCGGGTGTCCGACAAGGAAATCGTGATCGGCGCGGCATTGCCGCTGGCGCACCTCGAGCAACTGCTAGAGCACCCCGAGTACGGCGCCGAGCTGTCGCTGCTCCGGCGCTTGCTGCCGTTGTTCTCGTCGCGGCTGATTCGCAATCGCGCGACGCTCGGCGGCAATCTCGCCACGGCGTCACCGATCGGGGATGCCGCGCCGGCGCTCCTGGCGCTGGGCGCGGAGCTCACGCTCGATAGCGCTGCGGGCCAGCGCCGGCTGCCGCTGTCCGAGTTCTTCCTCGGCTACCGCAAGACGGCCCTGGCCGCGGGTGAATGGATCGCGAGCGTGCACTTGCCCCTGCCTCTGCCGCGCCTGCAGCGCTTCTACAAGGTCAGCAAGCGCGTGCTGGATGACATCTCGACCGTGGCGGGGGCCTTTGCGCTCGAGTTGCGGCCAGACGGGCGGGTGGAGCGGCTGCGCGTGGCCTTCGGCGGCGTTGCCGCGACGCCGATCCGGGCGGACGCGCTCGAGCCCCTGGCGATCGGTGAGCCCTGGAACGGGGAGACCTTGAATCGCTTGCTGGAGGCGGCGCGCACGCTCGGCACGCCGCTCTCGGATCACCGAGGCAGCGCCGAGTATCGCCGTGCCATGATCGGCAAGCTGCTGGAGCGCTTTCACGCCGAGACCACGACCGGCATGGGGAGCAGGCCATGACACGCCAGGTGGGCGCCAGCCTGAGCCACGAATCGGCTCGGGGACACGTGACGGGCAGTGCCAAGTACGTCGATGATCTGTGGCCCACGCTGGCGAACGTGGTCCACCTGTGGCCGGTGCTCGTGCCGCACGCCCGAGCCCGGGTGCTCGGCATCGACAGCACGGCGGCGCTGGCAGCGCCAGGGGTGCTGGCGGTGCTGACTGCCGCGGACGTCCCCGGAGAGAACGACGTGGGTCCGGCGCGCCGCGACGAGCCGTTGTTTCCTGCGGAGGTCAGCTTTCACGGTCATGCCGTAGCCTGGGTGGCGGCGGAGAGCGAAGCCCAGGCAGAGAGCGCCGCCTTGCTCGTGCGTGTGACGGCGGAGCCGCTGCCCGCGCTGCTCTCGATCCAGGACGCGCTGGCGGCGGAGAGCTTCCTGACTCCGCTGGAGCGCATCTCCCGTGGCGACGTGGAACCGGCACTGGCCAGCGCGGAGATGCGCCTCGAGGGGCAGGTCGAGATCAACGGGCAGGAGCACTTCTACCTGGAGACGCAGGCAGCGCTGGCGTGGCTAGATGAAGCGGACGCCATGTTTGTCCAGTCGTCGACGCAGCATCCAGCGGAAACGCAGGAGGTCGTCGCGCGCGTGCTCGGCGTGCCGCGCAACGAAGTGGTCGTGCAGTGCCTGCGCATGGGTGGAGCCTTCGGGGGCAAGGAGGTGCAGGCCAACGCCTGGGCAGCGATCGCCGCCTTGGCCGCCAAAAAGCTGCGACGCCCGGCGCGCGTCCGGTTGACGCGCTATCAGGACATGCTGCTCACGGGCAAGCGCCACCCGTTTTTTGCGCGATTTGCCGTGGGCTTCGAGCGAGACGGGCGGCTCACGGCGCTTTCGGTGGAGCTGTTCAGCGACGGTGGGTGGAGCCTGGATCTGAGCGCTCCGATCCTGTTTCGCGCCATGTTCCATATCGACAACTGTTACCGGGTCGAACATCTGCGCGTCACCGGCCGTGTCTGCCGCACCAACTTCGTGTCGCACACGGCGTTTCGCGGCTTCGGTGGTCCCCAGGGCATGCTGGTGATCGAAGACGTCATCGATCGCGTGGCGCGCAGGCTGGGGCTGCCCCCGCACGTGGTGCGAGAGCGCAACTTCTATCAGCCCGGCGATCGCACGCATTATGGACAGGAGGTGCGTGACGCCGAGCGCATCGCTCGCATCTGGTCCGAGCTCACCGCGCGCAGCAGCTTCTATGAGCGCTGGCACGAGATCGAAGTCTCCAACGCGGTGAGCCGGCATGAAAAGCGAGGTCTTGCCATCACACCCGTCAAGTTTGGCATCTCCTTCACCACGGCGTTTTTCAATCAGGCGGGCGCGCTGGTGCTCATCTATCGAGATGGCAGCGTGCAGGTGAACCACGGTGGCACGGAGATGGGTCAAGGGCTGCATACCAAGCTCTGGCAGATCGCCGCGGACGCGCTCGGCGTGCCGCTCGAGGCGATCCGCATGATGCCCACGCGCACGGACAAGATACCCAATACGTCGGCCACGGCGGCCTCCAGCGGTTCCGATCTGAACGGAGCCGCTCTGCTCTCCGCGTGCGGCACGCTGCGCCGTCGCCTCGCGGCCGTCGCCGCCGAGCACTTCCGGACGCGCCCGGAGCTCGTGTGCTTCGAAGCGGGGAACGTGTACCCGGCGGAGCAACCGGAGCTAGCCCTGCCGTTTGCGGCGATCGTGAACCAGGCCTACGAACGGCGCGTGCCGCTGTTTGCTTCCGGCTACTACCGCACGCCGGAGCTGCATTTCGATCGCCAGAGCGGCACCGGCAAGCCGTTTCACTATTTTGCGTACGGGGCGGCCGTGAGCGAGGTCACGGTCAACGGTTTCACCGGGCAATACGCGCTCACCCGGGTGGACATTCTGCACGACGTCGGTGACTCGCTCTCGCCGCTGATCGATCGCGGTCAGGTGGAGGGCGGCTTCATTCAGGGCGTCGGTTGGCTCACCACGGAGGAGTTGGTCTGGAACAACCAGGGCGTGCTGCTATCGAACGGCGCCTCCACCTACAAGCTGCCCACGCTCGGGGAATGTCCGCCGGATTTCCGGGTCGAGTTTCTGACGCGGGCAGCGGAGCCCGGAGTGGTCTTCGGCAGCAAGGCCGTCGGCGAGCCACCGTTGATGCTCGCGCTCAGCGTGCGGGAGGCCTTGCGCGCGGCGATTGCGGCGTTTGGCACGCCGCTGCAGCCAGGGCAGCCGGGGCAGATCGTGGAGCTGGCCAGCCCGGCCACGCCCGAGGCCGTGTTTTGGGCCATCGAATCGGCGCGCCGCAAACGCACCCCGCAGTTCGAAGTGCGCGCGGCGCAGTAGGTTCGGCGCGTAGCGGTAGCTGCGAGCACGTGGGAGCCCAGCCTTACAGCCCAGGTTCCCGGCTCTCGTCGTGCAGCGCGGGCCGGCAAGGACCCGACCGGGACTCGTGCAGGATGGGTGGGCGATGGAGCTCGAGCTGCACCAGCTGGATCGAGCTCACGCGGAGTTCAACCAGCGCCTGGCGGAGTCGGAGCGGCTGCTGCGCTCGCTCGAGGTGCAGCGCGTAGAGACGCGCACTCCAACGGTGCGATCGTGGATGAAATCCTGAAGTACTCGGCGGACTTTGACCACCTCGTCATCGGCACGCACGGCCGCAATCCGCTGGGGCGCCTGTTCCTGGGCTCCGTGGCGCAAAAGGTTCTCGAGCGCGCCAGCTGCATGGTCGTGGTGGTGCGTCCTGCTCAGCAACCCAGCTGGACCTCTAGCGCGTCCATCGCCGAGCCCTCGCGCTGCGGACTCACGGAGAGGTGACCCGTGACCGAGCCAACTCGTAGAGCTCCGATCGGAGCGCATCGAACTCGTTATTGTCAGCTATCATTCGGGCGCGGTCGGTGCAGGAAAAGACGAGGTCGTTGAGTGACCCCGCACCACCGTAGAGGCGGCGAATATCGCCGCGCACGTCTTCGTCTGCTTGCCGTGCACCAATGTCGCTCAGAGCAGCCGCCCAGTCGCCCATGTTGTGGGCGTTCAGGAGGTCGCACATGCGCCCGAGCACCTCGAGCAGTCTGGCGGAGTCCAGCGAATTAAGAGACTTCATTTTATGGGCCTCGATCCTACCACTTCCACGCCTTTGATGGTCCAGGGTTGCACCACGACAATCTGCTGCGAGCCCCCAACGAAGGCTCCGCCTTGGGAGCTCACCTCGCCGACATAGACCTTGGTCCCCGCCGGGATCTTTACTTCGAATGCCGTGTCGATGGGAGAGCGACCGCCGCCGGGCCACTGGGGCAAGACCGCCTTGTCGATGCGCGTCTGGATCACGCTCTGGGGCGCTTCGGTGGAGAAGAACTCCCCGAGCTCTCGCTCTTTGGTGCCGGCTCGGTGGAGCACCGTATCGGATTCGAGCACGACCTCTCGATAGCGCGCGCCCGTAAAGGTCTCGGCGAGTTTATCGGCGAGCGGCCCGGGCTTGATAGCCGTGAACTCCTCGGAGGCCTTGCCCAGCCCGCGAATGTACGTCGCGCCGGCACCTGCGGCGGCAGCCTCCATCGCGGCCCGTTCCTCGATCTGCTTGGCGATCTCCTTTTCTGCTTGCCGCTCTAGCCCCTGCGCGACCTCGCGCTCGGCGACCTTGGCGGCGGCTTTGGCTGCCTTGCTGGCGGCCCGCGCGGTTTGGACCGCCTCGTAGGCGGCCTTGCCGCCCTTGAACACGTATTTGCCGCCCTTGCCGACATATTTGAGCAGGTTGCCGGCGCCGGGAATGGCAAACACGCCGGCAGCGACTCGTCCGAGGGCGCCGACCTGCTCCCCTGTGACGGGATTGACGCCGGTGATCGCGGTCGCCGCGTCCTTGACGTTGCTGACGATGGGAGCGACATCGGTGGCGAGGTCCGCTCCGAGCAGCAGCAAGGAGGGCTCTTGCGCGGCGCTCGCGACCACGCGGCCCGCGTTCGGCGGCAGCGCCTTGGGGGGCGCGGCCGGCGGGACCACGGGCCCAGGCAGGATGCCTTGGCCCACGCCCGTGCCAGCGGCCTGCACGGGGTTGGTGAGCGGCTCGCTGCCGGGCCGTGCACTGCCATCGCGCGGCGCCGTTGGAGCTGTCGCGCCGTTGGCGCCTCGCGCCGCTTGCCTCGCGCCCCCGCCCGGAGTGTCCGCTCCGTTGCGCCGCGCTGGAGGTCCGGCAGCACTCGCTCGTTCGCCGCTCGAAGTGTCGCTGCCGCGCGAATCCGTGGCGGTTCGACCCGCGCGCGCGGACGGCTCCCGCGGGTCGGCTTCGCTCGGGCCGAAATCATCGAGCTGTGTACTCACGAGCGAGTCGAGCTGCTCGCTGCTGTTGAAAATGGCCCTTTTTACCTGGCCGCCGAAGAGCCGCCATGCCCCGATGGCGACGCAGGCCATCAGCACCAGGATCACGACGTATTCGACCGTCGACAGCCCGCGTGAACGACGCAGCGAGCGCGCGCGGTCGAGCGGTGTGCCAGCGCGCGACGACAGCCAGCGCACGAGCGGACGGAACGCGAGCGCGCTCGCCAGCAGGTAGCCGCCGACCTGCCATGCACCCTCGAGCAGGAAGTCGCCGCGCAACCAGCCGAGCAGCGAGAGCGCACACAGAAGTCCCAGCGTGCCGCCCACGGCGAGCGGGGCTCGCAGGCCGAACCGCACGAGCAGCCAGGACAGCGCGCTGCCCAAGAGGAGCACACCGAGGAACGCTCCGACCACGATGCCACCGAGCTGGGCCAGCCGAACCAGGTCGGTGCCGGACGCGGTCGGCAGCCGCGCATCTTCGGCCACCGCGGTCTCGCGCCAGATCAGCGCCGCAGCCTGATCGACAGCATCCTGCCGCCCCTGGGGAGCCATGATCAGCGTCCCGATCGTGCCGAGCCGCGTGAAGAACGAGAGGTACGTGACGGTCGTGACCGCCGGTGCAAACTCGGCAGCGCCAAGTTGTTGTACGTACTCGCTCACCAGCCCTTCGGGCAGGCTGCAGTCCGCAGCCACGATGGGCGTGCGCGCCCGGAGCTCCGCGGCGGACGCCGAGGGCTGGCCGCCCAGCAACCCGTCTAGCACGCACCTGGTTACCCTCGGCTCTTCTCCCTCCGCGAGCGTGGAAGCCCAGAGCGGATGCGAGCTCGGCAACTGCTGCATCAGGCGCGCCGACGATGGCCCGACGACCTTGTAATGCAGGCTGAGCGCGCCGCGTTCGGGGTCGTAACGACCCGGGGTGAAGTCGTACGCCTCGGGCAGCTGCAGCCCCGCCGCAAAGCGCCGTGTCCACTCGGCGGCCACCGCGGGACCGCCCGCGGGCAAGCTCTCCCAGCCGTGCGGCTCGCCCTTCCGGACCTGAATGGTGAGGGGCTTTTCGGCGCCGTCCGTGAAGGTCGCGAGGCCCATCACTTGCGGGGGAGTGTCGGGCAAAGCCGAGAGCCCCGGCATCGAGCGCAGGCCCTCGGGCACGGCCACCGTCACGGCCGCGTCCGTGGCGACCTGTTGCAGCATCGGCTGCGCCTGGGCCGTCCGCCACCACGCCAAAGCCCCCAGGCTCAGCAGAAACACCCACAACGACCGGGTCATCCGGGGACTATCACCCACGCCGCGACTCCAGTTGCACAGAAACGACGCTCAGCCCCTGGTCAAAATTACAGGCTGCGAGGATTTAGGGGCCGGCGCAAGCGACGACCTGTCGCTCGCTGATCACTCGGCTCGCAGCGGTGGCAGGCGCTTGCGCTGGAGGCTAGCAAAGAGCACCGTGTTGCGCGGGGTCAGGTGTTGCTCAAACAGCTGCGTCACGACGACAGCTTGACCGGACTCCTCGATCGCGCTGGCACGGTCGCGGACGACCGCGTCGACCAGGCGCGCGAGCAGGCTGCGCGGTAGAGAGAGGCGGCGAACTCCAGCGTCGCGAGTGCGGGCCCGCAGGGTCGGGTTCTCAAGTTCCAGCCGAAGGAAGGCAATCGGGTACGTTCGAGTGCAACCCAGACGTCGACTGCGAGTGTCGTCCATGCACGCGGATCATGCAGGCGTCGGTCACGCGCACCTTGCCGCTCTCCGCGCGGCTCACCATCGCCCGGGTAAGATCCATTCGCTTTGCGAGCGCGGCTTGCGTGAGCCCCGCAGCATCGCGGGCGAGCCGCACACGGCGCCCCATCTCCGCGATGACCATCGCCTTTGCTTCCGCGAGCGGCACGCCTTCCGGCGCGCTCGCCTCGACAAGTTCACACAGCCCCAAGGTGCAATACCCCTGGTTGGCGCCGCCTCTGTCGGCGCTACTTGGCGTTCGGCACGCTGCCGTCGACGCCTTTGACGTAGAAGTCGATCTTCAGCAGGAAGGGGTCGTCGGCCACCTTGCCGTCCTCGAGCACCTTCTTGCCTTTCTGATCGAAGATGGGCCCTTTCCAGATGGAGAAGGTGCCGCTCTTCAGGCCGGTGGTGATCTCTGCCACGCGGGCCTGCACGGCCGACGGCACCTTCTCGGAGATCGAGGTGAGCTCGATCGCGCCCTCTTTCACGCCCCACCAGGTTTGCCCCGTCTTCCAGCTGCCGTCGAGGTGCTCTTGCACGGCCTTCTGGTAGTACGGAGCCCAGTGGATCACGGCCGAGGCGAGGTGGGCGCTGGGCCCGACCTTGCTCATGTCGGAGTCCCAGCCAAAGGCGAACTTGCCCGCCTTTTCTGCGGCCTTCAGCACCGCCGGCGAATCGGTGTTCTGGAACAAGACGTCCGCGCCTTGATTCAAGAGCGTCTGCGCAGCCTCCTGCTCCTTGGTCGGATCGAACCAGGTATTCACCCAGACGACCTTGGTCTTGATGTCTGGCTTCTGACTCTGGGCGCCGAGCGTGAAACTGTCGATGTTGCGGATCACTTCTGGGATCGGGATCGAGCCCACGACGCCGAGCGTGCGCGTCGTGGTCATGGCGCCCGCCACCACGCCGGCGAGGTACGCGCCCTCGTAGGTGCGGGAGTCATACGTGCGCAGGTTCTTCGACGTCTTGAAGCCGGTGGCGTGCTCGAAATGGACGTTCTCGAAGTCGGACGCCACTTTCAGCATCGGTTCCATGTAGCCGAAGGTCGTGCCGAAGATCAGCTGACACCCCTGGTCGACCAGATCCCGGAATACCAGCTCCGCGCCGGCACCCTCGTGCACCTGCTCGACGAACTGGGTCGTGACCTTGCTCCCAAACTTCTCGAGCACGGCTTTGCGGCCCAGATCGTGCGCGTACGTCCACCCAGCGTCACCGACCGGACCGACGTAGGCGAACCCGATCTTCAGCGCCGCCGGGGCGGCGGGCGCCACTGCTGCGGGCGCAGCCGCGGGAGCTGCCTCGGGAGCGGGCGTGGGCGCGGGCTCCGGCTTCTTGCTGCAACCGAGCCAGCACAGGGCGAGCAGGCAGAGCGCTGGCGTGGCCGGGCGCTGCCTCGGCAGGGAGGAATGCTTCTCTAGGTCAAACATGGTGTGTCTAAGCTCCAGGATGGAAGGGCTTTCCGAGGGACGCGGGGAGGTGAGCGCGGATCCAGGTGACGTTGCGTGAGATCAGCACCAGAACCAGGACGGTGGCCAGGTAGGGGAGCGTGGTCAAGAGCTGTACGGGGATGGTTACGCCCTCTCCCTGCAGATGTAGCTGCAACATCGTGACGCCGCCGAACAGGTAAGCGCCGAGCAGGACGCGCGACGGTTGCCAGGTGGCAAACGTGGTCAGCGCGAGCGCAATCCAGCCTTTGCCGGCGGTCATGCCCTCGACCCACAGCGGGGTGTAGACGACGGAGAGATACGCGCCGGCCAGCCCCGAGCAGGCGCCGCCGAAGAGCACGGCGCACAGCCGGATGCGGCGCACGGGGTAGCCCAGCGCGTGTGCGGCTTCCGGCGATTCACCGACCGCACGCAGGATCAAGCCGGCGCGCGAGCGATATAGAAACCAGCTCAGACCGAGCGCCAGCGCGAGCGCCCCATACACGAGCGGATGATGCCGGAACAGCGCCGGCCCGAGCCACGGCAGCTGCGCGAGACCCGGTAGCTCGAAGTGCGCGCGTGCGCCCAGCTGCTCCTGCGTGTAGCCGATCCCGACGAAGGCGGAGAGGCCGCTGCCGAACAGACTCGAGGCCAGGCCGGTGGCGTATTGATTGGTGTTGAGCCAGATCACGAGCCAGCCGAGAAATCCGGCGAGCAGAGCGCCGGAGGCGGCACCGCTCAGGAACGCCAGCAGGTCACTGCCGGTCGCGAAGGCGGTGGCGAAGCCGGCGATGGCTCCCAGCAGCATCAAGCCCTCCGCGCCCAGGTTGATCACCCCGGCGCGTTCGTTGATCAACAGGCCCAGGCTGGCCAGGGCGAGTGCGGTGCCCGCGTCGATCGAGGAGGCAACGAGTAGAGCGAGCGCATCCATGTCAAAATCCCCGTCAGACCTTCGCCGAGGGGGCGCTCTCGGCGGAGGCCAGAACCGGCGAGAGGCGCGCTCTCGGCGCTTGCCAGCGCAGGCGGTAGTGAACCAGGGTGTCGCTCGCCAACAGCGAGAACAAGAGCAGGCCTTGCAACACACTGGTGATCGACTTGGGAAGACCGAGCCGCGATTGGGCCAGCTCACCGCCGATGTAGAACATGCTCATCAGCACGCTGGACAGGACGACGCCGAGCGGATGGAGCCTGCCGACGAAGGCCACGATGATCGCCGCAAAGCCATAGCCCGCGGGCACGTAGGGCGTGAGCTGGCCGAGCGGGCCCGCCACTTCCAGCGCGCCGGCAAGCCCTGCCATGGCGCCGGAAGCGAGGCAGGCGGTCCACAACGCCTGCCGCGAGGAAAAGCCAGCGTAGCGAGCCGCCGCGGACGAGAGCCCACCCACCAGCAGTCGGTAGCCCGCGTGGGTGCGGTAGGAAAACAGCCAGAACAGCCCGGCCAACCCCAGTCCCAGCACGATCCCGATGTTTGCCCGCGAGCCTGCCACGAGCCGCGGGATGCGTGCGCTGGCCGCGAAGCTGGCGGTCTGGGGAAAGTTGTAGCCCAACGGATCGCGCCAGGGACCGTGCACCAGGTAGCTGAGCAGCTGCTCGGCGACGTACACCAGCATCAGACTGACCAGAATCTCGCTGGCGTTGTAGCGATCTCGGAGCAGCGCGACCAACGCGGCCCAGAGCGCTCCGCCGAGCGCGCCGGCGAGCAGCATCAGCGGCACGATATAGGCCCCGGTCTGATCGGTGGCTTGGAGTGCCACACCTCCAGCGCCGATCGCTCCCAGAATGAATTGCCCCTCGGCCCCGATGTTCCAGACGTTGGCGCGATAACAGACGCACAGCCCGAGGCCGATCAGCAAGAGCGGGGAGGCCTTGATGCTGAGCTCCCCGAGCGCCCGCCAGCTCTCCAGCGGCTTGATGAAAAACAGCTCCAGACCCTGCAACGCATCCTTGTCGAGCGCACGGAACAAGCCGACGAACAGCAACATCGTCAGGGCCAGCGCCAGCAGCGGCGAGCCATACAGCATCGGCCGCGACGGTTGCGCGCGGCGTTCAAACCCGAGCATCGACCGCTCCTGGAGCAGCCGGCGGCAGCGCAGCGGCAGCCTCCGGCCACAGCCCGCTCATCCATTCACCGATGCGCTCTTGGCTCGCGTCACGAGTCGCCAGGCGAGGGGACACGCGCCCTTCGGCCATCACCACCAGGGCGTCGCTGATCTCCAGGAGCTCGTCGAGCTCCTCGCTCGCGACGAGCACCGCGCAACCCGCGTCGCGCAGGGCGAGCAACTGCCGGCGGATCTGCGCCGAGGCTCCCACGTCCACGCCCCAGGTCGGCTGCGATACAATCAGCACCCGGGGCGCCGCGTCCAGTTCGCGCCCGACGATGAACTTCTGCAGGTTGCCGCCCGACAGGCTCTGGGCGGGTGCGTCCACGCCGCGCGCCTTCACGTCGTAGTTCGCGAGCAGGCGGCTCGTCAGCGCGCGCAGCCTCGGCAAGCTCAGCCAGCCGCCGCGCCGCAGCGGCTCGCGCCGCGTGAGCAGCGCATTTTGCGCCAGGGAAAGCCCCGGGACGGCGGCGCGCCCCAGCCGTTCTTCGGGCACGAAGCGCAGGCCTCGCTGGCGGCGCTCTGCTAGTGAGCGGCCCGCGAGGTCTTCACCGAAGAGCTGCACTGCGCCGGGCGCCGGGCGCCGGTCCTCGCCGGAGAGGGCTGCCAGCAGCTCCTTCTGGCCGTTGCCGGAGACGCCCGCGATGCCCAGCACTTCTCCCTGGTGCAGCGAGAGCGCCACGTCCCGCAGCGCCACCCCAAACGCCTCGCTCGGCGCGAGCCCGAGGCCGCGCACCGTGAGCGCCGGCTCCCCGCGCGCGTGCTCCTGACGGGCCAGCGCCGGCGGCTCCGTGCCGATCATCAGGCGTGACAGGCTGGCCAGGCTTTCCTGTCGCGGATCGACGCTGCCCGTGACCCGGCCTGCGCGAAGCACCGTGCAACTGTCGCAGAGCGCTCGAATTTCGTTGAGCTTGTGGCTGATGTAGAGGATCGAGCAGCCGCTCGCCGCCAGCCGGCGTAACAGCTCGAACAAGCGAGCCACGGCGTTCGGCGCGAGCACACTGGTCGGCTCGTCCAGGATCAACAGCTTCGGCGCTCCGAGCAGCGCTCGCAGGATCTCCACGCGCTGCCGCTCGCCCACGGACAGCCCGTGCACGGGGCGCGCCGCCTCGATCGGCAGATCATACTCGGCGGAGAGGCGCAGGAGCCGCTCCGTCGTTTCCGCGAGCGAGGGACCGCGCTCGAGCCCCAGCCAGACATTCTCCGCCACGCTCAGGCTCTCGAAGAGCGAGAAGTGCTGAAACACCATGGCGATGCCGAGCGCGCGTGCGGCGCGGGGGCTCTCGGGTTGCACGACCTTGCCGTCGTAGCGCATCTGTCCGGCGTCCGGCTGGGTGACGCCGTAGATGATCTTCATCAGCGTGGATTTGCCCGCGCCATTTTCGCCCAGGACGGCGTGAATTTTGCCCGGAGCGACCTGGAGACTCACGCGATCGTTCGCGGTCACACCCGGATACCGCTTGCTGATCTCGCTGAGTTCGAGCCTGAAGCTCATCGTACAACCTCCGAGCAAGATGCCCGTCCAGGCATGTCCGCGGCGTTTCTCTCGGCTATCGTGTCGAGGTTCCCTGGGCATTTCAACGGGCCCCTGCCCCGTCTGCGCTCATCAGAGGCCTGAAAGGGGCACAGCCATCGTGGCCCGGCGCAGGCACGGCCCCGGCGTAGCCCGATCGAGCGGGGGTAGTTGGAGCGGGGAGCGGGCCCCCCGGGGGATAGAGGAGCGGACCCCCGGGGGATGGAGGAGCGGGGAGCGGGCCCCCGCGGGGTAGGAAGCTCGGCTCATTGGTCGAGCTGTCTTGCCTGGAATCTGGCTCGCGCGACCGGGGCCCTGTAAGCTCCGCCCTGATTGTCATGGTGGACGCTGGCGACTTCTCTGAGAACCGGGTCACCGAGTTCGTCTCCGGGCGCTTCCGCATGCGGCGGCTGGTGGCCTTCGGCGGGATGGCGAACATCTACGAGGCGGAGGATCTGAAGACCGGCCGCGTCGGGGCGCTGAAGTTGCTCAAGGCGCGCTTTCGTCACGTGCCGGACGCTGTCGAGCGCCTGAGTCGCGAAGCGAGAGTGGCGACGCGGATCGCGGACACGCACATCGTGCAGACGTTCGATGCGGGGCGGTTGGATAGCGGTGAGCCCTTCCTGTTCATGGAGCTCTTGAACGGCGAAACGCTCAGCCAGCGCATCGCGCGCCAGGGGGGCCTGCCCATCGTGGACGCCGTGGACATCGTGACCCAGGCGGCGCAGGGCCTGGTGGCGGCGCACGCCGCCGACGTTTTGCACCGAGACATCAAGCCCGCGAACTTGTTTCTCGTGGCGGGCCCCAGGTGCTTGGTCAAGCTGCTCGACTTCGGGGTATCGAAGTTCGTCGGTACGGGATCCATGTCTTTGACGCGAGAGGGCCTGGCGCTCGGTACGTTCAGCTACATGCCGCCCGAACAGATGATGGGCGCCCAGCGCGTGGACGCGCGCGCGGATGTCTATTCTCTCGGCGTCGTCTTGTATCAGTGTCTGGTCGGCACGCCACCGTTCGTCGCCAAGAGCATTCTGGCGCTCAGCAACCTGATGGCGCGCAGCGAGTACACGCGGGTGAGCCAGCTCCGGAGCGACGCCCCGCGGGAGCTGGATTCGATCCTGTGGCGCAGCTTGCGCGCCGATCCGAATGACCGCTACGCGAGCGCGCGCGACCTGCGCGAGGACCTGCTGCGGCTGTCGCGCCGCTCGCTGCCGCAGCGCTCGCTCGGCATCGGAGCTGCATCTCCCGTCCCGCCCGCCGTGGCGCCTGCCGTATCTCGCTCCGCTTCGCCGCGGCCGCCCGCGGTGTCGCGTGCCGCTGCCGTGCCCGCGGCGTACCCGTTGCGGCCGGCGGCCGTGCCGCGCTCGTCGCGCTCGCGCGAGACGGAGGCGTCGCGCATCGAGCCTCGTGCACCCACGCGCGTGGATGCACTCGTCGAAGTGGTGATTCCACGCCCACGCCGCCCCGGCGAGCGCGAGCGCAGCTAGAGATTTCCTCCGCACATGGGCGCGCAAGATCTGCCGTCGCCCGACCCCCGCGCAGGGCTTGCCGCCTCGGGCGGCGGAACCGGCCTCGGCGGGCGCCAAAGTGCGAGAAATCGGCCGTCGGTGGGATCTATGAGTCGTGGCACAGAGGTTGCTCTAGACGCGGCTCATGTCGAACTGGATGCGAAGCAAGCAGACCGCTCTCTTGTGGGGCGCCCTCTCGTGCGCCTGCGGAGCTGAGCCCGAGGGCGCGGGCCACGCCGGAGCCGGGCCTTCGGAACCGGATGCCGAGCGCGAGAACGCGGAACTCGTCCAGGTCGCAGCAAGTCCAGCAGCCCCGCTCCCGGGCGGCGCCGTGCAGGATGGCGAGGGGGCGGAGCCTGCGCCGAACCCAGCGCAGGAGCTACCCGTGGCGCCGACGCGGCGGGTGCCTTGTGCCGCTCCCGCGGGGGTGTCGAGTGCGCCGCGCAACGTCGAACAAGCCGTCGCGCTCATGAACTCATTGCCAAAGCCGACCAGCCTCGAGTGTTTCATCGAAAGCTTGGCTCGACCGCTCGAGGTCTACGCCACGAGCAGCGAGCTCAGTTTGCAGCCGGCCGACGGAACACGCAGTCCAAGAACGTTCATCGTGCAGGGAGAGCTGGTGATGTCGATCGTCGCCAATCCGGAATTCAGCAAGCTGCTCGAGATCGGGTATCGGAGCGCTCCCGGGCGCTCGATGAAGGGAGAGGTCGCGTTCCCACTCACCGTCGATGTCACGGCCTCGAGCATCCTGGCGCGCATCCGCGTTGGTGATGTGAGCATTTGCGGAGGCTGCCATGGTGCCGAGACCCGTCCCATCGACAGCTTCTTCGTCGACGGTGCGTTCGAGTCCGCCGTCGCCGTGCCGCTGTCGCCCTTCGAGGTGGATCTGGAGAGCCTGAGACAAGAGGCCGCCGCTTGTGAGCCAGCCAGCGAACCAGAACGCTGCGGAGTCCTCGGCGCACTGTTCGACCACGGCGAGGTCGTGCCGAGCCGCCTGTGGGACTAGGGCAGGCCTAGGGGCTGCCCGCCGGCAGCTTCCAGATCGAAAAATCTAGCGTCTTGCCCTTGTAGAGCAAGGTCAGCGACGGGTGGAGGCCCAGGGCGGGCTCGCCGAATTGCAGGACGTAGCGCGCATCCATGTCACGCAGCTCCGGGGCCGTCGGCGCCACGAAGACACGATACAGCAGCGGCGCGTCGAGCTGAAATTGAATGCCGCCATGGTCCGGTGCGACGGGCTCTAGATGCACCGTGGCGAAGCGATTATAGGTGCTGATGTTCTCGTGTTCTCGGTCGAGCGGCTCCCAGAAATCGAGCTGCGGATAGAAGTAGACACCGCCGAGCGCCCTGGCTCCCAGGATCTCGGCAACGATGCCCTTGGTCGGGTAGTAGGGAAGGCCGTAGGTGAGCCAGAGCGCCGAGCGCGCGGGCTGGGGGTGCTCCGCGCGATCCTTCTCCAGCACCTCGCGAACGGCCACTCCTAGCTCACTCGTACGCCAATCGGGAAAGCCGCTGGAGAGCGGATTGAACGTCGCCGAGGTCGCTACCAGAGCTGCGAGCAACAAGGCCGCGAAGGGGCGTGCCCAGCCCAGCACCAACATGCTCGAGAGCGCTGCTCCGACGAGCGCGACCAGCCACACTCCCGGCGGGAAGCGCAGACCGAGCCCGAACGACTGGAAGTCACGTTGCATCGCCCAGCCGCACCAGGTTTGCACGGCCGCACACACGACAAACACCACGAGCGCAGTGCGCAGCGTCCCTCGGTCCCGCGGCAGCTCGAGCCCCACGGCGAGAAGCCGGATCGCAAAGAGAACGGCCAGGAACCCCGTGGCGATCGGGATGCGCACTCCGCTCACGCGATCGAGCAGGGTGATCCGTGCCAGCCACTCGGGCACGCCGACGGCGCAGAAGAACAGCAGCCCCAGCAGTACCGGTGTCAGTGCCCAGATCAGCGGACCGAGGCGTGCGCGGATCCGGGGCGACACCACCGCCGCGACCCAGACGGCAGGATACAGCGGGAAGAAGTTCGCCGACTCGATCGTTTGGGTGCGGGTATGCCAGTTGTCGATCGTAAAGTAGTTGTAGAGACCAATGCCGGACAGCCACCAGGGCACATCACCGCCGAGCAAGCGGCGCTGGCCCGGGTACTCGCTATTGGCCATCGCGCGCAGCGCGTCGGCGGTCGCGAGATAGTAGGACAAGGCCAGGAGCCCAGCAGCGGCCACGCCGAGACCGAGCCCGACCAGGTGGACCCGGGGCGCCCGCCGGAAGCCCTCCCACAGCCGATCGCGCCAGAACAAGGCGAGAAACGCCACGAGGAAGATCTGCCCGAGCGGGATCTGCCAGGGCGGATACAGCTGCATGACGAAGCCGACGAGGCACAGCGCGAACGCTGTGGCGCAGGCGTAGACGACGCCGGGGCGATCACTCTGAAGCGCCCAGTATGCCGCCACCAGCGCCCCCACGCCGAGGCCCGTGGTGTAGGCGGGCCACAGCGAAAAGACGATCACGTACGCCGAGCCCGTGTACCAGGCTGCGCCGAGCACGGCGAGCCAGGGCCGCCGTGGCACCACCAGTTCGAAGAATAGATAGAGCGCGGCAAAGCAGAGAAAGGCCTGCGACCACCAGGCCCACGCCAGGCCACGTTCGGCGCCGAGCAGCAGGTAGCCCCACGTCATGGGGCGCGCGAGCGCCGTCACGTGAGCCACCGGCAGCCACGGTGCAACCAACATGTTCTGGCCGCTGCCGATGTTGCGGTTGACGACCGGAAAGCGCGGCGTGTGGCTGAACTGCGCCAAGGCCCAGGGCGTCTCCGTGGCCCATTCGTCCAGGCGAATGTACGGCGACTCCGCCAATAGCCGGTGCCGCCAACGCTCGCGAGCTTCGGGTGTCATGCGCTCGAGCAGCGGTGTGGCGACGTAGTGCCGTTCCGCCTCTTCGGGTGCCCAGACCTTGGTCGTCAGCGCGATCGCCGAGCCATGGAGCTTGGCGGAGACCAGCAACGCAAAGACCAACAGGGCCGTGCAGAGCACGCGAAAGCGAAACGAGCGTGCACACCACCAGGAGCGGACGGCCAACATCTTTGCGCGTCCCGCTGGCATGGCGGCGCGAAGTTGCCTGGATCCTTCCAGACCGTCAAGCTCGGCTGGGCGCGCCGACACTCGCGCCGGAGGCCATCCCGCTTTCGGGCCTGCGCCGCGGCTGCGGGCGGGACGCTCGGGCAGCTGCTCGTGCTCGGAAGTAGCTATAGTCTCGGCGATGGACTCTCGCCGACTCGGTCGCTCTGAAGTTGCGCTCGTGGTGATCCTGGTGCTCGGCGTCATCGCGTGCGCCACGTTGCCTGTCATTCCCCAGTCGCAGAGCTACCACCAATTCGCCGACCGGCGCTCCCTCCCATGGCTGCCGAACGTCGCCGACGTGTTGTCCAATCTCCCTTTCGCGCTCGTCGGCGTGTTCGGGCTGTGGCAACTGCGGCCGCCCACACGTTGGAGCCGCCCGTTGCAATTGAGCCTGCTGTTGCTGTTTGCTGGACTGCTGCTCACCGCATTCGGGTCGGCGTACTATCACTGGTCCCCCAGCGATCGAACGCTCGTGGTGGATCGCTTGCCCATGACGGTGGTCTTCGCCGGCGTGCTCGGCGGCGTCGTGACAGAGCGCGTCGGTGAGCGCAGCGCCCGGTTCACGTTGCTCGCGCTGGCCCTGCTCGGACCGGCCAGCGTGCTCTACTGGCGGAGCAGTGGTAACCTCGCGCCGTATTTCGTCGTGCAATACGGCGGGGTACTCGTGGCGGTCTTCATCTTGCTCTTCACGCCGCGCCCCAACGCCCGGCTTCCCTGGCTAGTGTTGCTAGCTTGGTACATCGTCGCCAAGCTCCTGGAGAGTGGCGACACTCTGATCTGGCACGCCAGCGGCGAGTGGTTCGCCGGTCATGCTCTGAAGCATGTGGCATCGGCGCTGGGTGGGTGGAGCCTGGCGAGGGCGATTCGGGGGTAGCCCACCCGCGCAGACGGGCGCGTCCGGAGGGATCCGCCCGTGTCGGGCCCGATCGGCGACACCCATGGCCGCCGGCTTCCTCTGCCGAGAGCCGGCGGGAGCGGGGACCCTCGCGCGAAGACCAGCGCCAACGGAAAAGTATTGGGAGCGTTTCCCTGACTTCACCCGCGGGCGGCGCAGGCTTTGAGTAGTTCTCGGAACTAGCCCATCCTGGCGGGTCGGAGGTGAGAGCTTGGTCGTCGAAGAGTCGAAGCGGGGCGTCGGGGGTTTCGGTAGCCAGCGGGGGCTGGGGCGCAGCCAAAAGCGGCGGCAAGGCGCGATCTTGCGGGCGTGTGGGGGCGCGCTGGTGTTCGGTCTTTCGGTGTTCTGCGGGTCGAGTTCGACGTCGAAGTCGACCAACCATCCGCTCCCGATGTCGGGTCCGAACGGTAGCGAGCCCGGAGGCGGTCCCTTCGCGAACGAGGACGGCTACGATCTGTGGCTGCGTTATCCGCTGGTCTGGGACGCACCGCTGCTCGCCGAGTATCGGGCGCAGCTGCGCTCGCTCGTCACGCCCGTGGACACGCCGACGCTCGGCATTGCCGCAGCGGAGCTGGAGCGCGGCCTGGGCGGCCTGCTGGGCGCACCGCTCGCGAAGAGCGCGCAGCCGGACGCTGACGGCAGCATTTTGATCGGGTCGATCGAGAGTTCTCCCGTGATCGCTGCCCTGCCGCTCGCGCAGTCACTGGCCGCGCTCGGTAGCGATGGCTATGTGGTGCAGTCGCTCGAGGTGCAGGGGCGTCGCAGCATCGTCATCGCCGGCAACCGCGACGTCGGCGCGCTGTACGGCGCGTTCGCGCTCTTGCGCCACCTGGAGACGTTCGGCAGCCTGAGCGGGCTCTCGCTCGAGAGCGCGCCCAAGATCAAGCGCCGCATCCTCGATCACTGGGACAACCTCAATCGTACGGTGGAGCGCGGCTACGCCGGACCGTCGCTCTGGGAGTGGGACGCGCTACCGGGGACCCTGTCCGATCGCTACCGTGACTATGCCCGAGCCAATGCCTCGCTGGGCGTCAACGGCACGGTGCTGACCAACGTGAACGCCAATGCACAGGTGCTCACGCCTGCGTACCTCGCCAAGGTGCGAGCGCTCGCAGACGTGTTTCGGCCGTACGGAATCGCGGTGTATCTCACCGCGCGTTTCAGCGCGCCCATCGAGATCGGCGGGCTCACCTCGGCAGATCCGACCTTGCCCGAGGTGCAAGCCTGGTGGCGCACCAAGGCCGACGAGATCTACGCGCTGATCCCGGACTTTGGCGGCTTCCTGGTCAAGGCCAACTCCGAAGGGCAACCGGGGCCGCAGGACTACGGGCGCACGCATGCCGATGGCGCCAACGCGCTGGCGGATGCGGTGGGACCACACGGCGGTATCGTGATGTGGCGCGCGTTCGTGTACAGCCAGGACACGCCGACCGATCGCATCAAGCAGGCGTACGACGAGTTTCAACCTCTCGACGGCCAGTTCCGCGACAACGTGCTGATCCAGGTGAAAAATGGGCCGCTCGACTTTCAGCCGCGCGAGCCGTTCAGTCCGCTGTTTGGTTCGATGCCGCAGACGCCGCTGGTGCTCGAGCTCCAGGTCACCAAGGAGTATCTGGGGCAGGACACCCATCTGGCGTATCTCGGGCCGCTGTATGAAGAGGTGCTGCACGCCGATACCAACGCGGCCGGTCCCGGCTCCACCGTGGCCAAGGTCATCGAGGGCTCGCTCGATGGTCACGCGCTGAGCGCGATTGCGGGCGTGGCGAACGTGGGCACGGATCGCAACTGGACGGGGTCTCAATTCAACCAGGCCAACTGGTACGTGTTTGGTCGCATGGCGTGGGATCCGGCGCTGTCCGCGCAGCAGCTCGCCGAGGAGTGGATCCGGCAGACGCTCTCGAACGACCCGAGCGTGATCGCGCCCGTCTCGCAGATGATGATGGGCTCGCGCGAGGCGGTCGTGAACTACATGACGCCGCTCGGCCTGGCGCATCTGATGGCGACCAACCACCACTATGGCCCCGGTCCCTGGGTCTCCGATCAGACTCGGCCGGAGTGGAATCCCACCTACTACCATCGCGCCGACACTACCGGCATCGGCTTCGATCGCGCGGCGAGCGGCAGCAACGCCGTGGCTCAATACAACCCCGCGGTGGGTAACCGCTTTGCCGATCGAGCCACGACCCCCGACGAAATGGTCCTGTTCTTCCACCACGTCGGCTGGAACGAGACGCTGAGCTCCGGTCGCACGCTGTGGAACGAGCTGGTAGACCGCTACAGCAGAGGCGTCAGCGCGGCGCGCGGCATGCGCACGACCTGGGCGGGCATCGCGGGCAAGCTGGACGAGCAGCGCTACGGAGAGATCGCGGGCCTCCTGAAGATCCAGGCGGACGAAGCAAAGTGGTGGCGAGATGCTTCGCTGCAATACTTCCGCAGCTTCGCCGGGCTCGAGATCCCGCCAGAATACGAGCAGCCCGCCCACCCGCTCGAGTTCTACCGGGCGCTCACCTGCCCGGCGGACGTGACCAAGCCGCGCTGCCCCGAGATCGCCTCCCCCGACTGAGCTGACGAAGCCCGCGCGCGGCATGTTGCAGATCCCTCCGCCGAGTTCGGGCCCGAACTACGCGTGAGCGGATGCGTGTGGTATCGCGCGCTCGCGCCAGCCGAGTTCGGGCCCGAACTTGGTGTTGGGCGCGAGAACGGGCCCGCGCTGGGCCGTGCAGGCGCTGGCCGGGCGCGCGCCGGGCACCGTCGTGCCCCTCCCGTGCGAGCGGTGCTAGGCGGGGGTTACTGCGCCCACTCGTAGCCGTACAGGCCGGCGGTGTTGAGCATGCCGAGCAGGTAGGTGGCTTCCTGGTAGTAACGGTACTGGCCGCTCTGCTGGTAGACGTCCCATGCTGCCTGGACGAAGTCGGCGCGGTTGGCCGCGGTGGAGGCGAGGGCGCCGGCGCCGAGCATGGCGGTGAGGGCGGTGGAGCTGCCGCCGCCCGCGTTGCTGCCGTCGATCGCGAAGGTGGCGTTGCGGACGTTGTCCTTGTTGTCGTTGAGCTGGTTGGTGAAGAAGGCGTGGTACTTGTTGGCCTGCGTGGTGAAACGCGCGTCCTGGCTGAACCAGGCGTAGTCCATGGCCATGTTCATGATCACGCGCCAGGCGTCGAAGCGGAACTGGTCGTGGTTGGAGCCGCCGTTGTTGGGGGTGCCGTTGAAGTTGGAGTAGTCGGGGTGGAGGCCTGTGGTGGGGTGGGCGGAGGCGACGAGGTGGCGGCGGCTGGAGTCGGCGATGGCGTTCCAGCGGGCGGCGTTGTTCTGCGCGCCGTCGAGGGCGAAGAGCTCGTAGAAGGCCGGCAGGTTGTAGCTGGGGTCCCCGAAGTTGGCCGAGTTGCCCTGGGGGTAGAAGACGACCAGGTTGTTGGCGGCGTTGAAGAGTGGCGTGCGGCCGTTGGCGGCGGGGTTGTTGATCATCGCGTTGGCGATGTTGTCCGCGTCCTGCTGGTAGTTGACGCCCCCACCGCTGCCCCAGCGCCGATCGGCCAGATACAGGGCCGCTGCGAAGTACTCGTCCCCGTCGGGGGCAGGGCCGGCGGAGTCGGGGAAGTTGATCTGCCAGTTGTTGGCGTTGCCGGTGTTGGCCGTGCCCTGCCAGCGGAAGTTGTAGCGCCAGCTCGTGAGGTTGCTGTTCGCGGGGAACTGCATGAAGGTCCGCGCGAACTTCCACAATTTGTCGAACTCATCCTGCATGTCCATCTGCACCGCGATCATCATGCCGTACGACATGCCCTCGCTGCGGATGTCGTTGGAGTCCGCTGCCCAGATGAAGGCCATGCTGCGATCCTGCGGCAGCTCGTAGTAGACTCGGTAGCCCGTGTTGAGCACCGGCGTGGCCGACTCGTTCGTGCCGATGCCGAAGAAGCGATCGACGGCCAGGCGCAGCTTGGCATCCACCTCGCCCACGGGAATGCCGAGCACCTCCGTGAACAGGTTGCCCGAGCCGCGCGTGGGGCGCTCCAGGAAGGGAGCGGGCGCCTCGCCGGGCGTCACCGGGGGCTGTTCCACCGGCGGTGTCACTTCGCCCGTCTCGCCGTTGGCAGGCGGGGTGGTGCCGGGAGTCGTACCCGGCGTGGTGCCGGGATCGAGCGTGATGCCGCCGGGCTGCCCTTCGGGGGTGGTGGTGCCGCCCGGGGTCGTCTCACTTCCGGAGGGAGTCTGCCCCGGCGGAGTCTGCTCGTCGTTGGGCGGGTTCGACGGAGGGTTGTTGGCGTTGGTGCCTGGCCCTTGGGGGCCGCCGAAGGCCTCGAGGTCTCCCGAGCCATCTCCTCGAGTGCCGTCCGCGGGAGTACCGCAGGCGCTGACGAGGACTGCGAGCAGGGCACCGGCGAAGCTGAAGGTGGGTCGGGCGAAGGACGATCGATGCGTCAAGCGAGAGCCTCCTGGGGCAGCCCAAGTGTGGAAACGATTCCGTATAGTCTACGAAATCCGGCTGGTTGGGCAATCCCCTCGAGAGCGCACCTGAGCCAAAATGGTTGCCTTCCCGCTGGGCCGCCCCGCGGGCGAAGCAGCTGCGCCAGATCTCTCCATCCGGTCTAGAATCTCGGACGCTCGCCGTCTGGACAGCGCGGCGTAGAAGGCGTCGCCACGAAACGCCGCGCCGCGTATACGGTTTGGTCATGCCGCCCACCGGGATCCCCGGCTGCCTGGATGAGGACACG
>Ga0315912_10001013_pt1 | contig 38684 bp, 35 predicted proteins | sample VfabasoilMG_FD_204469 | JGI IMG/M metagenome (GOLD analysis project Ga0315912, IMG submission 204469) | Garden soil microbial communities collected in Santa Monica, California, United States - V. faba soil | ecosystem: Environmental > Terrestrial > Soil > Garden | place: USA: California... | reverse complement strand
TGGCGGCTTGCCTGGGTCTGGCGTGCGGCGGCGGATATCCCGAGCCCCGCAATCAGCTGACCGCGTCGGAAGCGGCGGTCCGCGCCGCCGAAGTGGGCGGTGCTCAGAACGGTCCGCAGTCGGCTCTGCATCTGAAGCGCGCGCGCGAGCAAGTGGACAGCGGAAAATCGCTGATTGTGGAGGGCGAAAATGAGCGCGCCGACTGGGTGCTGCGCCGTGCCCAGTCCGATGCGGATCTCGCGCTGGCATTGGCTGCGGAAGAGGCGCGCCGCAAGCAGGCCGCGACGGCAAAAGAAGAGCTCGAGCGTCTACAGACCAGCGTGAAAGAGGGAACGTCGGCTCCTTGAGCCCGCTCGCCCCCGCTCGACGAAGAACCAGACGGATCGGTGGACTCATGGCAGTTTTGAAAAACACGATTGGTTTTTGGCGCGTCGCTGCTCCGCTTCTGGGGGCAGCGATCGGCTCTGGGGTTCTGGGTTGCGGCACCGCGGCGGCCCCGCAGGAGCTGCACAACGCGCGTCACGCGTACACGCAGGCGAGCCAAGGCGCAGCTGCGCAGCTGGCTCCGGCGCAGCTCGACACCGCCCGTCAGGCGGTGGAGCGGGCCAACATGGCGTTCGGCAGCGGCGCCGACGAAGCGGTGGTTCGAGATCTCGCGTACGTGGCAGAGCGCCAGGTAGCGATCGCCGTTTCCACGGCAGGCCTGGAACAGGCGAACCGGACGCTGGCCAAATACGAGAAGGACGAGGACGAGCTGCGCCGCAAGCTGCAGAACGCCACGCAGAGCGAGCTGGCGCGCATCAAGAAGGAATTGCAGACCGAACACCAGGCGCGGCTGGTGGCAGAACGCAGCGCCGAGGCAGCGCTCAAGAGCCTGGACGAAGTGGCGCGGGTGAAGGAAGAGTCACGCGGCATCGTGATCACCCTGTCGGGTGCCGTGCTCTTCGCCACCGGCGAACACGCGCTCTTGCCCATCGCCAAGGACAAGCTGCGCGAGGTGGCGCAGGCGTTGCTCGACCAGGGCGACAGCACGATCGTGGTCGAGGGCCACACCGACGCACGAGGTTCGTCCTCCAAGAACCACGAGCTCAGCCTGCTGCGAGCACAGGAAGTTCGGGGCTACCTGGTGAGCCAGGGGATCCCCACCAACAGCATTCAGGCGCAGGGCCTCGGTGAAGAACGCCCGGTCGCGACGAACGACACGGCGGAGGGGCGCGCCAACAATCGGCGCGTGGAGATCGTAGTCAATCCGCGGAACAAGTCGAAGGCCCACGCCGACTCGACCGCGGGCGGCTGAGCCTGGACCTGCCCTTGCCGCCCCGGAGTGGGCTAGTAGCCTGGAAAATTGCCCTGCAGCGGTAAGCCCGGAGCTCGGCGCCACATCGCTGCACGAGCGCCTGGGCGTGTCTGGGACCGCTGCGCGGGGAAACGCCCCTTCGGCCCCCTGCTCTGCTCCGACGCAGGAGCCGCAGCGCACGGTGCAACGCCCGAACGCTGCTGCGCACGGCGTTTCCCGAAGGGCCGCGGCGTTTCGGCACGACGAGAGTTTCGTGTGCCTTTGTGATAGAGAGGCGGCACTCCTTTCTCCGCCGGCGAGCGGTCCCGAGCGCGGCCATCCGCGTCGTCCCGATACGTGTTTACAAGCGCAATCAAGTTTTCCCTGAGAGCCGTCCTGCTCGGCTCGTAAAGCGCGCGCTGGCAGAAAAATCTGAGCAAAAGTCGGTCAGGCGAGACACAATGTATCCGACGCGGGATGTACCCCACACGGATCCCGTAGTGAGCGAGCTCGAAGCAGGATGACGCGCTCGTAACAGTGAGCGTTCCTTTTCACCATCGAGCCACGGCAGCTCCCCTGACGGATCCATCGTCGCTGGCGGGTCGGGGGTCGCACGGATGAGGCAGTCGACATGACACAGAGCAACAACGACATCGAGGAACTCGAAGAGCTTCTCACGGAACTGGAAGGCCAAGAGGCCCGGCTGGTCGCTCCCTATGCGGAGGACGACGACGCCGTGACCCAGTTGATGGACGCGCCACTCGGCGACCAGGAGTGGATGGTCCAGGTGACCGCGCTCGATCGAAGAATGATGTCGACCGATCAGTTGATTGTCGATTTGCAGGCCGGCAGATTGAGCAACAAGACGCTCGTCTGGCGCGGCGGCATGGACGATTGGCAGCCCATCGCGCGTGTCGAGGGCTTGGCTCAGCAGAGCGCGCCCGCGTCGAGCCCGGCGCCTCGCCTGGGCATGAACCTGACGGCTGCGCCGGCGCCCTTGCCGGCTCCGCCGATGTGGTCGACCTTACCCAGCGCGCCGCTGTCCAGCGCGCCGCTCGGGCCGCCGCCCGCCGCGCTGCCGCCGAACCTGTCGGCGCCGCCGCCGTCCTCGCCCTCGATGAGCCTGGGGCTTCCGCCCGTGGCGCCATCGCCGCTGCCGCAGCGGGCGAGCCAGACCGCCTTGCCGAGGCCCGCGGCGTCGCTCCCGCCGCCGCCCGCCGTCTCCGCGGGCAACACCACGCGTCCGGTGGCGGTCGACTTTGGCGACCTGATGCCGGAGGACACGACCAGCCCCCTGCGCGGCAAGCGCGCGGTCATGGCGCTCAGCGCCGTCGCTGTCTTGGCGGTGTTCATCAGCGCCTATGCGCTCTCTTCCAAGGGTGATGCCACCGCCAGCGCAGAGCCGGCGGCGCAGCCCCGGGCCATCGGTTCCCTGCAGCCGGCACCGAGCGAGAAAAAGGCCGAACCGAGCGTCCCCAGCAGGGCCCCGGAACCGCCCGCCGAGGCCGCTGCCAAGCCGAGCGAGAGCGAGCTCGCGGCGAATGAACCGCCCGCGCCCAGCGCCGGGGCCCGGACCACCGCCCCCGCCCGCTACTCCCCCAAGGCGGAGTATCGCCGGCGCTCTCGCGGCTCGGCCGCCGAGCGTCCCGCGGAAGAGGCGGAGGCGGCGAGCCCGGCTGCGGCGGCGGAAGTGCCGGCGCGGGCCACCGCAGCGGCAGACGAGCCCGCCGCCCCCGAGGTAGCGAGCGCGGCCGCCGTCGACGATGCCGATTCCGCCGAGGCCCCCCGGAGTACGGGCAAGTCGTCCGGCACCTTCAACCGCGATGCGGCCAAGCAGGCGCTGGACGATGCAGCGGGCCAGGCGCGCAACTGTCGCCCTGCGGGCGGTCCGAGCGGGAGCGGGCAAGTCCAGGTTCGCTACGAGCCGTCGGGCAAAGTGGCGGCCGTGCAGATCCTGACCGGTAAGTTCGAGAACACGACCACGGGCAGCTGCGTCAAGATGCTGTTCCGTCGCGCCAAGGTGCCGGAGTTCACCGGGGCGCCGGTCGTGGTCGTCGTCAAGAAGTTCGAGATTCCGTAAGGCGCCGAGCGGGCGCCGGATCCCGGGCGGAGGTCGAGCGACCGCTGGCGCGAGCTAGCGGTCGCTCTCGTTTTGTGACCGTTTTGACTAGCCGGGCCGCCGCGCCAGGCTATAGGCGGCGGCCTCGGCGATCGCCAGGCGCAGCTCCGGGTCGTCCAGCTGCTCCAGGGACTGCCGCAAAGGCGCCGGCAGGTCTGCCCGCCGCACCGTCGTGACCTCTCGCGCTCGAGCGGCGTGGCTCCCGGCATGGACGTGGAAGCGCATGCGCTGCACGGGGTGGCCGGCGGCCTGGAGCCGCTCCAGGACCACGTGCGAGAGCAAGGACAGCTCCTGCGCCCAGGTGGACGAGGGCACCCGCACGCTGAGCACGCCCTCGGTGATGCGCTCCGGCATGGTTCGCTCGGCCAGGCGCTCACCTACGGCGCGTCGCCAGTCAGCGGGACTGATGTGCGCGGTTCGCGCACCCAGCATCGGGCTCTGCTCCAGCAGAGCCCCGAGCATGGACGGTCCGCTCGGGGCCGGCCATCTCGACCCTGGGCGTTCTCCCGTGCGCGACATGCTTCGAGCTTACAGCTCGCCGACATCGCCGGCATGCCCGATCTAGAGCTAGGTGATGCGCAGCAACTCTTTTACGGTGGCCATGACCCGCGGCGCTTGAATCGGCTTGGTGATGTAGGCATTGGCGCCGAGCCGGAGCGCGCGCTCGCGATCCTCTCGCCCACCCTCGGTCGTGATCACGACGATCGGTGTATCTTTGTGGGTCGCGTCCATCCGCACGCGCTGGATCAGCTTGAGCCCATCCATGATCGGCATGTTGATGTCCGTCAGGATGATGTCGAACTTGCCGGCCGCGAGCTTCCGGAGGCCGTCCACGCCATCATCCGCTTCGGTCACGCTGAGGTTGGAGATGCGGCCGAGCGCGAACACCACCAGCTGGCGCATCATGGGGGAATCTTCGACGACGAGGCAGGAGTATTCGGCCATGGAACGGCTACCGCCCACCTGGGGCTGGAGGGTGGATCGCGGCGGGGAGGTCGGGGCCGTGCTGGTCGGTGTTCATGCGTCGAAGGCGGCCTTCCACGAACGCGGCAGCACGAAGAGTACTACTAACCACCACCAGGTTGGTAAAGTTTGCCGGACTCCGGCCTGGGTTGGCGCGCCGCATCCTTGTCGAGTTCGCCGTTAATGAAGGTCGCGTGCACGCGCTCCCGGCGACCCGTTGCCGGAGCGAGAGCTCGTACCCGGGTCGTGCGCGGGCCGCGGTACCCCGGTTCAGGTATCGAGCGGCGCCCATCGTTCCATCGGTTACGTGCGCCGCTCCGCATTGATTAAGGCCCCTCGCTCTGCCCCGTGGTTTCGAGGTGACCCGTTGGCACCCAGACCGCGGGCCAGGCGCCGGCTCCCGACGAGCGCCCTGCTCCGAGCGAGACGGCGGAGCGACTCCAGAGGCGCACATGCGCCCCCTCATCAGGGGCGCTGCGGCTCATCTCGGGCGCCGGAGCGCCCCATTTTTGGTACCGAAGACCGGACTTGAACCGGTACGCCCTTGCGGGCGGTGGATTTTGAATCCACTGCGTCTGCCAATTCCGCCACTTCGGCTCGTTTTGGGCGACTCGAACACTAGTCGCTCGACTCTGCCCATGCGATGGGAATTTCGATGCCCCAAAACTTTTGATGCCCCAAAAAACTGAGGGGGCCGGGCGCTATTTGGCGGCGATCGGCAGGATGGGGGCCCATTCCAGCCGGCTCAGGAGGTCGTCCGTAATGAGCAGCCCACGGTCGCCGAAACTGAGCACGTTCTGCTCGTTGTCGTCTCGCCGCTGGGCGACGAAGATGATGCCGCGACCGCGCTCGTTGTACCCGAGCTGGACGATGGCATTTTTCAACCAGAAGCCGCCCCCTTCTAGCTCGAGCCGCTCGGGCAACGTGTAGAAGCCCTCCGAGCGCAACGGCACCAGGCTCTTGGCCCAGCTCGGTGAGCGCAGCGGTGTCGTGGGTTCACCCCAGTACCAGCGGTTGTTCTGGTTGCGGCCCGGGCGAGCGACGAACTTGACGCCGCCGTTGTTGGGCTTGCCGAGATAGACGAGCACGTCCGCGGGAAAGGTCTGTTCGTGCCCAGGCATGGGCTCGGTGGTCCGGTAGAGGCCGGGATCAGGTAGGTCCAGCATGCGATGGCTCCGATGTGGTGTTCACTCTAGCCATCTACACGGCGCGGGTGAATTACTATCGTAGGGCGGCGCGGATGAATCACAAGGCTCCCCGGGCCGCATCGCACCGCCCGGGCTCGCGGTTGTCAGCGCTCGGCAGACCGAATATGGATCGCAAATATGGCGACAAAGAAAACTGGCAAGCGGGCGGGCGCTCGGGCGCTGTCCGCGGGCAAGAAAAAGGTCGTTCGTGGTGCGCCTTCGAGCCGGAACGTCGCGGCGAAGCGGAGCGGCAAGATCGCTGCAAAGCCGAAGGGGAAAGTCGCGGCGAAGCCGAGCAAGAAAGTCGCTGCCAAGCCGAAGGGGAAAGTCGTGCCGAAGCCGAGCAAGAAAGTCGCTGCCAAGCCGCTCGAGGCCACGGCTCCGAGCGCGGGCGTGGCCGAGGGACAGGCAGCACCCAGCTTTGAGCTCTTGGATCAGGCAGGGGCAGCGCTGTCGTCCGCAGACCTCACGGGCAAGCCCTATGTATTGTACTTCTATCCCAAGGACGACACGCCCGGCTGTACCACGGAGGCCTGCGGTTTCCGCGACGCCCTGCCAGATTTCAAGAAGCTCGGCGTGCGTGTGATCGGCGTCAGCCCGGACAGTAGCGCGAGTCACGAAAGGTTCGTCGCGAAGTACAGCCTGCCGTTCAGCTTGCTCTCCGATCCGGACAAGACGCTTTCGGCAGCGTATGGCGTCTGGGCCAAAAAGCAGAACTACGGGCGCGAGTACATGGGAGTGGTGCGCAGCACGTTTCTGATCGATGCCGGCGGCGTGGTCAAGAAGGCCTGGCGCAGCGTCAAAGTGAAGGGCCATGTGGAGCAGGTCCAGGCCGCAGCGGCGGCGCTGTCTTGACCGCGACCGGGGCGGCCCGAGCAGGGACCGGTTTGCCCGAGCAGCGCGCGCGCCGTTGGCTGGCCTGGCTCGGCCCGGGACGCATGCGCCGGCTGCTGCTCAGCGGGCCGCTGCTGGTCGGGCTCGTGGGCTGCGACGGCACCAATCAGGAGAGCCTGGAGCTCGCCGCCAAGCACGCTCGGCGTTTGGCGGAGACCGCCAAGCAGGACGTGGTCGAGATTCGCCAGGGGCTGCCGCGTGGAGCGGAGGAACTGGCCAAGGCTTGGGGCGAAGAACCCAATCCTCTCGGTGATCCCGAAGCGGCGCGCCGCCTGCTCACCCGAGCTCGTGACAAGGTGCAGGATCTGCGCGTCGCCAAGTCCACCTTCTTTGCTCTCGCGGGCCTCGACGGGAGCGTGGTGCGCAACGATCGCGAACAGGATCGCATGGCGGGGCGCCCGCTCTTTGCGTCCTTCCCGGAGCTGGCTCGCGCGGCGAGCGGTCAATATGTGGAAGCTCTCGGTGTGATGGTCGAAGCGCACGGCGTAAAGGGCAAGCCCGACGCCGAGTGGGTGGCGGCCCAGGGGGTGCGCGTGGGGGACGCCGTGCGCGCCCTGTACGTCACGGGCTGGGCCTGGACGAGCTATGCGTACCGTCTGGAGTTTGCGCTGCGCGGGCAGACGGACATCGAGCTGCGCGGCACGCGCAAGAATGTGCCGCTCCTCTACGTGTTCGTGGTCGTCGGCTCCGATGTGTATGGGTCGCCTGCTGCGCCCGAGGTCAACGCTCGCGCCATCAGCGAGCACGCCCCGCTGCAGCACCTGGCGGCCGACGGTACCTTCTCCACGCTGCTGGAGATCACCGGGCGCAGGTTTGCACTCGGGGTTCACAGCGCGTTCGATCTAGCCCCAGGGGTTGCGATCGCGGTGCTGCGCAGCGAGCTCTGAGGGCCATCCCCAGGGCAGCCTGGCGCGCCCGTCATTCCGACGGCTGCGCCCCTTTCTCCGGCACGTCTTGCCTTTCCAGAAGGCGCTGTGGCGGATCGGCACCGAGGCGTCCGAGCCGGTGCAAGCCGAGCAGCAACATGCCGGCGCCAACCAGAGTCAGGGTGGCGGAGACGTCACCGCTCGCCAATACGGAGAGCACGATGCCGGCGACGGTACCGAAGGCGCCCACCAGGAGCGGCCCAGTGGCTAGGCGGACCCTGCGTTCGCGATCCAGGCTGCCATTTGGGCTCATGCTTCTGGAAAGGGTAGCCAAGCCGCTCGGGTTTCGCTAGCGATCTCGGGGATGCCCAGCCGCGCCCAGTCTCGGACGTCCGCGCGGACGGCACGCTCGGTCTTTGCGCTGCCCACGGTGGTGTGTCTGGCCTGCGCTTCGCGTCAGGTGCCCGATCCACGTCTGACCGTGCAACTGTGGAGCGAGGCTCTGGAGCGAGGCGACTCGAACGCGGTGTACGCGCTGCTCAATGAATCGTCTCAGCAAGCGCTCGGCCGCGAGGGCGTGGCCCAACTACTGACGCGCGACCGCGAGGAGCTGCTGCAGGTGGCCCGCGCCGCCCGGGCGGAGAACACTCGGCTCGAGACCGTGGCGCGCGTCTCGTTCGAGGATGACCGCAACGCTCTCCTGGTGCTCGAAGATGGGCAGTTCAAGGTGGCCGCTACGGCCGCCCTCCCCGCCCGCGCGGACAGTCCGGAAGATGCGCTGCGCGAGCTGCGTGACGTGCTCGAGAGGCGCAGCTTCGCCGGGCTCCTGCGCGTCTTGACCCAGGACGCTAGCCAGACGCTCCGCGGTCACCTGGATGGCGTGGTCGAGGCGCTCGGCGATCCCGGGGCGGTTCAGATCGAGGTCGATGGGCGGCGCGCTACTGCGCGGCTGCCGGGCGGGCACACCGTCACGATGGAGCGTGAGGACGGAGCTTGGCGCATCCGCGATTTCGACTGAGCCGGCGCGCGGCGCTGGCCGCGCTGGCCGCTGCCCCCCTCGCCCGAGCTTTCGGCCAGGATGGTGCGTTCCATCCACGCATCTTGTTGACCGGCAAGCGGGCGCCCGACCCGGCGCGCGCTACCGGCGCAACCGGCTGGTCCTGGGAGCTGATCCGTCGCACCAGCGCGCCCGCGCGCTTGACCGTGAGCAGGATCGCCGCCGACTCCAGCGAACTCCTGGAAGAGCCGTTCAGCGTGTGGTTCGGCGCCGACGCGGTGGAGCCGCTCTCCGAACCGGAGGTTCGAGGCCTACGCCTGTACCTGAGCCTCGGCGGCGTGCTGTTCGTGGACGATTCCAACCCCGGACTGGGCGCCTTTGGGCGCAGCGTACGGCGTGAACTGAGCCGGGTGTTGCCGGAGAGCCCCGTCGTGCGCCTGCCGCCGCAACACGTGCTTTACAAGTCCTACTACCTGCTCGACGGTCCGGTCGGGAGAGTGGAGGGCCCGCCCTATCTGGAAACGATCCAGAGCGGCAAGATCGCCTGCGTGATCCTGTCCTCCCACGACTTGCTCGGGGCACTCGCGCAAGAGCGTGGCGGTGGCTGGACCTTTCCGATCGAGTCCGGCGCACAGGACCAGCGCGAGCTCGCGATCCGGCTGGCGATCAATCTCGCGATGTACGTTTTATGCCTGGACTACAAGGATGACCAGGTTCACGCCGAGGAGTTGATGCGGCGCCGCGGGCGGCAGCGCCAATGACCAAGAGCTGGGCGATCACCGAGGATGTCAGTCGCTGGGTGGTGATCCTGGCGGCCACCCTGCTCGCCGCCGCGATTCTGCTCCTGGTCCATGAGCTCCGCAGTCGCCGGCAGCGCAGCTGGGCGATTTTTGCGACCGGCCTCTTGGCAGCGCTGTGCGTCTCCCTGGCGGCGGTTCGACCCGTCTGGGTGCAGGCCCGGGGCAACCTGGTCGGTCCGCGCGTGGTGGTGCTCGTCGATCAGTCGCGTCGCATGCGGCTGTCCGACGCCGGCACCACTCGCCTGCAAAAAGCCACGGACGCGCTCGGCTCGATCTCGAGGCATTTCCAGAACGCGCGCCTCAGTGCCGTGGGCTTCAGCGAGGGCACGCTGGAGTCCATCTCGCTCGAGCGCCAGCCGCTCGAAATTACCGCGCGGGGCGCCCGCAGCGATCTGAGCCAGGCTCTGCGTGAGCTCAGCGCCACGCCTGGGGAGCGCCCGCGCGCCGTGATCGTCGTGAGTGACGGTAGGCTCTCGCGACCTCTCGCGGACCTGGACGACGCGCGGCTGCGCGAAGCGGTGGGCCTGCTCGGGGTGCCGGTGCACTCGGTGGCCGTGACCGACACCGCACCGAGCGACGCCAGCATTCGCTCGATTCGTGCCGCGGGTGTCGCCGTGGCGCACCAGCCGCTGGCGGTGACGGTAGAGGTTGGTTGCGATGGTACGCTTCCCTGCGGGCGCATCCCGGTGCGGATCCGCGAACTGCGCGATGGCGTCGCTGCGGCCGAGCTCGCCAATGGTGTGGCGGAGATGCAGGATGGTGTGGGCACCGTCGAACTCGAGATCACCCTGGATCAGGCGGGCGGGCGCGTGCTCGAGGTGTCCATCGATGCGCCGCCCGGCGATCTCGTTCCGGAAAACGACACCCGCTATCTGACCTTCGTGGTGGCTCGCGATCGCATTCGCCTGCTGCATCTGGCGGGGCGCCCCACCTACGACGTGCGCGCCCTGCGCCGCTGGCTCGAGAGCGATGAATCGGTCGATGTCGTGGCGTTTTTTATCCTACGCGACAGCGAAGGGGATGAGCCGGGAGCCTCTTCCCTGGAGCTGGCGTTGATCCATTTCCCCGTGGACGAGCTCTTCAACGAGCATCTGCGCAGCTTCGACGCGATCATCTTACAGGACATCGACGCGGTGAAGTATCGGCTGAGCCGCTATTTGGCGCGCCTGGCGGGCTACGTCGAGCTCGGCGGGGGCCTGATCATGGTGGGTGGCCCGTCGTCCTTTGCCGGCGGCAGCTACGCGGGGACGCCGCTCGATTCGATTCTCCCGGTGGAACAGCCGCGGCACGACAAGCCCTCCGACTCGAAGTCGTTCGTGCCTCGCTATACCGAAGCAGGCCTGTCTGCGGCAGTGACGCGCCCGATCCGGGACCTGCTCGGCGTGGCGCTGCCGGAAATGGCCGGTGCGAACTTCCTTGGACAGGCACGACCGGGCTCGATCGTGCTCTGGGAGCATCCCGACCTGAGCGTCGCCGGGCAGAGCATGCCGGTGCTGGCGCTCGGCGAAGCGGGGGACGGCCGCACCATCGCGCTCGGTGTCGACTCGACGCACCGGCTCGCCTTCAGTCCGATGGCGGCGAACGTTGCAGGGCGCGCCTACGGCGCGCTCTGGGACGGCCTGCTCGGCTGGTTGATGCGGGATCCGCGCTACGAAGCGGCGCGAGTGGAAGTGGTGGGAGAATGCCTGGAGGGAGAACCAGAGACCCTGCTGCGGGTGACGCGACTACCGGGCATGCAGGGGCAGCTCAGCTTGAGCCTCACCCAGCTCACCCCCGAGCCGCATCCAGAGCCCATCGTGCGCCAGCTGCCTGCCAGTGCGCCGGAGCCAGCGGAGATCGCCATTCCCGGGCTGAAGGCGGGCGGCTACACGGCGCGCGTGCGTATCGGTGAAGCACCTCCGAGTCGGCATGATTTTGCCTGCGAACGGGGTGGCGTGGCGTTCGCCGACAGTCGTCCCGATCGCGCTCGCCTGGAGGCCGTGTCGCGTGCCACAGGTGGCATGGCGGTCGATCTGGCGAACATCGAACGCCTGCCACTGCCGGCGGCGACGCAGGTCTCGGCGGAGCGCAAGGTCGCGCCGGTAGCGCCGCCGTGGGTCTGGACGCTGGCGTCCGCGGTGCTGCTCGGCGTGCACTGGATCACGCGGCGCAACGGCGGATTGCCGTAGTCCGGAAGTACCTCATCTGGACCAGCGCTACCCCCAGACCTGGCCGGTCTGGGGACGACGCTCGGGATCCGGACCGGCTGGGGCTCAGTCGTAGTACTCGTTGCCCAGATGCGTGATCAAATCCTCGCCACGCATCCAACGCAACGTGTTCTTCAGCTTCATCAACTGAATGAACAGATCGTGTTCAGGGTACAGGCCCTGCGCGGTCATCGGGCTCTTGAAGTAGAAGCTCAGCCACTCCTGCACACCGGTAAAACCGGCGCGCTTGGCGAGGTCCATGAAAATCGCCAAATCGAGCACGATCGGCGCCGCCAAGATCGAGTCACGACACAGGAAGTCGACCTTGATCTGCATGTCGTAGCCGAGCCAACCCTGGATATCGAGGTTGTCCCAGCCCTCTTTGGCGTCCCCTCGCGGTGGATAATACTCGATGCGGACCTTGTGGTAGATGTTGCCGTAGAGCTCGGGGTAGACCTTCGGCTGCAGAATGTGCTCCAGCACGCCGAGCTTGCTGACTTCCTTGGTCTTGAAGTTATCGGGGTCGTCGAGCACCTCGCCGTCGCGGTTGCCGAGAATATTCGTCGAAAACCAGCCCTTGAGCCCGAGCAGGCGAGCCTTGAGCCCGGGCGCGAGAATGGTCTTCATCAGGGTCTGCCCCGTCTTGAAATCCTTACCGGCGATCGGCGTGCGCGTTTCGCGCGATAGCTGGTGTGCCGCCGGAAAATCGACCGCCAGATTGGGTGCGCCGTTGGCGTACGGCACGCCCTCCTTCAAGCAGGCCCAGGCATAGATCTGGCTGTTGCTGATCTTCGGATCGGATTTGGCCAAGCCTTGCTCGAAGCTCTCGATCGTCTCGTGCACGGCGCCGGGCTCGATGTAGATCTCGGTCGAGCCGCACCACACGGCGACGCCGCGCGTGCAGCCACTGGTGCGCAAGGTATCCCGAATGTCCTGACGCACGGCTTCCACCATCTCAGCCTTGCTCGGCCGTTGTTTGGTGTGTGTGCCGTGGAGCCGCTTGACGTATTCGGGATAGAACACGGCAGGTAGCGGCTTGATCTTCTGCATCTCCGATTTGACCAAATCCAGGTGCTTGTCGTCGAGCACCTTGGCGTTGGCGGCGGATTCGTAGGCATCATCGGGAAACAGATCCCAGCCAAAGAACTCGAGATCGTTCAGCGTGGCGAGCGGCACGAACTCCGAGATCTTCGGAACGTTATTGTCGGTGCGCTTGCCGAGTCGGATCGTGCCCATCTGCGTGAGCGATCCGATCGGGACTCCTTTGCCCGCGCGCGCGAGCAGACAGCCCGCGATGAATGTCGTCGCGACCGCACCTAGACCCGGCAAGAACACGGCGAGCTTGCCACTCGGGGCACTCAGGTGTTGGGGAGCTTTCATGGCGTGTGGCTATCAGCTCCGTGTCGCTCACGCAATGCGCGCGCCGATGCTGCTCGCTTCGCCGTGTGTCCTCGCCGGGGCCCCTCGCGGGGTGAGCCGAAGAAAAATGAGAGCCCGATCTGGGCTCTGGGTGCGTAACAAAAGACACACCCATGCCCACATGGTCTTGCCCGGGTTTGCCACCAAAATGCCACAAACGCTGGAAATCCCCGACGAAAGCGCGCGCACCCGAGCTGGGCCGAGCCGGCTCATCCGGGGTGTCTCGAATTTGCGACACTGTGGTGCTTTGAAGACACTTGGGGGCGGGCCTAACCTGTTGATTAGAAAAGATATTTGGTCCGTAACAAAGAGCGTGATAGGGCCTTGGCATCATCCTGGCAGGACCAGCTTAGAGGACCTTATTCATATGGATCACCCGATCAGATGTGCAGTGGTAATTGCTGCGGGGTTTGGCTCGAGGCTGCGGGATGGCGATGACGCTGGTCCCAAGCCGCTGCGCCGCGTGGAGTCGGTACCACTGCTCGTTCGCGTGCTGCGCTGCTTGGCGGCGAGCGGTATCGAACAGGCGGCGGTCGTGCTCGGTTACCAGGCGGATCAGATCCGAGCCGCGCTCGAGCAAGAGACGGGTCTCGGTCTATCGCTCAGTTACGTCCTGAACGACGAGTACGCCAAGAGCAACGGGGTCTCGGTGCTGGCGGCGCGCCAGTTCGTGGGTCAAGGCTGCGTGCTGTCGATGGCGGACCATCTGTACTCCCCGCGCGTCGTGAGCGCGGTGCTGTCGCCCGAGTTTGCGACCGGTTCGTCGGTGCTCGGGGTCGACTATGAGATCGACCGCTGCTTCGATATCGACGACGCGACCAAGGTGCAGGTCGAGGGTGGCCGCATCGTGGAGATCGCGAAGACGTTGGATAAATACAACGCGCTCGACTCCGGCGTCTTTCGCATTGGGCCGAGCCTGATCGATGCGCTCGATTCGGTGTATCGCGAGAAGGGCGACTGCTCGCTCAGCGACGGCGTTCGTGCGCTCACTCGGCGCGGCGAGTTCTTCGCCAGCGACATCGGCGGCGCCTGCTGGATCGACGTCGACACACCCGAGGCCGCGCGTCACGCCGGCCTACTCCTGCGCGTGCTCGGCGACGACCTGGAAGGCACCTTCGAGGCGCCTCTGCCGGCCGTGCCCGGCGTATTTCCGGGGATCCACCCCTCCTTCGCGCGCCGCCTGGCGGGGCGCTTCGCGGCGCCGCCGGACGCCGAGTAAAGCGGTGTGCCCGCGCGGGCGGGCGCCCGGGTAGCCGCTGCCGCCAGGTCTGGTAGGCTTGGTCATCGTGGCGCGCTCGTGGATCGGTTTCGCGCTCCTGGCCGGGGCGGCAACGCTCGGGGCGAGCCGCCTGGGCTGGGCGCATGCCGCGGACGAGTTGTTGTGGCCCGGGGCGATCCGAGACGTCGAGGCACGGCTCCGTTCCGACGACGTGATGGTGCGCCGCGCCGCATCGGCGGAGCTCAGCCGCTTGCCGGACAGCGTGCAGCGGCGGCTGCTGCCCACGCTCTTTGCCGATCCGGATCCGGAGCTACGGCTCGTGGTGGCGGACGCTGCGCTCGAGATCCGGCTCTCGGATGCGGGGGCGCGCGTGGTCAAATGGCTCAACGACCCCGACGCGCGAGTTCGTGCGGCGGCGGCCGAGGTGCTCGGCGTCCTGCCGCATCCCGGCAGCGCGAGCGCACTCGGGCGCGTCCTGGAGGATCCCGAGCCTTCCGTTCGTGCGGCGGCCGCGCTGGCGCTCGGCAGTTCGGACGGCGCCGATGCCAGTCTGTTCCTGCTGGGCCACCTCGACGATGGGGATCCAGAGGTGCGTCACGCGGTCATCTCCGCGCTCGAAGATCTGGGGGATGCACGCGCAGTGGTGCCGTTGATCGGTCGCATCCAGGAGCCGCGTGCGCCGCTACGCCGGCAGGCCATCGCGGCGCTGGGCACCCTCGGGGATGCGCGCGCGTCGAGCGCGCTGATCGTGGCGTTGAGCGACGCAGACGCCACCGTACGGGCCGCGGCGGCGACGTCGCTCGGCAAACTCCACTTTGCCGAGGCGGTGTGGTCGCTCGGGGCGCTGCTGGAGACGGAATCGGATCCCGATGTGCAGACGGCCGTCTTGAACGCGCTCGGTGCGATCGGCTCGCCGGGCAGCGTCGAGGCCATCCTGGGCGCGTCGAGCCGCCGGCGCTGGTCCGGCGCGCGCATCGAGCGAGCCCTGGCGAGCGCGGGTGAGGGCGCGGTTCCCAGCCTGGGGCGCTGCCTCTTTCCGCCGATTCATCCGGAGGTCGCGCGCAGTTGCGTGGCAGCCCTCGGCTCGATCGGGGGCGAACCTGCCCGGCAGCTCGTGCTGCGAGCGCTACGCGAGGGCGTGGTGGAGCCGGCGCGGGCGCTGCGCGCGCTCGGGGACTGCGGCGACGCGGGCACGCTACCGGCGGTGCTCGAATACCTGACGTCGGCGAGCCCGGCGGAGCGTCGCGCCGCGATCGACGCGGCAGGCCAGCTGCTCCATCCCGAGCAGCAACTCGGGCTCGCCGTGGAGCCGATCACGCTCGCGCTGGAGCGGGCACAGAATAGCCGTCTCGAGCGAGCGGCATTGATCGGTTTGCTGGGGCGCACCGGTAGCCCACGGGCGGCCGCTGCCCTGATCCCCATTGCCAACTCGACCGACGAATATTTGCGCGCGATCGCGCTCGAGGCGCTGGGACAGTTGGAGTCGGCGGGGGCTGACGCGGTGCTGGTCAACGCGCTGGACTCTGCGCTGTTTCCGACGCGCTGGACCGCCGCGATTGCGCTGCGGCGCTCCGGCACGCGGGCGAGCATCGACAGCCTGCTCGATCGACTCGAGCGAGCACCGCCCGGGCCCGACGAGACCTTGGCCGTCGCCCTGGCGGGGCCGCTCGCCGACGGCGCCTCCGAAGCGCAGCTGGCGCGGGTGGTCACGCGCTTCCACGCTGGCTCGGGCGCGGTCAAAGATGCCCTGCTCGATGCGCTGGCGGGGGTCTCGGGAAGCAACGGTTCCCAGCCATTGCTCGAGCTGCTGCCGCGGCTGGGCAAGGCCAGTCGCGCCAAGCTGGCCGAGGCGCTCGGGGCGCACCCCGAGGCGCGCGCGGCGCTGCTCACGCTCAGCTCGGATCCGGATCCGGCGGTGCGGGCCAATGCCGTCTGGTCTCTCGGGGCAGCCGCAACGAGCGAAGACCTGCCGCTGCTGGCCAAGTTGCGCGAGTCGGACGACATCGCCGTCGCGGGCAACGCCGTCGCTGCGCTCGCGAACACGGCGCGGCGTCTCGGGCTCGACCAGAGCGAGGCGTTGTGCGCAGCCCTGAGCGATCGTCGCAACTATGTGCTCGTCAATGCGCTGGCCGGGGTGCGCCTCGCGGGGGCTCGTTGTGCACACCCCGAGGTCGTCGGCTGGCTGCTGCAGCATCACCCGTCGGACGAGGTGCGCATCGCCGCAGCTCGGCTGCTGCGCGAACAGGCGGGCTCGGTGCCCGGAGCTGCGGGGCTGCTCGCGCGCTGCACGCGCAAGGACGTGAGCGGGCGCGTCGCGGCGGAGTGCCAGGCTCCGTCCCTGCCCGCTCGCGTCGAATCCGGCGCACCCGCGGTGGCGGTCTCCGTGCTGGTCGTGCCGACGGGCTCCAACGCCCCTGCGCCCCGCGCCCCGTTTGCGCTCGTCCTGGCCAACGGCTCGATCCGCTCGGGCACCAGCGATCGCCGGGGCAGTGTCTCGGAGGCGGCTGCGCCACGCGGTTCGCTGCGGCTCGCGGTGCCGGCGGTCTTTTCGGAGTGAGCGCCGGGCGCGGAGGGCCTTCGAGGCCCGCGCGGGCTAGTCGTGCGTCGGGGCAATCGCAGCCAGGGCCATCGTGAGCCAGACGTGCCGGCTCACGACCTCAGCCTCGCGTGCTACAGCCTCGAGTGCTACGGCCTCGAGTGCTACTTCTTTGCCGAGCACTTCATGGCGCAGAGCAAGTCGGAGGGCTTGCACTCGCAGCGCTTCTTCACTGGCTCGGCGGGCTTGGCGGCGGCGGCCGGCTTGGGCGCAGGTGCCTCGGCAACGGGCGCCGGCGCGGGTGCGGGCGGCAGAGCTGCGGGCTTGGGTGCAGGCTTGGGGCGCGCCACCACGGGCTTCGGCGCTGCGGGCTTGGGTACCGCGCTCGGCTCGGGAGCGGCCGCCGTCGGCAATTCCTCTGCGCTCACGGGACGATTGGTGCCCGCAGCGGTGCCTTCCGGCTTCGTCGGCTCTGCCGCAACGGGCTCGGGCTCCTTCTGCACGGGAGCCGGCCGTTGCTCGGGCGTGGCGCCGACCTTGTCGAGCGCCGAAGTGGGCTGATCTGCCTCGCCGCTGCTGCGGCTGAACATCACGGTGACGCCACCGCCGATGATCGCGACCGCCAGCAGCAAAGCTGCGATGATCAGGCTCTTGTTGCCGGAGCGGCGGCCGTAACCGGGCGCTAGCCCGCCGCCGAGCGCGGGCCCGCTGACGCCGCCGAGCGGCGCCGAGATCAGCGGGGATGCCCCAAACGCATTCGGGGCGGCGCCATAACCACCCATGCCGGCGTTTGCCTCACCCGAGGTGAGCGCTTGCAGGTCGATCAGACCCGAGTCGTCCGAACGACCGCGCTTGGTGGGTGCCGAGGGGGCGGCCATGGGGGCCGCTGCGGAGCCGGTGAGCGCGCTCAGCGAGAACAGGACCGACGACTCGTTGCGGGCTCCGGTACCTGCGGTCATGGAGGCCGCCGGCTCGGGGGCACTGGTCGTGATGTCGTCCTCCCCGCCTGCGCTCTCGATGCGACCGAACAGGTCAGCGGAGGAATTGTGATCGCCTCGCCGAACCGCGGCGGGGGTTGCCGCTGCCGGGCGAGCTGCCGCGTGCAGCGCACTGGCCACCTCTCGCACCTCGGCGAGGGTCTGCCAATCCGCCATGCCTTCCTTCCAGATGTAGGTATCGGCGGTGATCATGCCCTCGTTGTAGGCACCGATGATCTGGTGGATGGTCATGTTGCGCTGATCGTTGTCAGCGATGTCCACGGCGTACTCGTCATGAGCCGGCCCGACGGGATCGGCTCCGCCGGGCGCCGGCGGGGAGGACCCGTGCGCGCTCCCGGGCAGGGCGTCCCCCATGTCCTGGGGCGGGCCGCTGGCAGAGACCGCCGCGCTGGCGTCGCCGATGTACACCTTGGCTGGGCTCGCGGTGCCATCGATGACGATGGTCGAGCTGCACTTTCGGCAGCGAATCTTGGCGAGACGGGACTGAATTTTCTCGTCGGCGACCGAGTACTTCGCCGCGCAGGTGGGGCAGGAGATCTTCACATTCGGCCTTTGTCGTTAGACCCTTGGCCCTTCGAGGGGCAAACACCGGTACCGGGGTTCAATTGCTCGCGAGGGTGGGCTTCAGCAGCGGTGGTCTTCAACAGCGATGTCTTCAACAGCGATGTCTTCAGCAGCGATGTCTTCAGCAGCGATGTCTTCAGCAGCGATGTCTTCAACGGCGGTGGACTCGAGGCACTGAACTCAAAGCGGGTGCGGCATGCCTACCCTGCCCCTGCCGTGCTCGAGTCGAGCCTACCAAGAACTGTGGGAACCCAGAAAAACCAAGCCGAATCGCCCGACGCCGACCGTAACTAGCATACCAGACAACGGGCTGGCGAGTAGTTGAGCGTCGAAAGCTGGACCGCGGACCGCGCCGCTCGGCTCCGCGCGGCGCTCCCCGGCGCAGGAGTCACCCGAGCGGCGACCAGCGCGCGACCAGCGAACGAAGGCAGGGCTTCATGAACTTCCGGCCGGCCCAGGATGTTTCGGGAAAACGCTCAGGATTTCGCGCTTTTCAATTCGGCGACCGCCTGCTCGATCCAGCGCTCCACCCGTCGCGGGAACGGCCACATCCAGCCGTAGTCCCCGCCCACGAAGCGGCGCACGATTTCAGCCTGCAGTACGCCGTCCTCCAGCGCCGACAGCCCGCAGAGCTCCGCCGTGGCGCGCAACGTCTCTTCGTATGCTTCCCACTCCAGTCGAGCTCGGCCGTAGGCCAAGCCGAGTGGCAGAAACGGTACCAGGTACAGGAACGCGAACAGTGCGAACCCGTAGCGGCGACGCTGCCGCAGGTGCACGCGCTCGTGACGCAGCAGGATGACGCGGGCGACATCCGACATGCGCACCCAACCGGGGGGGACATACAGCGTGTAGCCAATCACGGTGTGGTAGTGGGTCAAATACCGACGTTGGGCGCCCGCGGTGACGAGCTTGAGTGCCCAATCGATCGCGTGCGAGAAACGGTTGCCAGCCTTGGGCACGATGCAAAAGGCGGGGAACTCTGCGCGGATGGACGCGAGCAAGCGATCGCTCTCGGGGTACTCGGTGGGCTGCTGGCTCACCCCTCCGTCCCCTCGGGCCCCAGGCGCTGACCGGGCAGCAGCAGGCGACCATTCAAGAGGTCGCGCGCGCCGAGCGGCTTTCCGTTTTCGCTTTGCGCGCGCAACAGCTCCAGGCTCCCGCTGCCGCACGCGATCTCGATCTGGGCGTGCCCGGCCGCCAGCACCTGGCCGGGGGGACCGCCTTCAGTGCTCGAGCCGAGCCGAGCCTCGAGGACCTTCAAACGCCGGCCACCGCTCAGCGTGAAGGCGCCGGGCGAGGGCGCAAAAGCCCGAACCCGGCACAGCACCCGGGCACTGGGCTCGGTCCAGTCGATGGCCAGGTGCTCTCGCCGGATGGGCGGAGCGCTCGAGGCGCGACTCGAGTCCTGTGCCGTCGCCACCAGCCGGCCCTCGACCGCCGCCAGCATTTCTTCTCCCACCATCGCTGCCGCCAGCGCTGCCAGGGCCTCCGTCAGTTCGCCGCCGTTCATGGTCGGTGGAATGGCAAGCTGGCGGGTCGCGTAGACGGCGCCGGTGTCCATGCCTTCGTCCATCTGCATCAACGAAATCCCCGTTACCGTCTTGCCCTGCAGGATGGCCCATTGAATGGGTGCCGCGCCCCGATATTCGGGCAGGAGGGAGGCATGCAAATTCATGCAGCCGCGGCGGGGCGCGTCCAGCACGCCGCGCGGCAGAATGCGTCCGTATGCGGCCACGAGCGCCACGTCTGCCTGGAGCGCGCCGAGCCAATTCTCGAGCTCGCCGGAGCGGACACGCTCGGGCTGGTGCACCGGCAGGTCCAGCTCCAGCGCGGCCTGCTTCACGGGCGGCGCGCTCCAGTTCATGCCGCGCCCGGCACGCCGATCGGGCTGGCAGACCACGCCCACGATTTGCGTGGCAGCATGCAGCGCACGCAGAGCGGGCACCGCGAAAGCGGGGGTTCCAAAGAATACCGAACGGATCGTCACGCTCGTCGCTTCATAACTACATCTGCCGCGGCTGGCCACTCGAGCGCGTCAACATCCCACACGAGCGCCTGGAGTTTTCCTTGGCACATCTCGGGCCACTTGGCCAAACGCGATCTCGGTGCTCCTATCTCGCAAGCCCACCCGGCCCGCGCCCGCCGGCGCTTCACTTCGCGGACGCTGGGCGGGCAACCCTGGCACCCCGTTCGAGATTTTGACGGCGAAATGATAGCGCTGGCCGTTCACCATGATTAGTTTCCGATCTACGTAACCCGGATAGCGCAAGAGTGCGCCTGAGCGACCCGTCACTTTCACTCCTACCCCACTAGTCCTACCTTCCCGACCGCCGCCTGCCGAGGACCCGATATGAGCAGTAAGAAGATGCCCCCCACGCCCGCTCCGCCTCCCACCGAAGAGGAGATGCGGTTTGGAGATGAGCTCGCGGTGCTGCCGATACGCAACGCCGTGCTGTTTCCCGGAGCTGTTGCACCGTTTGACGTTGGCCGGGAGAAGTCGGTTGCGCTCGTCGAGGAAGTGCACAACCAGGCCTCTCCCGTGATTGCCATTTTCGCGCAACGCGATCCCGCCACCGATGACCCGACGGCGGATGACCTGTACCCGGTGGGCTGCGCCGCGCGCGTGCTCAAGGCGCTGAAACACAGCTCGGGTAACTATTCGTTGATCTTGCAGGGCCTGGTGCGCATCCGCCTTTCGGATCTCACGCAGACCACACCGTATCTACGCGCCAAGATTCATCGGGTGGAGTCGCCCTCTCTCGAAGACGTGGAGGCAGAGGCGCTGGCGATGAGCCTGCGGGATGTCGCCAAGCAAGTGATCCAGCTGATGCCGGAGCTGCCCCGAGAGGCGGCTTCGCTGATCGACTCGATTCAGGCGCCGGGGGCTCTCGCCGATCTGGTGGCCGCCAATCTGGATGCGCCGGTCGAGGAAAAGTCCCAGCTGATCGAGACGGTCGACATCAAGGAGCGCATCCGTAAGGTGCTGCGCCTGCTCACGCGGCAGCTCGAGATCCTGAAGATGCGCGAGCGCATCAATTCCCAGATCAAAGAAGAGATGGGGAAAAATCAGCGCGAGTACGTGCTGCGCCAACAGCTCAAGGCCATCAAGGAAGAGCTGGGCGAGGACGAGGGCGATCAGGGCGATCTGGACGGGCTCGAGGAGCGCATCGCCAAGGCGGAGTTGCCGACCGAGGCGGATCAGGTTGCCAAGAAGCAGCTCAAGCGTCTGCGTACGATGCAGGTGGGCAGCGCCGAGTACACGGTGGTGCGGACCTATCTGGATTGGATCCTGGATCTGCCCTGGCACGACACGACCGATGACAACATGGACATCGCCGAGGTGCGCCAGGTCCTCGATGAGGATCACTACGGGCTCGAGAAGGTCAAGAAGCGCATCGTGGAGTATTTGGCGGTGCGCAAGCTGAAGAAGGACAAGAAGGGGCCCATCTTGTGCCTGCTCGGGCCGCCGGGCGTCGGCAAGACCTCTCTGGGCAAGAGCATCGCGCGTGCCCTGGGGCGCAAGTTCGTGCGCGTGTCCCTCGGTGGTGTGCACGATGAGGCGGCGATCCGCGGTCACCGCCGTACCTACGTCGGGGCGCTGCCGGGTCAGATCATCCAGGGCATGAAGAAGGCCAGCACCGTCAATCCGGTCTTCATGATGGATGAGGTGGACAAGATCGGTCACGACTTCCGGGGCGATCCGAGCGCCGCGTTGCTCGAGGTGCTCGATCCCGAGCAAAACAACTCGTTCGCGGACCACTACCTCGAGATCCCGTACGATCTGTCCAAGGTCATGTTCGTGGCCACCGCCAACCTGGCGGATCCGATCCCGCCGCCGCTGCGCGATCGCATGGAAGTGCTCGATCTGCCGGGGTACACACGGCGTGAGAAGCTCGCCATCGCGCGCCGCCACTTGATCCCGAAGCAACTCGAAGAGCACGGCCTGAATGACGAACGGCTGCAGATCACCGATGAAGCTATCGAGGAAGTCATCGAGCACTACACCCGAGAGGCGGGCGTGCGTTCGCTCGAACGCCAGCTCGCGAGCGTGATCCGCGGCGTTGCGGTCAAAGTGGCCGAGGGGGACGACACCCCGCGCGTGGTGAAGACCGAGGAAGACGTTCGGGGTTTTCTCGGCGCGACCAAGTACACGAGCGAAGTTGCCGAACGCACCGAAGAAACCGGTGTGGCGACCGGTCTAGCATGGACGAGCGCCGGCGGTGAGATCCTCTTCATCGAGGCGACGCGCATGTTCGGCACCGGCAAGCTGCAGCTCACCGGGCAACTCGGCGACGTGATGAAGGAAAGTGCGCAGGCCGCGCTCAGCTACGTGCGGAGCAACGCCGAGAAGTACGACATCGCACGCGACTTCATCGAGAAGAGCGACATTCACATCCACATTCCCGCGGGCGCCATGCCCAAGGATGGCCCGAGCGCGGGCATTACGATGTTCACTGCGCTCGTCTCTTTGCTCACCGGCATTCGCGTGCGTCACGACGTGGCCATGACGGGGGAGCTGTCGCTGCGAGGGCGCGTGCTGCCGATCGGCGGCGTCAAGGAGAAGGTGTTGGCCGCTCACCGTGCCGGCATCAAGCGCATCATCCTGCCGGAGCGCAACAAGCCGGACCTCGAGGACATTCCGCGCGAGGTGCGAGACGAGCTGGAGTTCTTGCCGGTGAGCCGCCTCGATGAGGTGCTCAAGGCCGCGCTGGAGCGGGAACCTCAGCCCTCCCAGGAATGGGTGGACAGGATGGCGGCGCAGGAGGCTGCGGCGACGCAGTCGAACTGAACGGCTCCCCGGGCGCCTCTTGCGGGGAACGCGCCCGCCCCCTAACGGGGGCGAGGCGGTCGCGTTCCCGCTGCGAGGCGCGCCGTGTTCGCCGTTCATCCTTTTTCGCGGGGTCTGAAGCAGACCCCCGCGCAGCGCGGGGCCCCACCCCCGCCTCCGCTCGCGGACTCGCGCATGCGTGGGCCTGGATGGGGGGCAGGGCGCTGGAGCGTGGGTGGCCCTCGCTCGCGGACTCGCGCTGCGCGCAGGCACGCAACCCTGCTTGTCTTCTGGCGGGTTATTTCCGTGGCAGTGAACCTTGTAAGGGTTCTTACGAGGTATTGGAGATGCGAGCGGTGTCCCCGCGGCGGGGGCGAGCGCGCTGCCAGGGGGGCCCGGCTGTGCCGTTTGCGCGGGGTCTGTGGCGCCGATGGGGCTGGCGCGGGGCGTCCGCCGGCGCGGGGGTGCAAGGCGCACGTGCTGCAGAATTGCTGCTCGCGTGGCCTCTCCGTGTTATTCCTTGGTCGTGACTGACCGCACGCTAAAGGTTGGGCTTTTGGGCTGTGGCACCGTGGGGGGTGGCGTCGTGCGACTGCTCTCTCACAACGCCGATCAGCTGACGGCGCGGATTGGAGCCAAGCTCCAGATCCAGCGGGTGTTGGTGCGCCGTCCCGATGCGCCGCGCCCGGAAGAGTGCCGGGCGAGCTGGATCACGACCGATCCGGAGGCGGTGCTGGCGGATCCGGCGATCGACCTGGTCGTCGAGGTGATGGGCGGCGAGCAGCCCGCCAAGGGCTATCTCGAGCGCGCCATGCTGGCCGGCAAGGGCGTGGTGTCTGCCAACAAGCTACTGCTCGCCAAGCATGGCCCGGCCCTGCTCGAGACGGCGGCGCAGCAGTCGGTCGACCTGGCGTTTGAGGCGGCGGTCGGCGGCGGCATTCCCGTGATTCGCACGCTGCGCGAAGCGTTGACGGGAGACAGCGTGGTGAGCGTGCACGCCATCCTCAATGGCACGTGCAACTACATCCTGACGCGGATGCGCAGCGAGGGCGCGAGCTTCGAGTCGATCCTGGCCGACGCGCAGAAGCTCGGCTACGCAGAAGCGGACCCGAGCACAGACGTGGACGGGCACGACGCTGCTCACAAACTCGTGGTGCTGAGCATGCTGGCGTTTGGCGCCGCGGTCGACGTGAGCCGCGTGCACGTGGAGGGCATCCGCGAGGTCGATGACGTCGACTTTCGCTTTGCCGAGCGCTTTGACTTCAACATCAAGCACCTGGCCATTGGCCGGCGCCAGGGTGAGGCGCTCGAGTTGCGCGTGCATCCCGCCATGGTCCCGACCTCGAGTGTGCTCGCCAACATCAACGACGTGCTGAATGGCGTCTACCTGCAGGGGCGCGCGCTCGGCCCATGCTTGTTGGTAGGCAGAGGTGCCGGGGAGCTTCCCACCGCGGTGAGCGTGGTGTCGGATCTGGTGGACGTGGCGCGGGCCCGCCTGGCCAACGTCTCGGGATGGACGACACGGCAGATTCAACCCGTGCCGCGCCGCCTCGTGGCGCTGGATGAGCTCGACACGCGCTATTACCTGCGCTTCGACGTGGCGGATGATCCAGGCGTGCTGGGGCACATCGCGAGCGCCCTGGGCTCGCGGGGGGTGAGCGTGGAGCAGATGGTTCAGGACGGCCGCGCCGTCACGCGGGATCAGGCCGTGCCGATCCTGATCATCAGCCATCGTTGTCGGGAAGGCTCCGTGCGAGCCGCCATCAACGCCGTGGCCGGCGCTTCTTTCCTCAAGCGGCCGCCCCGCTTGATGCGCATCGAGGATATCTAGAGCCAGTGTATCGCTCTCGGTACGCGATCAGCGCTGGATGGTCGGTGAGCCTGTGACGAGCCTGGCTCCGCTCGGGGTCTTTGACTCCGGTCTGGGAGGCTTGACCGTGGTGCGGGCACTGCGCCGTGAGCTCGCTCGCGAGAGCATCGTGTATCTCGGAGATACGGCGCGCATTCCTTACGGCACGCGCACTGCAGCGACGGTGTGCCGCTACGCCGAGGGCTGTGCCGAGGTGCTGTTGCAACACGGCATCAAAGTGTTGGTCGTGGCGTGCAACACGGTGAGCGCCGTGGCGCTGGACGTGCTGGCGGCGAAGCTGGCAGTGCCCGTGATCGGCGTGGTCGAGCCGGGTGCGCAGGCAGCGGTGGAGGCGGCGCGAGAGCTCGAAAGCGCCGGCGTGTTGCGGCCCAAGATTGGAGTGCTCGGGACCGAGGGCACGGTGCGTTCGGGCGCATATGTGAGGGCCGTGCAACGGCTTTCCTCGCGTTTTGAGGTGCTCGCTGAGCCGGCGCCGCTCTTGGTCCCGCTCGCGGAAGAGGGCTGGCTCGAGGGAGACGTCCCGCGGCTCGCTGCAGAGCGCTACGTGCGCCCGCTGGTGGCGGGTGGGGCTTCCGTCCTGCTCCTGGGCTGCACTCACTATCCCCTGCTCGAGCCCGTGATCCGGGAAGCGGCAGAACGGCTGAGCGCGGGCCCGATCCGCATCGTCGACAGCGGCGCGGCCACGGCGCGGGCCCTGGCGCAGCTCCTGGGGGCGAAGAACCTGGCCGCGCCCAGCACCAGTCAGCCGGCGCTACGCCTGCTGGCCACCGACCTGCCGGCGAGCTTGCGCACTTCCGCGCGCCGCTTTCTGGGTGCCGAGGTCACGGACGTTCAGCAAGTCGACATCACCGACCCGCGCGCCTGAGCCCGTGCGGAATTGAACCGCCAAGGCGGGCAGAGCGCCGGCTCAGCCAGAGCGCTCGACCCCTCTGGCGCAGATGGCGTCTCGGCGGTTCAAATGCTCTGCGTTGCAGTGCCGGCGCCAACCAGTCAGCTGCGCGGGACGGTCACGAGGCGGCGACGGGCAGCTCTGCGTCGACGCCACCGGGGGCGTACAGATACAGGACGGCCATGCGCACGGCCACGCCGGACTCCACCTGCTGGAGCACGACGCTTTGCGGGCCGTCCGCCACCTGGTCGCTCACCTCGACCCCTCGATTGAGCGGTCCGGGGTGCATCACGATCGCGTCGGGAGCCGCCAACGCCAGGCGTCTCGAGTCCAGGCCAAAGGTGCGAGAATACTCACGGGTGTTGGGCAAGAGCGCGTTGAGCAGGCGCTCTTGCTGGATGCGCAGGGTCATCACCACATCCACGCCCTCGAGCGCAGCAGCAAAGTCGTGAAACACGCTGACCCCCAGGCTCTCTACCTCGCGCGGCAGGAGCGTGCGCGGCCCAGCCACACGAACGTGTGCACCGAGCAGGTTCAGGAGCAGGATGTTGGAGCGGGCCACTCGACTGTGCGCCACGTCGCCGCAGACCAGCACCTTCAGTCCCTCGAACGAGGGCTTGTGCTGGCGGATCGTGAAGGCGTCCAGCAAGGCCTGGGTCGGGTGCTCGTGCAGGCCGTCACCCGCGTTGATCACGGCCGCGTTCGTGCGATGCGCCAGGTAGTGAGGCGCACCAGAGGCGGCGTGCCGGATCACGATCAGGTCGGGCGACATGGCATCGAGCGTCGAGACCGTGTCGCGCAGCAGCTCCCCCTTCTTGGCGCTGGAGGCTGCGACGTTGATGTTCACCACATCGGCGCTGAGCCGTTTGCCGGCCAGTTCGAAGGAGGTGCGTGTACGCGTGGAATTCTCGAAGAAGACGTTGATCAGCGTCTTGCCGCGCAAGGTGGGCGCTTTCTTGACGGGGCGCCGGTTCATCTCCCAGAAGGCGCGCGCGGTATCCAGGATCTGCAGGGCGGAGGCCTTGGACAGACCTTCGATGCCGAGCAGATGGCGCACGACGCGCTGGCTCATGACGGCTCCCGACGCCCGCTGGCATTTGCGGTGCCAGCCGCTGCAAAGGAGCGCACGACGGCGAGCAAGTCCGGACCCTCTTCTCTCACGTAGATGCGCTCCTCCGCCGCAACGCGGCTCGATTGGATGCAATAGTCCGGCTGAATCGGCAGCTCGCGCCCGCCGCGATCGACGACCACCATCAGCTCGACCGAACGTGGCCGGCCGTAGTCGAGCAGGGCGTCCAGCGCGGCGCGGATGGTGCGCCCTGTGCCCACGACGTCGTCCACCAACAGCACCCTGCGCCCGTCGAGCGCGACCGGGATGTGGCTCGGGCCGATCTGCGGGTTGGGCAGCGCCGAGGCCGCGTCGTCCCGGTACAGGGTGATGTCCACCGTGCCCATGAAGATCTCACCGGGCTCGATGCGCTGCAGGCATTCCTTCAGGCGCTCCGCTACCGGCACGCCGCCGCTTTTCACACCGATCAACACCAGCCCGCTCGAACCCTGGTGGCGTTCGGCGATCTGACCTGCCACGCGAATCAGTCCGCGCTTGATGCTGGCTGCGTCGAGCAGAACTCGCATACGCCGGCTGCCTAGCACATTCCCGGCCCGAGCAGGGCACGGAAGGCTGTCTCGATGCGAGGGAAGCGCGTGCCTAGTTCAGGTACTTGTTGCTGCCGTTGCCGCCCGGACCGCCCTCGCCGTCGTCGTCGTCACGCCGGCCCCGACCCCCTTCGATCACCGAGAAGGGCGCATTTTTGGCTCGACGCCCTCGGTTTTGCCGTTCTCGGGCCGCCTCGCGTTCGAGCTGGTTGTAGCGGAATTTCAGGTACAGCTGCCGCAGGGGGGACGGGGTGCCCGCACCGAGCAGCCAACCGGCGGCCAGGCCGCCGAACGGGGCGATCAGGCCCTCGGCCGTCTGCTGCACGGCGATCAGGCGCAGCACGCTGAAGCCCACGACAAAGGCCAGGAGTCCTCGTGCCGTCACGGGCAGGACGAACATCAGGCGTACCGTCTGCCCGCGGAAATTGAGCGCCCAGGCCACCGAGACCGCCTCGATCATCGGCACGCTGCCAAACCAATATCCACCGCTCAGGCGCCCGGCGATGCTGTTCGGCAGCAGTAACTCGGCGGCGAACTGGCACAGGTATGCCAGCACGCCCGATGCCGCCAGGAAGAACAGAAAGCGGCGGCTGCCCCAGCGCTGCTCCAGGCTGGGCGCGAGGAAATAGAGCCCCAGCAGCGTTCCCATCACATGCCAGGGGTCGTTGGGCATGTGGATCCACGAGGCGGTCAGGAGCCGCCAGACCTGGCCTGCCGCGATCGCCTCGGTATTGCCGGCGAAGAACTGGAAGATCGCAGGATCGGCGTTGCCCCAGTTCAGGGCCATCGCGAACATCAGCCACAGCCCGAGCAGCCCGAGCATCACGGCCTGAAGGGCGCGACCTGGCTTGGGCAGCTGGAGGTCGGGACTCTGCTGCTCCCATCTAGACATGGATCGATTGGTACTGGTGAGACGCATCGTCCGCAACTAGCGGCGACGACCTCGACTCACTACCCTCCGGGGGGCTTCAGTTGCCGGGGGGCAAGGGAGCCAGCGGGTCGCAGGTCGCGCTGCTGGTGACGCCCGGCAGGGATTGGCCGACACACTGGCTGCGCCAGCGGGGCACGTCCGCTGTGGTCCCGGCGTCGGCCGCGGCGGCGCCACCCCCGGGGCTGGTCGCCCCACCGCCGGCCTCCGCTCCTCCGTCGCTGGCCGGCACCTCCGCGTCCGTGCTGGCGTCCGAGGGAACCACGGAGGCGTCGCTGACCGAAGCGTCGAGTACGCCCGCGTCTGGCTCACCCGGACCCGCCACGGCTTCGAACCCGGTGAGCTCGATGGTGTGGAACTCGGCCGGGCCCTCCAGCACAAAAACCAGCTCCGAGCCGCAGGCGGCAGAGATGAGGGTGCCGTCGAGTACGGCCTCCAGACGGCTCACCTCACCCGGCCCGGAACCGCAGCGCAGGTCCCCGAGGGCCCCCACCTGGTCGACGACCAGCCGAGCTGGCGCCTCGTCGCTGCCCGAGGCAAACGTCGTGCAGCCCGTCATGGGAACGGTCTGATACAGGATGGCCAGCGTCGGACCGTACGGGTCCCGCCCCGCATCGGGTGCGTCCTCGCCGCTGCCCGTGCCGCACAGGGCGGTCCAGCGCGGCTCGACGGAGGCGGCCTCCGCTGCGCTGACGGCGCGATCAAAGCCGCTGATCTTGGCCGCGTAGAAGCGCCCCGGGGCCACCGAGAAGAGCACCGATTTGTCGCACTCCACCGGCACCGAGGTCAGGCCGGGGGGCACGGGCGTGCCCGCATCGTTCGGCTCGAACGCGTCGCCTGCCTGCTTCAGATTGACGACGTAGCTCTGCAGCGCGCCTGGCGAGCCGCGCCGGCACGGGACATCGCCGCGGAACAACTCCGGGCGGAAGCGGATGCGCGTGGGCCCATCGGTGACGTCGTCGATCAGTCGGCTCTCGCCGCATCCAACACCCACCCAGGCGGCCATCAGGCAGGCGCCGAACCAACGCTTCATGGCGGCGGACATAGCGCGTCCCACGCCACACCGCTACGGGCTGAAGCCGCTATTCGGCCGGAAGAAACGTGCGCTTCTCCAGGGCCGGCTCTACACCCACGAGCTGATCGGAACGCAGCACGAAGCGGGCCCGCCCTGCGGGGCGCTCGAAGGGTGGGATCGGCGCCCCCGGGGTGTCGCATTGCCGCTCGTGCTGCAGCGCTGGCCACGCGAGCTCGAGCGCGGGTTCCCCTGTCCGCATGCCGTAGCTGACGGAGATGGGGCTATCGAAGCGCCCGGCGCAGCGTACCTCCCGCGCATCGCGCAGGGTGAAACGCTCCTGGAAGTCCAGGCTTTCGGTGGCGGTACTCTGGCCGTGGATCAACTCGAGGCGGTTGACCAGCTGGCGCTCGTAGGAAGCGACCGGGCTGGGGCTCGAACGCAGTCCCTTGTCCACGTAGCGAGCCTCCCAGAGCGTGGCGATGCGCGAAATCGCCTCTTCCGGCCCCTCGACGGCGGGAGGGCCCGGGGGCGGGCCTGCAGCGCCGCCACAGGCCAACGCACAGACGGCCGCGACGAGCAGCGCCGCGCCGAAACGAGGTCCAGGAACGGGACGGGGCTGTCGTGCGCCGCCGCTCGTCATGTGCCCCCCGCGTCCGGGGTGGGCGTTGGTGTGGGTGTGGGCGGGACCGGCGGCACTGGCTCCGGCTCGAGAAAAGCGCACGCGCTGGCGAGCTCGGGCTGCAGGACCACGTCGCAGGCGGTGGCGACCTCGGTCTCGGTACGGATCGGCTCGGGGCAGTCGCCCGGCGCCGTGTCGGGTTGCTCACTGGCGCATTGCCCGGCTCGCTCGATCACGGCCACACAAGCGTCTACGAGGACGCTGTTGACGCTCTCCACGGCGAGCCCGTGCAGGCAGTGGTCTCGATAAAACCGCCGGCACTCCGTGTAGTCGGGGAACCCGCAGGCGACCGCGGCGTTGCAGCGCGCCTGCTCGATTTGACGACATTCGGCAACGCCCGAAGCGTCCGTGCCGCAGGCGGCCGCCCAACTGAGCATTGCGAACCCAAACCCGAGCCGTTTCACTGGGCGCGGTGCGTAACACGGCCGAGCTCACGCTGCGAGTTTTGAGAACGGGGCTTGCGCAGCACTGCGGCCTCGTCGCAGCATGCGAAGGGTCCTGCCCATGAGCCGTGCTCCCGCCTCGCCTGCGCGCCGCGCCATGATCCTGTGTGCGGGCCTGGGAGAGCGCCTGCGCCCCCTCAGCGACGAGCTGCCGAAGCCCCTGGTGCCGGTCGGCGATCGCTCGGTGTTGGCTCAGATCGCCGCACAGCTGCGCCGGGCCGGCTACGCGTCGGCGCTGGCGAACACGCATTGGTTGCACGAAAAATTCGAAGCGATCCTGGGGACTTTAGAGCTCGATTTAACTCTGGTGTACGAGCCCCAGATCCGGGGCGTGGCCGGCGGAATTGCGGGCGCCCGGGCGCTTCTGGCGGCGCCGGCGCTGGTCTGGAACGGCGACATCCTGATCGATGACCCGCCGCTCGACGCCCTGGTGGCGCGCGCGCAGGCGAGTTCGGACGTCTGCCTCGCCGTCGCGCCCACCTCGGGTCCGGGCAGCGTCGGTCTGGACCGAGCGGGCCGCGTGGTCCGGCTGCGCGGCGAGCGCTTTGGTCAGGAGGTGCGTGCGGCGGACTATGTTGGCCTGGTCGCGGTCGGCGAGCGCGCGCTCGCGGAGTTGCCCGAGTGGGGCTGTCTGATCGGCGACTACTGTTTGCCGCGCTTGCGCCGCGGACTGTCGGTGGAGACGTACCCGACGCCGTCCGCGTGGCGTGAGGTCGGCTCGGTCGACGCCTATCTGAACGCCAATCTGCATTGGCTGTCGCAGCACGCGAACCGCCCGGAGCGGTCCTACGTGCACCCCACCGCGAGCGTGGCCCCCGGGGTCCAGCTGGTGGGCAGCGTGGTCGGGGCGAATGCGCGCCTGGAGGGCACCGGCAAGGTCGAGGGTTGCGTGCTCTGGCCCGGTAGTCATGCTGCGGCGCCGCTCGACGGCACGGTGGTCACGCCTCGCACGCGAGTGCGAGGCACTGTTCCAGCATGAAACTGGTCGCGCGCGAGCTGCCGTTAGCTCCGAACCCGCTACGCCTGGCGCGTCGCTTGAGTGCCTACGGCCCCCTCACCTTTCTGTGGTCGGCAGACGCGAGCGGTCCCTCCTTCCTCGGGCTGCAACCGAGCGGCTGGTCCGAGCGCTTCGACCCGGAGCCCGAGCTCGAGCTGCGCGCGTGGCCGAGCGGGCTTGCATTTGCACCACGCTGGATCGGGCTGTTGCCCTACGAAGCGTGTCGCCAGCTCGAGCGCGCGGCCTGGACTCGGAGGCCCGACACGCGTCCCGAGCCTCACGTGCGCGGTCCCCTCTGGCAGCGCTTTGGCGCCGTCGTCTGCGTCGGCGAGCGGGTGAGCGTCGTCGGCGACGATGCCCACGCGGTGCGTGAGGTGGCCAGCCAGCTGCTCGCTGCCCCCGCGGGTGAGGTCGCCCCCGAGCCGTCGCTGCTCGAGCCCCTCCCCGGCGAGCCTGCCGGACGTCATGCCGAGCGGGTGAGTGCGGCGCTGGAGCTCATCCGAGCCGGTCAGATCTATCAGGTCAATCTGGCGCGTCGCCTGGATTTTGCCGCGCGCGGTCGCCCCGTCGAGCTCCTGGAACGGCTGTGTCGCGAGCAGCGGCCGCGCTACGCGGCGGCGCTGTCCTGGCAGCATCCGAGCCTGGGCGGCGAACTCACGGTGGTCAGCACGTCTCCCGAACTCTTGCTCGAGCAGCGCGCGGACGGCCGCTTGTTGACCAGTCCGATCAAGGGCACGCGCCCTCGCGGTCGCGATCTGCGCGAGGACCGCCGGCTGGCGCAGGAGTTGGCCGACGACCCCAAGGAACACGCCGAGCTGAGCATGGTGATCGACGTCGAGCGCAACGATCTGGGGCGTGTGTCGAGCGTCGGGTCCGTGCGCGTGCGATCGCCGCGCGTGGTTGCGCAGGGCCTGGTGTGGCACCGTCGCGCCGACGTGCTCGGCCGTGTGCGCTCGGGTGTGACTCGCTCCGAGCTACTCGAGGCGGTCTTGCCGAGCGGCAGCGTGACCGGGGCGCCCAAGGTCCGCGCCATGGAGGTGATCGCCGAGCTCGAGGCAGAACGCCGCGGCCTGTACACGGGAGGCTTCGGCATCCTGAATCATCGCGGCGAGCTACGGCTGGCGATGGCCATCCGTACGCTGAGCAGGCAGGGCGGGATCGGCCACTACTTTAGTGGGGGTGGCATCGTCGCCGATAGCCAGCCCGCGCGCGAGGTGGAGGAGACCCACTGGAAGGCGCAGCAACTGTTCGGGCGAGCAGTCTGAGCAGGTGTGCGAGCGGGAAATGCCTGTCCGCCGCCAGGAAAACCCCCGATCCCGTCCAGCAAACTTGTCCGCGGGGGGCCGGGGCTGACTAACTGAATTCCTGCTACAGTTCGAGTCAAGGCTCGACAACGCTCGCACGGACGCACGTGGACCTGCGCAATCTAGATCAGATTCAAGAACAGGATGATACCGGCTCGGGCCGAGGCCTGGGGCCATGGCTGCTCGGTGCCGGCGGCGTGGGTGCGTTGCTCGTCGCGCTCGTCATGTCGATGCCGGAGAAGCACGTGGCGGCGGAGTCGACGGAGGATCCGCTGGCGGAGCTGATCGCCAAGGCCAAGGAAGAGCCCTCCGCGCCGGCGGATCAGCTGAGCCCAGAGCACGCGAGCTTTGCGCAGATCCTGACCGACAAGGAGCGCCCGAGCACGGCGCTGGTCGCCGTGAAGGCGGCCGACGGGCGCCTGATCGACTCTTCGGACCCGCCCCGCCCCGATCCGCATCCACAGTTGCCGGAAGCGCCGCCGCCGGGCGATCAGCTGCCCGTGGTGCCGCTGCCCGCCGGCAAGCTGCTCGATGCGACGAAGCTCACGGCCGAGCCGCAGGATGACCTGACGGGGCTGGCCGCCGCGCGTGCTCAGCTGTCTCCGAGTGGTGAACGCGCCGATGCGGGCAGCTCGGGCGAGTACCAGATTCAGGTTGCCAGCTTCCGCGACAAGGTAGAGGCCGACGCCTACGTTCAGGAGCTGCGGCTGCGCGGGCATCGCGCGCACAACGAGGCAGCACGCATTCCCAATCGGGGCATGTGGTATCGGGTGCGGATCGGTCCCTTCAAGGACAAGCTCAAGGCGATCAGCTACAAGGCTGATTTCGAGCGCAAGGAGGGCATGACCGCCATGCTCGTGGATCCGGAAAAGGCAGAGCGGCGCGAGGCGGAGCGCGCCACCAAGCTAGCTCGCATCAAGGCGTTGCCCTAAGGCGCGCCGCGCCGTCTGGTGGGACTCGCATGCCCGGCGGCTCATTGCTCGGGGCGTTGCCCCTCGGCCTGCTCATGTTCGTCGGCACGGCGCTCGCCGTCGCCACGCGCAAATGGGGCCGCCAGCGCGCGGCCAAGCGCTTTCCCGAACTCGCCCGAGAGTTGGGGCTCGAGCTCTCGCCGCCGCGTCACGCGGGAGCCACGGGTACGCTGACGGGGATCTACGCCGGGCGTGTGGTGCGCGTCGACCCGGATGACCAGCGTTTGCTCAAGGTGCGCTTTCACGGTGCGCCCCGGGTGGATCTGCGGACCTACGAGCACACCCTGCCCGCGGCTTTCGACATGGTCACGATCTACTCGCAGGATCGCGGCTTCGATCGCTTCTTCCCGAGGCGCCTGGCCGCCGAAGCCATCGCTCGTCGGATCGCCGAAGAGGAGCGGCCGGGGCGACTCGTGGCAGCCTTTTCCGGCAGCCATGCGCGGCAGATCCAGGCGCTCACGGTGACTTCGGAGGGTGTGGTGTGCCGCTTCGAATACGTTCCGGCGGACGCGGTGCGCGTGCTCCTGCCGGCCTGCGTGGCACTGGCCGATCTGGTGGAGCCGTCGCAGCCCGCGCCCGCGAGCGAGGCCAGCGCGCACGCTCAGTGACCGGAGACGCTCTGGATATGGCCAAATAGGCGCCGGAGCACAGCGAGCTGCTCGCCGGAAAGTGGCCCGCTCGACAGAGACGCGACGTTCTGCTCGAGGTGTTCCACTCTGCCCGTGCCGGTGAGCACGACGTCCGCACCGGGCTCGTGCGCACAGAAGCGGTAGGCGGCGTCGCGCACGTCGCCCAAGAAGCCGAGCGGGGCCTGGGCGTCGAGGGCGCCCTCGGCAAGCTGGCCCTGGGCGATCAGCGTGTCCAGGACCTCGCGCAGACGCGCCGGGCTGGTGAGCGCCTTGCGCACCGCAAACATGATCAGGGTGCCCACGCGGCGTTCCTGGGTCAGCGGCAGAACCAGGCTTCGCGCCGAGGGATTGAGCAGATTGAATCCCACCATCACGACGTCGAAGGCGTCCTCGGGCAGCAAACGCTGGAACATGCGGTGCTCGGTATCGCCCATGAAGGCTTCGCTCACGGCGAGGTGGCCGAGCTTGCCGCTCGCCTGCGCCCCGCGCAACGCTGGCAGAATCTCCGTGAGCGCGTAGTCCACGTGCCCGAGCGCCAGGCCGTGCAAGTGGAAGATCTCGATCCGCTCGCGCCCCAGGCGGCGCAAGCTCTGGTCGATGCCGTCCAGCAGTTCTCGCGGCGTGCACAGCCGCTTCTGGCCGTCGTCCCAGACGCCCTTCTTCGTCGAGACGACCGCCTGATCGCCGGCGCCCGCCTCGCGCAGGGCTTCTCCGAGCAATGCCTCGGTGCCGTAGGACTCGGCGGTGTCGAACAGGTTGATGCCGAGCTCGACAGCGCGCCGGATCAATCGTTTCGAGTCGTCGGCGGCCTGACCGTAGGCCTGGCCGAGGCGGCTGGGGCCGCCACACCCGAGCCCCACGCGGCTGACGCGCAAGCCGGTGCGGCCCAGGGTCGTGTAGAGCATGGCGAGGGCCTCAGTTCTCGGAGAACTTCTTGAACGCCGCCGCGTAGTCGGAGTGCCAGCGCGAGAGCGGCGGGCGCCCCTCGATCAGGTCACCGGCGGCCCAGGCGATGCGCTTGTGATCGAGGGCCGCGCTGACGTCGTTGTCGGGGCACAGGATGTAGAAGTCGCCCTTTTCCAGCCCCAGCAAGAGGTAGTCCACCACCTGTTCGGCGGTCCAGGCGCCGGCGGCCCGCGGCGCGGCGGGGGCGAGCGGCGCTTTCACATCGCCGGCGAGCTGGGCGCGATCCCGGGACGCCTTGCGGTTGATCGCCGTGTCCGTCCAACCGGGCACGAGCAGATGCGCGCTCAGGCGGCAGCCCGGCGTGTTTCGCAGCTGATGCTGCACCGCCTCCGAGAGCACCTTCACGCCCGCCTTGGAGACGTTGTAGGGCGTGTTGCCCGGCGGGCAGGTGATGCCCTGCTTGGAGCCCGTGTTGATGACCAGGCCCTCCAGCCCGTGCTCCAGCATGCGCGGCAGGAACGCGTGCACGCCGTTGATCACTCCCCACAGGTTCACGTCCAGTACGCGCTTCCACTCGTCGTAGCGCTCCCAGGGGCCGCCGCCGAGCCCGGTGCCCGCGTTGTTCATCAGTACCGAGACCGGACCGAGCTTGGTCCAGGCGTCTTCTCGCAGGCGCTCGAGGTCGTGCATGCGACTGACGTCGGTCGGCACTCCGATCACGTGGGAGCGGGTCCCGGACGACCCGAGTTCTCGCACCACGGCGTCGAGCTCCACGGCGTCATTGTCCGCCAGCGCCAGCTTCATGCCGAAGGAACGAAAGCGTTGCGCCGTCGCGAGGCCAATGCCGGTGGCGGCGCCGGTGATGACCGCTACGCGGCCCGAACTGAGTGCGGGATGTACCATGTCGCGGTGTTCTAGCAACGGTCGCGGTCCGGAGGGAAGCGCGCACGGTCAGGTCACCTGGCCCGGCGGGTCCGGGTGTCGGACCCCGCCCCCCCCCCGGGAGCGTGCGCCTCGGCCCATTGCCGCCCGGGTCGAGCGGGCCGTGGGGGCTCGCCAGGGCGCGAGCCTATGCGAAGACCGTAGCTTGCCCGTAGGGTAGCCATGGGTGCGGCGGCACGAGGATGCGGCAAGACCGGGGAACACCCCTGCGCCCCGGGCGGTGGGCGATTGCTGCGCATCAGCGACGTGGCCCGCGAGCAACAGGGGCCGGCGACCAACGCCGACGTCTGGCCCGCCACGGGCAGCACCAATGCCCTGTACACCGCGGACTCCGCGATCTGCGCGGAATGTTGGCTCGCCTACCTCGCGCCGATCGATCGCTGGTGCCGTTCGCTGGCAGAGCCGCAGTCGTTCCGAGTGCCCCTGCCACCGGCCCTGCGTGCCTTTCCGTTGCCGCGCGCCGCGCTGCCGGCGGAGACGGTGATGTACAATCAGCTCTACGGTGCGGGCCTGTATACCGAGAGCATCGGCTATTGGTTTGAGCGCGACGATAAATGGACCAAGGAGCTGCGCAAGTACTCGCGCGAGCACGGCCTGAGCTTCGACGTCGAAGCAGGCCCCCCCGAACGGCAGGGGCAGGTCCTGGTATCGGCGAGTTGCTGGCGCCGCGGCTGAGCGACGACCACCGGGCACGGCAATCGGGGACGAGCTCGAGCCGCCGCTAGTCCTGGGGCTCGGCCGTCGTCCTGGAAAGACGCTACGAGGCCTTGCTGAAGCAGCGTTGCTTGCAGGCGACGTAGCAGTCGTTGTTCTCCCCGCAATCGGTACGGCACTGATCGCGACACTTGCGCTGCTTGAGCGTCCCGGAATTGGCGAAGCGCAGGCTCACTTCGCGCGTTTGCCCCTCCGCCAGCGTCACCGACAGGTCTTTGCGCTGGTCCGCGCTCACGGCCACGATCTGATGACTGCCGGGATTGACCTGCAGCGCCTTGCCGTGCGGGAAGGGACTTTGCTTCTGCACGATCACATACTCGTCCGCGATCAGGGCGCCATCGAGCCGCACCTCCACCTCGCTGGGATCCACCCCCTCCAGCTGGATCCGCAGGCGCGGGATGCGGTGCCGCAGCTCTTCCCGCTCACGGGCGGCGTGCTCCTGGGCCTCGCGCTCGGCGGAGGGGGCGCTCTGGGTCAAGGGTGCTTTCAGCACCTTCTCGTAGCGTTCATCCGCCTCCAGCAGTTCCCCCAGCTTGGCTCGGGCGCGCGCGGTCCACAGCCCCAGGCTATGCAGTGGCGAGAGCCCAAAGGCCTGGTCGAAAGCTTGCTTGGCAGCCGCGTAGTTGCCGGATTCGTACGCAGCCATGCCGGCGTCGCGCAGCTTGGAGACGTTGGCGTCTTGGGCGCTGGAGAGCGGCACGCCGCCCAGCCAGAGCGCCCAGGTGAGCAGCACCAACCAGCGCAGCGGGACCAACCCCTTCCGGATCTGCATCCCCGCAGCTTACCAGATGCCGCGTGCTGGCGCCGCGCGCTTTGCGCGGAGCTGGAAAAGCTGCACCACAGCGGCACCACAGCGGCACCACAGCGGCACCCGGGGCTCGCCGGCACTGCCGGGTGGCGCGCTGCGGCGAGCCCGTAGCGGCTCAGTTCTGGGACTCGCACAGCTCGGCGTGCAGCACCTGCTGCGCGAGCACGAAGTCTTTGCGGCCGACCGTAAACTGCATGTTGGTCTGTCGGGCGGTCTGTGAGACGCCGATGATGTTGATGCCCGCGCGCGCCATCGCGCCGGTGGCTCGCGCCAAGATGCCGGGCTTGGCGATGTTCGAGCCGATGGCGCAGACCATCGCAACCGGGATCACCTTCACCACGTCGAACATGCTGCTCAGCTTGGTGATGATGACGTCCTGCACGTCGCGATCCCAGAGCACGAGATCGATCGTGTTCGCGTTGGTCGCCTTGCTGATGTAGGAAATCCGGTGATCCACCAGGACCTGCGTGATGCGATGGTCCGAGCCGACCTCTGCCACCATGCGCGTGTCAAAGACCTCCACGATGCTCACCTTGTCGGTGCCCGTGACCACTTCGATCTTGGACTCCGGGTTGGTGTAGTTGCGCGTGATCAGGGTGCCGTCGTGATCGGGATCGAACGCATTCTTGACGCGCAGCGGAATGCCGGCGAGCTCGAGTGGCTTGGCGGCTCGCGGATGGATGGCCTCCATGCCGACGTCCGCCAGCTGATCGGCGACGTCGAAGTTGGTGTTGCCGACCGGCACGACCTTGCCGGCGCCGATGATCTTGGGGTCCGCCGAGCTCAGGTGGAACTCCTTGTGGATCACCGCTTCCTTCGCACTCACGGCCACGGCGACCTTCGAAAAGGTCACCTCCGAATAGCCGCGGTCGAACTCGCGCATGATGCCCTCGGTGCCTTTGCAGTAGCCGGTCACGAAGGTGATGGCCCTGGTCTTGCCGACGTCCGCGAGAGCGAGCGCGATGCGTTCGTCGATCGTCCGTGCCTTGGGGTCGCCCCAGCCGCTCAGATCGATGCAGGTCGCGGCATAGCCGCGCGCTTCGAGGATCTTGGCGGAATTGAAGGCGCTGTGGCTCTCCCCGATGCTGGCGAGCAGCTCGCGCGCCGCGCTCAAGAGCTCCGTGCGGCTCACGTAGCCGGA
>Ga0315912_10001012_pt1 | contig 38687 bp, 39 predicted proteins | sample VfabasoilMG_FD_204469 | JGI IMG/M metagenome (GOLD analysis project Ga0315912, IMG submission 204469) | Garden soil microbial communities collected in Santa Monica, California, United States - V. faba soil | ecosystem: Environmental > Terrestrial > Soil > Garden | place: USA: California... | reverse complement strand
CATGAGCTCGCGATCGATCGCAGGGTGCACTGTAGGAGCGCGCTTCAGCGCGCGATCTTTTCGCCGTGGCCGACAATTTCCCCTGGACTCACTCCTCTTCCGGCGGCGCCCTGACCTGGCTCTGGTCGAGCGCGAGCTTGCCCGCCAGCATCACGGCCTGCGTGCGCGTGTGCACGCCGAGCTTGCGCAGGATCGCGGTCATGTGGGCCTTGATGGTGGCCTCGGAAATGTCGAGTTCGTAGGCGATCTGCTTGTTCAGCAGGCCGCTGCACACCATGCCGAGCACGCGGAACTGCTGCGGCGTGAGCGTGGCGAGCGTGCGGGCCAGCGCCGCTTCCTCCGGCGCGAGTTCGGCATGGTGGTGCGCATCGGCAGGCGCCCACACGCCGCCGTCGCGCACGGTGCGCAAGGCATGCACGAGCGTGGCGAGGTCGGCGGACTTCGGGATGAAGCCGGCTGCGCCGTGCGCGAGCGCGCGCTGGATGGTGAGCGGGTCCTCGCGCGCGGAGACCACCACCACGGGCAGCCCCGGCCACGCGGCGCGCACATGCACCAGCGCGCTGAAGCCCTGCGCGCCGGGCATGTTCAGGTCGAGCAGCAGCAGTTCGGCGTCCGGATGCCGTTCGATCAGGGCGAGCAGGCTGCCGACCTGGTCGGCCTCGTGCACGTCGCCGTCGGGCAGGGCGTGCTTCAGTGCCCCCTTGAGCGCGTCGCGGAACAGCGGGTGGTCGTCGGCGATCAGGATGTCGGGCATGTGGGGAAGTCGAGGCCTGGCAGTGTCGGGGTGGCGGAGGGCTGAGGGCTGAGGGCTGAAACCTTGCGAGGAATTCGGTTTGGGGGCGACTGGCTTCGATGCGGTCGTTAGTTCAGGGACTGGGGACCAGGGACTAGTCAAGAGCTGCACTGCTCAAGCCCCTAGCCCCTAGCGCTTTGTTCGCCCACATCAAAGCCGACCGCAACTTGCACTCGTTGCGCTGCGACGATTCGAGCACGGCCCCCGGCCCGCCTCACCGGTTCATCCGCTCGTTTACCAGCACGCCCACCACCAACGGATCGGCGAGCGTGGAGATGTCGCCCAGTTCCTCGTGCTTGTTCTCCGCGATCTTGCGCAGGATGCGGCGCATGATCTTGCCCGAGCGGGTCTTGGGCAGGCCCGGCGCCCATTGCAGCCAGTCCGGCGTCGCAATCGGTCCGATGTCCTTGCGCACGTGCGCGACCAGGTCCTTGCGCAGCCCCTCGTTCGCCTCGATGCCGGCCTTGAGCGTGACGAACGCATAGATGCCCTGGCCCTTGAGGTCGTGCGGGGCGCCGACCACGGCGGCCTCGGCCACGGCCGCATGGCCGACCAGCGCGCTCTCGACCTCCGCCGTGCCCAGCCGGTGGCCCGAGACGTTGATGACGTCGTCCACGCGGCCGGTGATCCAGTAGTAGCCGTCCTCGTCGCGCCGCGCGCCGTCGCCGGTCACGTACTTGCCCTTGAAGTGCGTGAAGTAGGTCTCGAGGAACCGCTGGTGGTCGCCGTACACGGTGCGCATCTGGCCGGGCCACGAATCGAGCAGCACGAGGTTGCCGTCGGTCGCGCCCTCGAGTTCGTGTCCCACCTCGTCCACGAGTGCCGGCCGCACGCCGAAGAACGGCAGCGAGGCGGATCCGGGCTTGAGGTCGAAGGCGCCGGGCAGGGGAGAGATCAGGATCCCGCCGGTCTCGGTCTGCCACCAGGTGTCCACGATCGGGCAGCGCCCGTCGCCGACCACGCGGTGGTACCACTCCCAGGCCTCGGGATTGATCGGTTCGCCCACCGAGCCGAGCAGGCGCAGGCTCTTGCGCGAGCAGCGCTGCACCGGCTCATCGCCGTCGCGCATCAGCGCGCGGATCGCGGTGGGGGCGGTGTAGAAGATCGTCACCTCGTACTTGTCGACCACCTGCCAGAAGCGGCTGACGTCGGGATAGCTCGGCACGCCCTCGAACATCAGCGTGGTCGCGCCGTTCGCGAGCGGCCCGTAGACGATGTAGCTGTGGCCGGTGACCCAGCCCACGTCCGCGGTGCACCAGTAGACGTCGTCCTCGCGCAGGTCGAACACGCACTCGTGCGTGTAGCTCGCGTAGACCAGGTAGCCGCCCGTGGTGTGCAGCACGCCCTTGGGCTTGCCGGTGGAACCCGACGTGTAGAGGATGAAGAGCGGATCCTCGGCGTCCATGGCCTCGGGCGGGCAGTCGGGGGACGCCGCGGCAACCAGGTCGTGGTACCAGCGGTCGCGCGACTCGTTCCACGACACCGCACCGCCGGTGCGGCGGACCACGATCACGCGTTCCAGCCCGTTGATCTTCCCGCTCGCGATGGCGGCATCGACGTTCGCCTTCAGCGGCACCTTCTTGCCGCCGCGCAGGCCCTCGTCGGCCGTGATCACCAGTTTCGACTGGCAGTCGTCGATGCGCCCGATCAGCGCTTCGGGCGAGAAGCCGCCGAACACCACGGAATGGATGGCGCCGATGCGCGTGCAGGCCAGCATCGCGACCGCGGCCTCGGGAATCATCGGCAGGTAGATGGTGACGCGGTCCCCGCGCCGCACGCCCTCGGCCTTGAGCGCGTTGGCGAACCGGCAGACGCGTTCGTGCAGCTGCCGGTAGCTGATGCGCTCCGATTCGGACGGGTCGTCGCCTTCCCACAGGATGGCGGTCTTGTCGCCGCGCGTGGGCAGGTGGCGGTCGAGGCAGTTCGCGCTGACGTTGAGTTGGCCATCGGCGTACCAGCGGATGCGGAAGTCGGCGAGGTCGTAGCTGACGTCGCGCACCTGGGTGTAGGGCCGGATCCAGTCCAGCCGGCGGCCGATGTCGCCCCAGTAGCGATCGGGGTTCTCGACCGAGTGCTTGTAGCCCAGCTTGTACTGGCCGGTGGTGATGCGCGTGTAGGCGACGAAATCCTTCGGTGGCGCGTGGATCCTGGACATGGCGACTCCTCCCGTTCTGTCGTCCCACGATGCGGTGCCGCGCGCGCGCCGCCCACTAGACCTTAGTCGCAAAACGCGCCGATTTCGACCAAAGGCGAATGGCCCGGCCCTTCCCGCCGCGCGCATCTTCCGTCGCGAACCACGCTCGGGAAGGGCGCGCGACCGACGGCCACACCGGATGGCCCGGGAACCGGCTCCGACCTGATCTGGGACAGGGAACTCGAAAGCCCTCCCCGCAAAGATTTCGTCCATGCACCCAACGGAGCCCAGCCATGGTCAAACTACCCAGACTCGCCATGCTGGCAGCCGCGATTGCCGCTGCCGGATTCACCGCCGATCCCGCGTTCGCGGATGATGCCAAGGAGCAACAACTGGAAGCGCGCGTGAACGACCTGGAGCGCCAGCTCCAGGCCGTGCTCGCCGAACTGAAGGCGCAGAAGGCGGCACCCGCGGCCGCGGCGACGACGGCCGCCGCGGCGCCCGCCCCCGCGAAGCCCGGCGCGCCTCCCCCGATCCAGGACACCAGCATCGTCCCCGGCGCCGCCGCCGGCAGCCGGTTCACCTTCGGCGGCTTCGTGAAGGTCGAAGGCATTACGACCAACACCTCGGATGGCGAACTTGCCGACAGCTCGGTGGGCCGCGACCTGTACGTGCCCGGCGCGATCCCGGTCGGTGCCGCGGACGAGAGCACCGATTTCAACGGCCACGCGAAGTTCTCGCGCCTGTGGTTCGAGGTGAACAGCGCGACCGCCTCCGGCGGCAAGGCCGGCGCGCACGTGGAGTTCGACTTCTTCGGCTCGGCGCTGGGCGACCAGCGCGCGACCAACACCTACGGCGCCTCGATCCGCCACGCCTACGCGTTCTGGGACGCGTGGCTGATCGGCCAGACCTGGTCGAACTTCATGGACGCCGGCGCGCTCACCGAATCCACCGACCTGATCGGCCCCACCGACGGCACCGTGTTCGTGCGCGAGCCGCAGGTGCGCTACACCCGGGGGCCGTGGTCGTTCTCGCTGGAGAATCCCGAAAGCACGATCACGCCGTTCCACGGCGGTGCCCGCATCGCGTCCGACGACAACAATGTGCCCGACTTCACCGCCAAGTACACCTGGAAGGGCGCCTGGGGCAGCATGTCGCTCGCCGGCCTCGTGCGCCAGATCCGCTACGAGACCACCGGGGCGAACGCGATCGACGACAGCGCGATCGGCACCGCGCTCAGCTTCACGGGCAAGCGCCTGTTCGGCAAGGACGACCTGCGCTGGGGCCTGACCGGCGGCCGCGGCTTCGGACGCTACGTGGCGTTGAACTTCGCGAACGACGCGGTGATCGACGGCTCGGGCGAACTCGACGCGATCAAGGGGATCGCCGGCTTCGTCGGCTACCGCCACCTGTTCACCGACGCCCTGCGCACGAACCTGTTCTATGCCGCCGAACGCTACGACAACGACCTCGCCACCGGCGGCGCGGCCGCACCGAAGTCCTCCTACAGCCTCCACGCGAACCTGTTCTACACGCCGGCACCCAAGGTCGACGTGGGCGTGGAGTTCATCCACGCGCGCAAGGAACTTGAGAGCGGCGCGGACGGCGATGAGAACCGGCTGCACGTGGTGGCGAAGTACAGCTTCTGAGGCGCCGGCCCGGGTACTGCAAGACCCTCTCCTCCGGCGGTGCAAGGAGGGGAGGGGTGCGGCGGGTTCCCTGGAGCGATTTCACCCCTCGATGCGCCCTCGCTTCTGGGGATGCCTCATGACATCGCGACGGGGTCGCGCGGGGTGCCTGAAAGCAAAGGGCGGTCGGCGTCCGGTAGGACTTTCATGGACGGACGGCAACTGAGGAGACTCGGCATCCACGCGCGTCCATCTGGCGTCGCCATCTTAGGACATGTCGCCGACACGGGGACCGGGTGATACTCGGCCCATGCCCATGGCCAGGGGCTATCGGCCCGAACTCGACCGCCTGAGAGCGATCGCCATCCTGATGGTGGTCGCATTCCATTGCGGGTTGCCGCCATTCTCGGCGGCCTACCGCGGCGTGGACGTGTTCTTCACCCTGTCGGGCTACGTGATCACGCGCGTGCTGTTGACCGAGGTGCTCGATACCGCAGCTCCGAGCGTGGTGGCGTTCTACGCCCGGCGCGCACGACGAATCCTTCCCGCGTTGATGATGGTCGTGGTCGTCGCGTTGGCCCTGTCGCCACTGCTGCTCCATCCGTTCGGCGCGCAACAGTCGCTGGCCAAGACGGCGCTCGCCACGGTCCTGCTCGTTCCCAACCTGTTCCTTTGGCGCGAGGCGGGAGACTACTTCGGCGCCGGATTGCACCAGAACCTTCTCGCCCACACCTGGTCCTTGGGCGTCGAGGAGCAGTGCTACCTGGTCTGGCCGCTTGCCGTCTACGGCGTCGCGCGCGCGGGGAAGGCCGACCTTTGCGTGCCGCGAATCGCGGGGCTCTGTGCTGCGGGCGCGCTCGCGTCGATCGGGTACTCGGCGTTCCTGTCCGTGCACGACCCGGTATCGGCGTTCTATCTTCCCGGGGCTCGATTCTGGGAGTTCGCGCTCGGCGGATTGCTGCAGGTGGGTCACGCAGCGAATTTGCCGGCGCCGCGCGCCGCACCCGGCTCCGCGCTTTTCGGGATGGCGCTGCTTGCACTCGCTTCTGTCTCCGACCTGGGCCTCGGCACCGCGCCGTGGCCCGGAGCACTGCCGGCGGTGCTTGGGACGCTCCTCGTGTTGGCGCACGATCCGGGGGGGGCGGGAACGGCCCGTGTCGAAGGTGTTGTATCCCGAGCACTCGTCGCAGTCGGACGATGGAGCTACTCCTGGTACCTGTGGCAGGGGCTCGCGATCTCTGCGATCGCGGCGTGGCAGCTCCAGAAGCCAGGTCCTGTAGCGTCACTGGTCGCGGCTGCCGCGGCGCTGATGGTCGCGGCTGCCAGTCATCGCTGGATAGAAACGCCCTTCCGACATCCGCCGGAAGCCTCTCGACAGGGCGCCGGCAGGACGCTGGTCGCGGCCGCGACGGCATCGGCCGCGGTCGGCATCGCCGCGATCGCAGGCGGGGCCTGGGCAACGCGGTCCGGTGCCTTGCATTCCGCCTATGCGCCTGTCGCAGAGGCGGCCGCGGACGTGCACCCGTTGACCGTTCGGTGCCACCTCGGCCCGGCGTTCGACGTTCTCCCAGATGCTGTCGACTGCACTGGAGGTGCCGCGGACGCCTCCACGCGCGTCCTGCTCTGGGGCGATTCTCATGCGGCACATCTGATGCCCTTGCTCGATGTGTTCGGCCGGGAGGCACGCGTGGCGGTCAGGTTGCGCTCGTTCAGCGCCTGCGCGCCGAAAGCGCCTATCGGGGGCACGTATCCCGGGGCGGTGGCCGATCCCTGCGCGCGCTTCAATGCATCAGTGCTTCAGGAGATCGACTCGTTCGCGCCCGACGAACTGACGGGGGTCGTGCTTGCCGCGCGCTGGTGGGTGCGGCTCGCGCCGACGGACGGTTCCGCGGACCCTGCGGGCACGCCTGACTGGTCGAGCCTCCGTGACGTCGCAAGCAAGCTCAACGACAGGGGACTTCGCGTACTGATCGTGCACGACACGCCCGAGTGGCCCTATGTGCTGCCCCTGTGCCTGGCGCGTCGAACCGAGTCCGAATGCAGTGAAGCCGTGCTGCCCGAACGCCCGTGGCGTGCGGATTCCGTTGCGCGCATCGAACGGCTGGCGGGGGCGGCGCCCTTGCTGCGGACGCTCGACCTGGTGCCGGCGCTCTGCCCGAACGGCCGCTGCACGGCGCGGGTCGCGGGGCGCGTGGCCTATGTCGATTTCCAGCACCTCACGGCCTCCGCCTCGGCGTCGCTGCTGGATGCGGCAAGACCGCGGTTGCGCTGGCTGGTCGGCACTCCCGACTAGAGGTTCTGGTAGTTCGGCCCACTGCCACCCTCGGGCGTCACCCAGTTGATGATCTGGTAGGGATCCTTGATGTCGCAGGTCTTGCAGTGCACGCAGTTCGCGGCATTGATCTGCAGGCGCTTGCCGGTGTCGTCCTGCACCATCTCGTACACGCCGGCGGGACAGAAGCGCGTGCAGGGATTGCCGTACTCCGTCGCGCAGCGCGTGACGCAGATCGTCGTGTCCGACACGTGCAGGTGCACGGGCTGGTCCTCGTCGTGCGCGGTGGAGGCGAAGTAGACGCCCGCGAGCCGATCGCGCGGCGGCAACGAACGATCCCCGTAGTCGCGGTTCGGCGCTTCGTACTGCCCGAGCTTCTGCGTGAGCCCGTAGTCCGCCTTCACCCGCCAGGTCCAGGGCGAGGCGCCCATCGTGGCCGTCTCCCAGCCCGCGTTGACCAGGCCGAACCACAGGCCCTTCTTGAACGCGGGCTTGATGTTGCGCACCTTGCGCAGCTCCGCCATCACCGGCGATGCGCGCAGGCGCGCGTTCCAGCCCGCGGGCTTCCCCGCCTCCGCGATGTGCTGCGCGGCCAGCATGCCCGAGCGCAGTGCCTGGTGCGTGCCCTTGATCTTGGGCACGTTCAGCAGGCCCGCGCTGTCGCCGATCAGCATGGCGCCGGGCATCTCCACGTTCGGCACCGATTGCCAGCCGCCCGTGGCGATCGCGCGCGCGCCCGCCGACATGATCTGGCCGCCCTCGAGCAGGGGTTTCACCGACGGATGGTTCTTCCATTGCTGGAATGCTTCGTATGGCTGGTAGTTCGGATCGGGATAGTCCAGGCCCGAGATGTAGCCCAGCGCGATGCGGTTCTCGTCCAAGTGGTACAGGAAGCTGCCGCCGTACGTACGGGTGTCGGCCGGCCAGCCGAGGCTGTGCACGATCTTGCCCGGCTCCGACTTCCCCGGTTGCACCTGCCACAGCTCCTTGATCCCGATCGAGTAGCTCTGCGGATCGGATTCGGCATCGAGCCGGAACTTCGTGACCAGCTGCTTGGTGAGATGCCCGCGCGCGCCCTCGCCGAGCAAAGTGATCGGGGCCTTGATGTCGATGCCCATGGTGTAGCCGGGCTTGTGCGAGCCGTCCTTCGCCACGCCCATGTCGCCGATGCGCACGCCGCACACGGCGCCGGCCTCGTCGAACAGCGGCTCCGAGGCGGCGAAGCCGGGGTAGATCTCCACGCCCAGCGCCTCGGCCTGCGGCGCCATCCATGCGCACATCGCCCCGAGCGAGACGATGAAATTGCCGTGGTTGTGCATCTGCGGCGGGTTGGGCAGCTTGAAACCGCCCGTCTTCGTCAGGTACCAGAACTCGTCCTTCGTCGCCGGCACGCAGATCGGCGGCGGCGCCTTGCGCCAGTCCGGCAGCAGTTCGTCCAGCGGGCCGGGTTCGATCACCGCGCCCGAGAGGATCTGCGCGCCTACGCTCGAGGCCTTCTCGATCACGCACACGCGCAAGTCGGCCTTGAGCTGCTTGAGCCGGATCGCCGCGGCGAGGCCGGCAGGTCCGGCGCCGACGATCACCACGTCGTATTCCATCACGTCGCGTTCGGTCATGGGCGGACTCCGGCAGGGTTATCGGGGATTCTCGGCCTTCCAGGCTCAAGCGGCAATCGACCGACTCGCGCCTGCCGCCCATGTTGACGCGAGACGCGGTCCCCACGACATCGATAGGATTGGCGCATGAAGATCTCGGCGCGGGTCCTGAGCCAGGAAGTATCGGGCGAACTCGTCCTGCTGGACCTCGCCACGGAGCAGTACTTTGGACTGAACGAGGTGGGTACCGAAATCTGGCGGGGACTTGAGCAGGAGCTGGGCGTAGACGAGATCCTGCAGCGAGTCGTCGAGCGGTTCGCCGTGGACGAGCAGGCGGCCAGGATGGACCTCGAGCGACTGCTCTCGGAACTGCTGGGTGCCGGATTGCTCGAAGGCGGATGACGGTGCAACGGATTGTCCGGCGATGGCGGACATGGCGGACGCTTCCCGCGGCGCGGCGGAGTCTGTTGCGTCGAGCGCTCTGGCGCCTTCCCATGATCCACCTGACCCTGCGCCTGTTCGGCCTCGCGCGCACCGTGAGGGTCTGGTGCGTACCGGCGCCAGGTCCGGGAACGGATAGGCAGACCCCAGATGCCTCCATCGTCCTGGACGACGCGGTGTGGGCCGTTCGCCACGCGGGGGCGCGGGGTATCGTCGAAGGTACTTGCCTGAGCCGCGCGCTGACGCTGATCAAGCTGCTGCAGGGACTCTCGCCCGCGGCCGAGCTGCGGATCGGGATCCGCCGGGCAGAAGGCGCGCTGCTCGCGCACGCCTGGGTCGAACATCGCGGCGTGCCGCTGACCGACGATCCGGAAGGGTTGCGCGCGTACCTGAACATCGATCCGGGCGGGGACCTGGCGAGGGTGATCTGGAAATAGCGGCGGTGGCCGCTGTCAGCTCACGCGCGTGATTCCCGCGATCCTCGCGCGCAGCACGCGCAGTCGCGATCGTGCACCGGTCAGGATCGCGCGTGCCCATGTGTCGACCCAGGCCAGCGCCACGTCGGCACGGCGCATGAATTCGCGACGCAGGGACACAGGGTCGTCGGGCAACAGCCGCTGGCCGGGGCGCAACGGCCACAGGATCCGCGAGAGGCCCATGCCGACCAGTCTTCCATGGAATGCGCGCAGGCCCGGCGCGTGGTCCAGGCTGCCGAAGGTGAAGCTCGCATAGGGAACGCATATCCGCGGCGCGAGTATCCGGCACCATTCGGCAGCCTCGACCGGTCCTGCTGTGTACTGGAATTCCATGCCTGCGCGGTCCCGGTCGAGCACGCGACAGAAACCATTGACGCCGCCGCCGCGCATGGGATACGTCATGCACGAGATCGGCAGGAACGCCCAGTCCGGTCGATGGCGCTCGCGTACCTCCGCGAGGACGACGTTCATGTCGCCCTGCCGGTCGCGAAAGGCGTCGACGCCGCCATAGAGGCAGAAGCGGGGACCGCGCACCACGTAGGTGAAGTGGTCGATCCGCTCCCCAGGCTCGTCTTCCTCCCCATGGAACGGGATCGCGACCAGTTCCAGGTCGCCGATCCGAACGGTTTCCCACCAGTCCAATTCACGCACGTCGTCGAAGCCCAGGCTCTGCAACACGTCGACCATGGGGGGATTGAACACGGTCGGGACGTGAATGCGGGGAACGAAGACCGGAATCGACTTGTCGCAGCGCAGGAGCGTGGCAAGGTGGCAGTGATCCCAGTGCGCATGGCTGAGCGCGATCGCCGTCAGGTTGCGCGTGGCGAGGATCGCGTTTCGAACCGGCTGATTCCTGCCGGGCAGCACGAACGGATCGATCGAGATCGCGGACTCGCGCCCGGTCACCCGCAGGGAGGAATGGCCGATGAGCGTGACGCCAGGCCGCTCCCGCTCCTGTCCGACGTCGTCAGTTGCGGTCGATCCTGGTAGCCGCAACAGCCCTTGCCGTTCGAACCGCTGCAACCACTCTTCGGCCCATCGGTGCTCATGCGGTTGCAACCGGGGTCCCGGGTCGTCGCTTCCGAGCAGCCGCGGCAGTAGGGCGCCCAACGTGCGCCACTGCTCGGGTGGGCACGGGTGCCGGAGTCGGCCACTGCTGCAAACCAACTCGAGCCCCAGCGCCAGACCCACGCGTTCCCCGGGTTGCGAAAAGATCTCGTCGCGCAAGCGGATCTGCGGCTTGTCACCCTCCCAGCGGAGTTCGTGGCAGCGGGCCAACTCGGGGTCGGCGCACCAGGCATCTCCAAGTGACGCTTCTGGGGTATCGCACAGCAGCGTCGCGGCACGCGGAAAATCGTTGAGGAGCATCGCGTGCCGCGTGCCGAGGAACATGAGGCGGCAATCCACTTCCCCGGCGTAGTCCAGTCCGGGCGCGACATAGGTCAGTGCCAATTCGACGTCGAGCGGCAGCTTGCAGTCGAGTGCCGACAACGGCGCGTCGTGTTCCCGATTGTCGGGAGCCGGCCGCTCGTGCGGAGGCATCATCGTCGAACGGATCGCGCGTGGTCACCGCGCACTTGGCGTGGATCGAGCTGCCGCGCGCAATTCTCGTCCAGGATGTTGAGCAGTAGCGGCAGGTGGTCGGCGCCTGCGGCGAATGCGAGGTCGATGACCGGTACGTGAGCCACCAGGTCGAGGAATCCGGAGGCGAGTCGGTGTCGAGTGTCCGCGCGGCTGAGGTCTGCGGCATGAGCATGGGGCAACAAGGCGGTGAATGCCTCGGCAGGCGCCAAGGCCCGCACGACCGGCTTCGGCACGCCGTCACGGCGCAAGAGCACGATGAGCGCTAGCTCCCCGATGTCGGCTTCCCCGGGGGTCCAGTTCGATTCGTATGGCGTTGCGCTCGCGCACGACCACAACGGTTCGACCAACCGAGCGGCGGGACCCAGCAGCGTGAACGCATCCTCGGCGAGACTCGGTCGACACGGGAGGCGAACCGTGTCGACCCCGACGACGGTCGGTCGGATCAACGTCGTATCGTCGGCCCAGTACCCGTATCCGCGGGCATGCAGCGCCACGGCCAGCGTGGACTTGCCCGTTCCCGACACGCCGCACAATGCCGCGACTCTCTGCCGTCGACTGATCGCGCTGCCGTGCAAGGCGAACGCGCCATCCAGCTGCAGCGCGATCGGCAGGGCAACCCGCCAGTAGTGCTCAATCGCTTCATCCGCTGGTGCATCCAGGCGCTCGAACGCCTTGATGGTCGCCGATCGAGGATCGATTTCGTACCGTGGACCGCCCGGCACTTCCAGCGCGGCGCATCCAGTCGCGGTGTCACACTGCACCCACACCGGAGCCTGGGGGTCCTGGGTGGGGATGGGGAATGCGTGGCTGGGCACCCATGTGCCCAGGGTCGACATCGTTCCGTGTGGAATGCGAACCAGGCGCATCGCCGGCCATCGCGCATCGCAATCTCGGGCGGGCATCTGCGGAGCTGCGCGCCGAGCCCAGAAAGCCGTGTCAGTCGCCGCCGCCCATGACCTTCTTGGATTCGCCCGGGTCCGTGCCCGTGTTGGTCAACTTGCCACCGCCGCCCAGCACCAGGTCCGACAGCTTCCCGGCGTTTCGCACCGTCATCGGAATCCACTTACGCCGATCAGCGCCGGCATTCGGGTGGCTGGAAGGATCGTAGATCGGACCGCTCATGTGATTGCCCTCAGGTCGGGCCGAGCTTCGTCCTTCGCGGACGACCCAGCCGGCGCCAGGCTCTGCAGCCAGGCATCGAACGTGAAGAGCTGGTGCAGCGCCCACGGCGCCACTCCCCCCTGCTCATCGCCCTTCGATGATAGCTCAAGGGCGCGATCCAGCGCGTCGGAATCGAGGATGCCCAAGCGAACAAGCTGTTGCATGCGGCCGGTTTCCCGGTACAGACCGGGTGCCTCGCGCATGACCACGTCTCGATGGTATGGGATGGCGTGGTCCTTCCGTTGCCGGTGGAACTCCAGGTCGGGGAACGCCCGGTCCAGCATCTCGCGCGCCAATCCCTTGTGCCGACCCCGGATCACCAGATGCTCGGGCGGATAGGGCGCCAGGAATTCGATCAGGTCGGCATCGAAATAGGGCGAGGCACGCAGCGCGCCGGTCTGGCGCGAGAACTCGAACCATTCCTCGTATTCGGACGAGACCAGCGGATGATCCAGGCCCCGGCGCAATTCGTGCCCGTAATAGCTGGCGGGCATCCGCTCGGCCTCCAGGCGATCGAGTTCCGCCTCGCGACGGTCGTTGTACTCGCGCAGCAGGTCCGGTTCAGGTGCGAGCCAGGCAGGACGCATGCGCTGGCGGTGACGCCGTCGCCGCGTCGCGACCAGATCCGGAATCCAGCGCATGGCCGTGGGCAATAGCGCCGACCGCACGATCGGCCGCAGGCCGTTCGTCCACAGGAAATTGCGCAGATGGGATGCCGGTGGCAACCGGTATGAAGCGCGAAAGGCGCGCAGCAGCGCCGCGATCCTCCGGAACTCGAAATCGCGCATGAGATCGGCGCTCAGCACCGGGGAGATCCCCAGCCACTCGTCGCCGCCGCTACCGGTCAGGATCGTCCGGCCGCCCTCGGCGACAGCGGATCTGGCGAGCGCGACGTAGCTCGAAAGCCAAAGGAACTGGATGGGCGCGTCCCAGGTCCCGGCCAGGGCCAGGTTTGCACGGATGAATGCGCCGTCGGCGACGGACTCGTCAACCGGCACCAGGCGTTGCGCCAGCCCCAGGCGAACGCTCATCTCGCGCTGGGTCGCGATCTCCTGCGGTCCCAGGGCGTCGAAGGCGAGCGAAAGTGCCTGCGGCGACGAGCGGGCTTCGCGAGCGCGGACGCGAGCGGCGACGAGCGCCACGCTGAGTGAATCGATGCCTCCGCTCATGAACAAGGCGCAGGGTGCCTCTCCCATGCATCTGCGCACGGCACGCTCGAACAGGAATTCGAATCGTTCCGGGTCCGCGTCGCGAGGCCAACTCGCGATCGGACCGTCCGGGATGGGGTCCCAGTAGCGCGCCATCGACACGGAGCCCCGGGACCAGGACAGGCGATGGCCGGGAGGAAGCCTGCGTACCCCGGCCAGGAACGTCTCGGTCTTGTCGGGGTAGAGCGTGGCGAAATGCGAGACGATCGCGACTCGATTCGGCTTGCGTTGGACGCCCCCGCGGCCCACAAGCGTACGTTGGTCCGAGGAGAACACCCATGCCCCGTCCCTGCCGGCGAAGAACAGGGGGTGCATGCCGACGCGATCGCGCGCAGCGAGCAACCTGCCGGCACGGGGGTCCCAGAGGATCACGGCAAAGGTACCGGCCAGCCGGCGCACGAAGTCATCGCCCCAATGACGATAGGCGGCAAGCGCGAGCGCGGGTTGGGCAGCGCAGCGCCAGTCTCGGATGTCGGTTCCCGCGGCGCGAAGCTCGGACGAGAGTTCGCCTCGCTCATGTATCAGGCCGCAAATGACGACCTGCGTGCCCGTCGCCGGATCGACGCCGGCCCTGCGGCCGTTGTCGCCGAACAACAGGGACAGGCCGGCCCGGGCCGATCCCGGTCCGGACCCGGGGCCACCTTCGGCAGCCGCAACGGAGGCCCCACCCGGGCCTTCGACGCGGCATTCGGCCAGCCAGCTTGATGAATCGAGTGGTCCGGAATCGGTGGAAGTCGGCGGCAGGCCGGCTTCAGGTCGGCTCACGAATGAGCCTCTCTCGCCTGAGCATTGCCAGCAGCTGTCGGATCTCCGCTTCGAGGTTGTCGTCCGTCACCTCGAACTCGGACGAGACACGATTCCTGGCTTCGCCCAACGTGAGGCCGGACTCGCACAGTTCCCAGAATCGCCCCGCCGAGTCCGACAGCGTGAAGATCCGCCCCTCATCGAGATGCACCAGCACCACCTCGTCGTCCAGACGGCGCGAGAGCACGCCCGGGTCGATGGGCAATCGCGCGGACCAGGTGTCCGGATTCGGGTCAGTGGTCGTCGGCGGCGCGCTGCGCATGAGAGGGGCTTGTCGGAACTTGCGCCAACTTAGCGGCGGCGCAAATGCGAGGTCAAGCGAGCCGGACTCCGTGCCGGATGCCAGTTCGGGTACGAATCGAGTAGCGCGGAGGCATCGTCGACGCTTGCCAATCCTCGACGATTCGACTCTTCTAGTCGTCCCCGGAACCGCCGTTCCAGCCGGCAGAGCGGCATATGTACGATCTCTTGCACTACGCGGACATGGTGGCCGACCGGGTCCGCGTCGACGCCTACGCGCGTGCCATCGCCCAGGTGGTTCGCCCCGGCGACGTGGTGGTCGACGTGGGCGCGGGAACCGGGATCCTGTCGCTGCTCGCGTGTCGAGCAGGGGCCGCGCGCGTCCACGCGATCGAATCCAACCCCTCGCTCGACGTCGCCCGAGAGATCGCGCGGGCCAATGGCATGGCCGACCGCATCGAGTTCCACCACGCGCTCTCGACCGCGGTGACACTGTCCGTGCCTGCTGACGTGATGGTCTCGGACCTGCGCGGAGTTCTCCCGCTGCACGGACGCCACATCCACACTCTGGTGGACGCCCGTCGCAGGCTCCTCAGGCCCGGGGGTCGCCTCGTTCCCGCGCGGGACGTGATCAAGGTTGTTCCGGTGACCGCGCCGGACCTGCATGCGAGGATGGTCGAGCCGTGGCTCGTGGACTATGGTTTCGACCTCCGGGCCGGATTGCGGCACGTCGCCGGGGCCTTTCGTCGGCACCGCGTGCCTCCCGACCAGTGGCTGTCGGAGCCTGCGGAATGGGTGACGCTGGATTACGATGTGGTTGAACGCGTCGACTTCGAAGCCAACCTCACGTTCCGTGTCGCGCGCGCAGGCAAATTTCACGGCTACTGCCTTTGGTTCGACGCGACCCTCTGTACCGGCGTCGGGTATTCCACCTCGCCGGCGGGCCGCGCCATGACCTATCGATGCGGCTACCTGTCCCTGCCGGAAGAGGTTCCCGTGGCAACGTCCGATCGCCTCGAACTCGTGCTCTCCGCGCACCAGGTGCGCGACGGCTACCTTTGGAGCTGGGCCACGCGCGTGCTCGATGCCGGGGGCGAGACTCGCCGCACGTACAGGCAATCGGAACTGCAGTTCCTGCCGCTTGGACGCCCGGGGACATAGCATGGACGTGCGGCAGGTGTCGGGTCTCCCGATCTCGGAGGCGAATTCGTCCCGGAATGCCGAACGATTGTCGCCCCCGCTCCGTGACGCGGCATGGCATTCATGCGCTCGAGCAGACGCATGAACTCCTATTCGATCTCCGGCTACGGCCACATGGTCAGCGATCCGATCCGCGTCGACGCCTACGTGGCGGCGCTCGCGAAGCTCGTGCGACCCGGATCGGTCGTTCTCGACCTGGGTTGCGGTACGGGCCTGATGGCGATGGTGGCGGCGCGTTGCGGTGCCGCCAGGGTCTACGGGATCGAATTCGACGAAGCGATCGAGTTGGCCAGGCGTTCGGTGCGCGTCAACGGGCTCGACCACATCGTGACCCTGCTGAACGCGCGTTCGCAGATGGTGGCGTTACCTCGAGCCGCGGACCTCATGGTGTTCGACCTGCGGGGCGTCTTGCCGATGTACCGGGGCAGCCTTGCCGCGATCATCGATGCCCGGACACGACTGCTTGCACCGGGTGGAACCGTGGTTCCAGCACGCGATCGTATCCTCCTGGTGCCTTGCGAATGCGACGAGGCGCACCGCGAGATCGCCTCGCCCTGGGAGTCCCGGCATGGCCTGGATCTGTCTGCCGGCAGGCGCCATGCCTTCAGCTCCCTGAAGCGACGTCGCATTCCCACGTCGGGCTGGTTGGCCGAGCCCGCAGTGGTCGCCACGATCGATTACGCCGTCTGTGTCGACGAGCCGGCCATCTGGCGCCACACCTGGACCCTGGAGTCGGGAGGAACCGTGCACGGCATCGCGGGCTGGTTCGAGACCGACCTCGCGCCCGGAATCGGATACACCACCAGCCCGGCAGCGCCCGAAACCGTCTACGGCTCCGCATTCTTCCCGTTCGAGCAACCGACCGACGTTCAAGCCGGCGACTGCTTGTGCGCAGAAGTCCGCGTCGATGCCCTTGGCGAGGACTATTGCTGGCGATGGGTGCTGGACGTCTACAGGCACGGCAAGTGTGTTGCGAGCCGTCGCCAGAGTACTTTCGACTCCAGGCCGCTGTCACTCGATCGGTTGCGCACGATGCGGGACCAGTCGTGAGGCTGAACGGATGCGCGATGAAGCGCCTTCCTCAGCCACCTCGGACCCCATGATCGGCCTCTCCATAGATTTCCGGCAGGAATCACCGTCGATCGACTGGTGGGGTTCCCCCGCACGTGCGGTCGGTGCCGGCGGGGACCGGTGGCAGCTCGACTCGGTCGCGCCGGGTGCCGAAAAAGGCGTCGCCGGCTGGCTGGCGCGGGCGCGGAACGACATCGCCGATCCCGCTACTCGTGTTCGTGCGATGACGCGTGGATCGGGACTGTCGGACCATGCCGCGCCTGGATTCGCCTTTGCGATCTGGAATCCTGCGCAGCGCACCCTGCACGCTGTCCGCGACGGATTCGGGCTGCGCCCGCTCTATTACGCGGTCATCGACGGCCAGTGCATAGTCGGGACCAGCCTCGACGCGGTGCGCGCGCGACTCCCGGCGCCCTCGCCGCTGGACGAAGGCTGGATCGCCGATTTTCTCCTGCAGAGCCACGCCTGCGACGAGCACGCAACGATCTTCCGGGAGGTTCGTCGCGTTCCGCCAGGGCACGTGTTGGCCTGGCTCGATGGGCGAGTGAGGGTGCACGCCTACTGGCGACCGGACTTGCCGGAACCCTTGCGCGATCCCGACCCGAAAGACTGCGTGGCTCGCTTTCGCGACCTGTTCGATGCGGCCGTCGCGCGCTGCTCCGGCTCCGGTCCGACTGCGATTGCGATGAGCGGAGGTCTCGACTCGACCAGTGTTGCCGCGAGCGCCGTTCAACGCGCCGGCGGCCCTGAACGAACGCAGGCGCACACCGTGGACTGGAGCAAGCGGCTGCCCGACGATCCAGAGGCAAGTCATGCCGCAGTCGCTGCCCGTTGCCTCGGCATCCGCCACGTGGTCGTCGATGGCGGCAGCTATCCGTTGTTGCCCCGTGGCGACGACCTCGGGGCGCGCACGTCTCAACCGACCGCGAACCCGTGCTGGCGCGCGCACGTGGATCATCTGCAAGGCATGCGGGACGCCGGCGCCCTGACCATCCTGACCGGTGTCGGTGGCGATGCGGTATTCGCGACAACGCCGCGCTACTTCCCGGACCTGCTGCGATCGGGTCGATGGCTGCGATTCACGAGGGAAGCGATGCGTCACTGGCGCTGGACCGGGTCGCTTGGCGGCATGGGATTGCGAGGTGCGTTATGGCCCGGTCGGCGGCGGGGCGACGGCACTCCGGCGATGCCGACCTGGCTGAACCGCGGGTGGGTGCGCGATTCGCGACTGCTGGAGCGCCACCGGTATATCGATGGCCTCGCTCGCATCGGCGCTGTTCCGGACTCGTCCAGCCACCCGGGGACGCGCGCCCTGAGGATACTGGTGCATCCCCAATGGACTGCCCAGTTCGAGGACTACGATGAGGCCAGGTCGGGCGTTCCGGTCGGGCATCCATTCTTCGACTGGCCGCTGATCGAGTTCCTGCTGTCCCTTCCGCTGGCCCTGCGCAACGACAAGCGCATCCTGCGCGAGTGCCAGCGCGGGCGACTGCCCGATCCCGTGCGCCTGCGGGCCAAGCAGACGCTGCAAGGCGACCTCCTGCACGCGCACCTCCTGGAAGCGCGGGCGCACCCTCTGCCGCGGGAATCGGTGTGGGGACTGGTCGAGTCGTGGATCGACCGTGCTGCCCATGGCGAAGCGCTGGGTCGGTACTGCCGGGATGCCTCGTTCCGCGCGCGTCACGGCGCAATCGCCCTGTTCGCACCGCTCGCGCTCGCGCATTGGATGGATGCCGGCGGAAGCGACTGACCCATGCCCGCGGACCGGTTGCTGGCTGGCCGCCGGTTACGGCGGGCCTTCTGCGACTATCCTGCAAGAAATCGGCACTGCGTCACTGAGGCGCGGAGACGGGTCCGATAACGTCGCCTGCAGGTCCCCTGCGTCGGCAACGGTTGCAACAAGGCGTTCTGGACAAGGGAAATGACCATGTCGACGCTCGACAAGGACTTGCAACCGGGCGGGACGCAATCTTCGAATTCCGGGAGGTCTCGCTATCGGGCACAGGCTCTGGAACGATTCGGCAGCTTGCAGGAACTGACCCGAGGCGGGGCAATGAGCACGAACAGCGACCATGGGATGGATTCGATATCGCCGAGTTGACGCCTTCGATCCGAATTCCGCAGCATCCATGAGCGAACCAAACGGGGGTAATCATCCATGGAGCCGTACGCACATGAACGCAGCTTCCGAGCCTGCCGACCACCTCCCCCAGCCCGTTGAGTCCGAGCCCTTGGCGCGGGCACCTTACACTGCCCCGACATTGGAACGTTTCGGTCGACTGGACGCCCTGACACTCGGCGGGGCAACCAGCCTGAACGACGACAGCGGCATGAACTCGATGTCTCCGAACTGACAACACAGCGCCAGACGTGGCATTGCACGCCGAGTCCTTGGCGGTGCCAGGCGCGGACTCGGGATTCCGGTACCGCACCTGCGGACTCGCGCTGGCCAGCAATGCCCGCGTGCCGGGACTGGTGTGCTGCGATAACGATACGGGACCCGTGGACGTGCTCGTTCATGCGCGCGGGCCGGGATGCACGCTGCCGGACGCCGATGCGCCGGTCTGGGCCCTTCGAAGTGCTGGTTCCCCGCACGACGCGGTAGAAATACGCCATTTGCCGGGCCGCTCCGGATACCACTGGCGGTTCCCTGACCGGACCTGCCTGTGGTTTTCTTCCGACGGCCGCCATTTAAACCTGTCCTGGGCACAGGAGGAGCCCGAGGAAACGGCGATGAGCTACGTGCACGGTGTCGTCATCGCATTCCTGCTCGGACTGCGCGGCGTCACGGCCCTGCATGGCGGCGCGGTTTCCCGCGGCTCGAACGCGGTCGCCTTGCTGGGACCGGCTGGGGCGGGAAAGTCGACACTCGTGGCAGCGCTTGCGGGACTCGGCTGGACTGCGATCACCGATGACGTGTTGAGCGTGGTACTCCAGGATGATTCGTTCCGCGTGCATCCGGCCGGCGCCAGCCTGCGCGTCTGGTCCGACGTGGCGGGGATCCTGGAGGTTGATCCAACGGCGATGTCGCGCGTGCTTCCCGCGCGCGGGTACTGGGCCGATTGGGACAAGCGGCATCTTGATCCCGCCTGCGGGCGTGCCCGGTGCCACGATCCGGTTCGACTGGTCGCGGCCTGCGTACTGGAACCGCTTTCGGAAAGTGAAGAGTCGGCGAGGTTGGAGCGCATGTCCGGAAGCCGCGCGCTGTTGGCAATCCTGTCCAACACGTTTCTGAACGATCTGCCCGACCCGGCTGCACGTTCACGCGCGTTCGATGCTGGCGCTCGCCTGATTCGCTCCTGCCCAGTCCATGCATTGCGGCGCCCGGGTGGCAGGGCCGGCATCATAGCTGCCGCAAACGCACTCGAATCCCTGTTCCCGAGCTGAGCCCAGACGGGAGTCCCGCGACTGCTCGACAGTCGGACGAATCACTGCGGGGCGCTGGCGCCTGGCTGCGACGACAGCGTCCATTCCAGGATCTCGCCGGCAATCGCCGCGACCGCCTGTTCGAATCCGCGCACGATGGAACCGATGTCTTCCGCGGAATCCTCCCCTTGCGCGGAAAACGTTCGAGACGCGATCACCTCGCCGCTATCCATTCGCACCAGTTTCAACGCGACCGAAATCGAAGCCCGTGAGCCCGTGGGGCTCCGCACGGACTCGAATGCACGCAGTTCCGAGAGCAACAGCCGGTCGCCGCGCACCCCCGAACCCACGCGGGCGACCGCGCGAACGCGGCCCGAATCCTCGAATGCCCGCACCAGAGTCGTTGCCAGGAGCGCGTTCGCAGGCTCGCTCCAGCGCGCGCCTCGCAGCACCCCGTAACCGCCATCGATTCCGCGAACGGCGATGCGGGCATCGGCCAAGGGGCCGGCGGCGACCGGCGTGGCGATGAGCAGTTGCCAGTCCACCGGGGAATCCGAGGGCGATTCCCGGTCCGGGCGCAGGTCGTACGTCGTGTATGTCACGGGCTTGCCGCCGATCAGCGCGCAACCGGTCAGCAGCCCCAGGACGAGGGCGGCTGACGTCCACCGCAGATGCCAGCAGGCCCTCGACTCGCGCGCGTTCAGGACGCTCATTTCGCGGGGTACTCCTTCGGCTGCTCCCGCCCCAACAGGAACGCGCTCGGATTCTCCCCCAGCCGATCCGCCAGTTGCTGCAGCGTGCGGATCGCGGCGCGCAGGTCGGTGATGGCGGGGCCGACCTGGGCGAGGCCCTGGTTGGAGAAGCTGCCGATGGCGCCCTGGTTGCGTTCGATGACGAGGTTCGCGGCATCGGAGAGCCTGCGCGCGGACTCGAGGGTGGCGTGGGCGGATTCGAGCACGGCCTTGCCCTCGCCGTTGAGCAGGCGATCGGTGCTGTCGGCGATGCGGTCGAGCCGGGTCATGAGCGTCTGCGACTGTTCCAGGGTGCCGCGCAGGGACGCGCTGGCCTGGGCGAGGTTCGCCATCGCGGTGCCGAGGTCCTGGTCGTGCTCGGCCACGGCACCGGTGACCTTCTCGACGTGCTCGATGATCGCGCCCACGCGCGCGAGGTTCTTCTCGTTCAGCACCATCGACAGGCGCAGCAGGGTGTCGTTCACGCTGGTGACGATGTCCTCGCTCGAGGTGAGCAGCTTCGCGAGCGCGGACTCGTCGGCAATGATGGTGGGCAGGGTCTGGCCGTTCGTGGCCTCCAGGGGCGGTCCCTTCGGCGAGCCGCCACTGAGCTGGATGATCGCCACGCCGGTGAGGCCGGTGAAGGTGAGCTTGGCGCGGGTGTCGGTCTTGATCGGGGTGCCGTGGGTCACGCGCACGCGCGCGATCACGCGGCCGGGATCGTCGGGCGCGAGCGAGAGGCGCTTCACCTCGCCCACCTGGATGCCGTTGTACTGCACGGCGCCGCCCACGGTGAGCCCGGTCACTGCCTCCTTGAACACGATCTCGTAGTAGTCCCATTCGCGGTCGAGCGAGAGCTTGCCGATCCACAGCACGAACAGGAAGGCGAGCACGAGCACGCCGAGCGCGAAGGCGCCGATCAGCACGTGGCTGGCGCGGGTTTCCATCTCAGCGCGGGATCTCGTTCATGGGCACGGGTGCAGGATACGTCAGCGGCGATCAGGCGGGGGCGTGCGCGGCCACGGCATCGCGCGCGCCGCGCGCGCGCGGGCCCTGGAAGCACTCGCGGATCCAGGGGTGGGGGTTGCGCTCCACCACCTCCACGCGGTCGGCCACGACCATGCGCCCGTCGGCCAGCACGGCCACGCGGTCGCACAGGTTGTACAGGCTGTCGAGGTCGTGGGTGACCAGGAACACGGTGAGGCCCAGCGCATCGGCGAGGGTGCGGATCAGCTCGTCGAACTGCGCGGCGCCGATGGGGTCCAGGCCGGAGGTGGGTTCGTCCAGGAACAGCAGTTCGGGATCGAGCGCGAGCGCGCGCGCGAGGCCGGCGCGCTTGCGCATGCCACCCGAGAGCTGGGACGGATACTTGTGCGCGGCCTCCGCCGGCAGGCCGGCGAGGCGGATCTTCAGGAGCGCGAGTTCGTGCGCGAACGCCGCCGGCAGCCGGTGGTACTCGATCAGCGGCACCAGCACGTTCTCGATCACGGTGAGCGAGGAGAACAGCGCGCCGTCCTGGAACAGCAGGCCGAAGCGGCGCTCGAAGGGCTTTCGCGCCTCGGCGTCGAGGTGCGTGGTGTCGGTGCCGAACATGCGGATGCTGCCGCCCTCGGGTTCCTTCAGGCCCAGGATCGCGCGCAGCAGCACGCTCTTGCCCGCGCCGGATCCACCGATCACGCCCAGGACCTCGCCGCGGTACACGTCGAGGTCCACGCCGTGGTGCACGACCTGCTTGCCGTAGCGCGTGCGCAGGCCGCGGACCTCGATCACCACCTCGGGAGGGCTTGAGGCGCTCACAGGTCGAGCTCCATGAAGAACATGGCGAACAGGGCATCGAAGACGATCACGAGGAAGATCGACTGCACGACCGACGAGGTCGTGTGGCGACCCACGGATTCGGCGCTGCCTTCGACCTTGAATCCCTCCAGGCAACCCACCGTGGCGATCAGCAGCGCGAACAGCGGCGCCTTGATCATGCCGATCCAGAAATGGCGGATGTCGGTCATCTCTTGCAGGCGCGAGATGAACATGCCCGGCGTGATGTCGAGCGCCGTGATGCCGACCAGGGCGCCGCCCACGATGCCCGAGACCATGGCGAGGAAGGTGAGCAACGGCAGCATGGCGAGCAGGGCGAGCAGGCGCGGGATCACCAGCAGTTCGATCTGGTCCAGGCCCAGGGCCTGGATCGCGTCGAGTTCCTCGCGGCTCTTCATCGAGCCGATCTGGGCGGTGAACGCGCTCCCCGAGCGGCCCGCGAGCAGGATGGCGGTGAGCAGCACGCCGAACTCGCGCAGGAAGGAGATCGAAACCAGTTCCACGGTGAAGATCTCGGCCCCGAAGTCGCGCAGCGCCGTGGCGCCCACGAAGGCCACGACGGCGCCCACCAGGAAGGTGAGCAGGGACACGATCGGCACCGCGTCGAGTCCCACCTGCTCCATGTGGAAGACCACCGAGGTCAGGCGCAGCTTGCGGCGGCCGACGAGCACGCCGGCGAGGGTGGCGAGGGTGAGGCCGATGAAGCCGAAGAACTGGCGCGCCATCACGCCGAACTCGGCCACGGCGCCGCCCATGCGCGCGAGCAGTTCGCGCAAAGTGGTCTCGTGTTCGCGCGCCGGTACCTGCACGCCGAGCCGGGTCCAGACCAGGCGCAGCAGGGCGAGATCGGCCGGGCGCATGCGCGTGTACGTGTGGACCTCGAGGTCCGGTCCCAGGGGCCGCAGCAGGCGGACCAGGAGCAGGGCGCCGGCGGTGTCCAGCGCGGAGAGCGCGCTCGCGTCGACCTGGACGGTCGCGCCGGCGAGCCGCGGCGTATCGCGCTCGAGGCGCCCGATCAGCGCGCCGAGGTCGGGCAACCGCCACGATCCGTGCAGGACCAGCGTGGAGGCGTTCGGATCGATCCGCAGATCGGCGGGTGTCGCATCGAGGCTCACGCGATCAGGTTATCCCGAATGCCGCGTCCTGTCGCGCCGCGCGGCCGCCGCTACCAGCGGACCAGCATGCAGGCGACGCCGCCGAGCGTGCACCCGATGCCGAGCAGCTTGCGCGTGCCCAGGGGCTCCTTCAGCAGCAGCCAGGCGAACAGCACGATGAACACGCTCGCGCTCTCGTTCAGGATCGCGGCGACCGAGGCGTTCGCGTGCTTGTATCCCGAGAGCCAGGCGAGCATGGCGAGGAACTGCCCCACGACGGCGGCCTTGAGCAGCAGCCAGCGCTGCCCGGCCGGCGGCAGCAGCTGCGTGCGCCAGTCGCCGCGCGCGCCGATGCCATGCGCGATCAGCAGGCCCGCGACGCCGCCGACCAGCCGCACGCCCGCCACCGGCAGCACCGGCGCGCCGTCCAGCGGGCGCTTGATCATCACGATCGCGCACGCCATCAGCACCACGGCCGCGACGCCCATGCCGATCCCGCGCCACAGTGCGCCGCGCGACAGCGGCGAGTCGCGCTCGGCGTGCGAGACGATCAGCACGCCGCCCGAGACAAGCGCGAACCCCACGACCTGGCGCAGTTCCAGCCGTTCGCCCAGGAACAGGAAGGAGAGCAGGATCACGAACGGGCTGTAGAGGTTGCCGAGGATGCCCATGCGGCCGGCGCCGAGCCGGTTCAGGGCCCTGAAGTAGAGCGTGTCGGCGAGCGCGATGCCGATCGCGCCGCTGACCAGGCACACGCCGAGCGCCTGCCAGCCGAGCGCGCGCAGCGCGTCGATCTCGGGCAGGCACAGCGGCAGCACGAGCGCGAGCACGACGAGGTTCTTCTGCAGGTTCAGCGCGGACGGCGACACGTGCCTGCCCAGGCGCTGGTACAGGATCACGCCATAGGCCCAGAGCGCGGCGCTGAGGATCGAGTAGGCTTCGCCCTTGCCCATGGTGGTTCGGCTGAAGGTCCGGTGATGGAGAGCGTGGAACCGCCTGTGCCCATGGCTGCGCAACGGCAGGCAGCGGACGACACGGCGACGGGCGACCCGGCGGACGCATCGCTGCGCGTGCGGGCACGCTTCCTGTGCGAACTCGCGCGCAGGCTGCACCAGTATGGGACCTCGGCCCCGCGCCTGGAAGCGGCGGTGGAATCGGTCGCGCAGACGCTTGGGCTCTCGGTGCAGATCTGGTCGAACCCGACCGGCATCCTGCTCTCGTTCGCGCGCCTGGACGAAGGGGGCGACGCGCTCGGCCGCCTCACCCAGGTGATCCGGCTCGATCCGGGCGACATCAACCTCAAGCGCTTGAGCGAGGTGGATGCCGTGGCCGAGTGCGTGTCCCTGGGCCGCATCGACATCGCCGAGGGCCACCGGCGCCTGCGCGCCCTGCGTATCGGCTACTCGCGGACCACCGAACGGCTGCTGGTGGCGGCGAACGGCGTCGCGGCGGGCGTGGTGGCCGTGCTGCTGAAGGTTGGCCTGCTCGAAGTCGCGGTCTCCAGCGCGCTCGGGCTGGTCATCGGCTGGCTCGCCCTCGTCGCGACCCGCCAGCGCGCGTTCGCGCCGGGTTTCGAGGCGATCGCCGCGATGCTCGTGGCGTTCGTGGCCCAGGCCGTGCACGCCTCGGTCGCGCCGCTGGCGTTCAACCAGGTGCTGATCGCGAGCCTCATCGTGCTGCTGCCGGGGCTCTCGCTGACCACGGCGATCTCCGAGCTCGCGACGCAGAGCCTGGTTTCGGGCACGGCGCGCTTCGCCGGGGCCTGCGCGGTCCTGCTGAAGCTCGCCTTCGGCGCCGCGGTGGGGGTGCAGCTGGCGAATCTCCTGGGCTTCGCCTCGGTCGTGCCGGCGCAGGTGCCGTCCGCCACGTTGCCGCTGTGGAGCGAGGCCCTGGTGCTGGCGCTCGCGGGTGCGAACTTCGCGCTGCTGTTCAAGACCGCGCTCCCGGATTTCCCGCTGGTGATCGCCTCGTCCTGGCTGGGATACGTAAGCACCCGCGTGTTCGGTGCGTTCTTCGGTGGCGAGTTCGCGGTGTTCATGGCCGGCCTCGTGGTGGGCGTGGCGAGCAATTTCTACGCGCGCACGCGCCAGCGGCCGGGCGCCCTGGTGCGCGTGCCGGGGATCATCCTGCTGGTCCCGGGCAGCGTGGGGCTGAAAAGCCTGTTCTTCGTGTTCCAGCGCGACGTTTACCAGGGCCTGGATACCGCCTTCTCGCTGCTGGTGATCCTCATTTCCCTGGTCGCGGGACTGCTATTCGGCAACGTGCTGTTGCCACCGCGGCGCAGTCTGTAGCCCGACCGGGTCGCCGGGTCGGCGCCGTGCAGGCCCCAGAAAGCAAAACGCCGACCCGCAGGGATCGGCGTTCCAGGACCACGCCGGCGTCGGGGCCGGCCGCCGTGATCAGACCAGCAGGTCCTTTTCCTTCTTGCCCGCGGCGAGCGCGGCGGAAAACCAGCGCGGGCGCTTGCCCCGGCCGGCCCAGGTCTGGCTGGCATCGTCGGGATTGCGGTACTTGGGCTTCACCTTGCCGAGCTTGCGGCCCTTGCGCGGGCTCGCCTTCGCGGGCTTCGCCATCAGCGCCTTCATGGTCAGGCCTTCGGCCTGGAGCAGGCTCTGGATCTGCTCGCGCACCTTGCCCACGCGCTCGCTGGCGAGTTCGTTCTGGCGCTTGCGCGCCTCGCTGATCAGGTTCTCGAGCTGCGCATGGGTCATGCGCTTGATGTTGATCGCCATTCGGTAATCCTTGTGCAGTAGGGGCGTGAATGCGGGAAAAAACGACTTTTCACACGCAATTAGACGGAAAATAACGGGAATTAGCAAACGGGACATGTGTGGCGCCGCACAAAATCCGGGCTCGGGCGGCCGGCGCTTCGAACCGTGAACACCCCTCTTTCAGCAGGCTTGGATTTTCGTTAAGGTGCAGTCGATGCAGCACGCAAACGCCTGACCATGGGTCTACTGGACGATCTCGAACAGGAGGCGCAACGCCGAAAGGCGGGGCTGGACGACATTGAGCGCGAGCGCCAGGAGCGCGAGCGCGTGTACAAGTCCGTGATCGATCCGGGCATGCAGGCGCTGTTCGAATACCTGTCCAAGCTCACCCAGAACCTCGCCTACCTCAAGCCCAGGCTGGCGGCGCGCTACGAGCTTTCCGGGTACGGCGTGGTGGTCGCGTACCCCGAGCATGACTACGAGATCAAGGCCACCTCGCAGCCGCACTCGCGCGAGATCGTGCTGCATTGCACGCTCGCGGTGGCGACGGACGAATGCCCGGTGGTCGAGGCCGTGGGTGGCGCGAAGGTCAAGGCGCTGAGCGCGATCTTCCAGAAGCACCGGCTCGCCGGCATGGGTGAATCCAAGAAGGACGACACCGGCGAAACCACCAGCGCGAGTTTCCGCGCGCGCGGCAAGGTGCCGCTGACCGCCACCATCGCGGCCGAAGCGGCGACCGCGCAGGTGCGCCTGAACTTCACCAACTTCGACGGGCTGAACTCGGTCTCCAAGCTGGTCGGCGCGGCGCAGTTCAACGAGCAGTTGTTCGACGAGATCGGGCGCTACATCGCGCGCGAGCCGAGCAACCTGTTCAAGGAGGAGTTGCCCGACGACTACCGCCGGCAGCTCCAGCATAAGATCCAGCAGGAGCAGATGCGCCGGAAGTGGGAGCAGAAGCTGGCGCAGCAGCAGCAGGAGGAGCTGGAGCGGCTCAAGCGCGAGAAGACGGGCAGCGAGACGCCGGCCGGCGGCACGCTGCTCGACAAGGTCAAGGGCTGGCTCAAGAAGGTCTAGGCCCGCCGAGCGATTGTCGAAGCGTTGTAGGAGCGCGCTTCAGCGCGCGATCTTTTCGCCCTTGTACCGATACCGGGATCCGAAAAGATCGCGCGCTGAAGCGCGCTCCTACGACAGCGGCTGCGCCGCAGGGTGTGGTCAGTCGACGGCGGCTGGCGGGCGCTGGCGCTTCCTCAACCCCCGAGCTTTCCCCGCAACGCCTCGCGCGTGAGCGCCTCGTTCGCGCTTTCGCGGCGATGGCGGTACTCGAACGTGCCCGCGGCCACGCCGCGCTCGCTGACCACCACGCGGTGCGGGATGCCGACCAGTTCCATGTCGGCGAACATGGGGCCCGGGCGCAGGCCGCGGTCGTCGAACACGACCTCGACGCCGGCATCGGCCAGTTCGCGGTACAGGCCCTCGGCGCACGCCGTCACGGCGGCATCGCCCTTGGGATTGATCATGCAGATCGCGACCTGCCAGGGCGCCATCGGTTCGGGCCAGAGGATGCCCGCGGCATCGTGGTTCTGCTCGATCGCGGCGGCCACGATGCGGCTCACGCCGATGCCGTAGCAGCCCATGTGCATGGTGCGCGCCTTGCCCTGCTCGTCGAGCACGGTGGCTTGCATGGCCTCGGCGTACTTCTGGCCGAGCTTGAACACGTGGCCGACCTCGATCCCGCGCGCGATCGCGAGCACGCCGCGGCCGTCGGGCGAGGGATCGCCCGCGACGATGTTGCGGATGTCGGCCACCACCGCGGGCTCGGGCAGGTCGCGGCCCCAGTTCACGCCGGCGAGGTGGAAACCGCGCTCGTTCGCGCCGACCACGAAGTCCGACATCGCGCCGACGGTGCGGTCGGCGAGCACGGTGATCGCCTTGCGCGCTCCGATGGGGCCCAGGAAGCCCGGTTCGCTGCCCAGGTGCTCGAGGATCTCCGCCTCGGTCGCCAGCCGGTAGTCGCCCAGGCCTTCCTGCCGGCGCAGCTTGACCTCGTTCACCATGTGGTCGCCGCGCACCAGCGCGAGCACGAAGCCCTGCTCGCCGAACAGCGCGACGGACTTGACCGTGCGCGAAAGCGCGATGCCCATGAGTCCGGCGACGTCCTCGCAGGTCTTCTGCGTGGGCGTGTCGATCCTGCGCAGGGCTTCCGCCGGTGCCGCGCGCGGCGCGGCCGGGGCGACCGCCTCGGCGGTCTCGATGTTCGCGGCGTAGTCCGAGCCGTCCGAGTACGCGAGCGCGTCCTCGCCCGAATCGGCGAGCACGTGGAACTCCTGCGAGGCGTTGCCGCCGATCGCGCCCGAATCGGCCTGCACGGCGCGGAAGCGCAGGCCCAGGCGCGTGAAGATGCGCGCGTAGGCGTCGTACATGGCGAGGTAGCCGCGCTCCAGGCACTCGGCGCCGAGGTGGAACGAGTAGGCGTCCTTCATCAGGAACTCGCGCGCGCGCATGATGCCGAAGCGCGGGCGGATCTCGTCGCGGAACTTGGTCTGGATCTGGTAGAAGTTCAGCGGCAGCTGCTTGTAGCTGCGCAGCTCGTTGCGCGCGAAGTCGGTGATCACTTCCTCGTGCGTGGGGCCGTAGCAGTATTCCTGGTCCTTGCGGTCGCGGATCTTCAGCAGCTGTCCGCCGAACTTCTGCCAGCGCCCGGTCTCCTCCCACAATTCGCGCGGCTGGATCGAGGGCATCAGCACCTCGATCGCGCCGGCGCGGTTCATCTCCTCGCGCACCACGCCCTCGACCTTGCGCAGCACGCGCAGCCCGAGCGGGCTCCAGGTGTACAGCCCCGCGGCGAGCTTGCGGATCATGCCCGCGCGCAGCATCAGCTGGTGGCTCACGATCTCGGCGTCAGCCGGTACTTCCTTGACCGTGGAGAGATGGAACTGGCTGAGACGCATGGGCGATGGACCTGGGCGGGGGCGTTGGATTGTACGCAGGCCCCCTGGAGCAGGCCATCGAGTCGCGCGCCTTGGCGTGCGATCGGTGTCCTCGACCGCCGATCATTCCGGCGGAGGTCGTCCCTCGCCCGGTTCGGCGGGCGCGGTCGCGTCCTCGCTCGGCAGCACGTTGGTGTTGCCGTCCACCACCACCTTCTCGAACGGTCGGTTCGCCGGCGGCTGGTCGGTGATGTGCAGCTGCCCCGATTCATCGCGCCACTTGTACAGCGGCGGGGATTCGCCGCCGGCACCCGGGCGTGTGTCCGGTGCCCGTGCCGCCTGCCCGGGCCCGGTCGCGCGCGCGCCGGGTGCCGCCTCGGGCCGCTGCCGCAGGATCGGGAAGGTTTCGGGCCAGTACATCCACCAGGCCATCAGCGCGATCGCGACGAGCGCGACCGCGACGGCGACGCCGATGGAGATGTCGCCGCGCACGGAACGGTGGCTGCCCCGCGACCGGGTTGGCGCCCGGCAGGCGGTGGCGGCGTGGCGGATCACGCTGCCTCCCGGGTCAGGTGCCGCCGCAGAAGACCGAAACCTGCTGCCGCGCCTTCTGCAGCTCTTCCATCTGCTCGGCGTCGTTGAGTTCGCGCTCGCCCTTGCCATCGCCGCGGTTCATCTGCACGCGCACGCTGTTCTCGAGCGTCGCGACGTTGGTGCGCGCACGCTCGCAGTTCAGGTTCTGCTGCTGCTTCTCGATCTGCGCCGTGGCCTCCTGCGAATTCAGGTTCGCGGTCGGCGCGGGCGCCGGGCCAGGCGGCGGGGCTGCATTCGTGTTCGGTTCGGCCTGGGTATCCCCGGGCCGGGCGCGCTCCGTCTCGCCGGTCACGAACACCGGCGTCGAGGGGGAGTCCTTGGGCGGCGTGGGCGAGTACACCCAGGCGCCGGACTCGTCCTTCCACTTGTAGTACTGCTCGGCGCCGGCGGAACCCGCGCACGCCGCAAGCAGGCAAAACAGGACGGCACGGCGCATGGCAAACCTCGCTTCGGTCTCCGCGATGTCCATTTGTTAGCACTACTCGCGCCCCGGCACAAGCCGCGATGCCGCCTGCCGGTTGAGTTCGCGGGCTGGCCCCGCGATCATTGAGCGATGACCGACAGCACCGAAACAGGCAATCCCCGCCGCGCGATCTACCTGCTGCCCAACCTGATCACGACCGGCGCGCTGTTCGCGGGCTACTTCGCGATCGTCTCGGCGATCGCCGGACGCTTCGAGACGGCGGCGATCGCCGTATTCGTCGCCGGGGTGCTCGACGGCATGGACGGCCGCATCGCGCGGCTGACCAACACGCAGAGCGCGTTCGGGGTGCAGTACGACTCGCTCTCGGATCTGGTGAGCTTCGGCCTGGCGCCCTCCCTGGTGATGTACACGTGGTCGCTGTCGACCCTGTCCGACTACGGGCCGGTGCCCGCGAAGATCGGCTGGGCCGCGGCGTTCCTGTACGCGGCCTGCGCGGCGCTGCGCCTGGCACGTTTCAACACCCAGGTCGGCACCGTGGACAAGCGCTACTTCATCGGGCTCGCCTCGCCAGCCGCCGCCGCGCTGCTGATGAGCTTCGTGTGGACCTGCGTCGACCTGGACATCAGCGGCAGCGATGCCGCGCCCCTGGCGCTGGCCGTGACCCTGGCCGGCGCCGGCCTGATGGTCAGCCGGATGCGCTTCGTGAGCTTCAAGGGGCGCAACGAATCCGACCGGGTGCCGTTCCTCGCCATCCTGGGCGCGGTGCTGGTGTTCGTCGCGCTCGCCATCGCGACCTCGCGCGTGCTGCTGGGGATCGCGCTGGTCTATGCGGCGTCCGGACCGATCCAGGCGCTCCTGCGCCGACGCCGTGGCGACGGCGAGCAACCCCCGAGCACCCAGCCCGGGCAGACCTGAGATGCAGACCTCGCTCTGGCAGGACGACAGCCGGGCCGAGGAGACCCGCGCGCGCGATGCGCGCGTGCTCACCCAGATCGCCGACCTCTCGCAGGCGCTCGCGCTCTCGCTCGACATCGAGGCCACCCTGCAGCTGGCGGTGGATCGCATCGTGGAATGCATGCAGGCCGAAGCGGCCTCGGTGTTCCTGCTGTCCGAGGGCGGCAATTCGCTGATCTGCCGGGCCTGCGCCGGCCCGTCCAGCATCGTCGGCATCGAGTTGCCGCTCGGGCGCGGGATCGTCGGGCGCACGTTCGCGCGCAACGAGTGCCAGATGGTGGTCGACGTCGACCTCGACCCGGACTTCGCCGGCAAGGTCGACCAGGCCTCGGGCTTCCGCACCCGCAGCCTGCTGTGCGCACCTCTGCAGAGCGCCGAGGGTCCGATCGGCGTGATGGAGGTGCTGAACAAGCGCGACGGCGGCCTGTTCAACGACTCCGACCGGGACCTGCTGCGCCTGTTCGCCGCGCCGGCCTCGCTCGCGATCAGCAACGCCGCGCTGATGCGCGAGCTGATCCAGCACGAGCGCATGCGGCGCGAGCTCGAACTGGCGCGGCGCATGCAGCGCTCGCTGCTGCCCAAGCGTCGGCGCGGCGGCTACCCGGTCATGGGCATCAACCGCCCGGCGTTCGAGATCTCGGGCGACTTCTACGACTTCCTCGACCTGCCCGACGGCCGCATCGCGTTCACCATCGGCGACGTCGCGGGCAAGGGCCTGGATGCCTCGCTGCTGATGGTGCGCACCGCCAGCCTGATGCGCTGGATCGCGAAGGAGGGCGACACGCCCGACGAATGGCTGCACCGGGTGAACGTCGAGCTCTCCGGCACCGTTCAGCGCGGCTCGTTCGTGTGCGCGGTGGCCGGGTACCTCGATCCCGCGAACGGCACGGTGACCTGGGCCAACGCCGGGTTCACGCCCGCGCTGCTGCGCGCCGAGGACGCGAGCTACGTCGAATACCCCGCGAGCGGGCCGCCGCTGGGGATCCTGGCCGAGGCCACGTTCGAGGTGGAGACGATCGCCCTGGGCAAGGGCAGCCTGTGGTTCTTCTCCGACGGCGTCACCGACGTGCGCGCGGTCGGCCGCGAGACGATCGGGCTGGAGGGCGCCCAGGCCCTGATCGAGCGCCATGCGCAGCGCCTGCCGCCGGCGCGCCTGCGCGCGATCGTGGCGGAGCTGCGCCGCATGCACCTGTCCGACGACACCACCCTGCTGCTGGTCCAGGGCCGCTGACCATGCGCGACCTGCTCGACCTCGTGCTGCCGGCCAAGGCCGAATCGCTTAAGCCCATGCGCGATGCGCTCGACCGCGTGCTGGTGGGGCTGGGCGTGGGCGAGGACCAGCGCGCGTATCTCAAGCTGGTGGTCGACGAGGCCGCCGCGAACGTGATCCGGCACGCCTACGGCGGCAGCGAGGACGGCGTGATGCGGCTGATCGTGGGCGCCACCCGCGGCCGGCTGCGGCTGGTGCTGCGGGATCGCGCGCCTCCCATCGACCCCGCGCGCATCAAGCCGCGCGACCTGTCGGACTGCCGTCCGGGCGGCCTGGGGATCAATTTCATCGATTCCTGCGTGGACTGCTGGCGCATCGCGCCGCTCAGGCGCGGGGCGGGCAATCGGCTTACCATGTACAAGCGGTTGCGGGACGGTCGATGAGCGGACGGCGCAACATCGTCGCGCCGCCCGGTACGATGGCCGTGATCGCCGCGGGCCGGGGGCGCAGGGATGCCACCGGACACGCGGTCGAGGCGCGGGATGCGCGGAAGGTTACGCCATGGGGATGCACATGAACGATTGCCGGATCGAGGGCGAGGGCGATTTCGCGCTCGTGCGGGTGCGGGGCGAGGTGGACCTGTCGTGGTCGCAGCAGGTGCGCAAGGCGATCCTGGACGCACTGGGCAAGTCGCGCGCCGTGGGCGTGGAACTGTCCGGCGTGAGCTACATGGATTCGTCGGGCATCGCCGCGCTGGTCGAGGGCTTCCAGACCGCGCGCGCGAAGGGCCTGAAGTTCTCGCTCGTGGCGGTGAGCTCGCCGGTGCGCTCGGTGCTCGCGCTGGCGCGGCTGGACAAGGTCTTCCCGCTGGTGGAGACGGCGGACGCGGCGAAGGGCTGAGCCCGCCCGCCGCGCACCGCCAAGCCCGTGTCCCTGGAAGCCGTCCTCCGCCCCGTCACCCAGCTCGGCCGCCAGACGATCGCGGCCGTGGCCGAACTCGGCTACGCCGGGATGCTGCTGGTCGAGAGCGTGTACTTCACCGTGGTCGGCGCCGCGCGCGGGCAACCCGTGCGCATCCGGGCCGTGTTCGAGCAGATGCGCCAGGTCGGCATCGACGCGATCCCGATCGTGCTGCTGCTCGCCTTCACCGTGGGCCTGATGCTCGGCATCCAGTTCATCGCCGCGCTCAGCGAGTTCGGCGCGCAGAGCCAGGTGGTGATGGCGGTGGCGAAGTCGGTCACGCGCGAGTTCGGCGCGCTGATCACCGGCATCCTGGTCGCCGGTCGTTCGGGCTCGTCGTTCGCCGCGCGCATCGGCTCGATGAACGTGTCCCAGGAGGTGGACGCGCTCGCGGTGATCGGGATCGAGCCCGTGCGCTACCTGGTGGCGCCCTCGCTGATCGCGATGCTGGTGATGATGCCGCTGCTCACCATCCTGGCCGACGCCATCGCGCTGCTCGGCGCGGCGCTGTACTGCGCGCCGCCGCTGCAGCTGAGCATCCCCAACTACCTGATACAGACGCTGGAGGTGACCACGGCCTGGGACATCGGCCAGGGCCTCTCGAAGAGCCTGATCTTCGCCGTGATCATCACCCTGACCGGCGTCTCGACCGGATTCGGCGTCACCGGCGGCGCCGAAGGCGTGGGGCGCGCGACCACGCGCGCGGTCGTGGTGTCGATCACGCTGCTGGTCGTGGCCGACATGATCTTCAGCTTCTTCGTCAATCGGTGAGGGGCTGTATCGTGCCTTCGACCTTGAACGAAGTTGTTGCTTCCACACCCCTGACGCCGCTGTCGCGGCGTCGCCCACGTTTGTTGTTGAGGAAAGTTGGGGCGATTTCGACCCTGAACGTTTTACGTGCTCCCACACCCCTGGCGCCGCTGTCGCGGCGTCGCCCCCCTGACTCAGGGGGGCTGGTTGCTCCGGTCGGGGTGCGGTACTTCGGGCCTGGACATGGGTGAGCGGCAGTCGGTGATCGAAGTCGAGCGCCTGAACTGCTGGTTCGGGCGGCGGCAGGTGCTGCACGACGTGGACTTCCACGTGGGGGCGGGCGAGATCCGCGTGATCATGGGCGGCTCGGGCTCGGGCAAGAGCACGCTGCTCCGGCACCTGCTGGGCCTGCTCAAGCCGCGCTCGGGCACGGTGCGACTGCTCGGCACCGACATCGCGCATGCGAGCGATGCGGAACTGCTGCGCCTGCGCCGGCTGATGGGCGTGAGCTTCCAGGGCGGCGCGCTGTTCACCTCGATGACGGTGGGCGAGAACGTGGCGCTGCCGCTGCGCGAGCACACGGAGCTCGACGAGAACACCATCCGCATCATGAGCCGGCTCAAGCTCGAGGTGGTGAACCTCGGCGGCTTCCAGGACCTCATGCCCTCCCAGCTCTCCGGTGGCATGGTCAAGCGCGCGGCACTGGCCCGCGCGATCGTGATGGACCCCAAACTGTTGTTCTTCGACGAGCCCTCCGCCGGCCTCGATCCGGTGGTGTCGGCCGAACTCGACGAACTGATCCTGCGCCTGCGCGACGCGTTCGGCATGACCATCGTGGTGGTCACGCACGAGCTCGAATCGGCATTCAAGATCGCCGACACCATCACCATGCTCGATCGCGGCCACATCCTGCTGACCGGCCCGGTCGCCGCCGTGCGCAACACCGACAACGAGCGCATCCAGGACCTGTTGAACCGCCGGCCGCGGGAGATCCAGGTGGATACGGACGAGTATTTGAAACGATTGACCGAGGACGAGGTGTAGGTCGTCGGGCCAGGGGCCAGGGTATTTTCCCCCTCTCCCCGCGTGCGGGGAGAGGGTGGGGGCGAGGGGCGGCCCGCGCGACAGGTCGACTGGGCTCAATCGAGGGGATTCGCGGGGCGCCCCTCATCCGGCCCTTCGGGCCACCTTCTCCCCGCATGCGGGGAGAAGGGACACGAATCGATCGCCGAATGCCCCAGCGCGACCCACAACCCCTGGCACGCAACCTTCAATCCCTCGCCCCTCTGCCCTGAACTCCCATTCCCCACCACGATCCCGCACAATCGGACCCGCCATGAAACGCGAACATGTGAACTACACCCTGGTCGGAGTCGCCGTGATCGTGGCGCTGGTGCTGCTGTTGGGCAGCCTCGCGGTGATCACCGGGCGCGGGGGGGCGAGTTCGAGCTACTTCGTCACCTACAAGAACGTCACCGGGCTGAAGCTCGGGGCGCCGGTGTTCTACGAGGGCTATCGCATCGGCCAGGTCTCGAGCATCGACCCGGTACGCGCGGACAAGACCCGCTACAAGGTCGAACTGTCCGTGCGGCGCGACTGGCCGATCCCCAACGACAGCGTCGCGCGCCTGCTCTCCACGGGCCTGCTGGGCGACGTCTCGATCGCGATCAAGGAAGGCGCCGCGCGCGAACCGCTCAAGGCCGGCAGCGACATCACCGGGCAGGAAGGCGGCGACGTGTTCGCGGCCGTGAACGAACTCGCGGGCGAGATCACCGCGCTCACCCGCGACCGCATCTCGCCGCTGGTGGATTCGGTCGGCAAGAAGGTGGACTCGCTCGCGGCCGAACTCGACCGCAGCACGCCCACCATCCTGGCCGAGGCGCAGGCCCTGCTCAAGCGCCTGAACGAGGCGGCGGTATCGGTCAACGACGTGCTCTCCCCGCAGAACCGCAAGCAGGTGAGCGCCACGCTCGAGAACGTGCGCGCGCTCACCGCCGACCTCAAGGGCACGCAGTCGAAGCTCGACGGCCTGCTGGGGGAACTGCAGGGCGTAGCCGCGGAGAACCGGCCGGCGCTGCGCAGCGCGGTCACCGACCTCGCGCAGATCACCGCCGCGCTGGCCAAGCGCATCGACGCGATCGCGCACAACCTCGAGTCGTCCAGCCGCAACTTCAACGAGTTCACGCGCGAAGTGCGCCAGCATCCGAACCGGCTGCTGATCACGCCCAAGGAGGACGACGTGCCCAGGGAGTCCGACCGATGAAGGCCCTGCGACCGCTCGCCGTGGGCGCACTCGCGCTGCTGATGGCCGGATGCGCGAGCGATCCGGTCCCCGACGTCTCCTATTTCAAGCTGGCCGTGCGCGGCGACCTGCCCGCGCGCGCCGAACCGCTGACTGCGCTGCCGATCTCGGTGGATGCGTTCCTCGCGGACGGCGTCTACAACGAGCAGGCGATCCTCTACGTCGACAAGCCCGGTGGCGGCCTGCGCGCCTACCACTACCAGCTGTGGGAGGGCCCGCCCACTCGCCTGGTGCAGCGGCGGTTGATCGCGGAGTTGCGTGCGCGCGGGATGTCGGCGCTGGTCTCCGACCGCCTGCCGCCGTCCATGCCGCAGGTCCACATCAGTGGCCTGGTCCACCAGTTCTCGCGCCAGCGGACGGCGGCGGGTGGCTGGGAGGTCCACGTCGCGCTCGAGCTCCGGGTCGAACGCGATTCGATGCGCCAACCGCTGCTGGTGCGTCGCTACGAGGCGAACGAGCCCGCACGCGGCGACACCATGACCGAGTCCGCGCTCGCCTTCTCCACCGCCATCGATCGCGTGTTCGAGCGCTTCGTCGCCGACCTCGAGCAGCTCAAGCCGTGAGCGTGGCGGCGCGTCCCGATGTGGCCGCGCAGCGCCGCATGCTCGCGTTGATGTCCATCGACGTCTACGTTCCCAGGGCGCGCATCCGACCGGGCGCGGCGCGGCTGCTGCTCGCCGGTCCGGCCGGCGCAGGCGGCTGGCGGGTGGCGGTGGCGGGGCTGGCGCGGTGGCCGCTCGATGGACCGGATGCGGCGCTGTTCGCCGCCCTCGCGCGCGCCCTGGGCGTGACGGTGGACGGCGCGGCATGGCTTGCGGACGGGGTGGGCGTTCCCGAAGGACTGCCGCTGGTCGGGTTCGGGACGCCGGTCGCCGGGAGCACCGCCTGCATCGTGCCCGCCTTCCCTAGACTCCGGGAGGAGCCGGGCGCGAAACGCCAGGCTTGGCAGGCCATGCGCACGTTCGCTCGGCGGCTTCGGAGTCCCTGACGTGGTCGCGGTACTCAAACCCACCTATCCGGCCCTGCGACCGATGCGGGTCGAGGACCTGGAACAGGTTGCCGCGATCGAGGCGGCAGCGTACGAGTTTCCCTGGACCTTCGGCATCTTCAACGACTGCCTGCGCGCAGGCTACGCGAGCTGGGTGCTGACCCGCACGGGCGGCGAGATCGTGGGCTACGGCGTGCTCTCGGTCGCGGCCGGCGAGGCGCATGTGCTGAACGTGGCTGTGGCGGCGGACGAACGCGGGCAAGGGCAGGGCAGACGCATCATGTCGCGCCTGCTCGACCTCGCGCGCTGGCACCGGGTGGAGCGCATCTTCCTCGAGGTGCGTCCCTCGAATCCGGTCGCGATCCGGCTGTACCACGACCTGGGTTTCAACGAGATCGGCCGGCGACCGAACTACTACCCCGCGCGGCACGGCCGCGAGGATGCGCTGGTAATGGCGATGGAGATGCTGCCTCCGGAGCCGCCGCTCGCCTGAGCGCGGTGCGGCCCGGCACCCCGATTCCCGCGGTCAGGGCGTCGACCCCGTCTTTAGGGGGGCGCGAAAACCCGACATTCGACCCTGGTGGCGTGCGCGCGCCGATGCGATCGTGGAATCCCGCCACGACCGATGCCGCGACCGCCATGACCGACCCGCGCGACCTTCCCACCCTCGTGGTCCTCCGTCCGCATCGCTCCGAGTGGGCACCGGCGAACCACGCCGCGCGCGCGCCGCTGGCGATCCCCGCGGACCAGGTGCGGGTCGTGCTGGACGCACGCCTGTCGCCCGACACGATCGCGCGCCTGGCGCCGCTCAACCCGCGCATCGTGCTGCTGGACCTGCGCGACGCGGACGAGCCGCGCGGCACCCACATCCTGTCGGTCCGCCGCGCCGTGCCCGGAGCGCGCATGGTCGTCGTCGGCCCCGAACGGGACCAGGCGCTCGCGCAGACCGCCGTGCAGCTGGGTGCGGCCTGCTACGTGAGCGGCGACGTGCCGGCACCGTCGATGGCCGAGGCCCTGCACAGCGCGGCCCTGGGCGACCTGCACCTGAGCCGCACGGGGCGGCGTGCGCTGCAGCAGGTCCTCCGGCCTGCTGGCGCGGCGGCGCTTCGCGATTCGGCGACCGCAGCGGTCTGAGTCCGGGATCCACGGTACTCGATGGAATCAGTGGCGCCACCCGCTTGCGGCGCGGCGCGGAATCCAATGCAGGAGCGCGCTTCAGCGCGCGATCTTTTCGAGCCTCGCCGAGTTCGAGCG